>MKWU01000016.1_pt1 | contig 357537 bp, 354 predicted proteins | sample 809101 | NCBI WGS metagenome assembly MKWU01 (sample SAMN05860141, study PRJNA318959) | sponge metagenome | host: Aplysina aerophoba | place: Slovenia: Piran, Adriatic Sea, Gulf of Piran | collected 2013-05-07 | reverse complement strand
GCGCTGGAGCCAGGAGCCCGGCGTGTGGAACAACCCGCGCGACCCCAGGGCGGTGGGCAAGAACGACGGCCTCTCGGTGGACCCCGGGTTGACCAGCTACACCATCACGAATCTCAAGAACGGAGTCGCGACGGGCGTTTTCATTCGCTCGATGGTCGGGCACCGCAACAACATGAGCGAGCGCGAAGGGAACTCCAGCGAGTGGGTGCGGACCAAGGGCGAACACACCACGCCAGTCGCGCCGCCCAACGACGCGCCCACGGTGGCGAGCGCCATCTCCGATGCCACTATCGTCGACGAGAGCGGCACGCACGAGGCATCCCTGTCCGGCGTGTTCGCCGACGGCGACGGCGACGACCTGAGGGTCACGGCCAGTTCGTCGGACGAGAGCGTGGCGACCGTGTCGGTGTCCGACGATTACTCAACGTTGACGGTGTCGGCCAAGTCGCGCGGAAAGGCGAACATCACCGTCACCGCCTCCGACGGCAACGGCGGCGAGGTGTCCGACACCTTCGCCGTCACGGTGAACGCCCCCGCCCAGCCGGAGCCGGTCCAGCCCCAGCCGATCGAATCCGAACCGGAGCAGGAACCCCAGCTGCAACAGCAGGCGGCACAACTCCCCGGAACAGTGATCAACCTCACTGTCGAACCCCGCAACACCAACATCACCGTCTCGTGGGAAGCCCCGACCGAAGGCGGATCCATCACCGGATACATCGCCCACATCAAGCCGGTAGGCGGCGGCAACGGACACACCCTTACCCCCAACGCCGACAAGACGACGGTCAAGTTCCGACGACTCGACCGAGCGACGGAGTACCTCATCTGGGTCCGCGCCGTCAACGAAGAAGGCAAAGGCGAACGAACCTCCATCCGCACCGCCACCAAGTGAGACCCCGGCAAGCCCCCCGCCGCCCCTCTGGATTCCGGCTTTCGCCGGAATGACGGGGGGGGGCGGGCGTCGTTTTGAACTAGGATGCGAAGGATGGGGAAGGATTTTAAGGATGGGTTGTTGTGGGAGGGGGTTGTTGCCTAGTGTGCTATGTGCTACGTCATACCCGCGCACGCGGGTATCCAGAGAAAAGCACAGCACGCCGTTACCCCGCCGCCCCTCTGGATGGGCGTTCCGCCCGCTGAAGCGCCGGCTTTCGCCGGAATGACGGGGGTTGGCGCGGGATTGACGTGGGTGCTTTCGCCGGAATGACGTGGGGGATTTTTGCGCCAAAGGATATTATCTGATATTGTGCATATACACGCGCCGCGCGAACCGATTAGTCGCGTCGGCTTGATGTGTGCAAGATATATGACCGCGACGCAGGTGTTCCGACATCGCGACAAGCGTTCCATCCTGAAGAACCCCGACGAGCATCTAAACGAAGCTAGGGAGAGTTAAATATGGCAGAGATGACAACTGCTGCAGCCCAAGAGCGCGAGCACATGCTCGAAGACGCGGCGGAGGTCGATGCTGATGGCTTTGGCCCGTCGGCCGCGTCGTCAGAGATCGTGTTGGATGTGAATGAATTGCAGACGCATTTCGCGACGCGCTGGGGCACGGTCAAGGCCGTTGACGGTGTGAGTTACAGCGTTCGCCGCGGCGAGACGTTAGGTGTTGTGGGCGAGTCTGGATCGGGCAAGTCGGTGACCGCGCTTTCGATCATGCGGCTTGTGCCTTCACCCCCGGGTCACATAGTTGGTGGTGAGGTGGTATTGAACGGTCGTAATCTGTTGGATCTTTCCGAGCGCGAGATGACGCAGGTGCGCGGTGGTGAAGTTTCGATGATTTTGCAGGACCCGATGACGGCGCTGAATCCGGTTTTCACGGTTGAGAACCAGGTTGGCGAGGCGATTCGAATTCACCAGAAACTTCGTGGCAAGGATCTTTGGGACTCGATTGTTGATGCTCTTCGAAAAGTTCGTATCCCGGCTCCGGAGACTCGAGCGAAGGACTATCCGCACCAGTTGTCTGGCGGCATGCGCCAACGTGTTGTCGGAGCGATTGGGATTTCGACGAGCCCGGATGTGATCATCGCGGACGAGCCGACGACGTCGCTCGATGTGACGATTCAGGCGGCCTATCTTAGGCTGTTGCGTCAGATTCAGCGTGAGGCCGGAGTGGGCATCATCTTTATCACTCACGATTTCGGGATTGTCGCCAAGATGTGCGACCGTGTGGCGGTGATGTACGCGGGTCGTATTGTTGAGACTGCTGATGTTCGAACGATCTTCAACGAACCGCTGCACGAGTACACGAAGGCACTGATCACCTCGGTGCCGAAGCTCGAGGAAAAGACGGGTCGATTGCCTCAGATCGAGGGTCAGCCGCCGTTGCTGTACAACCTTCCGGAGGGCGACGCGTTCGCTCCGAGGTCCCCGTTGGACTATGACGAGGAGGACGCATTGATTCGGCCGGAACTGGTGGAGGTTTCACCAGGGCACATGGTCCAGCTAACGCGGTCTTCGGTGGCAGATTTCGACAAATACAAGCATTTGGTTTCGTACGGATGATTCCGGTTTCCGTCGGAATGACGGACGGAGCGTACGATCGGACACAACGGTTGAATAGGAACTTCACAGATGGCTAGAAACACAATGACCCCAACGGTGATCCCGGAGGCTCCGGGTGCATCAAACCCGTCGGACGCGATATTGCAGGTTAGGGGCCTGCGGAAGTGGTTTGACGTTGGGGGACGCTTCCTCGGGATTGGTCAGCGAAGCTGGCTCAAGGCGATTGATGACGTCAACTTTGACGTTCGGGAGAGCCAGACGTTTGGCCTTGTGGGCGAATCGGGTTGTGGGAAGACGACGACGTTGAAGGTGATCTTGGGTTTGGAGGAACCGACCGAGGGTAATATTTACTGGCAAGGCGAAGATGTCGCGGATATGACGCGTGCCGGCCGGCGCGAGTTTAGGCGCTCGGTTCAAGCGGTATTCCAAGACCCGTGGTCTTCGCTGAACCCTCGGATGCGGGTGCAGGCGATTGTCGGAGAGCCGCTTGAGATCGCTACCACAATGTCGCGGCAGGAGATTCGGGACCGCGTGGGTGATCTGCTCGTCGAGGTCGGATTGAACCCGTATCAGATGAACCTTTATCCGCACGAGTTTTCGGGTGGTCAGAGGCAACGGATCGGTATTGCGCGGGCGTTGGCGTTGAACCCGAAGCTGATCTGTTTGGATGAGCCGGTGTCGGCGCTTGACGTTTCGATTCGTGCGCAGATCATGAACCTTTTGGTTGACCTGCAGAATGAGCACGGATTGGCGTATCTGTTGGTGGCGCACAACTTGGCGACGGTGAGGTATATGTGTCACGAGATGGCGGTCATGTATCTAGGCGTAGTGCAGGAGATGGGCGACACTGAAGCGATCTTCAACAACCCGCTCCACCTTTACACGAACGCGTTGATATCTGCGGCATTGCCTTCGCACCCGGACATCACTCGAGATGAGATCATTCTGCCTGGTGAGGTGGTATCGCCGATCGACCCGCCACCGGGTGACGTGTTTATGACGCGGACGCCGATCGAGGTGGATCACTCTAATGAGTGGGCGCAGGTGCGTCCGCCTTTGGTGGAGAAGGAGCCTAACCACTGGGTAGTGGATACTCCTTGGAGCTTGGCTACGGACGAGGCTTTGCGCGCTTCGATCTACGACGAAGAAGCGGAGATTCGGAAGAGCGAAGAGGAACGGCGCCGATTGGCGGCAGAGAACTGATCGCGTTCAGCTATACGGAATCAACCAAAGGTGCGTATACTCCTGTAACGAACGTCTTCTCTGAGAACGCGTTCTGGAGTTCCTTGAGGACAGGCTAACCCAACACGTGAGTGAAATTGGCGCGGCGAATGACCGAAACCTGTAAAGCATAGTACGGAGACCGTTGCAGAAATTTATCCTGTGGGTTATCGGTGCCATTACTGCCGCACTAATCGGATGGTTGGTACATCGATGGCTCGACCATGTTTTTCCCAATGATTCAGATGAAGAAGCGTTAGTTTCTGCCTGGGATTTCTCGAATGCCCTGCAATTGATCGTAAATTGGGGGTTTCCCTTAGTCTTGGGAATCTTAACGTTGATGGTTACGATGTGGGTACTCCTCAGAATTACCGCCCGCAATCGGAACCTGCCTGAAGGGGTGACAGGAGAACAACGACGGGAACTGTACAGACTCTCTTCAATGGTTCGAAGTCAAGCAGTGCAGCGGCGGGGTGGAAACGCTTACCTGCGACGGCTCAATAATCCTGCAGCGTTTGATCTGGAGTTCGCCAGTTTATTGGCCGGATTAAACCACCTTGAAATCCCTCATCCACCACCAGACGCGGATGAAGATGAGTGGTATGTATTTTTGATCAACGTCGCCGAGCCAATTAGCAGACGCGACTTACTGCTTGCAAGGAGCGTTTGGTGTGCCATCCAACGAGGTGCAACAGCAGTTTCGGACACCGGATTCAGTTCTGACGCGGAGTCATGATGCATAACCTCTCAATAACAGGAGTGCATCGCATCACGCGCACGCCCCTCTTGATTCAATAGAATGGTCAGAACACTGGCTCCCAGGCCAGGATTCGAACCTGGATTAGAGGATTCAAAGTCCCCGGTCCTACCATTAGACGACCTGGGAAAGAGCCTAGATTCAAGGATATATTCCGCCTTCGAATGGACGGTTCGTCCGCGATGGTTGGATGCGACTAAACGGCGAGCCGGTTGACCAATTCGATGGCGGTTGATAGCGTCGTTGCGCGTTCGGCAGCGGAGGTTGGGGAGTCACGGCCTGACGAATTCGCGTTGACGAGTAGCTTGGTGTTGGGGAGCGCACTTCGGAGGTCGGCAACGAACTCTATCGGTTGCGGCTGGTTGGTGGTGATCAGAGTCGCTTCGCCGAGGGTTAAAGCCGTTAAGGTGCCGTCCTCGGATTGCGCGGTCTTGATTGGGGCGTTGCGGCGAGCGATGGCGTTAGGTGCTGCCCGAATGGCCTGCGTGGCCAATAGGATTCCGAAGGCTTGGGCGTCGGACCAGGTTCGTTCTGCGTGGGATACGTTGGTGTTACCGTCCCACCAATCGAAGGGACGAATGTCTGCCGATGCGCCTTGAAGGAAGATGGCGGTGTCGACTCCTGCTTGTTCGAGCGCGGAGGATGCGATGCCGGGGTAGTCGGCGGTCCATTCTTGGGTGTTACCGATGATGGTTGCCGGGCATGCGAAGTTGTAGATGAGGCATTTGATGTGGTTATCCGATGTTAGGACAATGGAGAGTTGGAGGGTTTCGCGTTCGGTTTCAAGTTGTTCGGGTTGGTTGGGATTGGCGAAACAGCTGAGGTTGGGGAGGATCGCTGAGACGGTGCCGACTGCTGCGGGTTCCAACGCGAGGGATGCTTCTAGCGCTGCACCAGCGACGATGTCGGGTAGGTAGTTGACGTAGTTGGCGTATTCGGGAGGTTGGTCCGTGTTTTCGCGCCATAGGGGCGGCGAATTTCCGTTGGCGGTGGCTGTGATGATGATGTTGGTTTGCGGGATGTTGGTGGCTTGAGAAATCGCTGCAATGAGCCGTTCGCGCACCGAGTCTGAGATTCCCCACACGTCGAGTGAAACGAGGGCCGATGTTTGTCCGTAGGACTCAAAGACGACACATCTGGCGGATAAGTCGTCGTTGATGCCGAGTGCGGGACGATCCTCAAATTCGGGTCCGGAGATGGTGAAGCCGATCGGAGGCGTGATCGTTGACTGCGCGACGCCAACATGAAGCAGGTTATCTAAGGTTGCAGTGTTCAATTTCGGTGCGTTCGCTTGGGTAAGATTGCATTAATTGTGCACCTTTGAGGTGCGTTGAAGCTGATAGATCAGACCGATAGGATCGAGTCCATGTCCTTTGCCGCGTCGTCCAGACATCTCTTGGAGGTCAAGAACCTCGAGACGCAGTTTCACACCGACTATGGTGTGGTGCGTGCGGTTGATGGTGTAGACCTGCACATTGATGAGGGCGAGACGGTTGGGTTGGTCGGAGAATCGGGATGTGGCAAGAGTGTTGCGGCGCTGTCAATCGTTAGGTTGGTGCCAGACCCGCCCGGGCGGATAGTTGGCGGGCAGGTTGTTTTCGAAGGCACTGATTTGTTGCAGCTCGATGTGCGGGAGATGCGGCACGTGCGGGGGTCGAAGATCGGGATCATCTTTCAGGAGCCGTTGTCGTCGCTCAACCCGGTCTTGTCGATTGAGCGGCAGCTAGTGGAGCCGTTGCAGGAGCACCTTGGGATGACGAAGCGTCAGGCAACGTCACGGGCGTCGGAGCTTCTGGATATGGTGGGCATCCCGGATCCGTCGGCGCGGATTCGAGACTACCCGCACATGATGAGTGGAGGGCAACGGCAACGGATCATGATCGCGATCGCGTTGAGTTGCAACCCGAGATTGTTGATCGCTGACGAGGCGACGACGGCGTTGGATGTGACGATCCAGGCGCAGATCTTGGAGTTGATGAAGGACCTGACCGAGCAGTTTGGGACGGCGTTGTTGATGATCACGCACAATCTTGGGGTTGTCGCGAGGTATGCAGATCGGGTGTGTGTGATGTACGCGGGGAAGATACGGGAGATGGCGCCTTCGGGAGAGTTGTATGGGAACCCGAAGCATCCGTATACGTTGGGATTGTTGGGTTCGGTGCCGCGACTGGATGCGCGTCGGGACACGGGGAAGTTGACGCAGATACCGGGAGACGTTCCCGATCCGACGCGGATACCGCCTGGTTGCGCGTTCAATCCGCGTTGCGATTATGCGGTTGAGCGGTGTTCGGAGGAGGATCCTTGGATGGAGGAGGTGGGTGAGGGTCACGTTGCGGCGTGTTGGGAGTGGGAGAGGGTGGGAGGAGGGAGGCGGCGCGATAAGATGTTGGTGGGAATCATAAGCAGGCGCAAGTCGATATAGGGTGATAATGATGGCACTGGATGATCTGGAAGCAGTAATTGAGGAGTTGCGGGAGGTTATCGAATCTCATCGCGATTACATCGAGGGTCACGAGACACGAACCCGACAGGTTATAGTCGACCAGTTGCTGAAAGCGTTAGGATGGGACGTTTCAGATCCGGATTCGGTTGCGTTGGAGTATTCCTCTGGAGGTGGACGCGCTGACTATGCTCTGAAATCAAATGGGAAAGTGATTGCAGTCGTAGAAGCCAAAGTGCTACGCAAGCCATTGGAGGAGAAAGAGCTGGAGCAGGCCCTTCAATATGCGGTTGGTCGTGGAATTCCGTACATGGGGGTTACAAACGGAGATGAGTGGCGTTTGTACGACGTGTTCGAAGCGAAACCCATTGAGGAAAAGGTCATCATGCGGTTTTGTTTGACTGGGACGCCAGCCCACGAGATTGCTCTGAAGTCTCTGCGCATGTGGCGCGCTAATCTAGCTTCAGAGTCAGGACCAGAAACGGCAAACGAACCAGTGCTCGTGAAGCCAGAAATTCACAATCCTCCCCCAGTAGAAAAGGAACCGATAGCGCCGGTCATTGGAGATACCCTGACCATAGCAGTGCCAGATGGCGATTGGCGCGACATCGCGCAGAAAGGCTTAGATGTCAAGGACACAAAGCCAATCGCGTTGAAAATCCATGGTGATGTAATCGACCCATGCCCAGATGATTGGAATTCGATATTGGTCAAAGTCGCAGACTGGTTGATCGACAAAGAGCGGTTTGATCCTAGCGCTGGATACAGAAAAAAGCCGACTAACAAAAGATACCTAATTAATACCGAAGCAGTACACGACGACGGCCTAAAATTCCGCGCAGCAAAAAAACTTGCCAATGGAATGTTTGTCGAAACGCACGGGGGAGCACCGACATGTGTCGGAAATTGCCGGTATCTTCTAGATAAATACGGTCAAGGTGTGAGTGTGGAAGTCAAGTTCAATTAACGTCGAAGAAAGTCCGACGCTTTGTTGGATTAGTCTCGATGCTGAAGTAGCGGATCGAGGCAACGATGGGGCAAGTCCGGTTTGATCGAGATCGGCGCCATGAATGCCGAAAATTCGAAAGTATGCTACCTTGACTGGAATAAAATTGGACAGAGGTGCTAAACTCCATTGTTGACGTTTAGTAGGCCGCAAAGCAAAGGGTAATGGAAACTTGGTTACGATGGCGTTCGACACTTACGAGGCGGTTCAGGATCTCAAGAGGGCCGGGTTTACTGAGAGGCAAGCGGCGGCGTTGGTTGGGGTGATTCGGTGGGCGATGACTGGGGAATACACTAGTTATGCGGAGTGTTTCTCTGAGTCGGGAGTTGGCGGGGCTGCTGGTCGCGAGGATGTCGTTATGCAGTCGGTTGCCGCGGATTCGTGAGTTTCCGAGGTCCTATGTGATCGGTGTTGCAACTTCTGACAGCTTGTTACCTAACCATTGATGCATTTCCATGACTTCTGAACTCCTCATCGAAACGATTACGATGCTTAAGCAGCGGCTTGAGATCCGTCGTGAGTATCTTGCTCGGAACGAATCGCCGACGAGACAACTCTTGATCGATCCTTTGCTAGATGCCTTAGGATGGGATTTCGAAGATTCGAGACGTGTCGCATTGGAGTTTCCGATTGGTCAACTGCGATCCGATTACGTGTTGATCGTTGATGGGAGACCGAAGATAGTAGTTGAGGCCAAACGATTCGGTACTCGGCTTTCTGGTGAGCCTACCAAGCAGGTTTTGCGCTACGCGAACAAGGCTAGCATCAGATACGCTTTAATCACTGACGGCGCTGTTTGGCGGATGTTTGACGTCTTCGAAAGTAGAGGTCCGGCATTGCATGTCGTTATGGATTTGGACTTGATTGCGACGGACGCGACAGACGCAGCACACATCTTGGAACGAATGACGTATGAGACAATCGAAAGCGAAAGATGGTTTAGGATTCCGCTTTCGGTTTAGACCCCAATTCCTATTGCTTGGCGTCGGCAATCAATGGGCATTGCACACGAGAACAGACGATATACGGAGTGTCATGTGAACAGTCATGCACACGGATGGAGGCACGGATGACCACTTCTGAACAATCTACGACAACCAAAAAAGATGAACCGACACATCGTTGGACGTCGCTGGTTGATGTTTTTCCGCAGTTTGATGGTCCTGAACCAACGGTAGTCAGGTTCTCGTCAGGTGAAAAACGTGAGGCTGGTACGTGGACGGATCTCTATGGTCAAATCGGTTCGTGGTTGGCACGGCATGGCAAGATCAAGGAACCAGTGCAGATGCCGGCAGCGCCCGGTAGGTTCATCGTTAATACGGACCCGGTGCATGCCATTGAACGGTTCTCTCGTTCCTTTGAGTTGCCTAACGGACTTTGGTTGGAGGTTGACGGACGACCGCAGTTGTTACTCGATCGAGCAATTATGCTGTTAGAGATGTTCGAGATCGATCCGGCGTCGGTTGACGTATATCTTGAGCAGCGCGGTCAAGACGGTTGGATTCGTTAGCAGTCCATGGCAATCCACAATGTTCGATTTGGTCGTGATGGTGGTTCGCTCTCCTCAGTAGCAGAGACCACCTCACGCGCCACTGCGGTGGCTACGGCCCCTGATGCGGTCGGGGCTATGGCGTCGGTGGGTGAGCTTGCGGCGGTGAATTTGAGTGCGGTGCCGTTGCTTTCGGTGCGGGATTTGAATGTGCACTTTCCGATTACTCGGGGGTTCATACTGCAGCAAACTGTTGGGCATATTCGGGCGGTGAATGGGGTATCGTTTCATGTGAATCCGGGTGAGACGTTGGGGGTCGTGGGGGAGAGTGGTTCGGGGAAGACTACGGTGGTGCGGGCGGTGATTCAGTTGCAGAGGCCGACTTCGGGGAGTGTGGTTTTTCAAGGTGACGAGCTTGTGGGGGCATCATCGGAAGTTTTGCGGGGGGCGCGGAGGAATATGAGCATGGTGTTTCAGGATCCTTATGGGTCGTTGAATCCACGGATGCGGGCGGGGAATATCGTCGGTGAGCCTTTGCGGGCTCATCACGTTTTCGAATCGAAGAATGAGTATCTGGAGCGTGTGGCGGAGTTGTTTCAGATGGTGGGGATGCATCCGGGGGTTGCGAGTAGGTATCCGCATCAGTTTTCGGGTGGACAGCGTCAGCGGATCGCGATCGCTCGAGCGTTAGCGGCGAATCCGCAGTTGGTGTTGCTGGACGAGCCGGTGTCGGCTTTGGATGTTTCGATACAGGCGCAGGTGATCAACTTGCTGGAGGATTTGCAGGACGAGCATGATTTGGCGTATGTGTTCGTGGCGCACGATTTGTCGGTGGTGAGGCATACGGCGCATCGGACGGCGGTGATGTATCTCGGCAAGATCGTTGAGATTGCGGATGGCGATGAGATCTACGACAATCCGTTGCATCCGTACACGCAGGCGTTGCTGTCGGCGGCGCCGATGCCCGATCCGGTTCTGGAGCGGAAGCGGGAACGGATCGTGTTGACGGGTGACATACCGAGTCCGGCGAATCCGCCTTCGGGTTGTGTGTTTAGGACTCGGTGTCCGATTGCGATTGATGATTGTGCGGAGGTTGTGCCGCAGATGCGGAGCACTGGTTCATTGACGCAGCGGCACGAGGTGGCGTGTATACGGGTGGAGTTTTAGGCAGTTTGGGCCCCCTTTGTCCTACGGACATTTCCCCCGTGAACGGGGGAAACCCTGCCCTCTCCCATCTGGATTCCCGCCTACGCGGGTATGACGTGCTTCCTTGTTTTCGCTCGTCTGCGGGAATGGCGTGGTTCCTTGGGTTCGTGGGAATGACGTGTTGCTTGGAAAATCGCTTCAAAAGGCGTTATGAATTACGCGTTCTGGATCGTGTTTTGTGGTGTTGAATGCGTGTAAAATCATTTGGCATTAAACGACATGAATCCAGATATGGAGGATTGAGATGGCTGTTGCGACGAAATCCGTCGTGAGCGATTTTCAGGAGCAAGGTTTCGTAAAGGTCAAGGGCGTTCTTGACCCAGCGACGGTGCTCGACCCGATCATCGAGGAGTACGAAGGTGTCCTCGACGATCTGGCGCGTGATCTCTACGAAGACGGTGAGATAGCGTCTGAGTACAAGGCGTTGCCGTTCGACGCACGCATCTTGAAGATTTATCAAGAAACGGGCCGACAACATGCGCAGTACTTTGACTTCTCGCTACCGTTCCAAGACGTCAAGGAAGACACTCCTTGCTGGTTCGGTCCGGCGGTCTTCAACGCGTTTGTCAACGAGAATCTACTTGATGTCCTCGAACAGCTGATCGGGCCGGAGATCTCATCGAACCCGGTGCAGCATGTTCGTATCAAGCCGCCTGAGAAGTACCTGCCGAAGACCGAGCAAGGTCAACCGCTAATCGGCGCCACGCTTTGGCACCAGGACCATGGTGTCGTAGTGCCTGAGGCGGATGACACCAACATGGTTACGGTTTGGTTCTCATTGACGGACACGCCAGTCGAATCGGGCCCGTTGAACGTGGTTCCAGGCACGCACCGCGGCGATTTGTTGACGCATTGCGACAGCTATGCGCACAACACGACGATGGTGCAGGGTCGGCAGATTCCTGAGAAGCTGTTCCCGTATCGAGCCGCGACGCCGTTGCCGACGGAGCGTGGAGACGTGATCTTCATGCACAAGCGGACGGTTCACGGATCGTTAGGGAACTTGAGCGAGAACATGCGCTGGTCGTTCGACCTTCGTTATCACAACACCGGTGCACACTCGGGCCGCGTCGCGTTCCCGGAATTTGTGGCGAGGAGCAGGTCCAATCCTGACTCAGAACTCAGGGATCCGGTCAAGTGGCACGACATGTGGATGGATTGCCGCAAGCGGATGTCGAAGATTAACCAAGGCGGACAGTTCGACATTCCGTTTGGCCGTTGGGAAGACGGGCATCCCGACTGCGAGAACTAGGCGACTGACGCCTGGTCTAAACCCCCTTTAATTCCCCCTTGGGGTGCTGTGCACAACCCTCCCCCTTGATGCCCCAGAGCGAATAAAAGCGAGCGGGTTTAAACTTGGCGTTTCGCTTTGGACGCCGTTGCCCGGCCCCTCTGGATTCCGGCTTTCGCCGGAATGACGGTGGTTGTGCGCAAAACCCCTTGGGCAACCAAGGTTTGACGATGGTCTCTGTCGAATAGAGACGAATTCGGGACGCCGTTGTCCGGCCCCTCTGGATTCCGGCTTTCGCCGGAATGACGGTGGTTGTGCGCAAAACCCCTTGGGCAACCAAGGTTTGACGATGGTCTCTGTCGAATAGAGACGGATTCGTGGTGCCGTCGTCAATTGACGATCGTGAACTCGATTTCGATGTCGGGTTCGTCTGGGATGATCGCGGGTGCTAGGATCTGCGAATCTGCCCTTATCTCGTCCGGAAAGGTGAAGTCGATATTTAACTCGGGCGAACGGGCTTCGACGGCGTAAGTGTCGCAGCTTCGACGATTTCTGGGATTGAATTTCCACGTCATCTCGTAATCCAAGACCTGATGATTTTCCGGGTGCACTCCGATGTTGATTTCGAGGTTTAATCCTCGGCTCCACCGCGGGTTGGGTTGATCGATATTGACTTCGATTTCGACTCGGTTATCAGCCCGAGACGTGACGGTGTAATCGGTATCGCTCGCGTAGATGTTGATGTCGGAAAGGATCTGTAGCAGCGATGAGAAACCGCCTCTGAAGGTCGTAGCGTCCGTTACCTTCTGGACCTCGACATCGCTCCAATTTCGTCCTCGTCTCAGCCACCACTCGCTTGCGCCCCAATCGTCCGGGTTTCCGATGTAGTAGTAGCGATCGTTACCGTCGTGGAAATGCCGCCAGGTCGCTGCGTGCGCGATCAGATTTGCCGACTCTAGTTGCGCCCATCCGAAGCCGTGATTCCCGGAACATCCGGGCCAACCGCCCTTAACTTCGAAGCTGAAGGATCCGGCGTCCATCAATGTGGCGTGGGCGCGACGCAGCAACGCGGGCGCTGAGAGTTCCACCGGTTCAGGTGGGTCGACGAGTTCGTCAGTGAAGACGATCAGATCGAGCACTTCTTCGAATGACATCCCTGGTTGGACGAGCGGATGCGCGTGAAGTTCGAATAGGCCGATGTCCATGCCGTCGATCGTTGAGTAGTTGAGTGCTTCGTAGCTCATGACGCTGGTACGGTCGTGATGCCGATGCTTGATGTTGGTCAATGAGTGCAGCAACTCGTGGAGGGTAGTCGAACGGATCGCCGCGTCTCGTTGTTTTTCGTCTTGGAAACGGTTCGACCAAATGGAGATCGTGCTGGCTGTTATTCGTCCATCGTCGTCAACCCATGTCCTCGCACATCCGGCGAATTCTACGCAGTCCAGTCCGGTCGAATCCGCGTTTTCCCTCGGCACGCCGGTATGGACCTTCAGTTGTGCTTCGCTCTGTGTAGCTACGCGTTCGATCTCCATATTCAGGAACGACGCGACATCTTCGACCACTTCGTCGAGAATCTTCAGATAATGCGCATCACCGAATGACCACAATTTGATAGCTTCATCGATGGGCCACTTGGTGACGTGTTCGCGATCCCAACCGGAGCATCCGATGCCTTGGTCGTTTTCTTCTTCTTCGGCGTCATCTTGTTCGGAGTCGTCGACGATGTTTGACGTATCGCTGAAGCAGCTCCAAACATCTCGCTCAACGCCAGTAATGCGTTTTGGGACGTTGATCGATGTAGTTCCTGGGTCAGCCGCTCCGTAGCTGATCGCGAGGTTGGTATCTCCGCGTGGTAGTTTCAGCGTCTGAAAGATTAGCGTTGGATAGACATCCGGTTCCAATTCGACGGTAATTTCGGCACCGCAATCGTCAACAGTGACGTCGTCCTGAGAACACGTGATGACCACGGTTTGGGATTCGTCGGTGCCGTTGTTGATGAAGGTTAGATTCAGGTCCACGTTTGCGGATCCGTCGCTCCAGTAGCGCGCGATTTGTGTTGTCGGCGCCTTGCTCAAGGTCCAGACCAGCTCGGGCGCGTCTGGCACCGAGAAGGTGTGGTCGATGGCGTTGAGGTTCCCCCAACGGAATGTGTCTTCGTTCTCGACAGCGAAGATGCGCGTCGGCGTGTCCCCAATTGGCAACCAGAGTCGCATCTCGGTCTGGACGGATTCACCCACTGGGACTCCGCCTGATTGGCTAGAGGTGGAGCAGCTGTCTTCAGATTCACCGTCGCAGGCGATTCCGATGTAGAAGGTGCTGGTGTTGTCGACCCCTTCGTTCGTCACTTCGACCGTTGTTGACATGAGAGCTTTACCGTCGCCATCCCATCCCAGGATCTCGGTGTCGACTACGTTGGTGCGAAGATCGGCGAATTCAACATCCAGCTTTAGTTGTGCAGAGTTGTTTCCAGAATCGCCTTCGATGGTGCTGGTGGCGGCGGTGAATTGGAAATCATACGAGCCAGGTTGGAGTTGAATCGTAACGGTAGCGGAGGTGTGTTGACTGGGTTCGAGGTCAGGGATGTCTTCGGTGTAAATTTGTTCGCCTGACGCATCACCATTCGTGCTGCGCCACATGCTGGTCAACGAAATTTCTTCTGCGATGAGGTCGCCGTGGTTGGCGATATCGAGATCAAACTCGACGGATCTTCCGGGTATGAATCGGTAATCGACAATGTCGACTTCGATATCGGCACCGGCAACGGTGATGGTTGGCACCCTCGCGGAATCGCCGACCTCCAATCGAACGGTGTGCTCTCCTGGCGTCAACCCGAATCTGAAGCTGAAGGTTATGGTTTGTCCGCTCAGCAACGATGTGACGATGTACGCAAGTTGCTTGTCGCCATCGTCGATCTGGTAGTCGACCCTTTGTAATCCTGAGAAATCAGTTTCGCTGGTATTGGCGATTGTTACTTGTGCCTCGTATGTGATGGCGCGGACGGATTCACCTGACTGGTTGATGGTGAGTGACTGAATCACCAGGCCATTCGAAGGCGATTGGGCGCTGGCGCTTGAATCGAAAGTGAAAACCACTACCGCTCCGACAGCGATTACGGCGAACAGGGCCGTTACGATCCGCGACTTACGTCGCGGGTTGATTGGGTAGGAGATGAACGGCATCGTTTAGATGCTGGACCGTTGCCGAACTGCCTCGTAGAGCGCGATTCCTGCGCTCACTGATGCATTCAACGAGGCGAGTTGACCGTGCATGGGTATCGACATTGATGCGGTGCAGCGTTGCAGGGCCAGGCGCCCGACGCCTTTTTCTTCGGAGCCGACGACGATGGCGGTGGGAATCGTCAAGTCGGCTTGCGTGTAGTCGGTGTCGGCATCGGCGGCTAAGGCGATGGTTTGCAGGCCGAGGGTATTGAGGTATTCGATCGTGCGATTGATGTTGACGACTCGGGAGACGAGCGTGTGCATGAGTGCCCCGGCCGAGGCTCGGATTGCGCCGGGACTGATTCCCGCCGCTCGACGTTGCGGAATGATGATGCCATGACCTCCTGCCGCGTCCAATGTGCGAGCGATGGCGCCGAGGTTGTGAGGATCGACAATGCCGTCTAATACGACGATGAGAGGTGTTTGCGATCTATTGTCGGCTTCAAAGATGATGTCTTCAACGTTGACGTAGCGCGTATCGGGTAGTACCGCGATGACGCCTTGGCTTTTCTTGGTTTGAGATTGGCGATCGATTTCTCGTCGATGGAGGCGTTCGACGGTGATGTCGGCGGATTCCGCGAGCGAGAATATCTCCTGGATCTGGTTCCCGACGTCGATGCCATCGGCGATCAACAGACGTTCGATGTTGCGTTCCGCCCGTAATGCTTCCAAAACCGCTCGGCGTCCTTCGACGGTGTTGGCGTGTATCTTGCGTGCTCTGGCGTAGCGGCTCATTGTCGGTTGGCGGTTGGGCGATGCGCTTGGGCGATGTGTTTGGGGGTTGGCATACAATCGCTTGATATGCGGGTCGATAGCCGAAAGCAACAATATCGATCAAAGGAGACCCGTCATAGGACTACCACATTCTATTTCCAAAGACGTCGCGGACGCAGTGATGGATTTGATGCGAACGCGCCGCAGTATACGCGAGTTTGATGATCGTCCAGTACCGCGCGGGATGCTGGACCAGATTGTCGAGGCGGCGAGTTGGGCACCTAATCATCGACACACCGAACCTTGGCGGTTCGTGGTACTTGAGAAGGATGGCGATGCGCGTGCCAAGGTCGCAGACCTTGTCTACGAATGGACTTGGAACTACGTCAAGAATCCCAATCCCGAACGACGCGCGAATAGTTCAGCAGCGGCTCGTGATGAGGTTCTTGAGACGCCGATACTGATGCTCATGTATTCGGTGCCGGGATCTAATGAAGAGATCACAGAAGAGAATTTCGCTGCGACGTGTTGCGCCGCCCAGAACATGTTGCTGATGGCGCACGCGATTGGGCTAGCGGTTGGGTGGTCGACCGGGCGAGTGTGTAAGAACGAAGAAGTCCACAAAGCAGTTGGTGCCGAGGCGGATTGGGCTGTCGTCGGCGCGTTTTTCATTGGATTCCCGATGTCTATACCGGAAGCGGAACGCAAACCGGTGAGCGAAATCTGTACCTACTTGAATTAACTGATCGAGTTCTCGATCGATTCACCAAAACAGGAGACCACTTGATGGCAGGACGCAACTTGAATCTCAATTACGTAGGCGGACAATGGGTTCCGGCTTCGACTGGCAAGGTATCGCAGAGCATCAATCCGGCTGACTTGGATGATGTGGTCGGCGATTTTCAGGCATCGAATGCAGCTGATGCGGAGGGTGCGGTTGGAGCGGCGGCGGATGCCGGGCGCGTTTGGGGTTCGACGTCAGCGTTGGCGCGGGGCGGGTACCTGTTGGCGGCAGCGGACTACTTGAATCAGAATTCTGAGAGGTACGCACAAGCGATCACTCGGGAGTGTGGCAAGGCGATAGTTGAAGCTCGTGGCGAAGTGGGACGCGCGGTGGCGCTTCTGCAGTATTTCGGTGTTGAGGGATCGAACCCGGTCGGAGATGTTGTGCCTTCGGTTGATCCGAACATCTTGCTCTACACGAAGCGGGTTCCGATTGGAGTTGTGTCGCTAATCACGCCGTGGAATTTCCCATTGGCGATACCGATCTGGAAGATGGCGCCGGCGTTGGTTTACGGGAATACGATCGTGTTGAAGCCGGCATCGGCAACTCCGTATCTCGGGGTTTTGATCGCCGAGATGTGGGAAGCGGTCGGTCTGCCTCCGGGAGTTTTTAACCTGGTGACGGGTTCCGGTGGTGCTGTTGGAGACGCGCTCGTCGGTTCAGACGGCGTCGCTGCCGTCTCTTTCACAGGTTCGACGCCGATCGGCATGGGGATTGCGGCGTCCGCGGCGAGCCGCGGCGTGAAGTTCCAATTGGAGATGGGTGGTAAGAACCCGGTTATCGTGATGCCGGATGCAGACCTCGAGCAAGCGGCTCAAGTGACTGTTGACGGCGCGATGAAGTATTCGGGGCAGAAGTGCACGGCTACTTCGCGGGCGATCGTGATCGGTAACGTGATTGAGGATTTCACGAATTTGGTAGTTGAGAAGACGGAGGCGTTGGCGATTGGTCCGGGTGCGGACGCCGCTTCGGTGGTGGTGCCGGTTATCGATGAGGCGTCGCGACAGAACATCGTGGCCTCGGTTGAACGCGGCGTTAAGGATGGTGGAAACGTGCTGACGGGTGGCGGTGTACCGTCCGGAGGATCGTACGACGGTGGGACGTATGTGGAGCCGACGGTGTTGTCGAAGGTTTCACCGAACGACTTCGTTGCATGCGAGGAGATATTCGGTCCGGTGCTCGGGATTATTCCGGCGGCGGATATCGACGACGCGATTGGTATCGCAAACGATGTTCGCTATGGTCTCAGCGCGGGTATATTCACGCGCAATCTGAACGCGGCGATGCAGTTTGCGGACCGGATCGAGGCTGGGATCGTGAAGGTCAATGGCGAAACGGCCGGCGTTGAGCCGCAGGTTCCGTTCGGGGGCATGAAGTCGTCGAGCAGTGGATCGCGTGAACAGGGCAAGGCGGCAATAGAGTTCTTCACTGAGACGAAGACGATTTACGTGAACCAGAGCGCGAGTTGATGGCGGTTACGTTTGGTCATCGATCGGATCGGCGGGACTGCGAGCCATTGTGACGGTGTTAAATCTCTGCCGTTCTTGCACGGTCTTGTTGGGCGTGAATTCGTAGCGTAATTTGCTTTGCTTCACCACGTTCGTTAAGATTCGCTGTTAAAGTGCACACTATCCATATGTGGTTGGAAATCCAAGAGGAAAAATGATGGTACTTGCGCAAACCAAGACCGATTTGGACCTGGTCGCACACTTGCTTCGGCGGGCAGGTTTCGGGGCCGACAAAGCAGAGATTGAGCGTTACGCCGGGAAGTCGTACGACGAAATCATCGACGATCTCGTCCATCCCGAGCGGTTCTCTCAAGTCGAAGATGACTTGTTGGGGCGCTTCTACCCTCACCTAGCTGCGAACAAAGACAACGGCGCGGTGTGGAATGGTCGGTGGCTGTTTAGGATGGTCAACACCGAGCGTCCGTTGCAGGAGAAGATGGCGCTGTTCTGGCATGGCATCTTGGCGACCGGATGGACCAAGAGCGAGCACACGCCGAGCATGGTGAATCACATTCAGATGCTCCGGGACAACGGATTGGCAAACTTCAGAACGATTCTGCTGGAGCTGTCGAGAGACCCGGCGATGATTTTCTGGCTCGACAACAACGAAAATCACGGCGCTGCGATCAACGAGAACTATGGTCGTGAGATCTTGGAATTGTTCTCGATGGGAATCGGGAACTACACCGAGGACGACATCAAGAACGCGGCTCGAGCGTTCACTGGTTGGACGTTTACACAGCCCTTGCCGCTCTATCCGTTCGGTCATTTTGAAGCCGAGTTTGTGTATCGCGAGGATGACCACGATGAGGGCGAAAAAGAGTTTCTTGGGCACAAGGGCAACTTCAACGGCGAGGACATCATTGACATCATCGCCCGTCAGGAGGCCACAGCCCGATTCATAGCGCGACATCTCTACACGTTCTTCGTCGCCGATGAACCTCAGGTTCCGGCGTGGAGCATTCAGCCGCCGCAAGACCCAGACGCGATTCAGACGCTGGTCGATGCGTGGATGGAGTCGGACGCAGATATTGGTCACGTGGTGAGCACGATGTTGAAGTCGGAGTTTTTCAAAAACGCACGCATGAAGCGCGTCAAGTCGCCGACCGAGTTCGTGGCCAACGTCGTTAAAATCTCGGGCGACTACCGCGAAGTTGACGTAGGGTTGGAGAGTTTCCAAGGCACGCTCGTGGCTATGGGCCAAACGCTGATGGACCCGCCGTCCGTCGAGGGTTGGCACACCGGCAAGGAGTGGATCGACGGGGGCACGCTGACTGAACGCGTGAACTTCGCAGTCAACACCCTCAACGACGCATCGAAACCCGGCGTGCGCAACATCATCGAAGCTATTCGTAGCTTGGATCAACCGCGTACTCCTGAAAAGGTTGTCGGGGTAGTTCTCGATCACCTTTGCCGCTTGGATGTAGACGATGAGACGCGTGAGACGCTCGTTGAACACGCTTACGATGGCGGCGACATCGAGTTCGAGAACGAAGAGGAAAGCGTGCAGCGCATCCTCAGATTGGTAACGCTCGCGGTATCGACTCGCGAGTTTCAGTTTGAATAAGTAAATTCCCCCTCTGAATCTCTTCCTGTGAGGGGGAGGGCAACGGGATAAAACCAAAAATCGGAGCAACTGAAATGGCACTGAACGGCAACGGTAACGGGGCGAACGGGAAGCAGAAGGATCCCGTGTTGGTCGTGATCCAACTGTCCGGCGGGAACGACTTCATGAACACGGTGGTCCCATACACCGAGGGCATGTATTACGACGTGCGGCCGCTCGTCGGTATCCCTGAGGACCAGGTGATTCCGATTACCGATAAGGTTGGATTCCACCCGCGTGCGTCGGCGCTGAAGGAGATTTGGGACGAGGGCAAGGTGGCGATCGTTCAAGGGATCGGATACGCGAACTCGAGCCGTTCTCATTTCCGAGCAATGGACATCTGGCACACGTGCGAACCGGACACGATCGCGACCGAAGGATGGCTGGCAAAGGTCATCCGCGAGTTCGACCCGAATAGTGAGAACCCGGTGACGGCGGTGAATTTTGGTCGCGGATTGCCGCGAGCCTTGGCGGCGCCGAATGTGACCGCGACCTCCATCGGGGACCTCGACAACTATGGATTGATGTCGAGCATCGAGGTTGTAGATGAACGTGACGAGAACCTTGAGATTTTCAAGCGGATGTACACGCCCGCGGTCGGTTCCGGCTTAGTGATGGACTATTTGGGGCAGACCGGTCGTGACGTGCTCAAGGGTGCTGACATGCTGGCGGTAGCTCCGGAGATGTACAAGTCGAACGTCGAGTATGCGGACAACCCGATTGCTCAGGCGCTGCGCGACGTTGTGCGGGTGCATACCGCAAATCTGGGTACGCGGATTTTCTACACGAACCACTTGGGGTACGACCACCACGCGCAGGAGATGCCGGCCCACAACAAGTTGATCGGCGAGCTGTCTGAGGCGATCCGAGACTTCTTGCAGGACCTCCGGGATCACGACGCGGCAGAAGAGGTGACGATCTTAGTCTTCACCGAGTTCGGTCGACGCATCAAAGACAACGGTTCTGGTACTGACCATGGCTCTGGCGGCGGAGCGTTCCTCATTGGCGAACACGTCAAGGGCGGCCTTTACTCTGAATACCCGCCACTTGATCGGCCAAACTGGTTGAACGACGAGGACTTGCGTCACACCTACGACTTCCGAGGGATGTATGGCACGATTCTCGAGCAGTGGTTCGGACTCGACCCGGTCCCGATCGTAGGCGGCAGTTTCGAGCAGCTCCAGCCGTATGAGAAGACGTTGGTCTGATCGGATTTCTGGCAGGCAAATTAAACACCCCCGGAGGGTTTGACCGTGAGTGAAAACGGCAATGGCTCCATGAACGGAACGAATGGCAGGCCGCACGCGCTGTTACGCGCTGGCTTCCCGTTCTACACGACTCTCGGTATGCGTCGAGTTACGACGTATCCGATGGACATCGTGATCGGCGAGGAAGACCGGTTATACGTCTTGAACCGCACCGATGGTCAAGGTGGTCAGATTCGGCGCATCAACTGGGACGACGATGATCTGGATATCTTTGGTTCGGATTTTGTCTGGCCGGTTCAGATGATTCGAGACGCCGACGAGAACGTCTACGTCTCGGATGAAGGCAACCACACGATAACCGTTTGGCGACCTTCGGACGGTGAGCTACTTGATACGTGGGGGACGCACGGAAGCGACCCCGGCCAGCTCAATCGACCTTCGGGAATCGCGTGGGACAACGATGGCAACATGCTCGTGGTGGACACGCAGAATCACCGGGTGCAGAAATTCACGTCATCGGGTGGGTACATAAGCGGATTTGGCGAGTTCGGCAGCGACGACGGACAGTTTAACTACCCGTGGGGTGTAGGTATCGATCCGTATGACGGTTCGATCTACGTCTCCGACTGGCGAAATGACCGGTTGCAAAAGTTCGACGCAGACGGCGACCACATCTGGACCGTCGGATCGAGCGGTGAAGATATCGGCGAGTTCAATCGACCTGCGGGTGTGACGGTAGACCGTCACGGCGACGTGTATGTGGCCGATCGTGGCAATCACAGAGTTCAGCAGTTCGATCTGAATGGTCGCTACGTTGACCGCTTCATTGGCGACGGGATTTTGTCGAAGAGCGGCAGGATCTACATCTCTTCGAGCACTACGGTCCTTCGAAACCGTGAGTCTGCGCAGCTAGAGGTTACGCGTCGCTTGCGTGGCCCGGCGATGATGCGCTTTGATAACGATCCCAAGCGCGGCGACTTGATGTACATCGCCGACTTCGGCTGCCACCGCATCCAGGTCTACCGTAAAGAGGCGTATGAGTTGTCGGCGGAGGATATCGCGCCGGTTCCGAGCGCGCCTACGCTTTACACCGTCTAACCAAACGTCATCGGCAAATCGGACGTTCGGATTGCGACTAACTGTCAGCGCAGTCCCAACTTGCTCTCGATACCCGCGAACACGTCGTTCGCGATTTCCAGAGCGCGTTCTGAATCGAGGGCGTCGTATGCCTCGCAGGGCGCACCGCCGGGAAGTGCCTGCGGGTAACGAGCGCCGATGTAGTACTTGTCTAACAGTCCGGCAACCGACTTCACGAACTCGAATGATGGGTCGAATGCTTTGGCGTCCTCGCAGAGGTCGGCCAGAGCGTGTCCCCAGACGTGCTCGGCCCCGTGGTTGTAGATAAATGCGACAACGGCCTTCTCTGCCGCTTGGTGGGCCAAGAAACAGGCGAGTGCGTGTCTTCCGCCTTCGGCATTGGCAACCGCGGCTTCTAGATCGTGTTTCGATTGCACGAGCCAGCTGCGCGGCACGTTGTTCAACGATGAGTAGTCGGTCATGAGAATCCCTGCGGAGTGGCGTTTCAGGCGTTTGGATGTTCTGGTTCGCGGCTCAATACAGTTGGTCGCCGTATTGTTGCGCTCGGATCAGCAACGGGTCGTTTTCAGCTAGCTTGAAGAATTCCGACTCGGTGAAGACATGAAACGTCGTGCCCACGGCAGGGCGGAGATGGGTGACCCAAAAGTCGGATCGGCGGTGGAACGGTTCGTCAGTCTCTTGCACCACAATCAGCTCGAGAGTGGTATCTGGTTTGGTCGGTTCGCCGCTGACCAGATCGCCGACGAGGATCAATCGCGTCATGCCTAACTGCGGCATTTCTTCGACAAAGCGTTGCATCTCGGCTTCGATCATCCTTCGGCGTTGCCGCCCGAAGCCGAACATCATGGGTGACATGAGATAACTCTCGGTGACGTTGATTACGTTCCAACCAAGGCTAACAGCGAAAACAACAAAAAAAGAGGCGGGTGGCACCACCGGGACAGGCTTGGTTTTGCCTATCCGAGTGATGCCACCCGCCGGGAGGTGCCTCGACCGAGATCAGAGGTCACCCCGCACATTTAACTTCTTAGCACTCGGGCTAACCCAAGTGTTTGGAAGGTTTGGGGGATCTCGTCTAAGTCGAGACACCTCTCATACGGCTATATGCCATTACCTAGACGTCCCTCCTTTCGTGTAGTATCCGGCTCGTGACACGGTTGCCACCGCCTCGGCGAACCGTCAGGGAGGTTCACCGGCACGCTAATTATAGCGGACGACGCATCTCTGTCAATGACAGTAGAAAGATGACGTCGTCCTGTTGTGCGCCGCAGCGCGACGCGAGACCTCGGCGGTTATCCGAGTTCTTTTGCGAGGGTTTCCGCATCCGCCTTCGAAAGAATTCGGAATACTTTGTTGCCCGCTGGGGACAAACCCTGCACGGCCTTGCGACCATTTTTCATTGTGACGATCTCAGGATTCTGAACCGGCACCGTGGCCTTCTCTTTGACCGAGTATGCAGTAATATCCATGCTCTACCTCGTTTTCTGTTAAGCAACGATACGGCCGAGTTTGAACCAACTCGGTATGCGCCTAGATTATAGAAATCGCTTCAAAAGTTGGGAAACACCGCACGCGTTTACTCGGTGAATCGGCCCGATTGCGCTCTGTTTGAGGCTACTGGTCGGTCACGCGCCCAATTTTGCGAACGAAGCTTTAATCCGGTCAGCGGCTTCATCTAGCGCGGATTCTGCAGCGTGGATGTGGCCTGGTTGGCAGTTGAATCCGTGGAGAACACCTTCGTAACGGGTTAATCTCGTGTCGACTCCTGCTTTTTGCAGGTCGGCGGCGTAATCTTCGGCTTCATCGCGGAGCACGTCACATTCGGCGACAATGACGGTCGCATCGGGCAATCCGCTGAGGTCTTCGGCTTGAATCGGCGACGCATACGGATCGGAACCGTTGCCGTCCGGGCCGAGGTATTGTTCCCAAAACCACTGCATCCCGATCTTGGTGAGTCCGTATCCGTCGGCGAACTCGTCGTACGAAGCTCGTTTGAAGTTGTGGTCGATGACTGGGCAGAAGAGGGCTTGATGGGAGATGTTCGGTTCGCCTCGGTCACGAGCCATCTGCGACACCGCGGCCGACAAATTACCGCCAGCGGAGGTGCCGGCGACCGCCATGATGGATGGATCGCCACCGAATTCCGCAACATTGTCGACTGCCCACCTAGCGGCCGCATAACAGTCTTCAGCCGCCCCGGGGAACCGCGCCTCAGGAGCCAACCGATATTGCACTGAGACCGCGATCGCACCTACTCGATTTGCCAGACCTCGCGAGGTCGGACCTTCCAGTTCGTAACTCCTTATCGTCCAACCGCCTCCGTGGAAGATCATGACGACAGGATAGGGCGGTTCGGCACCCTCCGGGATGTAGATGCGAAGAGGAACTTCGCCTTCGGGACCATCGAACTTTCGCCTAATGACCTTCCGCACGGGTTCGATGGCCGGTTTAAGAACTTGGCTGCGGGCATCAGATGCGGCTCGCAATTCTTCTGGCGTGCATTCGCCAGCGGCAGGCCCACCGATCTCGGCCCCTTTCTTCATGAAATCAACCGTTTCGGGGTGTAGGCGGGGGTCATACATTGGTATGTTCTCCGTACTTGCTCATCGACTCAATGAATGATCGATTCAGAACCAGTTCTGTTTGTCGACTAGGTTGCGCAGAGGTTCTCCGGCGGCGAAACGGCGCATGTTGTCGGACACGACTTCGTAGCGGCGTTCGCCGAGGTGGCGGCCTTCGTCGGCTGCGATGTGCGGGGTGAGAATGGTGTTCGGTGCATCCCATAGCGGATGATCGGCAGGTAGCGGTTCGATCTCGTAGACGTCTAAACCTGCCCCGCCGATGGCTCCGTTTCTCAAAGCATCGTTAAGATCGTCGAGCTTCGTGGTCATCCCGCGTCCGATATTGATGAAGATAGCGGTGTTCTTCATCAGAGCGAACTTGGTGGCATCAAACAGTCCCTCAGTTTGGGGGGTGTGAGGGATCGTCAAGACCACGAAATCGGCTTGCGGCAGGACATCGTCCAGCTCGGACGATTCTCGCATCTCGTCAACGTGATCACGTGCCCCCGGAGATTCCCAACGCGCATCGACTCCGACGACATTGCATCCGAGGGCTTGGCAAAGGCGAGCCGTCTCGGTGCCGATTCCGCCCACGCCAATGATCGCAACCGTCGAATCGGGCAGGAAGATGTTGTTGTATTGGTCGCCGAGCAGTTTGTTCCAGTTCCGGTCGCGTTGCTGGTCGCGGTAGACGTTGAGATGCTTCGTGAAGGAGAGCATCATGGCGACGATGTGAACCGAGATGTGATCGTTGTAGATCTCGCGGAAGTTTGAAACTTGGACTGGGTGAGCGATCAACTCGTCGAAGTAGTACCCGGCGGGTGGCGCAGCGGCTGGTGCCTGGAGCCATCGAAGCTTCGGAGCCGCGGCGACCAATCTCGGGTTCATCGTGCCAAACGCAGCATCGGCGTCGGATAGCTCATTGACTGCTTCATCCTCGGTCATCGGTGCGACCAAGTTAGCGTCGGGGACCGAGTCCTGCAACCTCGTCATGAAATCAACGTTGTGTTGCGAATTCGGTGGCAGGAAGACCATTTTGAACGACATCTGCGCGCTTAACCTCCGTTTTGGTGTTGGATTTCGATAAACCGAATGATGTTACATAAGGGATCATCGTCCGGGCAATTGGCATTAACGCAATGATACAGAGCAACGATTACTGGATTGGGATAACCTGTAGGCAAGGCTAGTCGGCTCCGTGTCGGTGCTGCTAGGCGTCATCGCCACAAAGGGGACGTTAGTCCAGCGGTTGGGGACATTTCGAGATAATCCATTGCAGATACGTGATTTCCAGATAGACGTTGACCCGACGACCTTCGATTCGCCTCACTGTATTGTGACGTTGCGACCGTGGGTAAATGTGGGTAATGTAGGGCGGATTGTTGTGAATCGGCTCGGTCGGATCTACGGTGCGAAGAAGATCGGCGAGTTGATGAGGCCGGGCAAGTTCTATGACCACACTCGCTATCGGCCTCGCATACGGATGCGACGAGGGGAACGGACGTTCCGGATACCAAACACCGAGGTTACCGCGGCTCGGGTGCCCGATGGTCGGGATTTGATCTTTGTCAAAATGTTGGAACCTCACGCCTGGGCGGAAGACTTCAATGACTCGATACTCGAACTGATTCAGGCCTTCAACGTTGAACGCTATGTTTTGGTCGGCTCGATGTACGACTCGGTGCCGCACACGAGGCCTCTAAAAGTCACGGGTTCAGCACGGGGTTGGGAGCCACCGAGCCGCTTCAGAGATGGGGTACGACTTGGCAGAAGCCGATACGAAGGACCGACTTCGATGGCATCACAATTGACGGAGTTGGCGCGTACCCAACTTCACTTGGAAACACTATCGATGATTGCGCACCTGCCGTTGTATCTGAAGCTGGATAACGACTACGTTGGGGCGGCACGGGTATTGTCAGTGCTGTCAGAGATTTACGACGTACCGATGGATCGGATGCCCGAGATTCGTATGGGTGAGACGCAGTACTCTCAAGTGCAGATCTCGAGTTCGGACAATCCGCGACTAGCTCAGTTGGTCGCCCGTTTGGAACTGGAGTACGACGGCGAAGAGGTGGAGCCGACTGAGGAAGAGGAGATTGAGCTTTCGCCCGAACTGGAAGAGTTCCTACAGGATTTGTCGCGCGGCTGGGACGAGGACGAAGGGCGTAAGTAAGACTGGACGTTGGTCAGCTCAAGTTCGCTGGCAAACGCCCAGCCCTAAGGAATCGACTAACTACAGTTCTTTGACTTCGACGCCGGCTAGCTGCTCGACGTAGCGGAGTATTCCGGCGTGGTCGTTTCTTCCGTCACCACCGACCACAAGTGAGGTCAAGACCTGTTGCAGGTTGGCTGTTACTTGCAACGGCACGTTCAGGGCACGTGCGGTTTCCATTGCGTTGTTGATGTCTTTGTAGTGCAACTCGATGCGGAAACCGGGCTCGAAATTCCTGCTGACCATCATTGGGGCCTTGGCATTCATCACGTTCGAGCCAGCGAGTCCGCCTTGAATCGCCTCGAAAACGGTCTGTGGGTTTACACCAGCCGCGGTTGCGAGCACTAGCGCTTCGGCCAAACCGTGGATATTGGCGCCAACGACGATCTGATTCGCCAACTTCGTCACATTGCCAGCTCCGTGTGCGCCACACAGGACCGCCGATTTGCCGACGACATCGAACAGCGGTTTCGCGCGTTCGAAATCGGCGGCACCACCGCCGACCATGATCGCAAGGTCACCGGAGATTGCGAAAGGTTCGCCGCCTGAAACCGGGGCATCGAGGAAGTTTATGTTCTTACCGGCGAGGCCTGAGCCGAGCTCTTGTGACACTCCAGGCGCGATTGACGACATGTCGACGACCAAGTCACCTTCGGAAGCGCCGTCGATAACACCGCCTTCACCCAAGATCGCTTGACGAGCCTGCGGTCCGTCTTGAACCATGGTGATCACGATGTCGGTTTTGCTTGCCACGTCGGCGCTAGAGCTTCCTGCGGTAGCGCCAGCTCCCACCATTTCCTCGATCGGGTCAGGAAATATGTCGTAAACCGTAACGTCGTATCCCGCGTTGATCAGGTTTTTGGCCATGGGTTTTCCCATGATCCCCAGCCCAATAAAACCGATTTTCTCTGCCATGTCGATGCTCCTCTTAAAGTCGGCATAGGTATTAGTCGCCCGATATCTTCGCTTCGGTCGATTCATATGTCGCGCCAACTCTCGATGGTAAAACTGCGGCTGCTCCCTACGCCCTTAATCGTCTTCCTTCCAGAAGCGCTCCTCTTCGAAGTGATAGTCAGTATCTGCGTACCGTTCTTTGACGTCTTCAATCATCCCGGGATGGCCGCACGCGTAGATAACGGTGTCGGCAGGGTCTAGCCCGCGATTCTTCACGAAATCTTCGACCAGAGTATTGATACGGCCTTTGGCCCCACGCCATGCGCGGTTACGATCCTCGTCCGGACGGCTCACGGACCCGAAGAATTCGATGTTTTCATGTGCGGACGCGAGGTCGGAGAGCTCATCGTCGTAGCCAAATTCGTCCAGATAACTTGCGCCTTCTAACACGTAGAAACGGTAGTCGTCACGATCAATCGGGCCGTCGGCGTTCCAATCCGGATCTTTCAAGAACTTCCTCAGCATCGAGACATAGGGCACGATCCCCGTGACGGTTCCAACCATCACATGGTTCTTGAATTCGGGTTTGAAGACGAAGATTCCCTTCGCCCTAGGTCGCAACGTCAACTCGGTTCCGACTGACAGGTCGAACAACACAGGTGTTAGGTTGCCGTCGGGCGGCGGCACGAGTTCGACGAAGAGTTCAATCTCAGCTTCGTCGGGTGATGAGGCTATCGAATACGGTCGCTCAATTCCTTCGGCCCCGATGGTGCAATATTGACCGGGTTTGAACATGAACGGTTGAGCAGGTTTCAACCAGATCTTCCAGAGGTCCTCGGTTAGGTCTATTCGGCGCGTAATCTCACAGGTTGTGAACCGACCTCTTATTGTCGGCCTCGGCGTCTCTTTCTGCTGTGTCATCTCACCTCTCGTATCCAACGTATCGCGAGAATCAGGTTACAACATGCCGAAGATCGATCCTGCTTGGAACCATTTGGGCGCTGGTGATACCATGATTTCACGATTTCTATACGGAATTCCAATTACTGGAACCATTAGGAAATCGATATTCATCCGTTGTCATTGATCAGGGAGACCGAAATGGCAGGTCCAACTCCTGGAGTTGCGTACAGCATCACGATCCGTGCCGAATACCCGAACCGGCCAGGCATGTTGGGATTGATTACGTCAGCCATCGGTTCGTGCGGCGGCGACGCGGCGGCGATCGACGTCGTCTCCACAAGCGGCGGCAAGATGACACGTGATTTCACCGTCAACACTTCCGGCGAAGATCATTCGAACCGAGTCATCCAGGCGATCGACTCCATCGAAGACGTCTCGGTAAATAGTGTCTCCGACGCAACATTTCTCATGCACGTCGGCGGCAAGATCGAGATGCGTTCTACAGTCCCGGTGACGACACGTGACGACATGTCCAAGGCCTATACACCGGGTGTTGGACGTGTGTGCATGGCGATCCACGAAGATCCCGACGCCGTCTGGGCGTTGACCGGCAAAGGACACACCGTCGCCGTCGTAACGGACGGTTCGGCAGTCCTCGGCCTCGGCGACATAGGTGCGGCCGCCTCCCTCCCGGTTATGGAAGGTAAAGCCCTCCTTTTTAAGGAATTTGGACGGGTCGACGCCTGGCCTATCTGCCTAGATACCAACGATCCTGACGAGATCATCTCGATCGTTACCGCCATCGCGCCTGGCTTCGGCGGGATCAACCTCGAAGACATCAGCGCGCCGCGTTGTTTCGAAATCGAAGAGCAACTCAAAGAGCGACTCGACATTCCCATCTTCCACGATGATCAACACGGCACCGCGGTGGTCGTGCTCGCCGGATTGATCAATGCGCTGAGCATCGTCGGCAAATCGCCGGAATCCTTGAAAACAGTCGTTCTAGGCGCTGGCGCTTCAGGAACCGCTTGCACCAAGATACTGCTCTCTTACGGGGTTAAGAACATCATTGGATTCGACCGCCAAGGTGCGTTGTCTAGAGACCGGGATTACGATGACAACGTGATGAAGCAGTGGTTTGCTGACAACACGAATCCCGAGAACGTCAACGGTAGCCTTACACAATGTATCGAAGGCGCCGATTTCGTGCTCGGACTAGCTGGTCCGGGCTTGCTGACACGCGACCAAGTGGCTAGGATGTCTAGCGACGCGATCGTTTTCGCTCTGTCGAATCCTGATCCCGAGATTTTGCCCGAAGAGATCCCAGATAACGTCACCATCATGGCTACTGGCCGAACCGACTACCCGAATCAGATCAACAACTCGCTGTGTTTTCCCGGTCTGTTCCGAGGGGTACTCGACGTTCGAGCTTCCGATATCAACGAGGAGATGAAGATCGCGGCGGCTCAGGCGATTGCCGATGTGATTCCGGAAGAGCACCTCGGCCCCGATTTCATCATCCCGAGCGTGTTTGACCGCAACGTGGCGCGCAATGTCGCTCAACGGGTCGCCATCGCCGCCCAAAATTCGGGCGTCGCTCGCCGCCGACGAAGGCAGACCGATGAAGTCTATGCCACAATGCGAACGCGGTAATCCAGGCGTCATCATCGTATCGACTAGAACTTGATATCCATGAGTTACGACGCGATAGTCATTGGCGGCGGGATTAGTGGTTGTGCGACGGCGTACTATCTCTCATCGGCGGGCCATTCTGTCGCCTTGATCGAGAAGGATTCGCTAGCCGCTCACGCCTCCGGCTTCGCATTTGGTTCTCTGCACACAAGATTCCAACCGCCGCCCGGCAGTCCCCCGGTCGAATGGTTCCGCGCAGAATCAATCGAGCTGCATCACGAATTGGCAGAAATCCTACCGGAACAGTCCGGCGTCGGCTACCACTTCGTAGAAAAGGCGGGTTTGGTGTTGGCGTTTGATGAAGCCGAAGCCGCGCAATTGAAGCCCTCAGGTATCGCTGGCTTTCTTCGCGACGATTGGTCGGAAGACCGGCTTGATGTCAGATGGCTAGCGTATGGGGAGTTCAGTCATATCGAAGCACGGGTTTCGACCGACGTGATTGGAGCTTTATATCTGGGCGGTACCAGAGAGATATCGCCAGGGGGTTTCGCCAATGCGTTATGGGCGGCGGCGGAAAGTAATGGCGCGACGTTGATTAATGCCGAGGTGTCGGAAATAAACTTGGCAAACGGCGCCGTATCTGGCGTGACCACGACCGATGGAACGATTTCCACTGACATCGTCGTATTGGCCGCAGGGGCGTGGAGCCGCACGTTGTTGAACCAAGGTTCCTCGACGTCTCACATTGATCTACCAGTTTTCCCATTGAAAGGTGAAATACTGCGCTACGATCTTGGGGACGAACCGCCCCTTCCTGTCTCGCTCTGGTGGGGTTCGGACTATGCGTCATCAAAGCCAGATGGATTGCTACATGTCGGAACTACCCACACCGACTCTGGATTCGACGAGAATCCGTCAGATTCAGGTCGCGGCGCGATCGCGCGTTCGGCTGAACATGCGCTCCCATTCCTTGCCGGAAAAAAGGTCTCGCAACATACAGCTTGCTTACGTCCGACATCGTTGGATGGCCTACCGATCGTTGGCGAGATGCCGGATGCGAGGGGCCTCATCGCCGCAACTGGGGGTGGCCCGATCGGCATTGAATTGGGACCCGCAATCGGGAAACTCGCCGCGAGCATCGCGGTCGGCCAAAGTGGAAACAGTTCGAGGTACCGCGAGTTCAGTCCGGCTCGATTCGCGTGATAGCATCGATTCTTAGCACCAATCGCTAGAAATCACTGGAGCGACCAAACCGCTAGCTTTCTTCACGAATCCAACAACGGCCTTTAATTCAGTCCTGTGTGGCTGGCAAGGTGCGAACCAATCCCAATTGTCGGAGCATCACTGTGTCTAGGCTTAGGCACGACTGACCTAACGAAATTGAAACGCCCTCGTCCGCCCAAGACGAGGGCGTTTTACTAAGGCTCCATCTAGGGTCTGCACCCTTGGCTCGCACCAAAACCGGATGACCGATACCGAACAAAACCAAGAACGCACGTTGATGACGGGCGTTGAGGTGCGTCGTGCATTGGCCCGCATGGCTCATGAAATTATCGAGCGCAACCACGGTGCTCACAACCTCGTTATCGCCGGTGTTCCGACCCGCGGGAAATATCTCTCAATCCGTCTCGCCGATCTTATCGAACGTTTCGAATCGATCCGACCCCGTACGTCGATCTTGGACCCTTCGAATTTCCGCGACGACGCTCACCGGCGACATGTCACCGGCGCAAACGGCGCGATCACATCGAACGGGATGGACGACGTCGATATCACCGGAACGCGCGTGGTTGTCGTAGACGATGTCTTTCACACGGGCCGAACCGCCCGCGCTGCGCTCGACGCGCTAATGCAATCGGGCAGGCCCGCCTACGTTCAGCTTGCGGCGCTGATCAATCGCGGCCACCGCGAACTTCCCATCAGTCCGGATTTCGTTGGTCGGCATGTCCCGACTGCCCGAACAGAACGCGTTCTTGTTCGTCTCCAAGAAGTTGACGGCGAAGACCGCGTTGCGTTGACGAGGACGAACGCGTCGATACAACATCGAGGTGCTGGTAAGTGATCGCCAATTTGGTCACGGCAACTCGGTCGAGCGGTGCGCCGTTGACCGCTGATTCCAAGCATCTCCTTGACGTTGATTCACTTTCCCCCGAACAGATCCAGACTCTAGGCTCGCGCGCCATTGAGTTCCGTCAACTGCGCGCTTCTCAGCCGTTCAAATCAGATTCCTTGCGAGGTGGATCGATCTACACACTGTTCTTCGAGAACAGCACTCGGACGCGCGTCTCTTTCGAACATGCCGGTAAGGCCCTTGGTGCCGACGTTATCAATATTGCGGCTTCGACGAGCAGCGTCAATAAGGGCGAATCGCTCCTCAATACCGTGCTAACGCTGGATGCGATGGGTATCGACGCGCTGATTGTCCGGCACCCGCACTCCGGTGCGCCGCATTTTATCGCCCGCCATGTCAACGCAGTGGTCATCAACGCTGGCGACGGTGCTCATGGGCATCCGACACAAGCCTTGTTGGATGTTCTGACGCTGCAAGATCATCTCGGCAATCTCAAAGGTGCGAAACTTGCGTTGATCGGCGACATCCTTCATTCCAGAGTGGCGCGATCGGACATTATCGCTTTCCGGAAAATGGGCGTCGAAATCGCCATCGCCGGCCCGCCGACCCTGCTGCCTGAAGGCTGGACACCGGGGCCGAACTCCTTGGGAATCCCGGGCACCGAGGTGACGGTCCACGAGACCGTAGAAGACGCAGTGCGCGATGCCGACGCGATCATGTGTTTGCGCTTGCAGCTTGAGCGGCAGACCTCTGGTTTGTTACCTGACGTCAATGAATATTCACGCGTGTGGGGCATCAATGCCGAGCGCTTGGCATTGGCTTCGCCGGGCGCACCGGTGATGCACCCGGGTCCGATGAACGAAGGTCTAGAAGTAAGCACTGATATTGCCCATGGTGATTTGAGCCTAGTCGAAAACCAGGTCGAAAACGGTCTGGTGATGCGGATGGCTGTGTTGGAACATTTCTGCGCTCCCACAAGGGAGATAGCGTGAACCAACAACGACGACCAATAGTGATCCGAAACGGTCGTGTGGTCGATCCGTCTCAAGGGATTGACGCAATCGCTGACGTGGTCTTGATGGACGGCGTGGTCATTGGAATCGATTCGCCCGGCGCGACGCAATTGTCGGAGGGTTGGAGCGAATTCGATGCCTCGGACAAGATAGTCGCGCCCGGCTTCATCGACCTCCATACGCATTTGCGAACGCCCGGCCAGGAGTGGAAGGAAGACCCGAAGACGGCGTCCGAAGCCGCGGTGCGCGGTGGATTCACCACCATCTGCGCGATGCCGAACACTTATCCGGCGCAGGACAATGCTTCCGTAGTTGGTGAGTTGATGCAACGTTGCGCTTCCGAATCTGACGTCCGCGTCCGTCCGATCGGCGCGATCACCAAGGAGCGCAAAGGGCACGAGTTAGCTCCGATGCACGAGCTTGTTGACGCCGGAGTGGTCGGGTTTTCGGATGACGGTGACCCGGTGATGTCGCCTCACATGATGCGCCAAGCGTTGGCCTACTCGTCGGACCTCGATCTGCCGATCATCAACCACGCCGAAGACCGCGGCTTGGTAGGGGCTTGGGACATGAATGAAGGTGCGGTTGCGACTCATCTCGGACTGCGTGGCATTCCTAATAGCGCCGAATCGATGATGATCGCACGCGATATCGAGCTTGCGCGAATTACCGGTGGTCGCCTGCATGTGCCTCACGTCTCAACCGCTGAATCTGTCAAGCTAATCCGTCGGGCGAAATCCGAATCGATCAATGTGACCGCGGAGGTCACACCGCATCACCTTGCGCTCACCGAGCATTGGGTTTACGGCGAACGCGGTAATGTGCCGATGGTGCTACACGCCAATGCGTACGATTCCAATGCCAAGATGGCACCTCCACTACGATCCGAAGAGGATCGCGTGGCCTTGATCGAGGGTTTGGAGGACGGGACGATTGACGCCATCGGCACCGACCATGCCCCGCACGCGGACACTGATAAGGTCTGCACGTTCACAGAAGCGGCGAACGGCATCATCGGCCTCGAGACCGCTCTGCCGTTAGCTAACGGCATGGCAGCGATCAACTTGAACCTCGTGATCGAACGACTAACTGTTGGTCCCAGCGCAATACTCGGCGACACTACCATCGGCACGCTCAAACCCGGTGCAAAAGGCGACGTGATCATCATCGATCCCGACGCCGTGTGGCAAGTTGACCGCACGACTCTGGGATCCAAGAGTCGCAACACTCCGCTGTTTGCTAGTAACGCGAAGGGACGCGTTTTGGCGACCTTCGTTGCGGGTGCAAAAATCTGGAACGCTGACGGATACGGAGCGTCGGATGCCTAGCGAGACCCGCGGCCCAACACTTCTCGCGCTGAGCGACGGCTCCGTCTTTCGTGGCCGAAGTTTAGGCGCTAAGACCGACACTGTCGGTCTCGTTGTGTTTAATACGTCGATGACCGGTTACGAGGAGATGCTGACGGACCCCTCATACGGCGGTCAAATCCTCGTGCCCACCTATCCGCTAATTGGCAATTACGGTATCAACCTCAAAGACGCAGAATCCAAACGCATCCAAGTTAAGGGGTTCGTAGTCCGCGATGACTGTGACGCGCCCTCGCACCCTCATTCTGAGATGACGGTTCACGAATATCTCGAAACCAACGGCATCGCTGGTGTGTCGGGTGTCGACACCCGAGCCATCACGCGGCGCATCCGATCAACCGGCGTGATGATGGGCGCAATCGTCCAAGGTGACGATACCGCGGCGGCGAACTCCGTGCTAGAGGCTGCTCAGTGGTACGGCGATCACGATTGGGTCGGAGAGGTCGCAACCAAAGAAGAGTTCGATTGGATTGGGGACGGCACTACCGGAACGCGTCCCGCGGAAGAGCTAATTGTCAGATCCCAACGGGCAGGGGCAGCAACCGAGGTCAACGACCGCAATCGACCTTTGCGCATAGCGGTCATCGACTTCGGGGTCAAATGGAACATTCTTCGTAGCATGATGGCGCGACATTGCCAAGTCAAAGTCTTCCCATGCGACGCGACCGCGTCCGAGGTCCGATCATTCGATCCCGACGGCATCGTTCTTTCTCCGGGCCCCGGCGACCCGGCTGTTCTCGACGGTCCCGTCGAAACCATCCGCGAACTCTCTGACTTGAACGGAGACGGTTCGAAATCGATCCCGACCTTAGGCATCTGCCTGGGTCATCAGTTGGTGGCTCGCGCACTGGGTGCGGACACCTTCATGCTCCATTTCGGACATCGCGGCGGCAACCAGCCCGTACGAGATGTCAGAACTGGGCGGGTGTACGTAACCGCGCACAACCACGGATACGCCGTCGATCCCGACAAACTTCCCAAGCGACCCGGAGTGCGAGTAACCCACATCAACCTGAACGACAACACCGTTGAAGGCTTGGCCGACGAAACCCATGGCATCATGACGATCCAGTTCCACTCGGAGGCGTCGCCCGGTCCTCACGACAGCGAGATGATCTTCGACGAATTCGTCGCCGCGGTCAAGCAGCGCGTCAACGGCAAGTAGCGGATATTTATGCCTCGAGACGAACAACTGAAAAAAGTGCTGGTCATCGGTTCGGGCCCGATCGTGATCGGTCAAGCCGCCGAGTTCGATTACGCCGGTACACAGGCCTGTAAGTCGCTCCGTGAAGAAGGCGTAGAGGTCGTTCTCGTCAACTCCAATCCAGCGACCATCATGACTGACGAAGACGTCGCCGACCGGGTCTATATCGAACCACTGACCGTGCCTGTCGTGCAGCGCATCATCGAACGTGAAAAACCAGACGGCATTCTCGGCACTCTTGGCGGACAGACCGGCTTAAACCTTACCGTCGAGTTGGAGGAGGCCGGGGCGCTCGAAGGCATCGTCGTCATGGGTACCAAGACGGACAGCATTCGAAAGGCCGAAGACCGCGAGCTCTTCGCGTCGTTCATGGAGGAGATCGGTGAGCCTATTTCATACGGGATTGCCGTTACCACCATCGCAGACGCCGAACAAGCGGCTGAAGAGATCGGGTATCCCGTCGTCGTTCGACCTGCGTACACCCTCGGCGGGACCGGCGGTGGTGTCGCAAAAGATGTCCAAGAGCTTCACGAGATCGCAGAAGCGGGCTTGGCGGCTTCGTTGGTCGGGCAAGTATTAATCGAGAAATCGCTGCTGGGTTGGAAAGAAGTCGAGTACGAGGTGATGCGGGACAGTGCCGGAAACGTCATCACGGTCTGCAACATGGAAAACTTCGACCCGATGGGCGTCCACACCGGCGATTCCATCGTGGTCGCTCCCAGCCAGACGTTAACCGACAAAGACTATCAACGCCTCCGAACCGCCGCGTTGCACATCATCGACGGCTTGAAGATCGAAGGCGGTTGTAACGTCCAATTCGCCTATCGGCCGGGCAAGGAAGTCGGCGAGAAACTAGGCGAAGGTTCTCGTTACGACGACGATGGCCCAATGTACACGGTGATTGAAGTGAATCCGCGGGTTTCTCGCTCTTCCGCATTGGCGAGCAAAGCCACGGGTTATCCGATCGCCCGCGTCGCTGCGAAAGTCGCGCTCGGTCTACATCTTGACGAGATTAGCAACGTCGTCACCGGCAAGACCCGCGCGGCATTCGAACCAGCTCTTGACTACTGCGTCGCCAAGATACCGCGCTGGCCCTTCGACAAATTTGGAGGCGGGGACCGTTCACTGGGTACCCAGATGAAGGCCACCGGAGAGGTGATGGCCATCGATCGCAGCTTCGAAGCCGCTTTGATGAAGGCCATCCGATCCCTCGAAGACGGTAAACGTTCCCTGCGTTGGGAAGACCCGGAGTGGCGAATCAACGGGCTTCCAGATGAAGATCTTTCGGCCGATGACATGCGCCTATGGAAACTCGCGTTCAGACTACGCACTGGCACGACACCTGAAGAATTGACACTGACAACTGGCATCGATCTTTGGTTCACTCGATCATTGGCGCGGGTCGTTGACATGGAGCGAAGATTGCGCGAATCGGAATTTCTTAGCGCCGACTTGCTCCGTGAAGCAAAACGCATCGGGCTAACCGACGAGGACATTGCCGAGTTTTCGGACCTTGGCCTCGCCGAACGCGTGCGAGAGATGCGCAGAGACCTCGGTATCTTTCCCGTTTACAAGATGGTTGACACTTGCGCGGGCGAATTTGAAGCGACGACGCCGTATTTCTACAGCACCTACGAAGAAGAGAACGAAGCCGAACCCATCGGCGTCGCATCGGCAGTCGTCATCGGTTCGGGACCGATACGCATCGGCCAAGGCATCGAGTTCGATTACTGTTCGGTCCACGCGGCATGGGCCCTCCAGAACGAGGGCATGCGCGCGATCATGATCAACTCGAACCCGGAGACGGTATCGACCGATTTCGACACCTCTGACCGTCTCTACTTCGAACCACTCGACGACGAGAGTGTTCGCGACATCATCGACAACGAGATGGGAAAAGGAGCCACAAAGAGCGATAGTGTCGTCGCGCCGAACATCGTTGTTCAATTCGGTGGGCAGACGGCGATCAACTTATCGCAGTCGCTGAACGCAGCCGGATTACAAGATCTGATTCTTGGCTCCGACCCGGATGTCATAGACAATGCCACCGACCGTGGTCGCTTTGAGCAGTTGGCGGCATCGAATGGATTGCCGTTGCCACCAGGCGGAACCGCGACAAACACCGAGACTGCATTGGCTCTGGCCGATAACCTCGGTTACCCCGTGCTGGTCCGCCCCAGCTACGTCCTTGGTGGGCGCGCGATGGAGATCGTGGACAACAGCAACGAACTGGAACGCTATTTCGATCGTGCCCTGCGCGCAGCACCCGGTCAGACGATTCTGGTGGACCGGTATTTCCAAGGGATTGAAGTGGAAGTCGACGCCGTTTGCGATGGGCAAGACATCTTGATTCCGGGTGTCATGCAGCACATCGAACGCGCCGGGGTACACTCCGGAGACTCTTTCGCTGTCTATCCTGCCATATGGTTGACTGGCGACGAAATCGAGACCATCGTCGAATACACCCGACGAATCGGCCGAATGCTCAATGTGCGCGGTCTCATGAACATCCAGTACGTCATAACCGGAGGTGGTACCTACCGCAGCAACGCCGCCGACCCGGGGCGCTCAGAATCGCAGATTAGCGAGAGCGAAACGTTCATTATTGAAGTCAACCCACGATCCTCACGCACCATCCCGTTCATCTCCAAAGTCACCGGCATCCCGATGATCAAGATCGCCACGCAAGTCATGCTCGGCAAACAACTGCGCGACTTGGAGTGGGGCACCGGACTCATGCCTCGCAAAGACCTAGTTGCCGTAAAGGCACCGGTGTTCTCGATGTCCAAACTCACCAGCGTTGACACGTTTCTCGGCCCGGAGATGAAATCTACTGGCGAGGTTATGGGTATCGACCGCTCATACGTGCCTGCCGTCACGAAAGCACTCATCGCATCGTCGCATTCAATCAATCAAGGCGACAACGTTCTCATGAGCATCGCCGACTCCGCAAAACCCGACGCCGAACGGCTAGTCCGCGCTCTCGGCGACAACGGTCATGGGATCTATGCCACCTCGGGAACCGCGCGCTTCGTTGAAAGCCTGGGTTATCCGGTGACGGAAGTAGAGCGGCTACTCTCCAGCAACAAAGCTAATGTAGTGACCGTGATCAACGACGGCACGGTCCAGGCCGTGGTGAACGTCCCAACTGGCGGACGAGATGCCGAACAAGACGGTTTCTACATCCGCCGAGCCGCGGTGGAGCGTCGCATACCGTGCTTCACATCCATTGACACCGCTCGTTGCGCCGTGGAGGCTGTCTACGCGCCTGAGACGACCGGCGATACAAACGGCGGACTCAACGTGATGACGCTGACGGAGTACGTGGGCGGGCGCGCACCGCCGTCATAAACCCGTAGATTATTGGTATGATCGTCGATCCGCGCCAGATTCCGAAAGTCGCGTCCTCGAAAACAATCTGCATCGCCATCTTCTGTGCACTTCTGTTAGCCGCGGCCCTCAACGCCTGCTCCGACAACCCGGACCCTACGCCGGTACCAGCGCCCACGCCGACCAGTGCTGCCACGCCCACAGTCGCGCCAACTGCGACGCCAACCGCATCTCCGACTCCAACCTCGACCAGCACGGCGATACCCACTACAACTTCGACCGCAACTTCAACCCCCACGCCGACTGTTACTCCCACCTCAACCGCAACGGCGACACTCACCGCTCCGGCAACGCACATTCCGACTGCGACTCAGACTCCGACGGCCATCCCCACCGATCTCCCGACCTCAACTTCGATTCCGACGTCGACCGCGACGACAACTCCTAAGCCAACAACCACCCCAACGCATACTCCTACCCCAACCGCGACCGAGCCGCCAACGCAAACACCTACTGCGACTCACACTCCAACTGCGACACTCACTCCGACTGCGACGCATATCCCTACCGTGACCCCGACCCCCACGGTGACGTCGACACCGACTCCAACAGTCACACCAACCCCTACGATCACGCCTACACCCACGCTGACACCATCCGAAGCGAAGGCGATCCTAGATAAACCGATGATGGTCCCGCGGGCGATGCTGTTCGTCGACTGGCGGTGGTCCCGACCGACGGACGAAATCGAAATAACGGTTGAAATCCAAAACGATATCGAATACCGCGGCCAACACGGACTGTATTTGATTGCGTGCACCCCGTTTACAATCGGCGATCACGGTGCCTACTTCGGTCTTCAAACTGATATCAACACCGGTCCGAAGGGGGGATGGCGAAACATCGGGAAGGGCGCGATTTTCTCCGTTTGGGACGTGCCAAACAATCAAGGTGTTCGCGGCCCCCAAGACTCTTGGGTTGAGGCTGGAGATTACGAAGGTGATTTCCTATCCGTACGGACCCCTTATGATTGGGGATCCGGTCGATACACCTTACGAATCTCTGCCGAAGAAACAGACGACGAAGGCCGTTGGTTCGGTTATTACGTGAACGACACTTGGATGGGATCCCTCAAGTTTCCGTCGGCGCGAGGCGAACCCAAGATTCAACTGTATTGCGCCAGCACGATAGAAGTTTACGGCGCGCGTACTGTGAAACCCTCGGCTATTCCCTACTGGAGTGTCGTAGTGGAACCGCCGAAAGCGAACGGCCAACCGATCATCCGCGTATCGACCCACTATCCTTCAAACGTGGGTAGTTTGAGAAACGCTTTAGTCACCCTTGAAAACGACGCCGTCCGCCTTGAAGTCGGTTTGGATTACATCGCCCATGATTGATTGGAAAACCGGATCAGGCGCCATCATTGACGGCGCGGACATCGAAGGCGTCGAAATCAGTTTGACCGCGCCGTGACGCCGTTCGCTGTTGCTTATTGGGATTCTCGCGTGCGCCGGAATGACGCGGCCGTTGTCGGGAGTAGTTACTTCGCCCGTTTCGCCATGACTGTCAACCAGATCCTAGGAACCGATTCGATCTCCATCTCTTTGAAGACCTGATTGAGTGATTTCTGAAGGGCGTCTCGACCTTTGCCGAGCGGGACCCCGGGCATGATGCCTTCGATCCAGTCTCGGAATCCGCTGATGTGGTAAAACCCGACCTCGGGTACCTGGACCGTGAAATCCTCGCGTCGCACGACTTCAAATCCAGCTTCATTCAACAGCTCTTCGTATTCCTCGGGAGTAAGCTGCCGACGTGCTCCAGTTTTGTCGGCATTCTTGTCTGGAAACATCCCATGATCTCGGCGTAAAGTCCGAAGCGAACGCATCATCCAGCGGCGGTAAAAATCGTGCGATTCGGGCGGATGCGAGCCTTCGAAAAACGAAGTGTTGAATGCCAAAATCCCACCGGGTCGCAACCGATCGCGGATCTGTCTCAACAACATCGCCTTATCGTTGACGTAATGGATCGAGTTGCAATAAATGACCGCATCGACTTGTTCGTTAACCGATGTAGCCAAATTCTGGACTTCGGAGTGCACAAATCGTACGACAGCTTCCCTACGTCCACCTAAATCATCGACGGCAGACCTCAACGCTGAGGCTGAGTGATCAACCGCATATATGATGGTTTCTTTGGTACCGTTGAGACGATCTAGGATTAGCTTGGTGATGCCGCCGGTTCCGCAACCCAAGTCGATGATCTTATGCTGATTGAACACGCCGGACATGTCGACTAGTTGAGAGTTGACCCGGCGATAAAAGGGTTGCGAAGAAAACTCGGTGAAAGAGTATTCATCCGAATGGTGGGAAGGATCGGAATTCGGCATCGAAACCTCGAAGTTGCTGGTTGACTGATGGATGAGGCGAGCCTTCTTAAGGTCAACTCCTAATTTTATCAGGGAAATCAAGTTGGTGTACATGCGGCGACTAACGATCATCGCGGTTGCCATCGCGCTCGGAACGGCGATGGCGATCGGATGTTCGCGTGATGCCGACGTGCCGTTAATTCACGCTGCCGCATCGCTTGTCGACGTGCTGGAAGAAGCGGGTGCTGAATACGAAGCCGAGACCGGCAAATCGGTGCGCTTCAGCTTTGCAGGTTCGAACCTGATCGCCAATCAGATCATCGCTGGTGCGCCCGGCGATGCCGTCATATTCGCTGGCGAAACCCCTATCGATAAACTCGTCGTTGCCGAAAAAGTGGCGGAGAGCGAGATCGCGCAGATACTGTCCAATCGCTTGGTCGTAGTCAAATCATCGTCCTCGGTCGCAAATCATAACGACCCGTCTCAGTTGGTCGGGGCCGGGAAGATCGCGATTCCCGATCCTGCGACTTCGCCAGCGGGGGAGTATGTTGAGGCCGCACTCCGCGAACTCGGCCTACTCGACTCGTTGCAGGATCAGATCGTGCCAACGCTCAATGTGCGAGCCGCGCTCGCTGCCGCCGAATCTGGCAACGTAGCGTACGCTTTCGTGTATCGAACCGATGCCTTGTCGACGACTGGAGTTGAGATTGTGTTCGACATCTCAGGGATGACCGAGACGACTAAACCGAAATACTACGCGGCGCCGATATCAGGAGACGGACCTACCCGCGAATTCATCGAGTTCCTGCAATCGCTGGCCGCGCGCACAATCTTCGAAAGACACGGCTTTGAGCGGTAGATACATGAGGGGCGATGCAATTGCTTGACGTGACCCTGCTGTCGTTGCAGACGGCATTAGTCGCGACCGTCGGCATGGCGATCCCGGCGTTCTTCATAGCCAGCTACCTAGTTCGGAACACTGGCCGCGTCGCCTTCATTCTCGACCTGATGGTCTCGATGCCATTGGCGTTGCCGCCGGTCGCCGTTGGGTTCGTTCTGCTGTGGTTCTTCGGAGCGACGGGCCCACTTGGTCCGCTTTCGGAAGGATTGGCGTTCAGTTGGGTCGCGATGTCGATAGCGTCGGCCGTTGTTTCATTCCCATTGGTCGTGCGCGCGTTCGTAGCGGGACTTGGGGAGGTCGATCCGCGATTGGTTTTCGCGGCGCGCAATCTCGGTGCTGGCCGGCTGCGCGCGACGTGGGATGTCATCCTGCCATTGGCTAAACGCGGGATCGCCGCCGGATTGCTCCTCGGATTCGTTCGATCATTCGCAGAGTTCGGAGCAACGATCGTATTTGCTGGGAACATTCCAGGTAGCACTCAAGGCCTGCCCAGCGCCATTTTTTCCCGCATCTCGGCTGGAGATTTTTCGGAAGCGTGGTCACTTGCTGCGGTTTCGATAGTCATCGGTGGGATCGCGTTGGCGGTACATAATCGGCTCGTCGCCCAGCAGCGTAATCGCATGGTTGCTAGGAGTGGATCGAATGGATGAGCGAGACACTCCTGTTCTTGATTTCGACCTGCGGATCAGACTCGGCGATTTCGCTCTCGATGCATCGGGGAAATTCTCGAATGGCATCACAGCGGTGTTTGGACCGTCGGGTGCGGGCAAATCTACCCTATTGGCTTGCTTGGCTGGGATGGTCACACCCGACGATGGCTACGTCAGGTTTGACGGTGAGACGATATTTTCCTCAACCGGGCGGGTACGGCGACCGCCGCAATCGTTTCGTACGGCGATGGTGTTCCAAGATGGAATGCTGTTTCCTCACAAGACTGTTAGGCAGAACATCGAGTACGGCTATCGGCTGACGCCGCCCGACCTTCGTGTAATCGACCCCGATGAGCTGTGTCGTTTTTTGCAAATTCAGGGCCTATTGAATCGATTTCCAGATACCCTATCTGGCGGCGAACGTCAGCGTGTGGCGCTTGCTCGCGGTGTCGCGACCTCGCCCCGTCTCCTTTTGCTGGACGAACCTGTTGCGTCGCTGGACATCCGATTGCGCAATGAAGTTGTGTCTTATCTTAAGCAGGTTCACGAGCGATACGGTATCCCGATGGTCTACGTTTCGCATTCCTTGTCAGACGTTATGGCGCTCGCACGATTCGCATTGGTTTTAGATCAGGGGCGCGTTAAATCGTTCGGACCGGTGGTCGACTTGGTCGCAGAGGTGGCATCCACCACTAGGATTGGGCGAGACGACATCGACAACCTATACGTTGGAACCGTTACCGAAAGTGGTGCGATCCGCATCGGTGACATCGACGTTGTCGCACATGTTGGTGATTACCAACCCGGGCAACGAGTTACTGCATCGATCAGTGCATCCGACATCATGTTGGCATTGCAGCGGCCAGACGCGATCAGTGCGAGGAACATCCTGCGCGGTACCGTCCAACGCGTTGAAACGGGAGAATATGCTGCGTTCGCTTTCGTCGACGCGGGTCCCGAATTCGTCGTCGAGTTGACCTCAGATGCCGTCGAAACTCTCAATCTAAAGAAAGACGTCGATGTTTACGTTCTCTTTAAGTCAAGCAGCATAACCATTACGGCTGGGTAACGCCAAGACCGACAGGGCAATTTCCGGCAAGCACGCACTTGTTGCAAAGCGGTTTCTTTTTGCAGATGCGGGCGACGTGGTAATCGATTAGGGCGTGGTACTCGTTGAAGAGGTATGCGTCGTGAGGGAGGAGATCGTGGAAGAGTTGCTGGTAGGCCGAGTAGCTCTTTCCCTGGATATCCCATCCCAACCGCTCGAGAATGCGGCGCGTGTAGGCGTCGACGACGAACGAAGGTTTGTTTGCTCCGTACAAGATGATGTCGTCTGCCGTCTCTTCTCCGATGCCCCATACCGAGAGCAGTTGATTTCGCATTTCGCCGATCGGCAGCGCGAAGAGGTTTGCCAGATCACCATGGTGATTCGTCATGATGAAATCTGCGAATTCCTTGAGTTTGCGAGTCTTCGCCTTGTAGTAACCGGATGGTCGTATCAAGTCGTGCATCGTTTCGTCCGGTGTGTCGGAGATCGCTTTGAACGACCACACGTCGGCATCTCGTAAGTTGATCAATGCGCGTTCGGTGTTAGACCATGAGATGTTCTGGACCAATATGGCACCGATGACCATCTCGAACGATCCGCCGTGGACGGTTGGCCACCACTGTCGTGGTCCGTACGCGTCGTACAACGCCGTAAACAGCCACTCGACATCCTCGCGGCTAGGTGCGACCGGCTCTCGAGCGCGCGGGTCGGAACGAACGTGACTGAATTCGTAGATAATTTCAGGTGGCGTATGCATCAAACTAGTGGGGATACGAAATGACGGTTGTTGCTACCGAGAGAATGTCGGACAGATTGAGCTTTGGTCGTTCGAGATCTGGCAGTTGTGTATGCGTGGGACTTGATCCAGATCCGACCAAGATGCCGATCGATGATGTGTTCGAGTTCAATCGTGCAATCATCGATGCCACTCAAGATTTGGTCGCCGCTTACAAACCGCAATATGCATTCTATGAAGCGATGGGGATCAAAGGTCTGGAGGCGCTCGAAAAGACGATCGGCCACATCCGTGATGTAGCTCCCCATGCGTTTGTGTTGGCCGATGCAAAACGCGGGGACATTGGCAACACTGCGGAGGCGTACGCGAAGGCGATGTTCGAGTTTTGGGATGTAGATGCTTGCACGGTGTATGCGTACCAAGGTTGGGAATCGATCTCGCCGTTCTTGGCGTATCGCGACCGCGGCGTGTTCGTTGTGTGCAGGACCTCAAACCCAAGTTCGATCGAAGTGCAGGATATAACCGATGCCCGCACCGGCAAAATGGTGTACGAGATCGTGGCGGAACAGGTGGTGTCTCGATCGGACGGAGGCAATGTCGGACTCGTAATTGGCGCTACGTTTCCCAATGAATTGGCGTCTCTGCGGGCGAAGTTTCCCGATGTTCCCTTCTTGATACCGGGCGTCGGCGCGCAAGGTGGCGACGCGACTGAGACGGCGAGATTGGGCGGTGAAGCAATCCTCATCAATTCGTCTCGGGGAATCATCTACGCTTCCCAATCGAAGTCCGATTTCGATCAATCGGCGCGCGCGGCGGTGGAACAGCTAAGAGCGGAAATCGCACTTGGTCGAGGATAGGAAAGTTGAGTTCGCCGGCGCGCAAAGACCGTGAAGTGGTGCCGTTTGAGGTTGGTGATTTGGTTGTATTGCGAAAACCCCATCCTTGCGGATCGAATGAATGGGAGGTTTATCGTATCGGCGCGGATATTGGTCTTGTTTGCTCGGGTTGCAACCGTCGGGTCATGCTTGAGCGGCCGTTGGCGCAACGCCGGATGAAGTCGCGAATCCCGGTTGCAGAACGGGCCGGGTAGTAGGTCGTTTTCGGGCATCCCCTGCGTGCTTCGCACGCGTCCCCTTCGCGGAGCGAAGGGGAGGTTGATTGGATTCGTAGTAGAGTATGGGAATAGGTGTTCAGCCCGACGATTTGCACGCGTTTGGGAGGGGTGCCGCACCAGGCAACCGCTGTCAATACAAGGAGATGTCCGTCATGCTGGAGGTGGAGATTCACCAGATTACAGTTGGACGTGACGGTTCCGCCGAGCGTTGCCTGATTCTACGACCGAAAGATCACGAAGATCGACGCGTTTGTCCCATCATCATTGGTGCGAACGAAGCGGCGGCGATCGTCGCGCCGACCAGTGATGCTCCGGCCACTCGGCCGATGACTCACGACTTGTTGTTGAATTCCATTACCGAGCTTGGCGGCAAGGTTCAACACGTTTACATCCGCGGTCTGAACAAATCTACGTTCTTCGCAGATATCAGTGTGCGCGTCGGGGATGATGTGATCGTGTTGGATGCTCGACCGTCAGACTCGATAGCGTTGGCGGTGCGGGCGCGGGTACCGATCTACATGGCTGAAGATGTCATGGAGCAGGTCGATAGCGATATCCAGGGTCGGCGAAGCACCGAAGAACAGTCTCGCCTCGCGGCTCGTGAAAAGCAATTCGAAGAAGCGGCCTCGCCGGTCACTCCCGAACAGCGCGAAAAGTTGAGCGCCTTTTCGGAGTTCATGGAATCGTTGAGTATGGACGATGACGGTGACGAGGTAGCCAGCACGTAGTCTTTACCGGCCTTCCAAGATGAAATCGGCGATGCGTTCGCCGATGACCATTGAGGTTACGTTGGTATTCGCGCGGATGCAATCCGGCATGTTGGACGCGTCTGCGACCTTCAAGTTTTGCAGCCCTTTGACGTTGCCGTACTGATCGAGCACCGCCATATCGTCGGAATCGGGTCCCATCTTGCAGGTTCCCGACGCGTGGTGGCTAGTTCCGACGCCGCGCATGATGAACTTGGTGAGAAGGTCGTCTGAGGCTAATTCCTCGCTGGTCGGCGCTACGAGCTCTTCGATGATTTCGGCGTACGGTGCCTGCTCACCGATCTTGACGCAAAGGCGGACCGCTTCCCTCATACGTACCTTGTCGAATTCTGCGTCGAGCAGGTTGTAGTCGAGATGGGGTTGGACGTGCGGATCAGCAGATTGCAACTTGACTTCCCCGGCCGATTCGGCGAGATAGAGAGCGGAGATCATCGATATCCCGATCGGCTGCGTGTTGGATATCAGGTAGACGCCCTCTTGCGTGGCACAGGACAGCGGATGAATGAACATGTCGTTGCGCCATTTCGATCCTTCGCAGGTGAATTTGAGGTTGACCTGGATCTTGGGTGCCAACGGATCTTGTCGGAAATCTGATCTGGTCCTCCATGTAGTGGATATCTGAGGGTGATCGCGCAGATTCTTGCCGACGCCCGGGGAATCGAGTTTTATCGGGATGCCCATCTCGGTGATGTGGTCCGCGGGACCAACTCCCGAAAGCATGAGCATCTGAGGCGAACAGAGGGCCCCGGCCGAGAGAACGACCTGGTCGGCGTGGACGTCGAAGAGTTCGCCGCCAGATTCGACGGTTGCTCCGATGGCCCGGTTGCCGTCGAACAGCAGGCGATGCACGAGGCAATCGGCGCGAATTGTGAGGTTCAATCGATGTCGTGATTGCGACAGGTAGCCGATGTTGGTGCTCCAGCGGACGCCGTTCGGGTTGTTGAAAGGTGGTGGTCCTACACCGGTGGTGTCGGGGTCGTTGGCGTCGTGATAACGCGGGTAACCTAGCGCTTGGCAGGCTTCGACAAAAGCGTCCTGATCTTCGTTCCACTCTTCCGGTTTCCATCGGCGGCAAAGTATCGGACCTTCGGTGCCGTGGTAGTCGTCGGAAAAATCTGTATCGGTCTCGATGCGCCTGAAGTAAGGCAAGAGTTTCTGGAACGACCACTCGTCGTTGCCCCAAGAAGCCCAGTCGTCGTAGTCTTCGGGCAGTCCGCGGAGAAAAATCTGAGCGTTCACGGAACTGGAACCACCAACGAGTTTTCCTCGGGGGACGAGCATTTCGGGATTGAGGTCGTTCGAACGGGCGGTGAAGTTCCAATTGTGTTTGCTGTCTTGGCCGAAGGCGCGAGCCCAGATGTTGCGATCGAATCCGTATCCTAGTTTGATCTCCATGGGGAGGTCTTCAACGTTCGGATAGTCAGGACCGGCTTCGAGGAGGAGGACCGAGATATTCGGATCTTCGCTAAGACGCGAGGCGACAATGGCGCCTGCGGATCCGGCACCGATGACGATGAAGTCGTATTTCATGGATTTCAACCTATGAGCGGTAAGGCAAGTTGCGATGCGAATACGTTATCGCGTGTGGGCGTTGTTTGCACAACCCGCGTCATTCTGGGGAAAGCCGGAATCCAGAAGAGCGAACGGGCGGCATGCTCGCAAAAGTGACGGATGACGTTGCTATCATTTCCCTCGTCACTTGCTTCGCAGAAACGTTCGTATAAATGTCGTCTGAAACACCCATAGACCCCATCAGCTTCGAGGTGATTCGCAACTCTCTGGTTGAAGCTACGGAGGAGATGGCTTCGGCTCTGCGCCGCAGCGCGTACTCGACCAACATCAAGACGCGGCACGATTTTTCGTGTGCGATTTTTGACTTGAAGATGCGCACCGTGGCGCAGTCGTTCAGTCAGCCCAATCACCTTGGGTCGTTGGTGGAGACCATCCCTCGGGCACTGAATGCATACGGGATAACCGATCTTCATGAAGGAGATGCGCTTCTGGTCAACCTTCCGTACACGGGCGGCGTCCATCTGAACGACATCACGCTGATATCACCGGTTTTTCACCAGGAAGCTCTCGTAGGATACGTCGCGAGCCTCGCTCACCATGTAGACGTGGGAGGAGGGGCCCCGGCGAGCATAGGCGCATTCCGAGAGATATACCAAGAGGGCATCATCATCCCGCCGGTGAAGTTCGTTCGTGGTGGCGAAATCAATCGTGACGTCTTCGATCTGATTCTTGCTCAAGTCAGAGCGAAGCGAGAGACGGCGGGTGACTTCCGTGCTCAGATCGCGGCGAACAATACCGGCATCCGTCGGTTAACTTCGCTGTTGGATCGAATGGGACAGGAGACGGTCGCTCGTTACATAGACGAGTTGATTGAGTACACCGACCGCCGTACAAAGTCCGAATTGGCGAAATTGCCCCATGGCGTCTTTGAGAGTACGGGATACATGGACAGCGACGGTTACAGCGATGAGCCGGTCAAGCTCGTGGTCAAATTGACGATCAACGACGATGGTCTGTTGTTCGATTTCACGGGAACAGATGAGCAGAGACGGGCGCCCATCAATTCGACATTCGCTCAGACGCACTCCGGGGTTGCTTTCGTTCTCAAGTGCCTCATTGACCCCGACGTTCCCGTTAATACGGGTTTCTATCGCAATGTACACATGCTGGCCCCCGAAGGAACGGTGGTCAACTGTACCGAACCGTATCCGGTAGTCGGTGGCTGGGAGACCCAACTTCGTCTCACCGAAGTGATTTTGTGGGCGCTGGCGGATGCAATACCTGAAAGGGTGCCTGCCGGCACTGAAGGCATGATTTGCCATTCTGGGTTCGGTGGGTTTGATCCGTACCGAAACGAGAACTACTGTTTCCTCGAAACGATCGCAGGAGGATACGGTGCACGGGCGAATAGCGACGGCCCAGATGCGGTCCAACCTCACGGCAAGAACACCGCCAACGCACCCATCGAAGAGACCGAGGTCAATTATCCGGTGCGAATAACTCGGTATGAGCTTGTGGAGGATTCTGAAGGTCCGGGTCGGCGCCGCGGCGGGTTGGGCCTTCGTCGCGATTACCTTTTCCCGGACCACGAGGCCTCGTTCACGATCCTTGCAGACCGTGAGCGTTGGGGACCGCATGGCCTATTCGGGGGACTTCCTGGCGAGAAGGCACATTATGTACTCAATCCTGATTCCGATTCATTGGAATTGGGTTCGAAGGTGACAATCCAACTCGCGGAAGACGATGTGGTTAGCTACCGAACCTGTGGAGGAGGTGGCTACGGACCACCTGAGGAACGTGATCCCGATGATGTGTTGCGCGATGTCAGAGACGGCAGGATCAGCCCGGAACGCGCGCGAAAAATCTATCGCGTCGCTGTCGACACCGAGCAATGGAAGGTGGATATTGAAGCCACACGTATCCTCCGGTCGCGTCATTCGGTAGAACGAGACCCCCTCCGATGACCGAGCAATATCGCATCGGCGTAGACATCGGCGGGACCTTCACGGACGGCATTCTCCTGAACGAAATCACCGGCGAGATCCGAACTGGCAAGGTGCCATCGACTCCCGATGACCCATCCGAGGGATTCCTCCGGGTGGTCAACAGAATGCTCGATGATGGTGCGATTGCGCCGGAAATGGTGAAATACGTTGTGCACGGAACCACCGTCGCGACAAACGCAATTATCGAGGGAAACCTGGCAAAAACCGCGTTCATCACCACCGAAGGGTTTCGCGATCTTCTGGAGATTCAGACAGGGATTCGTCCCACACTGTATGACTTGCAGTTCGAGAAATTGCGTCCCCTAGTCCCTCGCTATCTCAGCTTCGGGGTACCGGAACGATTGGATTTCCGGGGTGACGTCTTGATTCCTTTAGATGAAGGAGCGATGAGGCGCATCGTAGAGGAGTTGCGGGGTGAGGGCGTTGAATCGATAGCCGTATGTTTGCTGCATTCGTACATCAACTCGGAGCACGAAGAACGGATCGGTGAGATCCTCGGTGAAGAGTTGCCGACGGTGTTGTATTCACTGTCATCGGCAGTAGCACCGGAATTCAGGGAGTATTTTCGAGCTAGCACCACAGTTATCAACGCGGCGATCCGCCCGGTAGTTTCACAATATCTGGGGAAAATCAAGTCGCGTTTCCAAGGTTCCGGGATATCTGGAGAATGGTTGGTGATGCAGAGTAGTGGCGGCGTTTTCACGTTCGAAGCGGCGATGGAACGGCCGGTTTTCATGGTCGAGTCGGGTCCCGCAGCGGGTGTCATCGCAGCCAATCATTTAGGCAAAAACCTCGGGCACGAGAACGTCATTTCGTTTGACATGGGCGGCACTACCGCGAAGGCCGGACTGATCGAAAATGGAACGCCGCGGGTGACAAAGGATTACGAGGTCGGAGGGACCGCTGCGACTACTGAACACGGTTCTCGCGGCTCCGGTTACCCGATCCGCACGCCAGTGATCGATCTGGTTGAGATCGGTGCGGGAGGTGGATCGATCGCCTGGATCGATTCCGGCGGCATTCTCCGAGTTGGACCTCGCAGTGCTGGTGCCGATCCGGGTCCAGTGTGCTACGGGCAAGGTGGCACTCAACCTACGATCACTGATGCTAATCTGGTTCTCGGAAGGATATCGCCCGACTACTTCTTGGGCGGTGAGATGCGGCTGGATGTGGATGCTGCGCGGCAAGCCATCAAAGAACGATGCGCCGATCCACTAGGCATGGGCGTGGACGAAGTCGCCCTAGGCATCGTGGAGATAGCCAACAGCGCCATGGTCGGCGCACTTCGCAGAGTGTCCGTCCAACGCGGTTACGACCCCAGAGATTTTGTGCTCGTAGCGTTCGGAGGAGCCGGACCGGTTCATGCCAATCGACTCGCTGCCGAACTCGAAATGCCGACGGTGCTGGTGCCGATGAGTCCAGGCACGACCTCCGCGATGGGTCTTTTGGTGACGGACATCAAACACGACTACTCGGTGGCTTTGATACAACGAGCCGACCGAATCGACATCAATGTTGCCAACGAACAGTTTCAACAAATGAGAGGTGAAGGGCAGATGGCACTTTCCCGCGAAGGTGTGGCAGACGAAGAAACACGTTTCGTGAAGCAGGCCGACATGCGCTACGTTGGTCAGAGTTATGAGTTGACGGTGTCGTTGCGAGAAGAGGAATTAGATTCGGACGCGCTAGATGAGATTTTGGCGCAGTTCCATCAAGAGCATGAGCGGTCTTACGGTTTCAAGGCGGAGCGTGAACCGGTCGAGTTCGTGGCGTTGCGTTTGAGCGCGATGGGCGTGATCCCCAAGCCTCAAATGCGGAAGATCAGGCGCGGCGTTGACGCTTCGAGTAATGCAGTGAAGGAAACGAGACCTGTCTATTTCGCCGAGACGGGTGGACGCGTAGATTGTCCGATATTCGACCGTTACGAGCTCGGGTCGAGAGATGAGGTTGAGGGGCCGGCAATCATCGAAGAAGTCGATTCGACTACTGTCATTCATCCCGGATACCGCGCGGATGTCGATGAGTTCGGGAATCTCTTTCTGTCGAAATCGTAGTTGCGAGAATCGGAGATTCTAGCGGTTTCGCACAAGCGGTGGTTCCAGTCTGTCGATGCCGGGAAAAGAATCGAAGTCTTTGTCGTAGCTCACGATCTCGTTTATGTCGTGGTGTTGCATGTGGGCTATGGCTATGGCGTCTTCGAAATCGAACGATGTTGAGGATGCGTAGATGTTCAGCGCGTTGATGTACAGCTGTTTCTGGTGTAAACGCAGACCGCGAAGCATGAGGATGGGAACGAGCCGGGCGCTAATTTCGTCGCGATTCAGTCCGTAACCAGCTCGTGGAGAGCGCAGGACGTAAACGACTTCTGCAATGATGGATTCGCAGGTGATTAGGATTTCCTCGCCGCTGTTGACCCTTTGGAAGAGTTGGTAACAGGCTCCCGCCTTTTCTGGGTCGTCGCGGGTAAGGTATCTGAGGATGACGTTGGTGTCTAAGAACTTCAACGTTTTCGGAGTTCCTTGGCGGTCTGCTCAGCCTTTTCGTCTTTGACATCGCGGATGATTTCGTCCAAGTTGCGACCGTCGGTGATGGGCTTAACCGATCCGTAAGCGGTCTCTAGGGTGAATTCCGCCGCAGCGATTGAGACATGACCGTCGTCGTTGACAGTGAATGAGACCTTGTCACGGGGGTTGATACCGAGGATGCGGCGAACTTCGGCAGGGATGGTGACTTGGTTGCGTTGGGTTGTCGTTGTTGTGAATTGGCGCATTGGGAAGAGGTGGATGCAATGGGGATTTGTTGAATCATTGTATATCTTCAATGTTAGAGACCCCTCCGTCATTCCGACGAAAGTCGGAATCCACAGGTTGGCAATGCAATCACATGCGGTGCTCTATCCGTCGCGGATGAGGGTAGGAAAATTAAGGTATGAGTTACATACCTGACTAAAAAATCACCCATAGGAGAAGTCCCTTGTCGAAGCTTGGTCTGATAGTCGTGTCCGTCGTGATGGTCGTCTTGCTGGCGTGTTCTGCGCCAGAGCCCACTCCCACCTCTACCCCAGTCCCTACACCAACTCCGAGACCGACACCCACGCCCGAGCCTGTCGTAGTGTGCGTCCCAGAGGTCGTCGACTACGTGACGGAGATGGCAGACGAAGTGGAAACGGTGATCGAGGCGGGCAAGGAACTAGATGCGTTGCTTGAGGACCGTTCGGATGATTTGGTGTGGCGGGCGAGGGTGGCCAAGGAACTGTTGGACATGGGCGGTGCTGTCAACACCATAGCTTCCACCGCTCCGCCTGAACCGTTCCCCACGGTCTATGAAGCGATCAAAATCATAGCCACCGATTTCGAACGCATTATCGAATCCGCCGACGCAGCATCTGGCGAAGCCGCGGACATCGCGCTACAGGAGGCTATAAAGATGCTCATGCAGGCGATCAGCGACGCAGTCAAGAGCCAAGACCTCATCGTCGAGTGGCTAGGCGGCTGCAACAACTGAACCGTTGCGTGGTCACGTTTCTAGCTCCCAATACAATCCATTGGTGATGATTTTTCGCGATGGAAAATGGCGCCGGGCGGCGGTTGTTGCGATTGTCAGTTTGACGTTGTCGACTGCTGTGTTGCTTGGGTGTACTGAGATTGAGGTACCTACGCCGCTTCCATCTCCCACCCGCGAGTTGCCGACCGCGACTGCAGTGCGGCCAACTTTTAATCCGACTAAGACACCGATCCCGCCTCAGATTGTGATTGTCACGCCGACCCCCGTGGCCACGACTGCGCTATCCGCAACTCCAGCCCCGACATACACGCCTTTGCCCACCCACACTCCAAATCCGACTTGGACACCGTATCCGACGTGGACACCAGTGCCGACTTGGACACCGTTACCTACGCCTTTGCCGACCGATACGCCAGTGCCACATACGGAAACTCCTATACCAAGCCCCACCGCGACCGCCACACACACGAATACCCCCACGCCTACTCACACCTTCACCGCCACGGCTACTCAAACACTCACATCCATTCCGACCGCGACACCAACTTCAACGCCGACCGCCACCGCCACCGCAACTTTTACTCCGATTCCGACGGCAACGGCCACTCACACTTCAACCGCGTCTCCTACGCCGACCGCGACATTCACACCAACTCCGACGCCCACAGCTACCCACACTGCCACACCAACACCGACGCCTACACCAACTTACACTTTGACGCCTACGAGCACACCGACAGCGACACCAACTCCCGGGGTGCGCACATATACGACTGAGGAACTAGCAGATTTCGCGCAACCGCGCGTTGTTTACGTTCGCACTTCTGATGGGTCAGGCACGGGTTGGGTGTACAAAGTTGATAATTCAGGAAGTGCGTGGATACTGACTAACGAGCATGTAGTTGATGATGACGCGACTGTGACCATCTACCCAGCTAGCGGCGGTGGGCCGTATACGGGTGAGGTGATCGGCACGGACGCACTTAGAGATTTAGCTGTGGTTCGGATTTGCTGCAACACTGTTTTGCGGGCATTTGAATTGGCAAGCCAAGATGAAGTGCGTCCGGGAGCGGAGGTTTTGGCGTTCGGGTATCCCTATAGTGCTGGAGTGCTTGTGTCAGAACTGAGCGTTTCAGACGGGATAGTATCAAGGATCGGTCTCGATTCTCGTCGAGACTCCTATACGGTTCAAACGACCGCGGAAAGCAATCCGGGCAACAGTGGCGGCCCGTTAGTCAACACGTTTGGCAAAGTGGTGGGAACGATGTGGGGATCAGTGGACCGTACACCTAGAGGTCGTCCGATAGACGGTGTTGCGTTTGCGGTTGCCCCGAGGACGATTAGAGCCCGATTGTCCGCGTTGGAAAGCGGTGCCGGCCGCGTTCCGACACCTACTCCAACGCCGACGCCAACCCTAGGCCCTCCTCCGAGTTGTGCCAGGTCCTCGGATCCAAGTCTCGATCCTATGTGGTTGCTTGTACTGGTCGGGGTAGGCAATGCGGATCAACGCACACTCAATGCGGAAGAACGGAGATGCGTTGCGGAGGCTGTATCGTCGCAGATTAGCGAACTCCCTGAGGTTGAGACAGGTTTCAAGTTGATCGACTTTCAAAATGCTGGGGGCGATGAAGTGATCGTGGATTATTCTGGCAACTGGACGTTGAGTTTCAGCGGTGCACTTGGATCATTCCAAGGCTTTAAACAGTTTCAGCTGGATGCTCCGGTTCAGTTTTTCGGAAGGGTATGCCGCGATGGCGAAAATTGCCGCAACACGCATTTCCAAGATCTCTCTGGAGGTTACATATCACTCGATGAGGATGTGTACAGCGGAACCACAGATGTTGCACCTTGGGTGCGCCTCTCCGCGTCGGTACCCAATGGTTATTCGATACGAATCGAGATGATTGCGTATTACACCGCAAAAATGCAAGCCACCGCAGACCCGAGTCCGACGCCTACACCAACACCACTTCCTTTGCCGTTGGCTCCGAACCTCGCATCTGTCATCTTCAATGGTTGGGTAACGGTTCAGAACTCTCCACGCAGTTTGGACGGTATGCAACTTACAGCCAAGATTGACGACTGGGTTTCTGAATCCATCGTAGTTGGCCAAGGGACTGTCGATGCCAACGGCTTCGAAGACCTAACCGTGAACGCACCGAGCGAACTGGTCGGAAAAGAGATCAAGTTCGTGCTCAACGGAACCGTCGAAGCCACAACCAACTCGTATTACGCGTTAATTAACGACGATGGCTCTTTCTGCCTGAGCTGTGATTTCAGCTTCCCTGATTTCCGCGGCATCGTAATCGATTTCCCGTCTAGACCTTGAACATCAACATCGCAATCTAGGAGCTTCACGCGTGTCTGGCTTTGGCTTCGAGCGCCAAATGTTACGCCAAGCGCGTCTTTGTCGAATCCGATTTGGCACTGGTTCGCGCCCCCCTCTTAATCTCCCCCTGAGAGGGTTCTTTGCACAACCTCAAAAACGACGCATTCATGGTCAGATCATGTGCGTTTCCCGTTGCACCGCCCCTCTGGATGGACGTTCCGTCCGCTGAAGCGCCGGCTTTCGCCGGAATGACGGACGTTGTGCACATGTCCTCGAGATGGAGAGGAGATTCCTCGGCTTCGCTCGGAATGACAGAGGCTTTGCTCGGAATGATTAGAAGTATTGTGGCGATTACTAAGCTAGTTCATGAGCGATTGATGGCCTCAAGACGGTTGAGTAGCTGGCTCACCTGCTCGGCCAGGCGTTGTATTTCGTTGAGTTCCAGCCAGTGTTCGTAGAAGTTGATGTGCAGGAGACCTTGTCCCGGGGGTTGATACCGAGGATGCGGCGAACTTCGGCAGGAATGGTGACTTGGTTGCGTTGGGTTGTCGTTGTTGTGAATTGGCGCATTGGGGTAAGTCCGATGCAATGGGGATTTATTAAATCATTGTATGTATCGGATATGAGAGCTTTTGGGGAGTGTTGGTAGGCGGGATTGGGGGGAGGAGGCGCGCTGAATTTCTGAAGGGCTACATCTTGCATCAGTTTGCGGGCGCGTTATTTTTTCGGCGGGGGTTTAATCTCAACTTCGTCGACGTCGTAGATTCCGAAACCCTCCAGATATTTCCGCAGGAATATCAGATTCGCGTCGAGGACCGGATTGAGATCGAATTCTTCGGCGGCGGCAAAATATGCCGGCGCGACTTCGGTTCTGTAGTCGTCTAGGCGTGGTTCCAGCATGTTTAGATACGGTTCGAAGGGTTTGTTTGGAGGGTAGAGATGCAGAAAACCCCAAGAGATGATTATTTCTCCGTCTTCGCGCCGCTGTACGTCGCCCACCCCATTTACTCTCCAAACTTCGACGGCGTTGTTGTAGTTTAGTCCGACGACAACGACAAATTCGCTTCCTTCCCATGTTTCGCCGACATGGGATGCCAAATCACCGAGACGCTCGCCCGTTTTGTAAAAGTCAGGGTCTTGGGGGGTGTGTAGGATGAAAACCGGAGGGTGAAGGGTCAAAAGTTCCGGACCACGTCCGACCAAATATTCCCGAACTTCAAAATCCGCGTAGCAACCCAACTCGCGGCTCAATGTGGTGATCCCGTCGCTGCCGAATGTGAGGTTGGATTCGTGCAGTGCGCAACGCGTGGAGCCGGGACGGAAAACGCCCCGGGCGAAAAAGTGCGGAATTTGATCATCCCCCAATCTATGTTTTTGACCGGTTATGGGTTGAAACGACAACCGCATCTCTTCTCGCAAAGTTGGGGGTGGATAGTATGGCGTTTTTCGTCCTTGTCCTGTCACGTGAGTGAACTTGACAAGATCTGGATGTTGAAATTGGACGACCCAGTTGTAACTCCAATCGCGGCGTTCGCACGGGTCAATTGACGAGCCTTCGACGGGTGAGCATGGTTCAACTGTAGCTTCGAGATATGAAACTGACGGATCCACGGACGTAGTTCGGATTGTCGATGTCTGATCAAGAGTCGGTGACGGCGGAGGTTGTGTTGATGATTTGTCTTGCGGTTCGTCAACAGGCGCGGATTTTCCGTCGATTGGGGTAATCGAGCCCACCGGTGACGGCGATGCGCTACTGCATGCCGCGGAGCAGATGGCTGTAACCGAGGCGGCGATTATGATGGCGAGTTTCATTTGGACCTCGACGTTCATTTTTCGTTCATCTAAAGAGTTGACGTAGGTCAAACGGTATTTGTTCCCTTGTCGGCACTATGTGACTTGCAGGGAACGCCAATATCGTCCTTCGGACAATTCGACCGCGAACGGAAACAGGCCGTTAGGCACGCCGGATTTCTTCGTCCGACACATCGAACGCCACACCTAGGATTTCGTAGTAATTGAAAGGTTGGTTCTGGTCGTGCATGGGTATTTGGCTTCAAGTCCCAAATGTTATGCCAGGCGCGTTTTTACCGAGTTGAGATTTAGCACGAATTGGCGCCGGTTCGCGAATCCCCTCTTAATCTCCTCCTGAGAGGGTTCTTTGCACAACTTCACAAACGATGCATTCATCGTCAGATCATCTGAGCTTCTCCGTTGCACCGCAACTCTGGATTCCGGCTTTCGCCGGAATGACGGACGTTGTGCACAGGTCGCTGAGAGGGGGAGGAGATTCCTCGGCTTCGCTCGGAATGACAGAGGCTTTGCTCGGAATGATTAGAAGTATTGCGGCGATTTCTAAGCTATTTCAGGAGCGATTAATGACCTCAAGACGGTTGAGTAGCTGGCTCACCTGCTCGGCCAGGCGTTGTATTTCGTCGGGTTCCAACCAGTGTTCGTAGAAGTTGATGTGCAGGAGGTTTGCAGCGTTGAAGAGATCGACCAACTCTTTGTCACCGGTTTCGTTGACGAGATTTCGCACGATCTGGTAGAAGTGGGCATGAGAGTCGTGTTGCCATCGGTGTTGTTGTGCAGTGGCTTTGAGAGCTTGTGCGGCGGCGCCCCAGAACTTCTCGGATGCTTGGACTAGGTCGCCAGCTTGCAACTCAACCTGCGCTTGATCGAAAAGCGTGGAGGAAACGGAGCGGTATCGTTCGACTGTGGTCATAGTTATTACGATTGTAGCAGTCTTCCCTTGCACCCTCAAATAGATTCACCAAATATGTCTAAGATGGTTTACCCCTGCGTCTCGCTATGGTTGCCGCGTCCCCTTTTGCTTCGCAAAGAGAGGGGAGATTCCTCGGCTCCGCTCGGAATGACAGAGGCTTCGCTCGGAATGACACAGCTTGTGTGAAGTGGGGGAGAGTGGCGTGCTTTGTTTTTCTCTGGATTCCCGCGTGCACGGGAATGACGCGCGTGTTTCTCTGGGTTCCCGCGTGCGCGGGAATGACGAGGGATCGCGGAAATGACGGGGGATTGCGGGAATGACGGGGGCATGGTTGTTGTGTGAGGGCGTGGGCGACCACAAGGGTCGCCCCTACGTTGTGCTGGCGGGCAGGGGAGTGTAGGGCGTGTGGGAATATGATGTCGGGTTGCCGTCGTGATGGCGTGATTGGTTGCTTATAATTGTTTGAAGTGAAGGCGGGTTATTTGATGCCTGACGAGCGGACTCCGAAGAGTGTGCCAAGTATCATCCCGACTTTGGCGCGATTGACCATGATCGGTTGGTTCGTCGGCGTGAGCATCGCCGGAGGAGCTTTAATTGGATGGTGGTTAGACGGACTAATCGGCAGCGCACCGTTGCTGCTGGTGGTCGGGATCCTCTTGGGGGTCGCAATTGCGCTGGTCGGCATGGTGCGGATGTTGTCTGACTTCGGTAAGGCGAAGCGTTAGGTGATCCGGCCACCCGACCTTCCGATGACTTGATTGCAAGATGACGATCGAACCGAATCAAGATTCGCTGATCCCAGAATGGAGGGGAGAGTTTGCTCTCATCCCCTAAAGCGATAGCCATAGCGGTTTTCTTGCTCGCTGTGGCACTTATTTCGGTATTGGGCGGTGCCCTAGGCGCCGCGTTCGGTGGTGGATTCCTCGGTGGTGCGGTTCCTCATCTGCAAGTTCCCTCTGAACTCGTCACCTACATTGGCGATTTCGCGCTCTACAACACGGTGGTGATGTTTCTAGCCGCGATAGTGGTGCTTGTGTTGTTGACGTGGTTGGCAACGCGCAAGATATCCGATGTGCCGGGACGTTGGCAATCATTGATGGAGATTCTTTACGAGTTTTTCATCGGACTTGCGGAATCGACTTCCGGCAAGGCAGGACGAGTATTCATACCCGTGGCGACCGCGATCTTCTTGGTGGTGCTTTTCTCAAACTGGCTAGGCGTTTTGCCCATAGTCGGAAACATCGGCCGGGTCGAGACGACGACGGAGTACTTCTTCCACAAGTTCGAAGGCAAGGCGGAGAGTGAACACGCCGAGAAAATTTTGGACGGGTTGCACCACGATGTCGGCAAGAACGGCGAAGGGATGGGGCACTACCTAGAAACTCACGCCGGTGACGAGTCCGTGCAGAAACTCGTCGGCAAAACCTTCGATACGTACGGTGAACAAGACTTCGTAATCTTCGATGGAGACGGCATTCGATTGCTACCTCTAGGTCGCGGCAACGATTACAAGCTGAGCTTGATCGATGTGGTCGCATACGATGTCGCCGATCCTACGCACCCGACTAGTGATGATGTGGTCAAAATCGCGCAACGATTGGATGAGAGTGTCGCCCCAGATGCGGCGCCAAACACCGAGTTTTTCACCGAAAACCCAGACAAGTACACATCGCTCGTCGGCAAACGTGCTGGAATTCTAGTCCCATACCTGCGCGGATCGAGCACCGACTTGAACATGACCTTGGCGATCGCTATATTTGCAATGTTCAGCGTGCAGTTCTGGGGCATCAAGACGCTTGGCATCGGCGGGTACTGGGACAAATTCGTCGGCAACCCCTTCAAGCGCAACCCGATCGACCTCTTCGTAGGGCTGTTGGAACTCATCGGCGAGTTCATCAAGATCATCAGCTTCACGTTCCGTCTGTTCGGCAACATGTTTGCGGGTGAGATACTGCTGATCTCGATGGGATTCCTTTTCCCGCTTATAGGGATGATCCCATTCATCGGGTTGGAACTGTTCGTCGGCTTCATCCAAGCGATAATCTTCTCGGTCTTGACTCTGATGTTCGGTGCGTTCGCGATCATGCCGCACCACCATCCGGAAGGCGATCACGCCGACGGTGCGGGGGGACATTGAGATGCAGTACTGCACGACGGACAGATGGAACGCTTGGCAATTGAACGCTGCCCCAGTCGTTGTCGCCAATCGCGGCGCAAAGGGCACCTACAAATTTGGCATACTGCGTGCGACTTGCAGAGCAAAGTCGAGCGCGTGTGATGAACCTTCGACCCGGTCTAAAGGACCGAGCGTCGAACTCAACGACAATCGAGACCAGGAGGTCTAACAAGATGGAAGATCAATGGGTACCAATCGGAGCTGGCCTTGCGATCGGGGCGGGAGCCCTCGGTCCAGGGCTTGGCATCGGCATGCTAGCAGGCAAGGCGATGGAAGCCCTCGGCCGAAATCCTGACGCTGCAGACGCGATTCGGCAGAACATGATTCTTGCCATTGCGTTCACGGAAGCCATCGCGATCTACGCTTTGGTCGTCGCCATCATCACGCTGTTCGTTTAATCTGCACCCTGCCAGCGCTTCGGCGGACGGATCGGCTTCAATTGATTGCCGACGCCGTTGATCCCGCCGACGCGGTGGTGCAACGATCAGTCCGATGTAGAACGATTCGGAGATTCTCATGGATGCATTGGGAATAGACCTACCCCGCCTTTTGACCTTTTTGGTCGGGTTTACGGTCATCGCGGTCTTTCTGCGGATGTTCCTATACGGCCCCATAACCCGTATGTTGGATCAACGCGCCGAGCGCATCCGCGAAAGCTTGGCCGCGGCGGAACGGGCGAGCGCAGAAGCTGCGTCGTCCGCGGAGCGTGTCGAACAAGAACTGGCTAATGCTCGTGGCGAAGGTCAGGCTTTGATCGCCGAAGCCCGAGACGCGGCGTTGCGGTTGAGGGATCAAGAGGTCGAACGCACGCGTGCTCAGGTCGACGAAATGCTTGACCGGGCGCGAGAAGAGATTCGACGGGAGCAGGAAGCCGCGGTCGAGGAGGTGCGTCGAGAATTCGCCGGCATCGCGATCCTGGCTGCAGAACGCATTGTGGAGCAATCCCTCGATGAGGGTGCGCACCGTGAACTCATCGACCGGGTCCTGGATGAAGGCCTTGACGCCCGGCGCAATTAACCGCAAAGCACGGCGGGAGATTTAACTTTCGGATGCCATCGACCTCAGTCAGAAGATACGCACAAGCCGCATTCTCGATTGCGATTGAACGGAACGCGCTCGATGTTTGGCAGCGCGACTTGGCAAAGGCGCGAGACATCTTCGCGGAGTCGGACGTGCAAGCATTTATGGCTGCGCCGTCGGTGCCGGAAGCCGTCAAACTCGACGGCATCCAGATATTACTGAGCGACGCCGATCCATTGGTGCGGAATCTAGTGTCCCTCATGACCACGAACGGCGACGTCGAACGGTTCGGTGGCTTCTGTGACACGTTTAGGGAACTGACCGACGATCACTTAGGTATCGGACGAGCCCAGATAACGACTGCGGTTCCTTTGGATGATGCAAGACGTGAACGCATTGTCCAAATCTTGCAAGGAATGACCGGTTACAAGCGGATCGAAGTGTTGGAACAGGTTGATCCAAAGATTATCGGCGGAGTTGTTGCCCGGGTGGGTGACCGTTTGTTCGATGGAAGCACGCGGACGCGATTGCAGTCGATGCAGGAATCGCTTGCGCAACGACCAATTTCGGGATGATTTAACTCGTTGAGAAGTAAGAGATGCCAAATACGCGGAGCAGGATATTCCCGCTTCCACTCTAAGGAGAACTAATTCGATGACGACCGCAGGGCAAGATATCGCTTCAGTGATCAAGCGTCAGATCGAAGAGTTCGGTGGCGAACTCACGATGGTTGACGTTGGCACTGTCGTCGAAGCGGGCGATGGTATTGCTCGCATACACGGGCTGGCCGGGGTCCGCCTAAACGAAATCCTTCAGTTCCCCAACGACATTCTCGGGCTAGCGCTTAACTTGGAAGAGGAATCGGTTGGTGCGGTGATCATGGGCGACTACCTGCGGATCCGTGAAGGGGACGAGGTTCGATCCACAGGTCGAATTCTTGAAGTGCCGGTCGGTGATGATCTGCTAGGTCGTGTAGTCGACCCGCTGGGCAGACCGCTGGATGGTCAACCCGCGCCGCGCACGACGGAGACTTTGCCAGTCGAGAAGATCGCTCCTGGTGTCATTTCTCGTCAACCCGTGAATCAGCCGGTGCAGTTCGGCCTCAAAGTGGTTGACGCGATGGTCCCAGTTGGCCGCGGACAGCGCGAGCTAGTTATTGGCGACCGTTCGACGGGCAAGACATCGCTTTGTGTCGACGCAATCATCAACCAGCGCGATTCTGACATGATCGGCGTATATGTGGCAATCGGCCAGAAGGCATCTAAAGTCGCTGGTATTGTGCAGCGATTATCCGACCAAGGAGCGCTCGACAACACGATTATCGTAGCGGCCAACGCGTCAGATCCGGCCGCGACCCAGTTCTTGGCTCCGTATGCGGGTTGCACGATGGCCGAATACTTTATGTCGAAAGGACGCGACGTCCTCATCGTCTACGACGATCTCTCGAAGCACGCGTGGGCGTATCGCCAGATGTCGTTGCTGTTGAAGCGTCCTCCCGGGCGTGAAGCCTACCCCGGCGACGTCTTTTATTTGCACTCCCGACTCCTTGAACGGGCGGCGCGCATGTCGCGGGAATACGGCGGAGGTTCGATCACGGCGCTGCCGATCATCGAAACTCTAGCTGGAGACGTGTCGGCGTACATTCCGACGAACGTCATTTCCATTACGGACGGTCAGCTATTCTTGGAGCCCGACCTATTCAACGCCGGTATCCGGCCTGCGGTCAACTCTGGTATTTCAGTTACACGAGTAGGTTCATCGGCGCAGCGACGCGGGATGAAATCTGTTGCCGGTAGCTTGAAAACAGAGATGGCGCAGTTCGACTCGTTGGCCACTTTCGCGCAGTTTGGCGCGGAAGACCTTGATCCGGTCACCAGGCGTCAGTTGGCGCGCGGTGAGCGCTTCCGCGAGCTATTGAAACAGGACGAGAACTCTCCAGTCTCGTATGAAAACATGGTCGCACTCTTCCATGTTGCCAACGAAGGTGCGTTGGATGACGTGGATGTCGAGAAAGTCGGCGAGTTTGAAGGGCAATGGTACGACTACATGGCGGCAAACCTGCCTGATGTACTGTCGGCGATCAGCGATACCGGTGAACTCAGCGACGAGAATGCCGATCGATTGATGGAAGCCGTAACGGCATTCAAACAGACTGCCGGATTGGTGTCCGCCTAACAGCAAGGAACCGATGACTCGAATATGCCTAGTCTGAAGGACATACGCGACCGGATTCGGTCGGTAAGCAACACCGCGAAGATCACGAGCGCGATGCAACTGATCGCCGCGTCTCGTATGCAACGCGCCCAGCAGATGGTACGAAACGGTCGTCCGTATGCCGACCAGATGCGTGAAGTGTTGTCGCACTTGGTCATGCGGTTGGAAGCTGAAGATGAGACGTTAGACCCACTGCTTCAACGGCGTCCAAACCAGCGCGAGCTCCTTGTGTTGGTTACTCCTGATCGCGGACTAGCTGGCGCGTTGGTAGGAAACATCCTGCGCGTGGCGGCACAAGAACTGCGCGACGCTGAGGTGCCGGTTGACACGGTTGGGATTGGCCGCAAAGGAGAACGATTCGTGGCCCGGACTGGGCAGTCGTTGGTTGCGAGCTTCTCGGTTGGAGATCGTCCGTCATTAGGGGATACGCTGGACATCTCGTCATTCGTGATTGACCGCTATCGTTCTGGTGACGTGGATTCCGTAAAGTTGATCTACGCCCAGTTTGTTAATACTTCTGTCCAGCGGCCGGTCAATCTGCAGCTTCTTCCTATCGCAACGACCTCTTCTGGATCAGATTCGGACGATGGACCGGCGTTGTATCTCGATTACATCTATGAGCCGTCGCCGGCAGAAGTTCTGGCTAACATCGCCCCTCGGTACGTTGAGACGCTGGTTTACCACGCGATCCTTGAAGCGCAGGCGAGCGAACACTCAGCCCGCATGATCGCAATGCAGAACGCCACCGACAACGCGAACGAATTGATCGAGGATTTGACCCTGGACCTGAACAAAGCGCGGCAGGAAGCCATAACCGGCGAATTGCTAGACATCGTTGGTGGTGTCGCTGGCGTGCAGGGTTGAGGTTGCATCTTTCCCGAATGAATAAAAACCGGTCAGTCAAGACATGACCACAATTGAGCAAATTCGCCCGGCCGAGCGTACGGCAGGGCAACACCAAATAGGAGCCTGACGCAAATGGCACAAGGTAGCAAAGGCAAAGTAGTCCAAGTTATCGGCACGGTCGTCGACGTTGCATTCCCGCCGGACGATCTTCCCGAGATCTACAGCGGTTTGGAAGTCGACAACGAGGGCGAGCGGCTGGTGCTTGAGGTCGAACAGCACGTCGGCAACAACTGGGCGCGATGTCTTGCGCTCGGGACTACCGATGGACTGGCGCGCGGCGTCGAAGCCGTAGACACTGGTCAGCCGGTTGCGGTGCCGGTAGGTGAGCATTCGCTGGGTCGCATCTTCAATGTGCTCGGTGAAGCGATCGATGGCGGCGAGCAAGTTCCGGCCGACGCCGAGAGACTGCCGATTCACCGTCAACCACCGACATTCGCGGAGCAGTCGGGAACCACCGAAATTCTGGAGACGGGCATCAAGGTCTTGGATCTGATCACGCCGTTCCCGCGTGGAGGCAAGGTGGGAGCCTACGGAGGTGCCGGCGTAGGCAAGACGGTGATCATCACGGAGCTGATCCGAAATATCGCACAGGAGCACTCTGGCGTTTCCGTGTTTGCGGGCGTGGGTGAGCGATCTCGTGAAGGCAACGACCTTTGGCACGAGATGAACGAGTCGGGCGTCATCGGTTCTACCGCTCTCGTGTTCGGGCAGATGAACGAACCGCCCGGTACGCGTGCTCGGATCGCGTTGACTGGCCTCACGATGGCGGAGTATTTCCGTGACGAACGAGGACAGGACGTACTGTTGTTCGTCGACAATGTTTATCGGTACATCTTGGCCGGCATGGAAGTGTCGGCACTGCTCGGTAGAATGCCGTCGGCAGTTGGATATCAACCGACGCTGGCAACCGAAATCGGCGACCTGATGGAGCGCATCACCTCCACCCAGGCTGGTTCGATCACGTCTTTCCAAGCGGTCTACGTACCGGCAGACGACTATACCGACCCCGGCATCGTGACGACGTTTGGTCACTTGGACGCAAACGTATCGCTCGAACGTTCGCTTGCTGCGCAGGCGCTCTTCCCGGCAGTTGACCCTCTGGCGTCGAACTCCAGGATTTTGGAGCCCGCGGTTGTGGGTCAAGACCACTACGACGCGGCTTTCGGCGTCAAGCGTGTGTTGCAGCGTTACAAGGACTTGCAAGACGTCATCGCTATCCTCGGCATCGAAGAGCTTTCCGACGAGGACCAGCTGACGGTTTCTCGCGCCCGTAAGATCCAACGTTTCCTGACGCAGCCATTCTTCGTTGGCGAGGTATTCACCGGATTGCCTGGCGTCTACGTGAGCCGCGAAGAAACGGTCAAAGGCTTCTTGCAGATATTGAACGGCGATCACGATGATCTGCCTGAGCAAGCGTTCTACATGGTTGGCCCAATCGAAGATGCCGTTACCAAGGGCTCGGCGATGCAAGCGCAGGACGCAGCATAGACACCCCTCGGGTTGAGGAACCGTAATACGAAGGAATTGAGAGAGCCGCCATGGCCCGCATGAACCTCAACATAGTGACCGCCGAACGAGAGACATTCTCAGGTGGAGTGGATTACGTTTCTGCTCCAGGCGCCGACGGCGAGCTGACGGTTCTTCCGTCACACGCCGCATTGATGACAACGCTTGTTCCGGGGGAGATGCGCTTCGGCACTGATGGCGATGAACAGAGTGTCTTGGTTACCGGCGGTTTCATGGAAGTTTTGGCGGACAACATTACGGTATTGGCCGATGCGGCCGAACGCGAGGATGAAATTGACGAGGACCGTGCCGCCGTGGCCGTAATGCGGGCGCAGGAGCGGATTGATACGCACGGCTCCGATCTCGATATGGAACGGGCGCTCGCGTCGTTGCGTAGAGCTCAGATCAGATTGCGGTTTGCGCAACGGCGTCGAAGCCAACGCTAGTCACATTTCCAAGACTACGCGGCACTCGCGTCAGCGTGCGCGTGACAGCAATTCAACCTGCTTAACGCTTGCTAAATCGGCTCATTTCGGCGCACCAGGCAACGATTGGCAAGGCACGCCGTCGTTGTTGCCATCGAGCCCGTGTGGATCCGAGTTCGGTCCGCCAGCCTGGATGAAAAACTGGTTGGATTCGAGCCATGACTCGAAATCACTGCAGTTTACGTCGCCACCAAAGCTAGTATCTTGACGCCATTGCCGATTCAATCGATTGAGGACTCGCAGTGTGTCGTCCAAAGGCGGTAGGGTTTCGCAAGGACGGTTGTCAACGTCGCGGTCCAATCCGTACAGATTTGCGTCTGGTTGGTCATAGATTTCGAAGAAGTGTTCTGCCTCGTCGCGGTGTTGGAAGTCGTCGCAAACGACATCGAATTCTTCGTGGTGAAGGCGACCGCTGGGCATTATTCCTTCACAAGGGATACCGTTGCCGTTTGAATCGAGCGATTGGATAAAATCTGAATTTCTGTCGTTACTCTCGAAATGACTATTCGCCGCGTCCCAAGTCGAGAAATCGTCACATGTAACCTCGTGAACCGTGAAATGGTCGGTCTCGTTTCCAAGAACGACGTCTGCGATCTTGATTGTGCCAAGTGCGAGCGACCCAAACCCGACTAGGATTACGATGACGGCGACGATTGACAGAAACGTCCGATTCGAAGACGCATCAGTTTGAGTTCGTACGCGAGGCGACGAGGAGGAAATATCGCGTAGTTTTCGCATAATGTCAGAACAATTGATGCAAACGCGTTGAATAGGCGAAGTTCCTTGCCCGTTGTCGCAGGTTCTAGACTTCAAAATCTCCGGAATCGACCGTAACAAGATTACAAACCGATTTCACGGTTCGCAACCGCAACGCGGCCTTGGTTCTCGTGGATTAGGATTCAGTGTTTTAGCTGCCCAAGGAGAGGGTCGTCTCAAGGCTGAGAGGCAATCCCAATGGGTCACTCTGATGGGAGATAGTCCGACATGAAGATTACCGACGTCGACATATTCAGGATGCGCACCCCGGTGCACAAGACGGCGGGCACGAACTGGATGTTCGTGCGCATCACCTCTGACACTGGAGACTACGGATGGGGTGAAGCGAGTACGCAATACAAAGATGCCGGCGTTGCAGCAGAGATCAATGACTTTGCGAAGTACTTAGTGGGCAAAGACCCGTTTCAAATCGAGCATATCTGGACGTCGTTGCATCGGCGAGTAACTTGGACCGGTGGCGCCGTGACGATGAGCGCGATCAGTGGTATCGACCTCGCTCTGAACGATCTGAAGGCAAAGGCGCTTGGTATCCCCGTCTATGAACTGTTGGGCGGTAAAGTGCGAGACAAGATCAGGGCGTACGCGAACGGTTGGTTCGATCCGAGCGAAGACGACGAGACCGACGCCGGAGCAAAAACGGTCGACGACTATCGACGTCGTTCAGCGGAATTGGTCGACGAAGGTTGGCGGGCGATGAAGTTCTATCCGTTTTACGGACCTCAGGTGATAACCCCGGATAGGTTGCATCACGGCGCCGAATTGGTGAAGGCGGTACGAGATTCTGTCGGACCATCAGTTGAGGTCGCTTGTGACATCAGGGGTCGCCTAGATGCTTGGAGCGCGGAGCGAGCCGCCAGAGCGATCGAAGAGTACGACATCGCTTGGTTGGAAGAGCCGATACTTTGGGACAACATCGACGCTCTCGCCGCGTTGGCGAATCGTGTCAACATCCCGATTTCGACGGGGGAGCAGCTATACGGTCGGTGGGATTTCAGGCCGTTGCTGGAATCGCACGCGGCGAGTATTATCCAACCGGACATCTGTCATGCTGGTGGCATCACGGAACTTCGAAAGATTGCCGCCGCCGCTGAGACCCACTACGTTTCAGTGGCGCCGCACAACTCTAACGGCCCAATATCGACCGTCGCGAGTCTGCATCTGGATTTGACGATGCCCAACGCGTTTATGCAGGAGATATTTGTCAGTTTTCTTGGCGCGTACGAACGAGTTTTGACTAACATGATCCCGATCGCCGATGGTGATGCTACCGTGCCCGACGGACCGGGATGGGGCACCGAGATCGATGTCGAAGCGCTTGAGCAATTCCCACCGTGCGATTACGTAACGGTCGAAAGCGAGCCGTACTTGGCGTTTTGAGCAAAGTTCCACCGACGAAAATCGTAAAAGGGAGTGGGTAGATCGATGCACATTGTGGCTGCGATGGTAACGTTGCACATTCACGCGTCGGCGTCGCTGAAGGACAAACGTCGCGTTATCCATTCAGTGGTCTCGAAGCTGCGCAATCGGTTTTCTGTATCCGCGGCCGAGGTTCATGCCAACGATTCATGGCAGTCGGCGACGATTGGTATCGCAGTTGTCGGTGGAGATTTGCGCACGTTGGAGCAATTGATGGACCGCGCTTTGTCGTTCGTAGAAAGCGCGGCTCCGGAAGCCGAAGTGGTGGGCGTTGAAACGGACGAGTGGTCGTTTGGTGTCGGTTCCAACGTCTAGTCTTAGACGGCGAGGTTACCTGATTTTGGGCAACAAAAAACGGTTCGGCGGCGTACAGCTACCGAACCGTTTTCTCTGCGCCGAGCTCCGGGCAGCTCAGCGACCTGCTGAACTAAGCGACTTTGGCCACGGCAGGGGCGGTTTCGCGTTGCAAGTTTGCAAGGATCGCGCGTGCCTGTGCCGGGCTAATGGTGCGTGTGCACTGGATGCACTTGAGCATGAAGCCGTCGAGACCTCGTCCGAACTGCACGTCGCCTTGGCACGTCGGGCATTGCCGGGGGAATATGGCGGTCTGTTTCATATCGTTTGTCTCCATTCTTTAGATTGCGGTTAGACGGGGCAGTGGATGGTTCTTGACTAAAAAGCCCCGATTCTTGACCGGGGCTTCAATTGTGAGTGAGTTTCGTAAGTCACTCCACTTTCGATTGCCCCAGTCGTCAAGCGGCTGGTTGTTCGATCCTTTGGGTGAGTAGCTCTCGTGCTTGATGACGGTCGATTAGTCGCGTACATTGCAGACACTTGAGGGTCGGTCCCTCGAGCCTTACGGCGAACAGAATGTCGCCTTGACAATGTGGACAACGCTTTTCGTAGATGATCGTCATGTCTGTCTTGGTGGGTCTCTTGATCTGGTTTCTTGTTGCTCGGTGTACCGGTGGATACACTTATTTGGGTGGTTCGGGAAACCGCCGGGGCCTTCGCCCGCATGGTTGTTTTCGCCGAATGAAAACTTTTTAATACATCTCGGATGGGTTTGTCAAGCGGTTTTTGGAAGATTTCGTAAAATTCTCTTGTCTTCGCCTTGATTTCTTCGACTACGTGATGGATTTCGTCAAACCTGACACTAAGCGTATCATGTATATTACTATGAATAACAGTATGATTCAAGTGAGTGCCGATCGCGGGTCCAACAGTGCCTTGCTTATTTCCTTCATGGAGTTAGTGTGACACAGAGATACGAAGAGGAACAGAAAACGGATGCAGGGGCATCGATCCCTAATGCCGACGCATTTGTTCGTCTCGTGAACAAAATCGCAGCGCAGGCTGCGCGTCGTGAGATGATCCGACGGGCGCAGGAATCTGAGCGCAACCAGAGCCGTCGCAGGGTCCGTGTCCGGATCGCTGGACGAGGTGACGCGTTGTACATCATCAGCATCGCGGCGAAACTCGCCGAGATGCACCCGCAGACCTTACGCAAATATGATCGGGAAGGTTTAGTAAGTCCATCACGCACTCAAGGAAGTAGGCGACTTTACTCCGAGGAAGACCTTGAACGGCTCCAAATCGTGCGCAGACTTTCCGAAGATCTGGGATTGAATCTCAACGGTGTTGGACTGGTACTTGAGCTGGTTCAACATATGCGGGGCATGTTGGAAGTGCTGGAGCAGAGTGAGGACTTGACGAACTCGGCATCGGCGCAAGCGGTCGCCGACGAGATAAAGGTGATCTTGAATTACCTGGGGGTCGAATGATTTTGTTGAATGGATCGGAAATGTACGAAAGATGGGGGCCACGTTCGCGGAAGACAGCACGAAACATTCTGCGCAACGTACGTGCTTCCAGAACACAGCGCCGATTGACCGCCAAATGTAACGAGTTGCAATCGCAATTGGACAACGCACGCGCTGAAATGCTACAAATCAAGTCTGAACGCGACGAAATACGTCAAATGGTCGCCGATTACGAAATACAAGTGCACCACGTTCGATCGGAGATTCAACGGGCGCACAGTGACGCTCAACGTAGCAAAAGATCGGCTGCCCGAAATGAAAAGCAGGCGGCCGAAAAAGCGAAATTAGCGGTCGCGAAGCGCATTATGACGGTTGCGGACGACTTCTCCAGCGCGATCGAGGTGGCCGAGGATCAAAAAATGGATCCGCAGTGGTTCAACGGATTCAAGGCCATGGCCGAAAAGATCGACAACTGTCTTGCGGCGGAAGGGTACCGACGATTCGAGTCACTTGGCGAAGATATGGACCCGTCGAGACACGAAGCGTTGGCCACAATGCCGACATCCGACGAAGAGGCCGGTAAAGTAATTCAAGTCATCGAAGCCGGATACGAGGACGCTGAAACTTCGAACGTGGTTAGGGTTGCCAAGGTGCTAGTAGGTAGATCATCGGACAACGCGTAAACCGCATTGAACTAAAGAATAACGACAAGCCAACGGTTGACAACCAACGTTGGCAGATAGAAAGGCAAGAATTAACAATGGCAAGAGCTATCGGTATCGATTTGGGAACCACCAACTCGGCAATGGCGTACATGAGCGCGGGCGAACCGGAGATCATCGAAAACTCGGAGGGACAGCGCATAACGCCTTCCGTGGTGGCTATGAATACCAAAACTGGCGAGCGACTCGTCGGCATGATGGCGCGCCGTCAGGCGGTCACCAATCCCGAACACACCGTCTACTCGGCGAAACGGTTCATCGGACGCCGTTTCGACGATGAATTGGTGCGCTCCGATCAGGAACGAATGCCGTTCAAGTTGGCGCCGGTGGAAAATGGCGATGCGGGTGTTGAGTTCGACGGTGCGGTAAGGCCTCCGGCTGAGATTTCGTCAATGCTATTGGCTCGGCTGAAGCAGGATGCAGAGGAGAAGCTAGGCGAACCTGTTACTCAAGCGGTGATCACCGTACCGGCGTATTTCAACGATGCGCAACGAGAGGCTACGCGGGTAGCGGGGACCATCGCCGGATTGGAAGTTCTCCGCATCGTGAATGAACCGACGGCGGCGGCGCTGGCGTACGGACTGGAAAAGCAAGGCGATCGCACGATTGCGGTCTACGACCTCGGTGGGGGGACGTTCGACATCACCATTCTGCATGTGGGTGACGGTGTGTTCGAGGTGAAGAGCACGAACGGCGATACCCACCTAGGCGGTGACGATTTCGACATGCGGCTTGTCGAGTATCTGGTCGACGAGTTCAAAAAGAAAGAGTTCATGGATCCGAGCGCTGATCCGTCAGCGGCGCAACGTTTGCGTTTGGCCGCGGAAGAAGCAAAGATCGAGCTTTCGTCGCTCACGAGTGCCGAGATCAATTTGCCGTTCATTTCCGCAGACCAGAGCGGCCCTAAGCACTTGGTGCAGTCGCTTACTCGGGCAAAATTGGAGGCGTTGACTGCGGACTTGATCGAGAAGACGGTAGCGCCTTGTGAAAGCGCCATGCGCGACGCTGGCGTCTCGCCGTCTGATATCGATGACGTAATACTCGCTGGTGGAATGACGCGCATGCCGTCGGTGATCAGTCGAGTAAACGAGATCTTCGGCAAGGAGCCGAACCGCACGATCAATCCGGATGAGGTCGTTGCTCTTGGAGCGGCGCTTCAGGCCGGCGTTTTGCAGGGTGATGTCTCAGGCATCTTACTGCTGGATGTGACGCCATTGACCTGGGGCATCGAGACGCTGGGAGGTGTGAGAACGGAACTGATCCCCCGGAACACGACGATTCCTACGTCAAAGTCGGACACGTTCACCACCGCGGCCGACGGTCAGTCTTCGGTTGAGATTCACGTCTTGCAGGGCGAACGTCCGATGGCGGCGGACAATACTTCGGTCGGTCGTTTTTCATTGGACGGAATTGCGCCGGCGCCACGAGGGGTACCGCAAGTCGAGGTTGCATTCGATATTGATGCCAACGGCATCATCACGGTCACTGCGAAGGACAAGGCAACGCAACGAGAGCAGCACATCACGGTGACTGGTCGCTCAGGGATGTCTGATGACGATATCAAGTCGAAGGTCAGCGAAGCAGAGGAGAACGCGGAAGCCGATCGACTGCGCCGAGAAGCAGTCGACACTCGTAACCTAGCGGAATCTACGGCGTACCAAGCTGACAAGTTGATCGAGGAACACGGTGAGCGGTTGCCGGATGATGTGAAATCGGACATTCAATCTAAAGCATCAGAAGTTCGTACTGTGCTCGCCGATGAAAACGCTGACCCTGAGCGCGTTAAAGCGGCTTCGGAAGCATTACAGCAGGCGATGATGGCTGCCGGCCAGCATATCCATGCCGGTGCGGCGGCAGGAGCTGCGCCCGGTTCTGATGTTCCTCCCGATGCTCCTGATGGTCCTCCGGGTGACGACACCGTCGAAGGCCGGTTCCGAGAGGTTTAGATTTCGGATTTTTCCGAAGAAAACCCCTCTCTTTTATTCCTAGAGGGGGGTGTCCGGTGGGCTTTTGCCTGCGCGTCGCGTTACGCGTTAAAGGCCGAAGCGCGGGAATATGCTCTGCCTAATTTCGTTGATCGCTGAATCGTTGTGGTTGACGATGCCGCTTTGGATGTTGGGATCGATACGATATTCGCCGGGGTCGTGGAAGATCGTGAGGTCGGAGAGTGAGGCGAAGGACTGCGGGACGGTTTCCGGGAGTTCGATGTCCGCCATGGTTGCGAGGTCCATGGTCCATGCTCTGGCGACGGCCGACATGTCGTAACCTCCTCCGCCGACTGCGATCCACGGGCATCCGATTTCGTTGACTAAGGTTGCGAATTTTCGGACGGCTAGGTTGTGGCCTTGGGTTGTGAGGGATAGGTGGGCGAGCGGGTCGTTGCGGTGGGTGTCGATTCCAAGCTGTGTGAAGATGAGGTCGGGTTCGAACGCTCTCGCGAGGTCGGGGATGGTGGCGTCGAATGCTTGGTGCCAGAGACGATCGTCGGTGTAGGGAGCCAGGGGTATGTTGACGCTGTAGCCTTCACCGTCGCCGATGCCGATTTCGTTTGGTCCGCCGGTTCCGGGGAAGAGCCACTGGCCGGATTCGTGGATGGATACGGTCATCGCTCTTTCAGTTTCGTAGAGCCCGGCTTGGACGCCGTCGCCGTGGTGCACATCGATGTCGACGTAAAAGACGCGGAGTCCTTGTTCGATGAGATGCTTGATAGCGATTACGGCATCGTTGAAGATGCCGAACCCGGATGCGCGGTTGCTCATGGCGTGGTGGTGCATGCCGCCGGCGGGGACGAATGCGTTTTTGGTTTGGCCGCTGAGGACGCGTTCGGCGGCGAGCATCGCGCCACCGGCGGCGAGGGCGGCGTGGCGATACATGCCGGAGCGTGGCGGGTTGTCGCCGGGGCCGAATCCAAATTGGTGCATTGCCGGGACTATGCCACCAGTGTCGATGGCTTTGACGACGTCGATGTAATCGGTGTCGTGGAAGATGGCGATCTCGTCGTCGGTGGCTAGACGGGGTGCTTCGGTTGCGATGTTTTCGGTGTCAAGGAGGCCGACGCTGCGCATTAATTCGTGCATGTGCATGAGCCTTATTGGGCGCATGGGATGCGTTGGGCTGAGGACGTGTTGCGACTGTTCGTGGGAGTAGATGAGGGACGTGGTCTGGATCGCGGAGGTCATCAGGGATTGATGTTACCGCGAAGGATGTCGGTTAGGTTTTGAAACGTCGATACATCAACGCCATGATTCCTAGCGCGATGAGCGCAAACACGATGATCGCGCTGGGTTTGACGGTGGGCCACTCTTCGTCTGGTCCGCCGGTGAAGTAGACGCTGGATGGCGTTGGGATCGCGGTCGCGGCTGGGGGTTGTTCAGGAGCGGCGGTGGCTTGTGGTTGCGGTTCGGATGATATCGGCGCTGAAGTGGCTCTAGCTATGGGTTCTGGTTGCGGAGTTGCGATATCGTCGATCTGCTGATCGGTTCGTTCCAATTTCGCATCCAACGTACCGGTTGTGATGGTGGGTAGTCCGGGGATCGTGGGTGGCAGGTCGGATTGGATGTCGATGATTGTCTCGATCGAACTGCCGACTGGGGGTAATCGCCATTCTCGGCGCCACTCGTTCTCGATCTGAGTCAAGGTGCCGTCGAAGACGGTCTGCATGGCTTCTTCGATTTCTTTTCCGGTGTTGAGTTCGTCGAGTAGTTTGCCGACGGAATCGCGTCCGTAGTTTTCGAGGAGGAAACCTACGAAGTCGGCGGACTGTGTGTAGAAGCGGTGGATGTCGGCTCGGAGGCCGGGCACCGAATCCATCTTCGCGAATTCGCTGACGTTTCCGGATCGGGCGAAGGATGCGAAATCTCGAGATGGCTTTCGTCGATCGCCGGTTTCCCAAAAGCTGGCGTTGCCTTCGTTGAGCCACCCGGGTGCGGCGGTTGCATACGGGGATGTGAATTTGCGGCCAAATATGAGATGGGTCAATTCGTGGACGAGGATTTCGGCGGAAGGGGATGACATGATGGTGAGGTTGTACGTGTCGTATGCGAAGCCGCCGAAATAGGTGCCGTCGGTTGCGGCTTGGCTGATGCGTGGTCCGTGGATAGTGAGTTCGCGGAGGTTGGGGAATATGACGGCGCGGTATTGCGGGCTGTCGGTGACTCCGAGAGCGAAGCTGATCTCGGGGAGGCGCGATGCGACTTGGGAGTGGAGGTTTTCGATTGATCTGCGGTTGAGGCCGTAGTAGACGATTTCGAGAATGTCGTCGGAGACTCGTTGCCAATCGTGGGCGGTGCCGAGGTGTTCGAGGTGGTAGGTGTTGGAGGTGTAGATGTCGTTTTCGACGGAGACGAATTCGAAGCGAACGTCGAAGGTGGTTCCCGGGGGGAAGTAGGAAGGAGACTGTAGGTCGATTTCGCCGGAGGCTTTCAGACCGTTATTTCGTACCGGTTCGAACTCGACGTAGCGGTAGGACGCGATGGTGTCGTTGCCGTGGGGTCGGACCCAAAGGCGCGCCTCTTTGATTTCGACGTCGATGTCGATTTCGATGTCGACGGTGATTTTGTCTGAGAGTGTGACGTGGTGGGTGACGACCTCGTTTTCCGCCGGCCGCGGTGCTTGCGCCAAGGCGGGAGCTGAAACGAAGTACGCGAATCCGATCAGCGCCGTCGTTGCGATGAGGAACGATAACGATTTGGCTCGCGGTCTTTTGAGTCGTGTCAGGCGCATGGAATCCTTGAATCTAGGCGTCGAAGAAGGTCGGCATGAATTTGCTTCGCTGTATATGAATACGGCAGGGGACTGATGACAGATTTTATGCTCATTGCTGTAAAGTGATTTCGTCAGGGATCGCAAGACCGGATTGAAAGGCGAGCAAATGCGTTACTACCAGTTCCTAATCGGCGATGAGGTTCATGTTGGAGTTGAGGCCGCGGATGGCACGGTTACCGACTTGACGTCGATAACCGGAGAGGCCGATTCGACGCTGTCGTTGTTCAAGGCGGCGCATCTAGGCGGTGTGGGAATCGATGACGTGGCGAATGGGATTTTGAGACGCGGCGGTGGAGGCGAGATGTCGGCTTCGGAACTGTGCGCCGGGGATGGGGATGCTCGGTTGTTGCCGCCGATTTTTGCTCCTGAGGTTTGGGCTTTTGGGGTCACGTATATGGACAGCATGCGGGAGCGACAGGCGGAGAGTGGATCGCCGGATGTTTATGCGCTGGTGTATAACGCGGACCGACCGGAGGCGTTTTTCAAGGCGACGGCTGAGCGGCTGGTTTCGCCGGGTGATGCAGTGGGCATCCGTGCGGATTCGGAGTGGGATGTTCCGGAGCCGGAGCTGGCGTTTGTGCTTTATGGGGGCGAGATCGTGGCGTACACGATAGGGAACGACATGAGCAGCCGGTCGATTGAGGGAGCAAATCCGCTTTATCTCCCGCAGGCTAAGGTTTATGACCGGTCGTGTGCGATTGGGCCGTGTATTGCGACGCCGGAGGTTGTTGGTGATGCTCAAAAGTTGGATGTCGGTCTCCAGATTGAGAGGGATGGTGAGGTGGCGTTTGATGGCTCGTCGAACACGTCTCAAATGAAGCGTGACTGTAACTACCTGGCTGATTGGTTGCAGCGGCACAATCAGGTTCCGAATGGGACAACGGTCTGCACGGGGACGGGGACGATTCCGCCGCCGGAGTTCACTTTGGCGGAGGGTGATGTAGTGAGCATATCGATCGGTGGGATCGGGACGTTGGTGAATTCGGTGGTGGTGGTTTGAACTAGGATGTGAAGGATTTTGAAGGACGGAAAGGATGGGATGATGTGTTGTTTGGTGATAAATGGGGATAACCTCCATCAAGTGGGAGACGATTCGCAGAGTGGTCGGTTGTAACCCGCCGAGAAAATGAATGACGACGGTATTTGGGTGATGACGAGTTTGTGCGCGATGGCGGGGGTTGGGCGACCATAAGGGTCGCCCCTACGGGTGGGGGTGTCTGGATGGGTTGGTTGCGGTTAAGATTAGAGGTTGCGTTGTGTGGTTCGGGATGGTGTGCTGAAGTCAGATATCGAGGTTCTCTTGGCTCAAACCGCAGAAAAACTTGGGGAAACTACGGAAACGGATGTTGATGCTGCTTTCGTGCAGGATTTCGCACGGAAGGTACGGGAGAATGTGCAGCAGGTGTTCGTTGGTAAGGGTGATGCGATAGATCTTGCGATAATCGCGATGCTCGGTCGTGGTCACGTGTTGTTTGAGGATGTGCCGGGGACTGGTAAGACGACGCTGGCGAAGACGATTGCGGCGTCTTTGGGATTGGATTTCAAGCGGGTGCAGTTCACGCCGGACTTGGTACCTTCGGATGTGTTGGGAGTGAACATCTACAACTCCGGTTTGGGCACGTTCGAGTTCAAAGCGGGTCCGATTTTTACGCAGATATTGTTGGCGGATGAGATCAACCGGGCGACGCCGCGTACGCAGTCGGCGTTGTTGGAGGCGATGCAGGAGCAGCAGGTTTCGGTGGACGGGACGACGATGCATTTGAGTTCGCCGTTTCTGGTTTTGGCGACGTTGAATCCGGTGGAGATGGAGGGAACGTTTATGCTGCCGGAGGCGCAGCTGGATCGGTTCTTGTTGAAGCTGTCGATCGGATATCCGTCGGACGAGGAGGAATCGGTGATGCTTCAGCGATTCCAGACCGGCGACGGTACGATTTCGGTTGATGTGTGCGCAGATGCTTCAGATGTCGAACGGGCCCGGGAGATAGTGGAGACGGTTCGGGTTGCGGACCATGTGCGAGAGTATTTGGTTGCAGTGGTTAGGGCAACGCGGAACAATGCGCAGATTCGATTGGGTGCGAGCCCGCGGGCTTCTTTGGCGTTGCAACATGCGGCGCAGGCACGGGCGGCGATGCATGGTCGGGAATACGCGATGCCCGACGATATCAAGATCTTGGCGGGTGCGGTGCTTTCGCATCGGGTAATTCTGGAATCGAGCATGCAGATGCGGCGTCGGGAATCGGCGCAGGTGATCGAGGATGTTGTGGCGCAGGTGCCAGTGCCGATCGAGCGGTGAGATGAATTTTGCCCTCACCCCCGGATCGAGTCCGGGGCAGGCTCTAGCCCACTCCCGCCGAGCGGGCGAGGGGACTGAACGTTGTTTCGAACGTCTGCGGATCGACGGGGGATGGAGCGGCGTGCTTTGCTTTTCTCTGGATTCCCGCGTCCGCGGGAATGACGGTGGTGATGGCTTGGCTTTTGGGTCGGGATCGCGAGCGACTCCCCGTTGCCCTTCCCCTCTGGATTCCGGCTTTCGCCGGAATGACGATGGTGTGCTTTGCTTTTCTCTGGGTTCTCGCGTGCGCGAGAATGACGCGCGTGGCGGGAATGACGGTGGGCATGGGATGAGGATTGGGGGGTGAGGCATTGATTAATCCGATGATGAGGACGTTCCGTGAGAAGCGGACTCGGGATCTGCGTGCGCCGGATGTCATCGGTGAGTTGTTCATGTTGTTGATGGTGGTAGTGATCGGGGTTGGCGCGGGGACTGGATCGGCGTTAGTGGTGGCTTTGGGAACGACGGCGTTTGTGATTTCGGCTGGCGGGACGTTGTGGTCGAAATTGTCGTTGGCGGAGGTTGCCTACGATGCTGAGCCTTCGGACACTCATGCGTTCGAGGGTGATGAGATCGAGATCGTGATGACGTTGGAGAATCGGAAGCCATTGCCGATACCGTGGGTTCAGATCATAGAGTTTTTGCCAACGGGAATGACGCCGTTGAGTGATGAGAATGTGAAGCGTCGGGCGTATGCGGGGGGTAGCGAGATCGTGGAGACGACGAGTTTGGCGGGATACGAGCGGATCCGGTTCCGGCACCACGTCCGGGCGCATCATCGGGGGCATTATTCGATCGGTCCGACGGAGTTGCGGAGTGGAGATTTGTTTGGTTTATTTGGCACGGTGCGGCGCGATTCGAGGTCAGAACACGGGATCACGGTGTATCCGCGTATCGTGCCTCTTGAGAGTTGGGAGTTGCCCGCGGCCAAGCCGATGGGGGACATTTTGGCTCGCAATATGCTTTTGGATGACCCGTCTCGGCCTCGGAGCGTGCGGGACTATCGTCCGGGGGATCCATTGAAGCGGATCGATTGGAAGTTGAGTGCGAAACGCGACGAGTTGACGGTGCGAACGTATGACCAGAGCGTAAGCAACGACGTGGTGGTGATGCTCGAGTCGAGGACGGTTGACTACGCTTGGCACGGTTACAAATACGATGTGCTGGAGGCGGCGGTTACGGGAGCGGCATCGATCGCGGTTCGTTGCGCGGATCTGGGATACCGCGTGGCGATGGTCGCGAACGGGGTTCGCCCGACGCGTGGGGTGATGTCGGTGGTGCCGGCCGGAGATGGCCCGCATCACATCAGGACGATATTGGAGGCCCTGGCTTTTGTGCAGCCGCTGTCGTTTACGGCTTTGGATGCCTTGGCGATGGATCGTGGGGCTCAGGCGATATCGAGTGGTTCGTCCATCATCTTGGTGGCGGGATTCTTGACGGAGCCGGTGGTTGCGTATCTGCACCACGAGTTGCGCGAAGGCCATCGGGTTTCGATCGCTTGGGTCGGACGCGAGGAGCCGCCGCAGGTAACGGGGATACCGGTTGTCGATGCGAGGGAGACGTTCAAGATCGACGAAGACTCGGAAGATCTGATGATGTCGATAGTTGACGAACAGATCGAGATGAATGCTCGGATGAATCTACCGACGCGCGAGTACGATCATGTCTGATTGGCGCAACCAGGTGGTGTTTACCGCGATTGCGGTAGCCGAGAGCGTGGTTGTCTTCACGATCCTGGCGGTGATCGGCGCGGGATTGAGTCTGGAATACACGGCGTTGCATTGGAGCACGGTGTTGCTGGTGTATGTGGTTGGGATGGTAGCTTCTTGGGTTGTCGGCGGATTACGAGGCGGTGTCGCGACGGTGGCGTTGATCTACGGCGCAGCTGGACTTGCGACGATATACGCGGCGGTAGCGACCACGCGATTGGAAGACGGTTTCAATTTCGATCTGGCTTGGATCTATCACGTCTTCAATCGAGATCTGACGGGGGAGTCGGTTGCCGCGTTATTGATGGCGTTGATCGCGACGGTGCTGATATGGCGTCGATCGTCGACGATAATCCGGGACGATCGAGATGCGCCGGATCATTTGAAGCGGATATTTAAGCGTGGCTTGGTGATCCTTGCGATCGGGTTGATCATCGACGAGATCGCGTCGACGGAGCTGGGATTGGCGCAGCTGCTGATTCCGTATTTCATCGCCACATTGGGCGGGATGGCGGTGGCGCGATTGCCGTCAGATTCGCAGGTCGCAGGTAGGTGGACGCGGATCATACTCGTGGCGCTCGGGGCGTTTCTGGGAACCGGACTGATCGCGGGGTTTTTCGGTGGTCGATATGGTTACGCGGGATTGAACGCGCTCTGGGTGGTTTGGGGTTGGACGGTGGATGCGATCTTGTGGTTGTTGTACTGGCCGTTGACGGCGATCGGTTGGATTGTCGCAAAGATCATCGAGTTGTTGCAATCGCTGTTTGGTGGAGAACCGCCGGAGCAGGAGGAGCAGCAAGGGCAGGGGGAGCGTCCAGAGTTTGGTGAGCGTGAGGCGGCAGAGGCGGCGAACAACGATTGGGTCGAGGCGGTGTTGGAGGCGTTGCAGTGGCCGCTGACGATTTTGCTCTTATTCGTGGTGCTAATCATTGCGGCTTTGGCGTATCGACGGATCGTGAGACGGTTGTCGCGGGATGATGGGGTCGAGCGCGAGACCATCAGGGATGAGGTGGACGAGGTGACGTACTGGGATCTTCTTAAAGGGTTGTTGCCGGAATGGATGACGCGACGGGGTCAGCCAAGGCACCTGTGGAGGTATCCGGATGAACCGGGTATCCGGGAGGTATTCATGCTGTATTTCGAGACCTTGGAGATGGCGTTGGCGCGTGGCTTGGAGTTCAATTCGCGTCTTACGCCGACGGAGCGACAACCGGACTTAGCGGCGGTGCTTGACGGTGCGCCGATCAGGGATATCACGTCGCGCTTCAACGCGGCTTGTTACGGGAATGTTCCGACTGAGGAATCTCAGGTGGAGTCGTTGAGGTCGCGGTTGGCCTCGGCGGTCGAGGCGTTGGATGCGCGACGAAAGGAATCGGGCGACGAACCGTCGTCCGGGCATCCGGTCAGTTAGGAGCTTCCTTGATCGTCGTCACCGATGGTGATTACGCGGAGGAGGTTTGTGCTTCCAGTCTGGCCGATGGGTACACCGGCGACAAGGACTACGGTGTCGGCATCTTTTGCGAAGCCGATTTCTTTCGCGAGATTGGCACCGTAACCGAACATTTGATCGAGTTCGGCGAGTGATTCGGCGAGGATTGGGATCACTCCCCACCGCATGGAAAGGTTGTTGAGGGTTTTTTGGTTTGGGGAGAGCGCGATGATTGGTGTCCGTGGTCTGAATGCGGCGACGCGGTCGGCGGTGGTTCCGGTCTCAGTGAAGGTCAAGATGGCCTTGGAGCGGAGAGTGTCGGCGGTCCGTGCGGCATCGAAGGCGATGATCGAATTGATCTGGGCGTGTCGGCCTTCTTTGTCGATGATAGCCATGCGGCGGTTGCGGAGCATTTCGGTGTCGAGGTATCGTTCGGCCATTTTGGAGACGCGCGCCATGAATTTGACGGCTGCGACGGGGTAGTCGCCGACAGAGGTTTCGGCGGAGAGCATAACGGCATCCGTGCCGTCGCGAACGGCGTTGTAGACGTCGGTGGATTCGGCGCGCGTGGGGTAGGGATTGTCGCGCATCGACTCGAGCATCTGGGTCGCGGTGATGACGGGTTTGCCGACTTCGTTGGCCATTCGGATCATGCGTTTCTGGGTCGTCGGGACGAGGTGCAGAGGCATCTCGACACCGAGGTCACCACGGGCGACCATGATGACGTCGGTTTCGTCAAGAATCTCGTTCAGGTTGTCGACGGCTTCTTTGATTTCGATCTTTGCGACCAATACTGGGTTGCGTCCGGCGTCGGCTAGCCACTTTCGGACAGCCCTAAGATCGTCGCGATTTCGGATATACGAGAGACCGACGAAATCGACATCGGCTTTGACGGCGAATTCGAGGGCGGCGACGGTTTCGTCGGTAAAGTAGTCGAGAGTTGATGTGTTGCCGGGCGCAGTTACCGCTTTGTCGGATTGGATCAGGCCGCCGCGGCGGACGGTGCAGTGGATCTCTTCGCCGTCGACTTTGTCTACTCGGAGTTCGACGGCGCCTTCGTCAATGAGGATGCTAGCTCGGGGTCTGATGTCGTGGTGCAGACCGGCGGGCCACACGGTGCCGCGTTGGGATGTGGTGTGAACGCGTTCCGCGGTGAGGACGAAATTGTCACGGGTATTGACGGCTATCCCTTCGCGTCCGCTTTGTTTGACGGCTTGTTCGGGGTGCACGGTTCCGATGCGATATTTGGGTCCTGGGAGGTCGGCGAGGATGCCGACGTGGACACCGATTTGCTTCGCGGCTTCGCGCACTGCGGCGACATATTCGGAGTGATCTTCGGGGCTGCCGTGTGAGAGGTTGAGACGTGCGACGGACATGCCGGCGCGGATGAGTTGACGTGCTCGGTTTACATTCCCGGTAGCGGGTCCAATTGTGCAAACGATGCGGGTCCGCGGCAGGTTCTTGACGAAGGGAGGGAGTTGTTGCATGGGTGAAGCTAAATCTCCGAATGTGAACTACGACTCGGTTTAATGTACAACGCGGATTGACGTGCTTCTTTGCTGTCGATGAAAAAAGGCGTGATTCATCGTGATTTGGTTCATTTGATATGATTAAGTTAGATGGGTGCGCGCCGTCGCGCGTCTACTGGGAAACATGGGGGGAGCCCGAGATTTGAACACGTTTGAAGCTCTGCTCGCATTGCAAGAGATCGATCAGGGACTGTTGCGTCAGCGACAATCGTACTCGCAGATCGCGCTTGATTTGCAGGACAAAGCGAATCGATTGAAAGCCCTGCGCGAGAAGTGCGAACAGGCTAAGCGATCGCAGATGCAGACAGAGGTGGCGATGAAGCGGATGGAGTTGGAACGGGCCTCAGAAAATCAGAGTCGTGCGGAGATGGAGGAGTTGCTGTACAGCGGTACTGAGGTTACAAATCCTCGTGACTATTACCGGATGGAGTTGCGTTTACAGGAGCATGCTAACCGTATAGACGCGATTGATCAACGGTTGGATCCGATCAAGACGGCTGCGAACGAGGCACGTCAGGTGCATTCGGACTTGCTAGTCCAACTCGAAGAGATGGAAGATGAGTGGGTGGAGCAGAAGCGCGTTGGGACCGATAAGCAAGCCCGGATTTCGGAGCAGTACAACGAAGCACTCAAGCACCGAAACGAGACAGCAGAGAATATTCCGTCGGGCCACTTGGGGGAGTACACGCGGTTGTTCAAGAGCAACGGCGGGATGGCGGTCACGATGGTGGAACGCGATATCTGCGTGGGTTGTTCAGAACGCGTATCGATGGGTGAATTGAACGTGCTCAAGCAGGCCGATGATCCGATATTGTGTCATTGCGGGAAGTATTTGATCACGCTTAGTACGGACTGATCGGCGATGCGGGCCATCGGTTATGTCCAAGTTCTTGGAACCGTCAACGGCGAGGCGTATTTTGACGACGAACGTCTCAAAGATATGGTCGGAACGGTTGCCGATGTTGCAGGATCGTGGGGCCAGATTGCTGAGATCGAGAGTCGCCTGAAGAATTCGACCGAGGATCCGATTCAGCAGATCGTCGACTTTTGCCGCACGGGCGGGCACCGCCTGATGGCGATACTTAGTCCGGATTCCGAGGATTCGTTGTTTTCCGCGGTCGAGGCGGAGTTGAACGCGTCGATGGGCACCGCGTTTCAAAGGCAGATTCCTGAGGAGTTTGGCGACAAACAGTTTGCGGAGTTGATGGAGCGTTTGGAGGGTCCGCATGGCCAGCCGGCGTTGGTGGTGATCCCGGATGCGACACACCTCGCGTCGGATCTGGAAATGTTGGTTGAGCGACTGCTGTACATCAGGCGTTCTGGTTCGGATGCGATCTGTACGGATATCGAGATGCCCGATCCGTTGCAGAGCGGCGAAGAGTTGTTGGGTCTGCGTGGCGAGCCGGACTGGTTGCGGAAGCGGATTCGAGAGAGGATTCGCGAAAAGGCTTCGCTAGGCAAGGTCCTCGGTCGGACACCATATGGGTATCGGTGTGGTGCGGATGGGACGCTCAAACCGGTGGTCGAGGAAGCGCAGGTGGTTAGACAGATTTACGACTGGTACATCGGCGAAGAGGGCGAGGACGGCGAGGTGGTTCGGGATGGAATGGGAATGCGTCTGATAGCGCAGCGGTTGGCGGCGGATGGTGTTCCCACACGCACCGGCAAACCCTGGTCAACAGCCACGGTTTCGATCATTTTGAAAAACCGAGTGTACGTCGGGACCTACACGCGGTATGGATTCTTGGTGTCGGGCAACCACGAGCCGATTATCGGCCGATCGACGTTCCGGAAAGCGCAGGACGCGTTGGTGGTCAAGCAACGGCAGCGTCGGTTGTCGAAGACCGAAGATCCGTTCTTGCTCGGCGGTTTGTTGCGATGTGGTCAGTGCGGCCATGGTGTTCCGGGTTTGACGAGACGCCGGAGTTGGCGACGCCAGGACGACACAACGGCGACGAGGACGTATCGATATTACGAGTTTTACGAGTGTCAACATCGGCGTGCGGCGAAGAATGGCGACGGCGATGCAGTCAGGTGTCCCCGATGGCGTGCTGACGAATTGGATGGTGAGGTTCGAAAGGCTGTGGGTGGTTGGTTGCCGGAAACTGTGAAGCGGATTCGGCCGATCGAAACGGAGTTGTCTTTGGAGGAGAAACTGGAGAACGCCGAGAAGACATTTCTGAGCGAGGCTCGGTTAGTTTCTACTGGGCGTGGCGACTTGGAGAATCTCGAACCGTTTCTTTCGGAGATCAAACGGATTCGCAGTTTAGTTGAGCAAGAGAACCGGGTTGATGAGCAGAATGGGTCAACCGGTAATGGGAAGGTGCCACGTGAGCGGATGACGCGGGATCTGATCGCTGATGTCGTAGGTTCTGACGATGTGTTGAGGGCAAGGGAGGCTCTGACTGCCCTGGTGGACGATGTGGTAGTGAACGAAGATTCGGTGACGGTTCAGCCTCGGGTCTGGGCGTAGGTTGAGATTGACTATTTAGGAGCGATGTTAGTCTGAGGTCAAAGCGAGGCGGACGGGCGACCGCTGCGGGTCGGTGCGAGCCGACCTTGTGGAGGAAAGTCCGAGCACCAACGGGCAAGGGCGCCTGCTAACGGCAGGGCGGGGCGACCCGACGGAAAGTGCAACAGAAAGAATACCGCTTTCGATGTGGGCTACTAGCCCGTTTTCATCGAGAGTAAGGGCGAACGGGTGCGGTAAGAGCGCACCGCGTCGGCGGTAACGTCGGCGGCAGTGCAAACCCCGCTCGGTGCAAGGCCAAATAGGGGGGCGTTAAGATGATTGTCCGCATCAGCTCCCGGGTAGGCCGCAAGAGGTCATGGGCGACCGTGATCGCAGATGGATGGTCGCACAGGGTTGGCGGTTGAGGGAAGAAGGCTGCGAAGCCGTAAACCTCGCCGCGGTCTGGACAGAACTCGGCTTATAGTCCGCCTCGCTGATTAGTTATGTCGCATCCAATCTAAATCGCGTTGTTGGCTCTTCTTGTCGCCGAGCAAAACCAGATAGCGGCTGTTGTATCCGGATTTCCGGTAGTAAATCCGTTCGCTAAGCGTTGGGCGGATCTCGAACCATTGCTTTTTGGCGCCTCCGACGCGTTCTCCGCGCATCAATTGCGGATTATCGTTGAGACGCGTCAAGTCATCGAGCATTTGCTTTGCATTGGCGGACGCGTTCCCGTAAGAAACGTTGTCGCGGACCACTGTCAAGTTGGGCAGAATCGCTTCAAGCAACGCTGGCGTGTTTTTGTTGCCGTTCGAACGATTGTTTGGCGAACCGCGCCGACATTTTTTGTGCTCGCTGCGCAACGAGTTGAGGGAGCGACTGGCGTACCTCAAATTCTGCTTTAGTCTTTTGCTTGCCTTTTCTGCTTTTCGTCGTCGTTCACGCTCTTCAAGTACCCGATCGTTAATCGATGACTGTTCGTCGCGCTGTAGTATTCGTGAACGCTGTAAGGATTTGATTTTTTCTTCCGCCGAGTTGAGGTTTGCTTCAACCCGTGCCCGTCTGGTACGTTCTTTGATGAGTTCATTGGAGTACTGCTCGTGGATCTGCTCGATCTTTTCGCGCAAATCGATCACAGCGCGCGGCTTGCTGTCGCACCGTAATGAATTGAGTTCTCGGCTGGCGCGTCTGAGTGTGCGTTTGGTTTGTCTGCGGGAATGTTCAGTTTCCTTGAGCAGATCACGGACTTCTGCCAGTTCTCGCTCGGCGCGCCTTCGTTTCTTCCGCTCCGAAGCTAGTTCAGATGCTTGTTGGTTGGCGATGATAAGCAGTTGTTTGACGCGGTCGATGTAGTGATCGAGTTGGGTGTCTACGGTGCTCGGCCCACGTTCCAGATTCCTGTTGTTTCGTCGTCGCAAGCCTGCGCGTTTGACGATCCATTCGGCTAGTGACTGGTCGTTTGAGTTTTTGGTGTGGTCCTTGGTTTGTTTCATGGCGCGCCGCCTCAAGTCTGTTCTACATGTTCGATTTTCCCGGTACAAGTGCAGATCATCCGAGACCTGTCTCAATCAGTGTTGAACAACTAGAAAAGCGGATCGTCGCTACGGGCGAAGTAATCCAAACAATTTGTCCCCGGTTGTACTCCCACATCAGGATGATAATATCTGGAGTTGCCACAGTTCCTTGCCTATAGTTTGGGCATTGAGACCATACATGGATTGGGCGTTTCACGCGCCCCCTTTGCCCTCACGTGACGGGAACTGTGGCAAGTACCCATCCACTGGTCTCAAGGGGGCACAGGCAATGGCGGTGACAACGCGCGAGCCAAGTAAACGCATAGATGTTGACGTGCTAAATCCTAAAGAGTTATTCAGTCGGCAGATCCATTACCAGATCCCAAGATTTCAGCGGCGGTACATTTGGAGTCAGGAAAAGCATTGGCAACCTTTGTGGGATGACGTTCGGCTGATAGCTGAACAGATCGTCGGAGACGGCGACGTACCCAATCCGCATTTCTTGGGTGCGGTCGTGCTACAGAACGTCCACACAGGCGTTAGTCAGACCCAAACCAGACTTGTCGTGGATGGGCAACAGAGACTGACCACCCTGCAACTTCTCATCCACGCGGTGCACAAATCATCGTCTGGTTGCGGTTATGTGCCTGAAAAACCGTTGTCAGAGTTTGTTTGGAATGAACCCAATCCCACCGATGAAAACGCTGAGCATATCTACAAAGTTTGGCCAACTGTCATTGACCAGCCCTCATATGAACATGCTTTGACGGATAGGGAGTCTAACGATCTCAATGCGCCGATTCTGTTAGCGCATGAGTTTTTCCGGGACGAAACAGAAAAATGGCTGGACGCGGAGGCTGATGATCAAATATCTCGAGCTGAGGCCTTGTATCGCGTGCTTACCCAGTTATTGCACTTGGTCGTGATCGATCTGACTCCGACCGACAATCCGCACGTCATATTTGAGTCTTTGAATGCCCGCGGTGAAGCGTTGCTTGAATCAGACTTGATCAAAAACATGGTGATGTACGAGGCTGAGAGGACAGGCGTCGTGAAGGGAACGCAAAACGCTGATTGGTTGTGGGATTTCAACGACCGTTGGTGGGCGACCGAGGTTGGTCGAGGACGGCTCAGGCAACCGCGAATCGACGCTCTACTCCATCAGTGGTTGATAATGCGCACTGCTAGGCGAGTGATGAACTACGACGTGTTCCTGACATTCCGACGCTATTACACTGATGAGCCCAAATCGCCCATCCAGAAAGTAGCGATGGACATAAAGGATGTCGGTGACATATTCCGTTCCATTGAGACCGAATCGCTGGCTGGTGATTATCCTTTGGTGGAAAATCTCAAACTCTTTTTATACCGAAGAAAGGTCTTGCAGAACAGCGTAGTCATACCAGTATTGCTTTGGTTGTTTTCTTCGATCGTACCCGAGGAGCAGTTGATAAAGTCGATCCGTGCCCTTGAGAGCCACATGGTACGACGCATGATCATGTTAAGCGGAACCATAGCCCACAACAATACATTCGTTGAATTGATAGCCGAATTACACGAGACCGATCCTGATCGGGCTGGCGATACGATTGTTCAGTTTCTACGCGACAAGGATAGTAACGTGGCGGTTTGGCCAACCGACACAGAGATAGAGGACGCGATTTTGAATAATGATTTTTATCGGGTTTTGACTCGGAACCGGTTGCGCATGCTTTTGGAAGGAATCGAGCAAGGATTACGAACAAGTCTGGCGGAGAACCAGGAGGTGCCACGCAACCTCACGATCGAACATGTGATGCCACAAGCTTGGCAAGACAATTATCCGTTGCCTCCGGACGTAAACGAAGACGACCGCAACCAGAAAATCCACACAATCGGGAACCTCACACTAGTAAACCGTCCGCTAAATTCAACCATGTCGAACGCGCCGTGGATCGGCAAACGTGAGGAGATGAAAAAGCACAGTACGCTGTTTCTGAACAAGGAATTGGTCGATGATGAAGAACGTTTTGCGTGGCACGAAGGCGTGATTGCTCAACGGGCGGAGCGTCTGTGCGAGGCGGCGATTAAAGTTTGGCCATACGCCGATCAACTGTGACTAAGGCGACGCCGAACTTTTGCGCCAGCACGGAACTGGTGGGATTTTACCGCTCAGTTCGGGCTTGTCAATTCCAACATTCGATTGACGAAAACGTTGACCAGTTCGCGGTTTTCCTCGAATTGGTGGTCTTCCATCCAGCCGTGATAGAAGTTCGAGTGGAGGGCTTCGGCGGCTTTGAACCAAGCGAAGAGGATGGGCTCTTCTACTTCATCAGCGAAACGCTTGACGAACTGCGATATGGCGGCGTGTTTTTGAGCGCGTATGCCCCGGCGGTGCATTTCAGCGATAGCGACGTGGGACGCTGCGCCCCAGAGTTTTTCAGACGCTTGGAAAATGTCGTCGGCCTCGTATTCGCGATCAGCATCGCGGAGGAATTGTTGCGCCAAGTCTGCGTGTTCGGTTGCTAACATCGGTATTTGGTCTCAGGAGGGTACCGGAGAATTCGTTACCACATCCGTCGGACGCCGTAACTATCGAAGAGGGTTTCGTTCGAGACTAGCGTTAGGTCGTCGATTATGGCCTGCGCGATCAGGATACGGTCAAAGGGGTCGCGATGCGGTCCGGGGAGTGAACCGGCTCGGACGGCATGTTCGAGCGAAACTGGTAGCTCGATGAATCCTTGGCTGCCGACTTGAGTTCGAAAATCTTCAACGAGTTCTTTAGCATCAGGCAACTTTCCGATTCGGTACTTGGTCGCGATTTCCCACGCGCTTGCGGCGCTGATGAATTTGTCGTTGGAGGTATCCGCTATAGCTTGTTGGGTGTTAGTCGTCAGAATCGGGTTTCCGGCAAACCACCAGATGATGGCGTGGGTATCTAACAGCAATCGCATTTGCCGCTACCTTCCCAGAGTGCCAGTTCTTCTTCGGGAAGCGGCTCGAAGAACCGATCGTCGATTTTTATCTTGCCTTTTAACGTACCGAAAACAGGTTTTCCGCGTGGTTGAACGCTGGCGAGTTTAGCTACCGGAGTTCCGTTGCGCGCGATGACGACTTCTTCGCCACTTTCGACTTGTTTGAGCAGGCGCGAGAGGTGAGTTTTCGCTTCATGAACATTGACGGTGACCATGGCCGACTCCTTCGATGCTTGGTTAGCTAAGTATATGACTATTCGAGGTTTTGGGGAGTTACTGACCGTCGGCTCACATCCCGGCCGCACCCATGGATTCCGGCTTTCGCCGGAATGACGAGGTAGCGCCGGAATGACGGACGGTGCGTTGGAATTGCGAGGGGTAGCCGCGAGGGTTGCCGATAAGGAACGTTTAATCGACGACTTCTAGGGTGGAGATGCGGGGGGCGTGGATGTCTAGGGAGGCTCGCATGAATTGGTAGACGGCGTCGGTCATGGGGACGCATTCGGGGCACTCTTCGTTGGTGCCGGCGTTGTATTTGATCTTCATGTAGTCGTCGGAGAGTTCGAGGAGTTCGAGCGAACCGCCTTCGGAGGCGACCATGATGCCGATGTTGTCGATGACCATGTTGATTGCGGGGTCAGCGGTTTTCATTTTGGGGATTTCCTTGGGTTTTGGTGTCTGGTGCGATTCTAATGGAGGGGTTTGAACTAGGATTTGAAGGATGGGGAAGGATGCCCGTCCGCCCCTCTGGATTCCGGCTTTCGCCGGAATGACGTGTGGTCGCGCCGGGATGACGGGTGAATGGTTCGGCTCAGCCGTCTACACGGAGGTTGACGTTTGAGATTTGTTGTTGGATTTCGCCGACTACTTCGTTGCGTTTCTTGCCCCATCCTCGGTTGAGGGCTTCGATTAGTCGGGCTTCGGTCAGGTTAGCTAGGGGCTGCGGCACGCGTAGGGAGCGTCCGATCTCGTTGGCTAGGCGGACGTCTTTTGCGCCTAGGTCGAGGTAGAAGGAGAGTTCGGTATCTTCGTAATCGTCATCTGGTGGACGTTCAAATCCATCGAATGGACGCCGCTTTCCGCCAGAGCCTTCGTGGATCGCTTTAACTAGGATGTCGAATTCGACGCCCGCTTTGACGCCTGCGGTGACGACTTCCATGCGTGCCATTCCGACCATGGCTCCGAAGAGTTGGTTCATGAGTTTGCAGATGGTGCCGGTTCCGAGCCCGCCGCAGTACTGGACTTTGTCACCCATGGCGTCGAGGGTGGGTTTGATGTGATCGTAGGCGTCGCGATCTCCGCCGACGTAGACCGAGAGGTCACGTTCCATGGCGCCGATTACGCCGCCGCTGACTGGGGTGTCGAGGAAGGTGATGCCTCGGTCGGCATATCTCGCGTGTAGCGATCTGACCATTTCCAGTGAGTTGGAGGTGCAGTCGATCACGATGGTGCCTTGGTCGACCCCTTCCGAGACGCCGTCGTCGCCGAAACTGACGGCATCGACGTGTTGTGGCATGGGGAGGCATGTGACGACGAGGTCTTTGCCGGCGGCGGCTTCGGCGGGTGTGTCGGCCCAGTTTGCACCGTCTTCGAGCATGTCGGTTGCGACGTCTGGGTTGAGGTCGTGAACGGTGAACTCTTCGGCGGCGGTCATGATGTGTTTGGCCATGGGTTTGCCCATGTGGCCGATGCCGATCCATGCGATTTTCATTTTGGTGTCCTCACTGCATCCGCCTCTTGGATTCTCCCACGGATGAGGGGGAGGGGAATGCTCCCGGGAGAGGGGATGGTTGTTGTGGGTTTTGAACTAGGATGGGAAGGATTATGAAGGGACTTATAACCCTGTGACTCCAGAGAGTCGTATTTGATCAGTTGCTAGGATGATGACTGCTCGCGAAACTCATCATCAATCTGACGACCGATCCCCAGATCGTCCAGCGCGCCTTGAAGCACTTCGATCAACTTCAGGGTTTGGTCAGGAGTCAGTGCAACTTCCAGTCGACCGGCCATTCGTCCGTTGGCGCGAGTGTTGTCCGACCAGCGGGGAAGAAGCATTCCGCCTTTGAAACTGAGCCTTCACGTCGCTTCGGCATGGGGTTCTGGAGTATCGGACTCGGCAGCCAGAACGTATTCAATGGGCAATCTCACGCTCAACTGCGGATTCAGAGTGAATCTGGCAATACTGAACCCAATCCCAGAGGACTGCAACCGCGACGATGTTCCTGTTGTTTCCTCGACCTTGACTTGGTAACCCGCACTCTCGATAGAAGGGTTCATCTCTGTTTTCTCCATCCTTCGTAGACCTGTTGGTCATTTATATCAACTACAGTATGGCCGGAACTGTCAGTCTGCTCGGTTCGAGTGATAATCCCTTCAGAAACGAACTTGTATCCCTTGTCAGATGAACATTCGACGTATGCTCGTGGTACCTCGTAGTTTCTTGACCCTGGTTGTCCGGCAGTGGCTAGCATTGACTGAGGGCCGTACGGTTCGAGCAACTTCAGTTCATCTCTGTAATTAAGATGGATTTGACGCAGCAACCCGTACAAACTGCTGTCTGGGGTTTCGACGTTAAGGCCAAGTTCCAGTGCTTCTCTTCGATTGATGGTGTAGTCATGGCTTCCGGAGTCGGCGCACAGGAAGTCGATGATCGATTCGATCTTGTTTGCGTCATCAACCTGATGTGGTAGCAACTTCTGGGCCAAGAAACGGATCTGCGATATCGCTTTATGCGCCTGACCCAAAATTAGGGGATGAATATGCTTGGAAAGTTCCAAGACAGCTTCCTGTCCCGCCGCCTCATTGTTGTCTGGACGCTGTTCTTTCACCATCTCAATGAAACCACGTACATGCTCTACGCTGACTGAAACCATTCTCTGTTGCTCGCCAAACGTAATTTGCGGACTCAAATCTCCGGTGACGTTAGGGTCGATAGCGCCCAAGGTAGCCTGTTTAGTCATGATGATCCGATCTGCACCTAAGGAAATCAATGTCCCCGCGCTGTGAGCCTTGAACGGAATCAGAACTTCGAATTCGTCGCAGAACATGCGGACTAAGTTTGTTAAACGCCATGCGGTGAGAGTGTCGCCGCCGTTTGTGTGCAAAATCAGCGATATACGTTCGGTCGGGCCAATCTGATCGAGGAGATCGGTGAACGGGTCAACGCAGTCGGCAGCGATTCTAGTTTCCTTACCCTGGCGATCACCGGTGATGAACGAAACGACTTTTGTCTGTCGCTCGGTTTCAAATACTCGGAGCCGCCTGTTATGCGCTTGCCTGTAATTCCTACTTTGCTGGTGAATCAATAGCGTGAATTATATCGAATCTGCGTTGATTGCCAGCGATGAATAGTTGGAGTTTGGAGTCACAGGGTTATAATTCCCATTTTAAAGGACGGGGTGCTGCGTTATTTGGGGAGTTGGGTAAGGTTTAGGTGTTTGTTGGTTTGATGGGTTTCCAGCCGTCGGTGAAGGGGGTTGGGAGGGTGTCGATGATTTTGGCGGTTTGGATGGAGGTGTGGGTGATGCGTTTGATCATGGAGACGATGTTGTCGCAGGTTTCTTCGAACCATTTGTTGGGGCGTGGACGATGCCGCTGGGTTTGTCGGTTTTGATGTGGTAGCGGTCGATGATCCACTCTAAGGGTGTGTGGCCATTGACGATGTAGCGATGGGCATCGGGAGGAATGTTGCTGATGTGGTCGTTTACGCGGATGGCGTGTCGGCTGTCGACCTCGTAAGGGCATGACGCCCCCTGACGTGCCATCACTCCTTCGAGCGGAGATTCAAATTTCCCACACATGCCTCGCCGAAGATCCGCGGGTATTTCCTCGAAGTGGCTGGGGTGCCCAATGCTACTTATTGTCTGTAGACGCATAGTCATCACAATGCGACTCTTTAACTGAAGGTTGGGTCTAGATCAAATGGGAAGCAAACGGTTGCGGAGACCGAGCAACAGGATCAAAAAAGTCTTGGCGAATAACGTCGTTGATCTCCGGACATCGATGTCGCTGTCCCAAGAACAGCTGGCTGAGAAATCCGGGCTGCACCGTACGTATATCGGCGCGGTCGAAAGAAGAGAACGAAATGTGACCTTGAGTACCTTGGAAGCCCTAGCTCGGGCACTCGAAGTTAATGTCGTTCAATTGCTCAACGAGGACAATCTTGATGACGACTTCTGAACACCAACTCGGCACGAGTATTGTAACCGCAATTCGCGAAAGCGAACTTACGATTTACGACCATATTGATGCCGGTGATGAAGAATTGTGGATGCCTACGGCTGTTCTAGAAACTTTATTGAAGCACACCCTAGTCGGTATGTCATTGGCCGGCTTAGCACAAAGAACACGTTCCAAAATCGTGAAAGAAGAAATCTGCAGAATTTTGGGTTATCCGGTACCACGCAGTTTCAAGAGAACCAAACCGAGATTTCCTGGCCAACGATTCGACATATACGTACAGAAATCAAACAACCTGCAGATTTGGAATGAGGAAATTGCGCTTGACAGACGTTTTGTGATCGTACGGGTAGGAGCTGAAGAAATTATCACGACTGTCAAAGTGGTAACGGGTGAATTGTTAGCCACGTTGGACAAAACTGGGACGTTGACGCAAAAATACCAAGCGCGTCTGGTGATGGGCGATCGAACCAAGGAGACAAATGCCCGACGAGATTCTTTACCGATCCAATCAGTCACAATGGGCACGCGACAAGAGGCTTTTTCATCCAACCCATCGGCGAATCCCGAGGCCGAGCAACTTCTACCGATCGGCATCCTATATGAACGACTGGTACCATTGATCGGTTCTTCACTCGTAGACCCCGGTCCAGGTCAAGATCGCAATCGAGCGGCCGAATTGCACAAACGAGTTTGCGAACTCTTGGGTTATCAGACCTATCATGACGACGGACGTTTTCCTGATGTCCGGCACCAATTGTTGGAAGTGAAACTGCAAACCGCATTAACTATCGATTTAGGCTTAATTATGCCCAATTCGACTGATGTTTTAGATATGCCTCGCTTGAATGGCAATCGCGTCAGACATTGTGACGTTCGATATGTTGTCGCTTACGGGGAGACTGATGGTTCACGAGTATTGATCACGCAACTTTTCGTCACAAATGGTGAGAGATTTTACAATCTTTTTCCGCAATTTCAAGGGAAAGTGATAAACAAAAAATTACAAATCCCGTTACCGGTTGATTTCTTCGGCACCGAATCCGAAAGCACACCAAACCATCCCATTCAATGACTTCTTTAACGTCTCAACTTCGCCTTTATCAGTTCGGTTATATATTTGCTTGGCTGTAGCTATGATTTCAATGCCTAAGTCATCGAGGGGATCAGGTAAGGGAAATTGTTCGACGTACTGAGTCATAAATCGTCTCCGCCCGGCATATAATCGGTTTTGGAATTTGAAGTCGTAAAATTTGTTAATGAAACTTGAATTCCCTACAGCCGCAGCCAACCATAATAGATCAGTTTGTGACTCGCGGTCTGCTATGAGCCAGTAGCAATCACCGTGGACTACTGTTCCATTTAAATCAATCCAAAAAGTGGGATCCTGGGCGATGTCACGGAAGATCAATTTTGGTTTCTCCCAATGTAACGGGTCATGAGGTACCCAGATTTCAAACCATTTTCTACCTGAATTCGTCAAGTAGGTCCGACCTTCTAAGACCTCTCGATGTGATTCTAGATATGTTCTGCTATTAGGAAACGATGAAATGTCAACCGGTTTGCGAACTTCTGATACCGATTCATGTGGATATAGAATGGACTTTTTTGGTAAAATCTCGACGGGTTTGTAAGAACGGGCAGAGTGGTGGGTAGTCAATTGCCTGAGTAGTTCTGGCGGGGCTGGCATATCATCCCAATCGGAACGCACGAATATTTTGTCAGCGCAAGTTTTTACGCCGACACGAACCTTGCCAATATCTTTGAAAGTTCCCCAAGAGTGTTTTACGACGGTTGCCAACCATGTTTCGGAAGCATTGTTTGCCATTCTCCAAATGTCGCCGGGTTTTGAAGGAGGAGGAAGATAGCCATGTGAAACGGAGAATTTGCGTCCATCGTTGATTTGCACGATACCTTGGTGAGACATGGCGTCAACTGGATGAGGTACGGATGTTTTGTGATTCAACACCGTCTCATAGATCGAAACGAACGAAGGCAATTCGTTTGTGGGTTTAGATTCAATTCCACCGGCGATGACAACGGCAGGTAAAACGGCTGCATCAAAGAGTCTCGTATCGCCGAAATCCCAAATTGATAGTAGCTTCATCTGATGGGTCAGAGCTTTTCGAACCGCCATGCCGGAACGAGTTGTCATAAACCGGTTGGAGACAATCATCCCGGATACGCCAGTTTGATTCAAAACGCGAGAGATCGCTAGCATGAATGCGTGGTAGAGGTCCACCCGACCTGACAATCCGAATCGCTTACCAAGAAATTGGGCTTTTTCGGCGCCCAAGATCTGAGTCCGGACGTAAGGTGGATTAGCGATTATCAAGTCGTAGCTTGCCGAGGTTTGGCCGGTGAACAGTGCGATTTGGCGATCATCGCCAAAAGTTCCGAGGCCAGTATTGAGAAAGTCATCAGATTTCAGAAATCTTGGTGTTGCCGGGAATTGTTCAGACAGCCTAACATCGGCGATACGGAGCGCATCGGTATCAGTTTCGAAACCAAAAATCTCAATCGGGAGTTTTGGATGTCTGTTGCTGATCTCTCGCGCTAACGCGATGAGAAGTTCGCCATCGCCAGCGGCAGGATCGAGTATCCGGGCTGCTCGGCCTATCGGAACTGAACGCCATTCATCGGCGATCTTTGACGCTACGAATTCAGCAAGTCGTCGAGGAGTATAAGTGATCCCTTCGGACTTCGCGTGATCGGCGGTAGCGAATCGCCTGCTGGTTGCGTGACCGGCTTTTGTGGTCATCAGGAAAATTAAACCCGCAAATAAGGCTCGTGAGCGACGGATTCATGGTACGCGACCTGCGTTGCCCTGTCAATCGGGTCTGTCGTTCTGATCGGAGAAACCGCCGCCGACAACCGCTTGGGATTCAAGGTGCCGGTTGCATCCAGGAAGCGCTTAACATGTAGCGGTCAACGCGTCGCGGGCATGTTGTGCCGTGCGTTGTTTCGACGCTTGATTGACGGTTAGTCAATTTAACACATTCAATGCACTGGATACCCGCGTGCGCGGGTATGACGGTGACACGTCGAGTATGACGGGAACTTATATGGATATGAAATATTAAACGCGGGATTGGCGCGGCCAATGCACAAATGTGACCGATAAAGTGCGGGAATGGCGAGGGTGGGATGATTTGGGTGTGCTTCACCGCCCCGGGCATCCCCCTGCTTCGCTTCGCTGCGCGTCCCCTTCGCTTTGCGAAGGGGGAAGTGGCGGGGTTTGTGTTCCCTGGTTTCCCGCGTGCGCGGGAATAACGGTAGGTGGCGGGAATGGCGGTAGGTGGGGGGAATCGGACTTCCGTTATGGTTATTTGAGTGGCTCGGTAGAGTCTGTTGCTGGCGTCGGCGGCGACAAAACAGGAGATCGGGGTGCAGTTTTGACTTTAGGGCAGGAAACCCGCGAAACGGAGCAGGGGTCTGATGTCGCCGTATCGGTGCGGGGCGTCTACAAGGTCTTCGGGGGTGATGTTGACGCGGGGATCGAGATGGCGAAGGGCGGGGCGAGCAAGGATGAGATTCAGGAGGCTACGGGATCAGTGTTGGCGCTTTCGGATGTTTCGTTCGATGCTGCGCGAGGGGAGATATTCGTGGTGATGGGGTTGTCGGGTTGTGGCAAGTCGACTTTGATTCGCTGTATCAATCGTTTGATTGAGGCAGATCGTGGCGAGATATGGATCGGCGAAGATGAGGTGCGGTCGATGAGTGACGAAGAGTTGTTGGAGATGAGACGGTCGAAGTTGGCGATGGTGTTTCAGCATTTTGGGTTGATGCCGCATCGTAGTGTGGTGGATAATGTGTCTTGGGGTTTGGAGTTGGGTGGAGTCGGTAGGCGTAGGCGGCGTGCGCGGGCGGTTGAGGCTTTGGAGGCTGTTGGTTTAGGTGGTTGGGAGCGGAACATGCCGGATGAGTTGAGCGGGGGTATGAAGCAGCGGGTGGGTCTTGCTCGTGCGTTTGCGATGGATGCGCCGGTGATGTTGATGGATGAGCCGTTTAGTGCGTTGGATCCGGTGATTCGTCGTGATTTGCAGGAGGAGTTGGTGCAGACTCAGGCGTCGATGCATAAGACGATCATTTTCATCACGCATGATCTCTCGGAGGCGGCGAATATCGGTGATCGGATTGCGATAATGCGTGACGGTGCGATTATTCAGTCGGGGACGCCGACGGATGTTGTTTTGCATCCGAAGAATGCGTTTGTTCGGGATTTTACGAAGGATGTGAGGCAGTATTCGTTGATGACGGCAGCGGCGGTGATGGGTGAGGCGGTTCACGTGGTTTCAAACGACAGTTCGGCTTCGGACGTGTTGGAGAAATTGATTGAAGAGGACCTCGGTTACGCGCTGGTAGTGGATGGCGAGAAACGATACGTCGGGACCGCTCGTTTGCAACGGATAAGCTCGGCGGTCCGGAGTGGTGTCGCGCAGATTGGTGATGTGACGTTGACGGTCGATGAGGCTGTGACGAGCGACACGGTGCTGGACGAGTTGGTGCCGTATGGTCTGCGAGCGGACCACTCGGTTCCGGTATTGGATGCAAAGGGGGTGTTGATTGGTGAGATCGAGCTGGAGACGCTTGCAGAGGTAATGGACCCGAAGACGGAATTCGACGGAAACGGGACGCAATAGCTATTTGGGAGATATCGAGATGAATCGCGAAGCAACAGAAAACATCGTTGGCAGACGGAGCGCAAGTCCTTCCAGGGGTTTGATCGGCTGGATTCCGCATTGGGTACGCTGGGCGGCGGTCCCGGCGTTGATAACGGCGTTGATCGTGGTTGTCGGATGGGAAGGTGGGAGAGAGTTCCCTGATGAGTTGGATTACGGACGAGATATCGGGTTGCGGATCGACGAGGTCATCGATTGGATGAAGGTGAATCTGGCTTTCATATTCGACTTCATAAGAGACGCTCTTTTGAGGGCGTTGGTTTGGCTTGAAGACGTGATGGTCTGGATTCCATGGCCGGCGTTCATCATTGGTGTCGGGGTGTTGGGATGGCGAATGGCGGGAATTCGAGTTGGACTGTTTTCGGTGGCGTCACTGCTGGCGATAGCGATATTCGGGCTGTGGGCGAGTGCCATGGAGACGGCGGCGCTGATCATTGTGACGGTGACGTTGTCGATCTTTATCGCGGTGCCGATCGGGGTGTGGGCATCACAGAGCGACCGTTTGGACACGATATTGCGTCCGGTTCTGGACGGTATGCAGACGATGCCCAGTTTTGTGTACTTGGTTCCGGCGATTGCGTTTTTCAGTCTTGGGAATGTGCCGGCGGTAATTGCGACGCTGATTTATGCGGTGCCACCGGCGGTCCGACTCACGAATCTCGGTATCAGGCAGGTGCCTGAGGAGACGATTGAGGCGGCAACATCGTTCGGTGCGACGAATCTGCAGTTGTTGCTGCGAGTGAAGATTCCCTTGGCGATTCCCACGATTATGGCTGGTGTGAATCAGACGACGTTGATGGCGCTGGCGATGGTGGTGATAGCATCGTTAGTTGGTGCGGGTGGATTGGGTGAGGATGTAAATCGAGCTTTGGGACGAATCGAGGCCGGTAACGCCTTCTTGGCGGGACTTGGGATCGTATTCTTGGCCATCATCATCGATCGCATAACACAGGCGTTCGCTAGACGCCATCAAGATGTGATAGGTATCCCGCCAGTAGGCGGTGCTACGGGTGGATGATCGGTGAGTAATTCGCCTCTATATTCGATTAGCGCGTCTTCGCTTCACTGCCGACGCACAGAACGAAAAAAACCAAGGAGAGAAACGTTGCTTTTTAGAGCAAAGAAACAGATCGCTAATTCCGGCATATTGGCCCTTGTGCTACTGCTTGCTGGGATGAGCGTGGTCGCGATGGCCTGCGGTACTGAAACCGTCGAGGTCACGCGTGAGGTCGAGGTAATTCGAGAAGTAGAAAAAGAAGTGGCGGTCGAGGTTGAAGTTGAGGTCACTCGCGAGGTTGAAAAGGAAGTGGTCGTTGAGAAGGAGGTGGTGGTCGAGAAAGAGGTCGTGGTTGAGGTCACGGCTGAAGTCGAGAAGGAACCCATCATATTCTCCGACTTGAACTGGACATCGTCTGAGATTCAGGTCCGCGTCGCGAAGTACATCGTGGAACACGGTTACGGCTATCCGACGGACGCCATCGCTGGTGACACGATTTCGCTGTTCGAGGGCCTGAAAAACAACGACACTGACGTCACGATGGAGATCTGGCTACCCAACCAGCAAGAGGTTTGGGACGCTGCATTGGAGAGTGGTGTAGTTGTCGACGTTGGAAAGAGCCTCGAGGACAACTGGCAGGGCTTCGTCATTCCGCAGTACGTGAAGGACGCCAACCCAGATCTTGTGTCAGTTACGGACATCCCGGAGCACATGGACCTGTTCGTGACTGCGGACTCGAATGGCAAAGCACGCATGGTAGACTGCATTCCCGGTTGGGCGTGCGAGGTTGTGAACTCCGAAAAGATCGTAACTTACGGTCTTGAAGACCATGTTGAACTCGTCAACCCGGGTTCAGGCGCGGGACTGTTTGCCGATCTTGAAGCGGCGTACGCTAAAGGCGACAACTGGTTGGGTTACCTCTGGGGTCCGACTAAGCCTTCGGCTGAACTCGATCTATACATCCTGGAAGAGCCACCATACTCGGACGAGTGCTGGGAGTCTGGTAAAGGTTGTGCATACCCCACTGCCGAGATCAAGATCGCGGTGCATGAGACGCTCATCGAACGCGCCCCTGAATTGGTTCAGTTCTTCCGCCGTTGGGACTTTACGGCAGGAAGTCACATCGAAACCGAGGCGTGGATGACCGAAAACAACGAGACGACGGACGCGGCGGCGGTCTACTACCTCCAGAACTTCTCCGACATTTGGGAAGAGTACGTTCCAGCGGACGTGGCTACTCGAGTCCATGACGCTCTTGCCCAAGAGGGTTAGGTTTCGCTAATCGCTAACGCGGTTGTAAGCAAGATAGTTATCGGCCCCGTCTGCCATTGGTTGACGGGGCCGATTGCGTTGCGGTTTGAACTATGATGCGAATGATGGGTAAGGATGGGAATGATCGCCGCCGCCCGTCCCCTCTGGATTCCGGCTTTCGCCGGAATGACGGTGGTTTCCCGCAACTGCATTTAGTTGAACTGATCTCCCCATGAGCCTAGCGTTAGGGTGATGGGAATGGTCTGGTTGTCGCGGAGGACTTCGATGACGATTTGGTCGCCGGGGGAAGTGTTGAGCATGATGTAGCTGCGGAGGTCGTAGATGTTTTGGATGGTTACGTTGTCGATGCGGATGATGACGTCGCCGTCGCCTTTGGGTGATGAGACGCCGGTGTCGGCTCGGATGCCGGCCTCGTCGGCGGGTCCGCTGGGGGAGACTGCGGTTACGAGGAGTCCTCTTTGTTCTTCGTCGAGGTCGAGACGCTCTGCCCAGGTAGGTGTGAGGACCCATGAAGAGATGCCGATTAGCGGGTATTCGTGGATTCCGTCTTCGATGAGGTTGTTGACGACGCGGCGGACGAGGTTGATGGGGGTTGCGAATCCGACGCCGCTGTTGATGCTGGAGACGCTTCGGATCTGGGTATTGACGCCGATGACTTCTCCGGCGCTGTTCAGCAGTGGTCCGCCCGAGTTTCCGGGGTTCATGTCGGCATCAGTCTGGATGACGGCGGGAATGGGTATGGAACTGGCTTGAGACTGGATGGATCTGGCGAGACCGCTGATGATGCCGTGGGTCATAGAGAACGCCTGTTCGACGCCGAAGGGGTGACCGAGTGCGATGGCGGTCATTCCGGGTCGGAGATTTGCGCTATCGCCGACTTTGAGTGTTTTGATGGTGTCTGGGTCGGTGTCGATCTTGATGACGGCGATGTCGGAGATGTGATCGCCGCCAATGAATTCGGCGTCGAAACGGTCGCCTTCGAAGGTTTCGACGATGATGTTGGGAGGCGTCAGTAGACCGGTAGTTGGCCTTACGACGTGGTGGTTGGTGACGATGTGGCCTTGGTCGTCCCAGAACCAACCGGCGCCGGTTCCGTTGCCGCCGAAGAGTCCGGTTTCGAGGTTGATGAGCACGACGCCGCCGATGGAATCTTCCCAGATGTCCATCAACCGGTTTTCCCAATCTTCACGCTCGCTGGCGGCGCGGGTTTCTATGGTTTCGCTGGCGATTGCATCATTCAATGCGTCATCGTCCAAAAGCTCGACGTCGCTGATTGGAACACCGAGGGCGTCGGAGGTGACTGGAGCTAGCACTGGCTGGGAGATTCGCGCGAGTAACGCATCGGCTTCCGATGTGTCGACGGATTGATCTCCGGGCGTTTCTTGTTCATCGTCAGTAATTCCGACGGCTTCGTTGGTGATCGCCTCGGCGGTCTCGATGAAGGCGGATTCTGACGTGGGAACGGAGGGAGAAGTTGGTTCGGATTCCGATGTGCATGCGATGGCAAGGACTGCGATCGCTGCAAACAGTGAGATTTCGAGTGTTCGTCTGATCATGATTTGCATCGGTGCGTCGGTTAAAGATTCTAAGTATGTGTTGATGTTACCGGTTGTCTCTTGGGAAGGATTACGCAGACGAGTGCGGCGGCGGATTTATGGTTGCCCTTACCCTAGCCCTCTCCCGCCGAACGGGAGAGGGGATTGTTCGTGTTCATGGGGATACTGTGGTGATGTGTGGTACCGCCTCACCCCCTTGTTGGTTTCCGCTTCGCAGGTTTGCGAGATGGTGTCGTTCAAGAGGTTAGTGGCGCCAGCGGGAGGCTATGGGCATACGGCGGTCGCGTCCGAAGGCGAGGCCGGTAACTTTGACGCCGGGAGGAGATTGTCGTCGTTTGTATTCGTTTATGTCGACCATGCGAAGAATGCGCGCCGCGGTGGCGTGATCTATGCCGTCGAGTTCTTCGAGGATCTCTTCGCTGGAGCGGCGTTCTTCGACGTATGCTCGGAGCAAAGGGTCGAGTTGGTCGTATGGTGGTAGCGAATCGACGTCGAGTTGGTCGGGACGAAGTTCGGCGGTTGGCGGTTTGTCGATGACGGATCGAGGTATTGGTGGGGAGTCGTCGATGCTGTTGCGGTATTCGGAGAGTTGGTAGACGAGTTGTTTCGGGATGTCTTTGATCACTGCGAAACCGCCGGCCATATCACCGTAGAGCGTGGCGTATCCGGTCGCCATCTCGGATTTGTTGCCGGTGGTGAGGACGAGCCAGCCGAATTTGTTGGCGATGGTCATCATGACGTTGCCGCGTATCCGGGATTGAACATTCTCCTCGGCGGTGTTAGTGTCGTGTCCACGGAAGGTTTCGGCGAGCATCTGCTCGAACGCAGCGTGGGCGGGTTCAATGGGTATTCGCCAGAGGGGAATTCTTAGGCGGTCGGCGAGGTCTTGGGCGTCGATGAGGCTGCCTTCGGAGGAATAGCGGGACGGCATTCCGACGCCGACGATGTTTTCGGATCCTATGGCGTCGGCAGCGATACAGGCAACGATCGAGGAGTCGATGCCGCCGGATAAGGCGATTGCGACTTTCTGGAAGCCGGTTTTGTGGATGTAGTCGCGAGTGCCGAGCGTTAATGCGGCGTAGACCTGTGAGACGTCGTCTTCGAATTTGGCCTCGGGCGAGGGGATTTCGGTTTTGGCGGCGATGTTGAAACGCGGCGCGACGAGTGTGGTCGGTTGGAACGATGTTTCACCGCACTCTTCGTGATGATCGACTGCCGATGCGTTGTCATGCAACTCGATGTCGATCGCCGTGACTGCCGATTCGAATCGGGGCGCGACGGCGAGCGTTTCTCCTTGAGGTCCGGCGAATATGCTAGAGCCGTCGAAGACTAATTCGTCTTGCCCGCCGACTTGATTGGTGTAGATGGCGTAGGCTTGGTGTCGTTTGGCGAGATCGGTGACCAAGTTGATGCGGGTTTGGAGTTTTCCGATCTCGTACGGTGAGGAGTTGAGGGTGAGAATAAGTTGGGCACCGGCGACGCACTGGGCATCGCCAACGCCGGGGTTCACCCAGATGTCTTCGCAGATGTTGACACCGACGGCGATGCCGTTGACGTCGATGATCTGGCAGGTTGTTCCGGGGGTGAAGTAACGGAGTTCGTCGAAGACGCCGTAGTTTGGTAATTCGTTCTTGTGGTAGATGGCGACGATCTGACGGTTGACGATGATTGCGGCGGCGTTGAAGATGTTTTTGATGTCGCCGTTTTCGTCTTCGTCGTAGTCGACGATACCGATCATTGCGGCAATGTTGGTGCAGTGTTGGGCGAGTTCGTCTAAGGCTTGGCGGTTGGTGCGAACGAAGTGCTCGGATAGAAGGAGGTCTTCGGGCGGATAGCCGGTGATTGCGAGTTCCGGAAATGCGACGATATCGGCACCGATGCTGCGCGCTTCGTCTATCGCGGCTGCGATCAGCTTGCAGTTGCCTGCGATATCGCCGACGGTGGTGTTTATCTGTGCGGAGGCGACTCTGATGGTGGTCATATCCGCGGGTCACCTATTCTGCGCGCGGAACCGTTTGCGGATCCGCATCGTGGCTTGTTGGAAGAGGCTCAGGCGTATACCGGGATTGCGGGGCGCGCGTATCCTCGCACGGTGGGCAGGGAGGATCGACCGGAGAGATACAGATCGACCTCGCGTGCGCATTGGCGTCCGTTGGCGATGGCGTGGACCACGAGCGACTGTCCGCGTTGCATGTCGCCACACGCGAAAACTTTTTCGGTGCTGCTCTTCAAAGTTGGGTCGGTCTTAACGTTTCCGAACGGGTCGTATTGGATTTCAAGATCGTTGAGTAGGCCGTCGTGTTGAGGATGAATGAAGCCCATGGCGAGGAGTACGATGTCGGCGGGGATGGTGAACTCGGATCCGGGTATCTCGACCATATTGGGGCGCTGGCCATCTTCGAAGACCCAGTCGACGCGGACACATTCGAGGTGAGTGACGTTGCCTTCCGATCCGACGAAGCGTTTGGTCATAATGTTGTAGTCGCGTTTTCCGCCTTCTTCGTGCGCGGAAGAGGTGCGGAAGACGTGGGACCAGTCGGGCCAGGGGTTGGTGCGCGATCGGCGTTCAGGTGGGCGAGGGAGGAGTTCGAGTTGGATGATGTTTTTGGCGAATTGGCGGTGCGCGGTGCCTAGGCAGTCGGCTCCGGTGTCTCCGCCGCCAATGATGACGACGTGTTTGTCTTCGGCGGTGAGGGTTTCCTCGGGGGAGAATTCTTGGCCTCGGAGACGGCGGTTCTGCTGGGTGAGGTAGTCCATTGCGAAATGGATGCCGTCGAGATCGCGGCCTGGGATCGGGAAGTCTCGTGGGACGGTTGAGCCGCCGGCTAGGACTATGGCGTCGTTTTGTTCGACTAGCTCTTCGGCAGGGATGTCGATGCCGACGTCGGTGCTGGTTTTGAAGACCACGCCTTCGTCGCGCATCTGCTGAAGTCGGCGTTCGACGACTGATTTCTCGAGTTTGAATTCGGGAATGCCGAGGGCGAGAAGGCCGCCGAGGTATTCCGCGCGTTCGTAGACGGTCACGGTGTGGCCGGCGCGGTTCAATTGTTGAGCGGCCGCGAGCCCGGCCGGTCCGGAGCCAACAACGGCAATTTTTTTGCCGGTGCGGTAGTCAGGTAGTTCAGGGGTTATCCATCCCTCTTGCCAGGCCCGTTCGGAGATCTGTTTCTCGATCATCTCGATCGTCACAGGTTCCATGTTGATCGAGAGAGTACAGGCAGCTTCGCAGGGTGCGGGGCAGATTCGTCCGGTAAATTCGGGGAAGTTGTTTGTGGCGTGGAGTCTGGCGATGGCTTCTTGCCAATCACCAAGGTATGCGAGGTCGTTCCATTCGGGGATGAGGTTGCCGAGCGGGCAGCCGTCGTTGCAAAAAGGGACACCACAATCCATGCAGCGTGCGGCTTGTTGGCGGGCGTCTCTTTCGTCCCACTTGAGGTAGATTTCTCGCCAGTCGCTTAGACGCTCGCGGTGATCGCGGCGCGGTATGGGGGCGCGTTCGAACTCTTTGAAACCGTCGGTGCTTCCCATGATTAGTTAGACAGCTCTCCCGGCGAGTTCTGGAGTGGCCACAGCTCCACCGTTGAGTGAAAAATTCGTCGCGTCGTCAACTAGTTGCTGCCTAGCTTCATGTTGCTCGAGTAAGATCCGGGCGTAGTCGCGAGGCATTATCTTTTTGAACTGGTGGACGGTGTTGGTCCAGTCGTCGAGTACACGTCGTGCGACGTCGCTGTTGGTCCAATGGAGATGCCTCTCGATGAGCGCCTTGGCCTCGGATTCGTCGTCCGAGCCGGGGACGAGTTGCTGCAGATCTGCCATTCCGTCATTGAAGCGTTCGTGCAAGGAGTTGTCGGGATCCCAGACGTAAGCGATGCCGCCGCTCATCCCGGCGCCGAAGTTTCTGCCCGTGGGGCCGAGAACGACGACGCGTCCGCCGGTCATGTATTCGCAGCCGTGATCGCCGATACCTTCGACGACGGCGTTAGCGGCGGAGTTACGGACGCAGAATCGCTCGCCGGCGATCCCTCGGATGTAGGCCTCGCCGCCTGTTGATCCGTAGAGGGCGACGTTGCCGATGATGATGTTGTCTTCGGCGACGAATTTCGCGTCTTTGGGTGGGACGATTACGAGTCGACCTCCGGAGAGCCCTTTGCCGAAGTAGTCGTTGGCGTCGCCGTATACCTTGAAGGTGACGCCTTTGACTACCCATGCGCCGAAACTTTGTCCCGTTGAGCCTTTGAAGTTAATGTTGATCGAGCCGTCGGGAAGGCCTTTGCGTCCGAGTTTCGAGGCGATGCGTCCGCTCATCATGCCGCCGACTGTTCGGTTGCGGTTGCGGATGTCGATGGTTTCTGTGACGGTTGTTTCGCCGCCGTCAGCGATGGTCTGCTCGGTCAACTCAATGAGTTTATGGTCGAGAGCGAATTCGAGGGCGTGGTCTTGTCCGGTGCACTGGTACGAGTGGTCACCTTCTAACGGCTGCGAGTCGACGAGGATTCTGGATAGGTCTAGGGTCTTGGCTTTGAAGTGATCGATATCGTCGCGCTGCTTGAGCATATCGGCACGGCCGATCATCTCATTGACGGTTCTGAAACCCATCTGTGCCATGCGATTTCGGAGTTCTTCGGCGAGCATCGTGAAGTAGTTGACGACGGCCTCTGGCGTACCGGCGAACTTAGCGCGTAGTTCTGGGTCCTGGGTTGCGACGCCGACCGAGCAAGTGTTCATGTGACACTTGCGGAGCATGATGCAGCCCATGGTTATCAACGCTGCGGTTGCGACGCCCCATTCGTCGGCGCCAAGAAGCGCGGCCATGGCCACGTCTCGGCTGGTCTTGATTTGGCCATCGGTCTGGACAACGATTCGGTCGCGCAGGCCGTTGGCTACGAGGACTTGCTGGGTTTCGCTGACGCCGAGTTCCCAAGGTATCCCAGCGTGTTTGATTGAGGATAGCGGAGATGCGCCGGTGCCGCCGGAGTCGCCGGATATGAGAACGACATCGCCCTTGCCTTTTGAGATGCCGGCGGCGATGATGCCGACGCCGGAACGGGCCACAAGTTTGACGTGGACGCGGGCATCGGGATTGACGTTCTTGAGGTCGTGGATGAGTTGGGCGATGTCTTCGATGGAGTAGATGTCGTGGTGAGGTGGAGGCGAGATTAGTTCGACGCCGGGGGTGGTACGTCGGATGGATGCGATATATTCGCTGATCTTGTGTCCGGGTATCTCGCCACCTTCGCCGGGTTTTGCACCTTGCGCCATCTTGATTTGCAGGTCTTTAGCGTTGACCATGTATTCGGCGGTGACGCCGAATCTTCCGGATGCGACCTGTTTGACCGCTGAGTTACGAGAATCGACTTCGTCGAAAGGTACGTATCGCTCGTCGTCTTCGCCGCCTTCGCCGGTGTTGCTCCGCGCGCCGATGCGGTTCATAGCAATGGCGAGGGTCTCATGAGCTTCGCGTGAGATCGATCCGAGCGAAATTGCTCCGGTGGCGAACCGGGGCAAGATTTTGTCGATCGGTTCGACTTCTTCGAGCGGTATCGGCTGGAAGCTGCTTTCGTCGAAATCGAGCATCTGCCGCAGGGCGATGAAACCTTCAGGTTCTTCGTCCGCGGCGTCTTCGAACTGCTTGTAAATTGTCTTGCTATTGAGGGTGGACGCCGTCTGAATAAGCGAAATCGTCCGTGGGTTCCACATGTGTCTTTCGCCGGTGGCTCGCCACATGTAGAAGCCACCGAGGTCTAGGCGGAGGTTGGATGGGATTTCGTATTGGGGATATGCACGTGCGTGGTTGGCTATGGCGTCAGCGGCAATCTCTTCAAGGCCGATACCGCCGATGCGGGAGTTGGTCCACGTGAAGTATTCGTCGATCAGATCTTGTGAAAGTCCGAGCGCTTCGAAGATTTGAGCGCCGAGGTAGCCTTGCAGCGTGGATATGCCCATTTTGGACATCGTCTTCAAGACGCCCTCTTCGGACGCCCGACGGTAGTTTTCCTCGGCGAAGTCTTGCAACGGCATGGTGCCATCGCTGGCGACGGATTCACGTATGTCGGCTAGAGATTCGAGTGCGAGATATGGGTTGATGCCGCTTGCGCCGTATCCGAAGAGGAGCGCGAAGTGGTGCACTTCTCTGGGTTCGCCAGATTCGACGAGGATGTCGGCTTGCGTGCAAGTCTTTTCCCGGATGAGGTGGTGGTGAACAGCTGCGGTAGCGAGCAATGACGGTATGAAGGTGTTTTCGGCGTCGATCCCACGGTCGGAGAGAACGAGGACGGTGTAACCGTTTGCAATGGCCTCGGACGCTTCTCGGCGAATTCGTTCAAGCGCGGATTTGAGACCCGCAACCCCATCGGCGACCGGGAAAAGTGTCGATATAGTGATGGTTCGCACGCCCGTTTTGGTCGACTGCTTGATCTGCGCCAACTCGGCGTTGCGCAGGATCGGATGATCAATACGCAATAGGCGCGCGTGTTGCTCGGTTTCGTCGAAGAGGTTGGGACGTCGACCGACCGGCACCGCCATCTGGGTGACGAGTTGCTCGCGGATAGCGTCGAGCGGTGGATTGGAGACTTGTGCGAAGTCTTGCTTGAAGTAGGCGAATAGGTTCTGCGGTTTGTCGGAAAGAACGGCGAGAGGCGCGTCGTTGCCCATCGAGCCTTGCGGTTGGTGCGCTGTCACGCCCATCGGACCGATGAGCATGCGCATGTCCTCTTGGGTGTACCCGAACACCATCTGGCGCATGGATATTGTCTCAAGATCGACTTGCGGCACGTTTTGTGGAGGGTCAAGATCTTCGAGCGTCAGGCGCTGATTGGAGAGCCATTCGCCGTATGGTTGGTTGGAAGCCAGCTTTTCGGCGACTTCCTCGGGTTCGATAATGCGCTTCTCTTCGAAATCGACAAGGAACATTCTGCCCGGACGGAGTCGAGAGCGATAACGGATTTGGTCTGCTGGAATATCGAGTACGCCGGTCTCGGAGGCCATCACGAGGACGTTGTCGGTGGTCACGGAGTATCTGAATGGGCGAAGTCCGTTTCGGTCGAGGACTGCGCCGAGCATGTGTCCATCGGTAAAGACGATCATCGCCGGACCGTCCCAAGGCTCCATGACGCCGCCGTGATACTCGTAGAAGTCCTTGACGTTTTGCGGCATCGATTCATGGTCGTACCATGCGGCCGGCATCATCATCGCTGCGGTGTGGTCTACGGATCGACCACCCATGTATACGGCTTCGAACGCGTTGTCGAGTGATGCGGTGTCAGACGGTTCGTCCGTTTCGCAGATCGGCAGGATGTCGGAGATGTAGTCACCGAAGAGCTCGGATTCTAGGGTGAGTTCCCGAGCGGACATCCAGTTGCGGTTGCCGCGGACGGTGTTGATCTCGCCGTTGTGCGCCAACATGCGATAGGGGTGGGCGAGTTTCCAAGATCCGAGCGTGTTGGTGCTGAATCGGGAGTGGACCATCGCGAAGTGCGACTGGAAATCGGGGTCCGATAAGTCTTTGTAAAACTTGTCGGTCTGTTCCGACATCAACATGCCCTTGTAGACGATGGTTCGGGCGGATAGGGACGGTATGTACCACTCGTTGAGGAGGGCGTTAACGACCGCGGCGTCTTCGTCACTGAGAGTTGTGCCGGATTGGCCTTCGATTTCGTCGATGCGTGATCGAATGATCTTTTCGGTAGATTTTCGGATTACGTAGAGCCTGCGTTCGAGCAAGGACTCGCCAATACTCTCAGGCGCTTTTAGGAAAAGTTGCGAGATATAAGGCATTCGTGCGCGAGCCCACACACCGACGGCGTCGGGGTCGACTGGCACGCTCCGCCAACCCATGGGCTCAATACCGTGTTCGCGGGCGCTGGTTTCAAGCGCTGTCTGGCAAAATTCTCGGAGTTCTTTTTCTTGGGGCAGGAAGCACATCGCGACCGCGTAATTGGGCGATTCGGGCAGTTGGATCCCGACCTCGTTGGCGACCTTGACCATGAATTTGTGTGGCATCTGCACCAAGATGCCCGCGCCGTCTCCGGTTTCCGGGTCGCAACCGCATGCGCCGCGATGCCCGAGGTTACGGAGAACTTCCAGGCCTTGTTGGATGATGTCGTGCGACCCATGACCGTCGATATTTGCAACGACACCGACGCCACAAGCATCGTGTTCGTGGCTTTTGAGATACAGCCCCTTTTGTTCCAAACGTCGAAACTCGGCGTCGCGTTCAGCAACGCGTCGTCGCATTTCACCAGTTGTGTTTTCCAACGTCATCGACCGTGTATCTCAGGAAGGTCAAACTTGAATCTTAATATCGTGCCCGCGAAATCGTTCGCCGGCCGCCGCAACTATTAAAGAACGTCGAGATACCGGTTGGTCTCGAAGTCGGTCACGGTGCGGTTAAACTCGTCCCACTCCAGGTATTTGTTGCGGCAGAAACTGTCTACCGCCTGGTCACCGAGGCTCTTTCTCAACAATTCGCTTTTATCCGCGATGGTGACTGCTTCTTGGAGCGAGCTGGGTAATCTTGGCAAGGCATGTGACCCGGCGAAGTTAGTGTCGGTAATTGGCGTTGAGAGGGGGTAGTCGTTCTCGACGCCTTCTAGACCGGCGGCGAGCAAAGCGGTGAATGCGAGGTAGGGATTGCATGCTGCATCAGGCGCTCGGTATTCCACTCGCATGCTGGCTTCTTGGCCAGGCCGAAACGCGGGGACTCGAATCAAGTCGTTCATGTTGCCGGCGGTCCACGAAGCAAAGATCGGAGCTTCCGATCCTTGAACCAAGCGTTTGTAACTGTTGACCCATTGGTTCGTGATCGCGGTGATTTCGGGCGCGTGCGTAACCAACCCGGCGATAAATTTCTTACCAATTTCCGAAAGATGAAATTCGTCTTCGTCGGCGGAATAAAACGCGTTGTCATCGCCGCTAAATAACGACATGTTCGTGTGCATGCCGGAGCCAGGACGTTCGGAGAATGGTTGCGGCATGAAGGTCGCGTGGCCGCCCATTCGCGCCGCGATCTCTTTTACTACTACTCGATATGTGACGACCGAATCGGCCATCGTAAGTGCGTTGGTATGTCGGAGGTCGATCTCGTGTTGGCCCTGCCCGACTTCGTGGTGGCTGTGTTTAACGGGAATCCCCATCTTTTCGAGTGCCAACACGACTTCTCGGCGAAGTTCCGCTCCGCCGAGGTCAGGCGAGGTTTGATCGAAATAGCGGCTGGCGTGGGTGAATCGCGCCGACGCTTTGGAGTTCTCGTGGTCGCCACCGCTGTTCAGGGTTGATCGCCCGCCCGCGGTTTCGTAGTACTCGTCGCTGTCGTCCGCGTAGTAGAACTCAAGTTCCGGAGCGACGTAAAAGTTGTAACCAAGTTTTCGGGCTCGGCGCATCACAGATCTCAGAATATTCCGGCCGTCTGTAGGCAATGGTTGGCGATCGGGTGTGCTGAGGTCGCAGAACATGCTGGCGACGGCGTCTTGGCTGGGCCGCCAGGGGAGTATCTGCCATGTAGTTGGGTCGGGCAACGCGACGGTGTCTACTTCGTCGCTGCGCGCAAGACTGTCGATAACAGCACCGTCAAAACTGGCACCTGAGTTGAGCACATGCTCCAACTCGTCGATTGTTATTGCGAAGCCCTTGACCGATCCGAGGATGTCTGTGAACCACAACCGGATGAAGCGAACGTCTTGTTGGTTCGCCGAACGTAGGACGAACTCTTTCGCTTCGTCGTCGAAAGTCGTTGAAGAGTTACTCTGAGTATTTGACGCAGTCTGCACGGTTTCGCCTTGGCGGTAGGTCTGTTTGTTGTTAGGTGACGCGAACTTTAACCCGATTGCAGCGCGGCAGGACCGAATTTCAGGCGTAAACGAGCGGTTCGCGCGACCACGCCTCAATCGCCGATCGAGAAAGCATGAATTTTATCAAATCTGCAGGTTCAAAGTTACGCTGCTCCTGCCATCGCCCGCCCACCGCTGTTGCTGGGATTTGCACGAACTTCGGGTACGCTGAAGCGATATCCGACTCGCCACATCGTCTCAATCACGTTGTGACTAACGTCGTCGAGTTTGCTGCGCAATCTTCGTACGTGAACGTCAACGGTTCGGGTGCCTCCGAAGTAGTCATCGCCCCATATCCGATTCAGGATGTCTTCGCGACGAAATACGCGGCCTGGATTGGACGCGAAGAGTTTCAGTAATTCGTATTCCTTGTACGTGAGCTCGATGTTGCGTCCATTTAGCGAGACGGCAAAGCTATTCACATCAATCGTCAGATCACCGTGAACGATCATCGGTTCCGACTGAATAGTTGCCCGTGCCCTGACGGCCTTGATGCGCGCCCGGACCTCTTTCGCAGACGGGTAGTTGAAGCACAATTCGATGTAACCGGAATTGAAATCGAAAAGATCGGCACAAGATTCTTCGGTAATCGCGACCACCGGTGTACCTTGCCCTGCGATCTCATTTGTGACTGCTATTGGTAGCGGAATTGACGAACCGATGCACCAGATCATCGCTACTTCATCGCGCACCGCGGGGTCCTGCTCCCGGTCTTGTCCCCATGCAACATTTACAAAAACCAGAGACTCGTCTTGGAATCGCAACTCGTCGATCAGGGCGTTCGAGTGTGGGTCATTGAACCCGTAGAGGATCAGCGTCGTCATGCTGGATGAGTCAATGTTGCGTAACAGTCGGCAGGTAGGTTTCAGCAGGTTTGGGGGGCGTTGTGCGCGTGTTTGGCGGGCGCGTTGTGCGCGAGCGCGATGGAACTAGGATATTACAGTCGCGACTTAGCACCTGAACCTTCAGCGGCAGTGGCGATTTGATGTTGGATTGATGCTTGGGAGTATGTTGACGATGCACACCGCGATTTGTATGATTTAACGTTTAGCGGTTGTAACGCATCTGCCGGTCCTGCTTTGGCGCGCCTTTCATTAGTTGGCGCATGCATGGGTGAGTTCGGTGAGAAGGTTTGCGTTACGCGCCAAGCAGTCATGGAGAATGCGTTGCCGACGCTCAGCCAACTCGTAAGAAAGCCGCGCAAGCGGACGCGCAAGAAGCCGAAGACACCGGCGTTGCGCGCGATTCGTAACTCGTTCACTGGTCGAACTCGTGAGCTTCAAAAAGGCTCGCCTCAAAAGGCTGGGGTCTGCTTGCAAGTTCGCACCGTCACACCGAAGAAGCCGAACTCGGCGCTTCGCAAAGTGGCACGTGTGCGCCTTTCCAACAACGTCGAAGTTACGGCTTACATCCCGGGCGAAGGCCACAACTTGCAGGAGCACTCAGTGGTCCTGATCAGGGGCGGTAGGGTCCGTGACTTGCCGGGTGTCCGGTACCACGTAATCCGTGGAACGAAGGATACCGAAGGTGTCGAAGGCCGAAGACGAGGCCGCAGCAAATATGGGACTCCTCGCGGAGTTTGAACGGGGTGGTGGGTATATAATTTGTTGCTGAATTCGTAGAGAATCGCTTAGGCAAAGCTGATCGACGCTCTATCGTCGTCGAAATCCGTAGCGCCGAGCGGAAAATCAACACCTTAGTCTCGCGGTGTCGGCAGACGCGACACCTTCGGGACGTAGCCGAGATGGCATCTAACCCCGGTTAACAAACATCGATCAACAAGCACGTATCGCGGCATCACGAAGCGAATCATTAAGATGGCACGAAGACGAAGAGCCGAAAGGCGAACAACCCAACCAGACCCTCGTTATGGCGACGAGGAGCTTGCGCGATTCATTAATCGCGTGATGCTCGGCGGCAAAAAGAGCATTGCTCGCCGCGCGGTTTACGACGCTCTCGGTCTCCTAGGCCAGCGTCTGAATATGAACCCGTTGGATGCGTTCCATCAAGCGATGTCGAACGCAACGCCGCTGTTGGAGGTTCGACCTCGCCGCGTCGGTGGCGCCACGTACCAGGTGCCGAACGAAGTTCGACCTGAACGTCGAGAGGCGCTTGCACAACGCTGGCTAGTCAGTGCGGCACGGGCTCGCAGAGGTCAACCGATTGCCCGCAAACTTTTCACGGAATTGTTGGATGCTGCCAACAACACTGGTGCAGCTGTGCGGCGGAAGGACGAGTTGCAGCGAATGGCTGAAGCTAACCGGGCATACGCCCACTTCAGGTGGTAGACCGAGACGATTGTCGCCGACAATCAAATTCGGCGCGTTTTGAATAGGACAGGAAAGCTAACACGTCACAAAGGATTGATATCCAGCACGAACGCCGAAATTCGAACGGTGATTGCAGACCTATTCCGAACCTAAGACCCAAAGGGCAATGACAACGACATCTAAAAAAAGAACCGCAACTGAACCGGCTTCGGACTCGAACGGCCGAGACCTTCGGAATCTCCGAAATACCGGTTTTATCGCGCACGTCGACGCCGGCAAAACCACGGTCAGCGAAAGTGTGTTGTACTTCACCGGCGAGACTTACAAGATCGGACGTGTGGACGACGGCACCGCGCTTTTGGACTATATGCCGCAAGAGCGTGAGCGCGGAATCACCATCACCGCGGCGGCACAAAACGTCTCGTGGCGCGACCACCAGATCAACATCATCGACACCCCGGGTCACGTCGATTTCACCGCTGAGGTGGAACGAAGCCTGCGCGTGCTCGACGGTGTGACCGTCGTCCTCGATTCGGTGGCCGGTGTGCAAGCGCAATCGTTGACGGTTTGGCGACAGGCCGACAAGCATCGAGTTCCGCGCATCGTATTCGTCAACAAGATGGACCGGATCGGCGCCGACTTCCAATACGCAGTTTCGACGCTGAGAAACCGCTTGTATGCAAATGCTGTCCCGGTCCAGATTCCGATCGGGCAGGAAGCAGATTTCCAGGGCGTTATCGATCTAGTAGACATGAAGGCTTTCTACTATGAGTGGGGAGACCCCTCTGCCGAGGTTGACCGAAATGGTCGTCTCGAGCCACGTGAAGCCGAAATCCCTGCGGATCACTTAGATTTAGCCAACGCCGCACGGGAAGAGTTGGTTGCCAAGGTTGCGGAATTCGACGACGACTTGGCAGAGCTTTACTTGATGGGCGAGGATGTGCCGGCAGACCAATTGAAATCGTCGATCCGTCAGGCGACGATCGACATCAACATCTTTCCGGTTTTGGCTGGTGCTGCGTTGCGACACCGCGGTACCCACCAACTGCTGGACGCGGTCTTGGACTACCTGCCTTCGCCGATGGACTTGCCGCCTGCGGAAGGTTTCGAGCCGCTGCAACCGGATAACAAGCTGGAGCGATACCCGAACGACGACGAACCACTGAGCGCGCTTGCTTTCAAAGTCATTTCCGACGAGCACGCTGGTCGTTTGATCTTCGTCCGCGTTTATTCAGGCGTGTTGAAGCGGGGAATGACCGTCTACAACCCGTCAGTCCGAGGTAGAGAACGCATCGGACGACTGTTGCGGATGCGTGCTGATGTCCGAGAACCCGTTGACGAAGCGGGAGCCGGCGAGATCGTAGCGGCGATCGGACTGAAATCGACGAAGACTGGGCACACGCTTTGTGCGGTAAATGCGCCGGTAGCGATGGCGCAGATCCAATTCCCGGAACCGGTATTGTCGATCTCTGTCGAAGCCGCAAGCCGTCACGACAAAGACAAGCTGACCGCCACGTTGATGAAGTTGGTAGATGAAGATCCGACTCTGATACTTTCGACCGACGATGAGAGCGGACAGCTCTTGCTTGCCGGTATGGGAGAGTTGCATCTGGAGATCATTCTGGATCGCATGAGGATCGAGTACGGTGTCAATTGCACCCGGGGTCGACCGAGAGTCGCGTACCGTGAGACGATTGGCAAGATTGCGGAAGCCGAAGGCCGTTTCGTGCGCCAGACTGGCGGGCGAGGCCAATACGGTGTCTGCGAGATGCGAGTGGAACCATTGCCGCGAGGCTCAGGGCTCGAATTCGAGAGCGAGATCACCGGCGCGACGCTCAGCACCGACTGGTACGGGTCGATTGAGAAGGGCTTCCGGGAGGCTGCGCGATCTGGGATCGTTGCTGGCTACCCGGTCGTTGATGTCAAAGCGGTGCTCACCGACGGTGCGCAACACGACACCGACTCTTCGGAGATGGCTTTCCAGATTGCCGGTTCGTTGGCGTTCAAGGCCGCGATGCGCAAAGCTGCGCCGAGGCTGCTCGAACCCATCATGAGACAAGAAGTTGCGATGCCGGCCGAAATGCTCGGCTCGGTTATCGGCGACCTCAACTCGCGACGGGCGAAGATCCAGTCAATGGAGACCTCGGAACCAAAGCCAGGGCAGGCGGGCATTGGTATCGTGATGGCGTACGTTCCGCTTTCCGAGACGTTTAACTACTCTACGGACCTGCGGTCATTGACCTCCGGGTTCGGAAATTTCAACATGGAACTAGATCACTACGACGTGATGCCGCAACACGTCTTGGAAACTTTGGATAGGTAGGCAATAAAGATGATGGCTACCGGCAAGATGCGCATAATGCTTCGTGGTTACGATGCACCCCTGTTGGAGCAGGCGACGGAGCAGATATTAGACGCGGCGACGCGAACGGGCGCGCAGATCTCGGGACCGGTTCCGATGCCAACGCGGCGACGGAGATTCACGGTGATTCGATCCCCGCACGTTACAAAGGACTCGCAAGAACATTTCGAGCTTTGGCTGCACAAGCGGCTCGTAGACATTGTGGAACCGAGCTCCAAAACGATGGACGTCCTCCAACGATTGAACGTCCCGAATGGCGTGGAGGTCAGCGTAAAAGTAATTCAATGAAGCCGCAGCGGCCACTAAATGGCCCGCGGCTTGATGATCTGAACGGCGAGAGATGACGACGCAAGAACAAGAACAAGTGGTCGACGAATCGACGGTGGCGGATGACATCGCCGTTCCGGAAGCGCCGCAATCTATGACCGGATTGCTGGGGCGCAAGATCGGCATGACCACGGTCTACGACGACCAAGGCCGGGCCAACGGGGTCACGATGGTCGAGGTCGGTCCGTGCGTGGTCACTCAGGTGAAGACCGAGCAACGCGACGGCTATCAAGCTGTGCAGGTCGGTTTCATGCGGGCAAGCAAAGTGAACATGCCAATGCGTGGTCACTTCGAGCGTTCGAGCGGCAACTTCAGGCATTTGCAAGAGTTCAGAGTGTCAGACCTCGGCGAATATGAGGTCGGACAGGAGATACGAGCCAACGTCTTTTCGACGGGCGATGCCATCAAAGTGACGGGCGTATCGAAGGGCAAGGGTTTCCAAGGTGGCGTGAAACGACACGGCTTCGCGGGCGGACCTAAGACCCACGGCCAATCGGATCGTCATCGAGCCCCAGGGTCAGTTGGTGCTGGCACCTACCCAGGTCGCGTATGGCCGGGCACTCGGATGGCGGGGCACATGGGAGACCGACGCGCAACCACTCGCGGGTTGTCAGTTGCGGGGGTCGATCCTGCCCAGAACTACATTTTGGTCAAAGGTTCGGTGCCGGGGGCTCGTAACAGCCTCGTACGCATTGAGAAGCAGGACTGAATCAGGACTCGCCATGGAGTTATCAGTAAAAAACAGAAACGGCGACGTTGTAGACAGCGTCGATCTTAGCGACCGTGTTTGGTCCGCGCCGTCTAACGACTCGCTCTTGCATCAGGTTGTTCAAGCGCAATTGGCGAACCGACGCCAAGGGACGCACGAGACTAAGACGCGCGGCCAAGTCAACTACTCGACACGCAAAATACGCGCTCAGAAACACACTGGGCAGGCCCGTCTTGGCAGCCGGAAATCGCCCACATTGGTCGGCGGTGGAGTCATATTTGGTCCGCACAAACGCAGCTATCGTCAACGAGTACCCAAGAAGATGCGCCAAAACGCGCTCCGAGTAGCACTTAGCGAAAAGGTGCGGGAAGATCGTTTTACGGTACTTGACGATTTCACCTTGGATTCGCCAAAGACTAAGCAAGTAGTCGAATTGGTTCAAGCTCTCGGTGTCACTGGTCGAACGTTGCTAGTTACCGAGGCGAACGAACCTGTTGTCGTGTTGTCAGCCCGTGGTGCCGATCGCGTTGAAGTGACCTTTGCTGACTGTTTGAATGTGGCAACTACAGTCGGTGCGGCGCACATCGTTGCAACTCGAGGCGCAGTCAAGCGCATCGATTCACTTTGGGGCGACGCTGGTGACGAGGCTATCGAAGACTCTGGAAATGCCGTGGAGGTGACAGAGTGAACATCGCACGGACTCTAATCCGACCGGTCATCACCGAAAAGTCGACGCTTCTCAACGAAGAGAATCGCTACGTGTTCGATGTTGCCATGAAGGCCAATAAATACGATATTGCGCGTGCTGTCGAATGGGCGTTCGATGTAAACGTCGTTTCAGTGAATACCTACCGCCGGCGCGGAAAGATGAAGCGCCGCGGCTTCCGAGAGAAGAAGCGACCCGACGTTAAGCGCGCCATTGTGACGCTGGCAGCGGGCGACACGATCGTCTTGTTTGAGGGTGCATAGTCAACGGAATTCTCGATATGCCATTGAAGGAACACAAGCCAACATCTCCAGGTCGACGCAACAATGTTGTGGACGATTTTGCGGACATTACCAAGAAGAAGCCCGAGAAGTCGCTGCTTGCCCCGTTGACCAAAAAGGGCGGGCGCAACAACTCGGGACGGATCACGGTTCGCCGTCGAGGCGGTGGACACAAGCGTCGATACCGCATGGTCGATTTCAAACGCACCCGCAGCGGCGTAGCCGAGGTTCTTGGGATTGAGTACGATCCCAACCGCAGCGCCCGCATCGCGCTGATCCAATACCAAGATGGCCAAAAATCGTACATCGTTGCGCCGCAAGGATTGACGGTCGGTCGAAAGGTCGAGTCTGGGTCTGGGGCTCCGGATTTGCCGGGTAACACGAAGGCGTTGATGGATATTCCGCAGGGCACGATGGTTCACAATATCGAGATGACGCCGGGCAGTGGCGGTCAGCTTGCAAAAGGTGCTGGCACCGGAGCGCAGGTTATGGCCCACGAAGGTTCGTTCATATTGCTGCGGTTACCCTCCGGCGAAATGCGCCAGGTCCGTCAGGAGTGCAAGGCAACCATCGGGGTTGTTTCTAATCCAGACCACAAGAACATCAAACTCGGCAAGGCTGGGCGTTCTCGGCACCGCGGGAAGCGGCCGAGTGTCCGAGGTACGGCGATGGCACCTGACGCACACCCGCACGGCGGTGGTGAAGGTCGTTCCGGTATCGGGTTCTCGAATCCGAAGTCGCCTTGGGGCAAACCTACACTGGGATACAAGACTCGCCGCAACAAGCGCACAGATAAATTCATCCGACGAAGACGCGATCAACGCTGATTTCGTCGTTCAACACGATCTCGAATCGATAGACGGGTTACAAGCATATGAGCAGATCAGTAAAGAAGGGACCATTCGTGGATCCCAAGCTGATGAAAAAGGTTGACAAGGCCAGGCGCGAACGGGCGCGTGGTGCGATTCGCACTTGGGCGCGCGCGTCGACCATCATGCCGGACATGGTTGGCCTGACCTTTGCGGTACACAATGGGCGCACGTTCGTGCCGGTGCTGGTGACTGAGAACATGGTGGGTCACCGATTGGGCGAGTTTTCTGCGACGCGAGTATTCCGCTCGCACTCAGGAAACCGCTGAGGGAACTTAGATATGGCAATCGCACGAGCCAAGAACATCGGAATCTCCGCCAAGAAGCTGCGGCTTGTGATGGACGAGGTGCGCGGCATGAAGGTTGACGACGCGCTGGCATACCTGCGATATATGACGTCGCCGAGCGCGGGGGAAGTCTTCAAGGTATTGCACGCGGCGGCCGCGAACGCTGAAAACAACGATTTGCAGGATCGCGAGGCGCTGGTTATCAAGCGCATCGTCGCCGATCAAACGGTTACGATGAAGCGTTTCCGACCCAAGGCGCGTGGTCGTGCTGGGGCATTCAACCGCCCGACCTCGCTTATCACCATCGAGGTAGACGAGGCATAGGACAACGGCGACCATCAGTCGCCTAATTCCGAACGATCGGACATTTAATGGGACAGAAGATACATCCGATAGGATTTCGCCTCGGCATTTCGGCCGATTGGCGTTCGAATTGGTTTGCCGGGAAACCCGACGGTTACCGGGAGCTGGTTCAAGAGGACTACCAGATCCGTGAGATTGTCGCTCGCGAATATCAAGGCGAAGGCGCGATATCACGCGTCGACATCGACCGCGGCGGCGGCGAGATCAGCATCAACGTTTTCACCAGCCGGCCTGGGATCATCATTGGTCGCAATGGCCAGCGCATAGATCGTTTGCGTCATGTGATTGAACGCTCCACCGGTCGACGGGTCCGAATTTCGGCCAACGAGATTAAGGTGCCGGAACTTGACGCGAAACTGGTCGGCCAGAGTCTGGCTGAGCAGCTAGAGAGACGCATACCTTACCGACGCGCAGTGCGGATGTCCATGCAAAGGACGATGGATTCGGGCGCCGAAGGCATCAAGGTGGTCGTCTCTGGTCGTTTAGGTGGGGCGGAGATTGCCCGTGTCGACAAACAGATGGAAGGGCGAGTTCCCTTGCACACGTTGCGCGCCAAAATCGACTACGCGGTTTCGGAGGCGTATACGACCTTTGGCGTTATCGGCATCAAGGTTTGGATTTTTACAGGAGATATGCCCGCAGAAGGCCGGTTGCAACGCGAAGGGAATTCGGGTGTTTCACCTATCGGACTAGGGCGCGCGCCGAGGCACCGCCGATAATCATCCCGTCATTTCGATCAAACGATTGAGGGCCAATAGAGATGCTACAGCCAAGGAGAACAAAATTCCGCAAACAGCACCGCGGGAAAATGAAAGGTGTCGCGAATCGCGGCAGTACCTTGGCGTTTGGTGACTTTGGCTTAAAGGCCGTTGACGCGAGTTGGGTGACGTCCCGGCAGATCGAATCGGGCCGACGTGCCATTACCGGTTACGTCCAACGTGGTGGTCAAGTCTGGATCCGCATATTCCCCGATAAACCCGTTTCGTCTCGACCGGCTGAGACTCGAATGGGCGGTGGCAAAGGCGCCATCGACCATTGGGTTGCCCCGGTGCGACGTGGAAAGATCATCTTCGAGATAGCCGACGTTTCGGAAGCGGCTGCTCGCGAAGCATTGCGCCGGGCTGGAGCCAAATTCCCGATGGCGGTCAAGATCGTCTCTCGTGCGGACGAACTGTAAGCGCCATAGCGATCCGAAGTCCAACAGGTATTGATTACATGCATATCTCAGAAGTCAGGGAATTGAATAACGTCGAGCTCTATCGGGAGTTGTCCCAGCAGGAGCGGGCGTTGATGAATCTGCGTTTTCAAAAGACCACACGTCAGCTGACGGACACCAATGCGTTGCGAAACACTCGCCGAACGATCGCCCGCATCCACACCGTCCTGAAAGAGCGCCAGATCGTGAAAGATCTGGGTCTGGACGAGGTCTCTTCATAGGTTTGGCGACAAGAACAAGCATTCAAAAGTTGAGGACATTCAATTAGATGGCAGGCATACGCAAGACGCGCGTCGGTACGGTGATCCGCGATAAGAACGACAAGACGATTGTCGTCGCTTATTCGTGGTCGCAACGGCACCGAGTTTACAAGCGCAGTCGGCGGCGCATTACCAAATTCGTTGCCCACGATGAGAACAATGATGCGTCGGTGGGCGACCGCGTCGTCATCGAAGAGCATCGCCCATTGTCGAAGACTAAGCGTTGGCGTCTGCGTCAAATCGTTGAACGCGTGGACGTGGTTGCGCCGGATGACGCTCCGTCTGAGGTTGGCGAACACGACGTTGCCATTGGAGAAGGGCAATGATCCAACGAGAATCACGCCTTCGAGTAGCCGATAATTCTGGCGCCCGAGAGGTTCTTTGCATCAACATGACCGGGTCCGGCAACCGTCGCTACGCCGGTTTAGGCGACGTTATTACCTGTGCGGTTAAAGACGCGCAGCCGGGTGGAGCGGTCGGTATGCACGAGGTTGTCAAGGCTGTCGTCGTCCGGACATCCAAGGAATACCGGCGAGTCGACGGTTCGTACATCAAGTTTGATGACAACGCCTGCGTGATCGTTGCAGACGACGGCAACCCGCGCGGGACTCGAATATTTGGTCCGGTGGCTCGCGAATTACGCGAGCGCGAATTCAACCGCATCGTGTCGTTAGCACCAGAAGTTCTGTAGAAGCAACCCAATGCCCAACAAGATCAAAAGAGGGGACACCGTCCTCGTTGTGTCCGGCAAGGACCGAGGGGAGCGCGGCAACGTCATCGCTGTCGACCTCAAAAAACAACGCGTATTCGTCGAAGGCGTGAACATGGTCAAGCGACACATGGGTCGCCGACGCGGCGTCATGCAGACCGGCATCGTCGAAGGCGAAGCATCGATACATATCTCGAATGTCGTGCTCGTTGATTCAGATACCGGCGAAGTCGGTCGTGTCCGATGGCGAGAACTCGAAGACGGCACCCGCGTCCGAACGGTAAAGGGATCCCGCAATGGCTAATTCAAACGGTAGCGCAACGATGATGATGCCGCGCCTATTGTCGCGGTACCGATCGGAAGTGACACCGGTGCTCACGCGTGAGTTCGGGTACACCAATCCGATGCAGTTGCCAATTCTTGACAAGATCATCGTCAACATTGGGCTTGGCGAGGCGATCGACAATTCGAACTCACTCGATGCTGCTACTGGCGATATCGCTACGATCACGGGACAAAAGCCCATCGTCAACCGCGCCAAGAAGTCGATTGCGAACTTCAAGTTACGGGAAGGTATGCCGATCGGCGCGTCGGTCACATTGCGTTCGCACCGGATGTGGCAGTTCTACGACCGTCTGGTCAATGTGGCGCTCCCCCGTGTACGCGACTTCCGTGGCACCAGCCGTAATTCATTCGATGGCAATGGCAACTACAGTTTGGGTCTCTCGGAGCAGGTTGTTTTCCCTGAGATTGACTACAATCAGATAGACAGGTTGCGCGGATTGCAGGTTGCGATTGTGACCACTGCCCGCACTGACGAAGAAGGCCGCAGGTTGCTCGAACTTTTGGGCATGCCGTTTGCGGCAGGACGATAATCTGCCCACTGAAAACTAAACCGCCGATAGATTCGGCACGAAAAGTAGACGAAAAAACCAATGGCTCGTAAGGCAATCATCGAACGTGAAAAAAAGCGCGCTCTTCTCGTGGAGAAGTACGCGCAACGGCGCGCGGAACTGAAACGGGTGGCGAACGATACCAGTCGTTCATTCGAAGAACAAATGGAAGCGAGGCGCTTGCTGCACCTGCTACCGAAAAACTCGAGCCGCATCCGACAACGCAACCGATGCTTTGCCACCGGTCGACCGAATGGATACATCCGCTTCTTCGGTATGTGCCGAATCGTCTTCCGTGAACAAGCACATCTCGGCAACCTGCCTGGGATCCGGAAGGCGAGCCTCTAGACCACCTATCGCCGTCAGGCGAGTACATCGAACCGACAACCTTATGCCAGTTACCGACCCAATATCAGACATGCTGACGCGCATCCGAAATGCCGTCATGTCCCACCACGAAACAGTGTCGATTCCGCACTCGAGGATGAAGCGTTCTCTTCTGCGCATATTGCGCGACGAAGGTTTCATCGAGAATGTTGAAACGCATCGAGACGGCGCGAAGGCAGATTTTGAAGTCAAGCTTCGTTACTACGAAGACGACGAATCGGTGATCACGGGACTCAAGCGGATCAGCAAACCTGGACGTCGCGTCTACGTCGGCAAAAACGAGATACCGCGCTATTTTGGCGGTCGGGGTGTTGCGTTTCTTTCGACCTCGAAGGGCGTGATGACATCGGATCAGGCACGTCGAACTGGCGTTGGTGGAGAGTTGCTCTTTTACGTTTGGTGATCTAGGGCGACCTGATCAAATCGTACGGGATATTTCGAGATGTCTAGAGTAGGAAACAACCCAATCACGGTGCCGAATGGCGTCGAAGTAAAAGTCGCCGGTCGTGAGGTCACGGTCAAGGGACAATTGGGAGAACTCAGCCGAAATCTCCATGAAGGCATCGACGTGGAGATCGAAGACTCGAAGATCCTCGTGTCTCGATCCAACGAAACCCGTGACCAACGTGCGAAGCATGGTTTGACGCGCAGCCTGATCAACAATATGGTGGTCGGCGTCAGCGAAGGCTTCTCGAAGCGTCTGATCATGTATGGCACCGGATACCGCGCCACGCAGAAGGGCGATGGTTTGGAGTTGCTGGCCGGATATTCACATCCGGTTGAGATCGAACCCATCGGTAAGAATTCGTTGAGCGTCGATGGAAACACTACGATCATCGTCACCGGACCCGATAAACAGGAAGTTGGCCAGCAGGCCGCGACGATTCGCGCGGTCCGCAAGCCGAGCCGATTCCAGAGCAAGGCCGGGCGAGTTCCGCTGTTCGGGATCACATACCAAGGCGAACAGCTGCGGCTACGTGTCGGCAAGACCGTCGCGGGTGTCGGAGGTTAATCGATAGATGGCTAACAGGAAGTTCGACAATCGACCTCGTTGGATACGCCACCGCCGCGTTCGTCGTCGAGTCATTGGTCTCAACGATCGACCGCGCCTCTCGGTTTTCCGAAGCAATAAACAGATCTACGCCCAAGTCATCGACGATGGAGCGGGTCACACATTGGTTGCGGCGTCTTCCATCGAGGTAGATAACGACAGTGATGGAAAGATCGACTCGGCCACTCGCGTCGGGACGACGGTCGCGAAACGCGCGATCGAACAGGGCGTCAAAAAGGTAGTTTTCGACCGTGGTGGATATCAATACCACGGACGCGTTAAGGCATTGGCCGAAGCTGCCCGTGCGGAGGGCCTAAAGTTTTAACGATGGTTACTCAATCTAACACTCGCGAGCGAAGTTCAGACGGCGACCGTCGCGGCAGACAACGGCGACGACCGCGACGAGATGAGGCACAGGAAGGACCGGAGCTCTTCGAGCGTGCGGTCAAGATCCGACGCGTCTCCAAGGTCGTCAAAGGCGGTAGAAACCTTTCTTTTAGCGCCATGATGGTCGTTGGCGATTACAACGGTCGCGTAGGCGCAGCCTTGGGTAAGGCCGCCTCGGTTCCCGATGCAGTCCGTAAAGGGCGGCAAAACGCGGAACGAGCAATGGAGCCGGTCACGACCCTAGGTGGCACGATCCCGCACGAGGTTTTTGCGAAGTACGGCAGCGCGAAGGTCTTGCTATTGCCAGCCAAACCCGGAACCGGGGTCATCGCTGGTGGCGGCGTGCGCGCGGTGATCGAAGCTGCTGGCATCCAAGACGTGCTTTCGAAGACCTACGGCGGCAGCAACCCGGTTAACACCGTGCGAGCCACCTTGAAGGCTCTATCGCTGCTGAAGGATCCGCAGAGGGAACGTGCTCGAAGGCTGGGGCTTGACAGGATCCACACACCCGAAACAACGTCGGAAACCGAATCTGCCGAAGTTGAAACCGTCGAAGCTACCGAGGTATCGACCGAGGTTCCAGAAGACGGAGCGCCCGCGGTGTCTAGCGAACCTGTAGCCGAGCAGGTGAGCGAAAGTGATTCAGACGAGATCGTTGCGACGACCGAACCAGTCGCTGATGTCGCAACCTCTGACAACGAGAACGAACAATCGTCATGAGCGAGATAGTCATTAAACAAGTTCGTAGCGGGATTGGGACGATACCCAAACAGCGTGCGACACTCAAAGCTCTCGGTCTGCGACGCATCAATCACGTCGTCACGAAGCAAGACACCGTTCAAGTACGTGGAATGGTCAAGAGGGTATCCCACTTGGTCGAAATCGTTTCTTGAAGTAAAGACGAGTCAACGAAATGCCAGGATTGCATCAATTAAAACCAGCCGATGGTTCGCGCCGGAAGCGTAAGCGTGTCGGGCGCGGCGATGGCAGCGGTAGCGGCTCGTACTCCGGGCGTGGCAGCAAAGGTCAGCTACAGACCGGCAAGGTTCCGTTCCTTTTCGAGGGCGGTCAACTGCGTTTGGTCAAGCGCCTACCATTCATGCGCGGTTTCACCAATAAGTTCCGCGTCGAATATACACCCGTCAACGTGGCCAATCTGAACATGTTCGAGGATGGCTCGCAGGTCGGCCCCGATGAACTTGTTGCGAACCGCATCGTCCGCAATAGCGGAGTGAACATCAAACTTCTTGGTGATGGCGAAATCGGTGGGAGCGTCCACGTCACGGTGCATGCCTGTTCCGCCAGCGCACGCGCCAAAATCGAAGCCGCAGGCGGCAGCGTTACGCTCATTGGCGACGACGGTGCATCCGAATCCACAACCTCGGACGAGTAAGCGAAGCAGCATCGGATAACCCCAATGCAGTCCACTGGAGCCCAAACCGGACGCGAATCCGCACTACCGGCACTCTTCCGAGCTGTCGTCGATTCGTGGCGTGTCCCGGATCTGCGCTTCAGAATTCTCTTCACGCTCGGCATTCTCGTCGCGTTCAGGTTCTTGGCGCATGTCCCGAACCCGGGCGTAGACCTCGCACTGCTCGAACGAGCATTCGAAGCGAATCCGGTTTTCGGAGTTCTGGACCTCTTCAGCGGTGGCGCGTTGAGCCAACTCAGCATCGCCGCGATGGGTGTCTATCCCTACATCACCGCATCAATCATCTTGCAAGTCCTAACTCCGGTCATCCCCCAACTCCGAGAGCTTTCTCGCGAAGGTGGTGAAGCCGGACGTCGCACACTCAACCGATACACCCATTACCTGACGGTTCCATTGGCGATACTCCAAGGATGGGCGTTGCTCAACACCCTCGAATTGCAAGGAGCCATCACCGGCATCGGTCTTGGTGGCGGCGAGTGGATGAACACCACAACAATCATCCTCTGCATGACCGCGACTACGATGCTGTTGGTGTGGATGGGCGAAATCGTTACCGAGAAGGGCATCGGCAACGGCATCTCGTTGATAATCTTCGCCGGCATCGTCGCTTCCTTGCCGCAGACTGCTGGTCAGATGTGGGCGCTTCGAGATCAGGCCTTCCAAGTTTCGATGTTAGTCGCCATGATGCTCATCATCATTTTTGTGGTTGTGATCTTCAACGAAGCCCAACGGCGTGTCCCGGTGCAGTACGGACGGAGCGTATTTCGCGGCGGCCAGATGTATCGTCAAACGGGCGCTTCTTTTATACCCCTCCGCGTCAACGCCGCCGGCATGATCCCGCTAATCTTTGCCTTTTCCATCGTCACCCTACCGGCGACAATCGCTACCTACCTCGCCGACCCAAGCAGCAGCAGTTTCACCGCTCAAGCCGCAAGTTGGGTTACCCGAACGCTGACGTTCACGAGCGATCCATATTGGGCGCTGATATTTATCTTGACAGTTGGATTTACCTTCTTCTACGCCCTAGTTGTTCACAACCAACAGAATCTCGCCGAAAACCTTCAACGAAACGGCGGTTTCGTGCCCGGCATTCGACCCGGACAGCCGACGCGCGAGTATCTGATGCGCATCGTCCTGCGAATTACGTGGGCAGGCGCAATCTTCCTTGGTGTTATCGCTATCACACCTTGGATAGCAAATCTGATTACCAATTTGGAAGCGTCTTTGACGCTGATCCAGAGCACGAGCATGATCATCATGGTCGGTGTTGCATTGGACACGATGCGGCAGCTCGAAGCGCAACTGATGATGCGCAACTACGAGGGATTCGTCCGATCGTGATCGTCGCTTCCCAAATTATTGAAGATCTGAGCGCGTCGTTCACTTCTTGGAAGGTCTGAGATGCGTATCGTGTTTCTGGGCCCCCCTGGCGCCGGCAAAGGGACGCAGGCAGCGATCCTGACTGACAAACTCGGGTACGTCCACCTTTCGACTGGCGATATGATCCGCGACGAGATGACTCGTGGCACCAAACTTGGCAAATTTGCCAAGACCTTTTACGACAAGGGCGATTTGGTTCCGGACCAGACGGTGATCGACATGATCAAAACTCGATTGGCCGATACCGAAAACGTGATCCTAGATGGATTTCCGCGCACCGTTGTCCAAGCGGCGTCATTGGATGACCAATTGGCGACCGCTGGCGTGTCCCTCGACAAAGTCATCTTCTTCAACGTTGATGTCGACGAACTGGTTGACCGGCTCGAAAAACGCCGCGAAATCGAAGGTCGCGTCGACGACGAACCAGAGGCGATTCGAAATCGCATGGGAGTCTACAACCGCGAGACCGCGCCGGTGGTCGACTACTATCGCGATGGTGGCCGAGTGATTGAGGTAGACGCCTTGGGCACGATAGACAATGTTCAAGAACGTTTGAAGGGTGCTCTTAGTTGAAACAGAGCATTGAACTACGGCTGGATCGAACGGAAACTGACGGTTCGGTTACAATTGCGAATGAAGTTGCGTTTTGAAGGATAGTCTCACGAGCAATACGGATACGGCTCGCCGTATCGTGCTCAAAAGTACGCGCGAATTGGATGCGATGCGATCGGCAGGCCACGTTGTGGCCGTCGCATTGGATGCGGTTTTCAGTGCTTTGGAACCCGGTATAACAACCGCTGAGCTAGACGATATCGCACGGCGAAAGATTCGCGCTGAGGGAGCGAAACCCGCGTTTCTCGGTCTCTACGGTTTCCCTGGTGTGGCCTGCATCTCGCTTAACGCCGAGATTGTCCATGGCATTCCTGGGCCTCGCGTAGTCTCCGACGGTGACTTGGTGAGCGTGGACTGTGGCGCGATAGTAGACGGCTTTTACAGCGATTGTGCGCGTACTGCCGTCGTCGGCGAATTCGCCGACGAGGAAAGTGCTCGATTGATCGATGTATGCCGCGAGTCGTTGAAGCGTGGCATCGCGCAGTGCGTGCCGCACAACCGGGTCGGTGACGTGTCGGATGCTATCGAGCAATATGTTCGTGACGCGGGCTTCGAACTGGTACGCGAGTACGTGGGACACGGTGTAGGGCGCGCGTTGCATGAAGCACCGCCAGTGCCGAACTTGGGCACCCCTAAGACGGGTCCGCTATTAATGGAAGGTATGACTATCGCAATCGAGCCGATGATAATGACTGGATCTTGGGAGACCGAGGTCCTAGATGACGGTTGGACCGTCGTCACATCAGATGGCTCGATATCAGCGCACTTTGAACATACAGTGGCGATAACCGCCGACGGGCCGGAGATATTAACTCAGGCTCGCCAAGATTGATCTAAATTCACCAGTCTGGTGCAACAATGGCCAAAAAAGAAGCAATAGAAGTTCAAGGGACGGTGACGCAAGCTCACCCGAACGCGTACTTCAGAGTGAAGCTGCCCAACGATCACGAAGTCCTGGCACACGCATCTGGGCGGATCCGGAAGAACTACATCCGCATCCTGCCCGGAGATAACGTCATGGTGGAGTTGTCTCCCTATGACCTTACGCGCGGCAGGATCACGTACCGTTTCCGGTAAATATCAAGCGAGGTAACTCCATCATGAAAGTCAGAGCTTCAGTCAGAGCGAAGCAACCCGGGAGCCGAGTCGTTCGGCGCAAGGGTCGCGTCTATGTAATCAACAAGCAGAATCCGCGCTTCAAGCAGCGGCAGGGCTAAGAATCTAAGGAGATTTGCAATGGCAATCATCGCCGGAGTAAACATATCCGACAATCTACGCGTCGTTATCGGCCTCACCGGAATCTACGGTATCGGCCCGAAGCGCGCGACTAATATTGCGGCCAACTTGGGCATCGCTTCAAGCACGCGCATGCGCGACCTCAGCGATGAAGATTTGGCAGCGATCAGGAACAGCGTCGAACGCGCTGGCATCGCGATCGAGGGTGATCTTCGGCGTGAGAACCAGATGAACGTCCGGCGGCTGGTCGAGATCCAGAGTTACCGCGGCCTGCGGCACCGGCGAGGATTGCCGGTTCGAGGTCAAAGAACCAAGACAAACGCACGTACGAAGCGGGGCCGTCGCCAAACCGTGGCCGGCAAGCGCCGTGCGCCATCGCACTAGAAATAGTAGGAATAGCTGCGGCTTCGTCGAAGCCGCTTCAAGAGTAGGAGCGACAATCTAGGCTATGCCGAGAACCCGTCGAAGAAGCAGAGAGCGGAAGTTTGTTCCGCAAGGTCGGGCGTACATCATTGCTACGTTCAACAACACATTGATCACGTTCACAGATCCGAATGGCAATGTCGTTTCGCAGAGCAGTTCGGGAGCCATGGGTTTCCGAGGCTCGCGTAAGAAGACGGCATTTGCCGCGCAACGCGCTGGCGAAACTGCCGCCCGCTCTGCGGTTACTCACGGAATGCGGACGGTAGACGTGTTAGTCAAAGGTCCAGGGAATGGGCGCGAATCAGCCATTCGCGCGATTGCTGGAGCTGGAATCCGAGTTAGTTCGATTACCGACCAGACACCGATACCTCACAACGGATGTCGGCCGCCCAAAAGACGCCGGGTCTGATCAGGCCAATTGTTCAGCTGTCCGACCGCATTACGCGCGAGTGTCATTCGTTAATCGTCATTCGAACTACCGAATCACGCCAATTCTAAGGATTGGAACACACTACCCAATTTAGAATCGATAACTTAGCACACGGCCCGTGTTAGACGGGCCCTGCTTCCGATTCTGGGAACATTGAAGTCGGAACGCTACGAGAAAACAGAGAAGGTAATGGCAAGAAACACAGATCCAGTTTGCAAGATCTGCAAATCACAAGGCGAAAAGCTTTTCCTTAAGGGCGAACGCTGCTACACGCCGAAGTGCGCAGTCGATCGTTCAAGGGACAGCTCCGGTCGCCGAGGCGCATCTGGACCACCAGGGGGGCAACGTCGCCGTCGCCGTTTGTCTGACCACGGCATTCAGCTCCGGGCGAAACAGAAGGCCCGGCACATCTACGGTATCTACGAGAAGCAGTTCCGCGGCATGTTCGACGAAGCTGCACGACAAGAAGGCGTTACTGGCGTCAACTTGCTTAAGCTGCTGGAACGCCGCCTCGACAATGTCATCTACCGCGCAGGTTTTGCGACTTCGCGTCCGCAGGCGCGTCAGACTGTCAACCACGGGCACATTCAAGTCAACGGCCGCAAGGTCGACATTGCATCGTTCATCGTCAAACCCGGTGACGTCGTGTCATGGCGCGAGACGTCGAAGAACTCGGGTCTTTTCAAGGCCGCCAACGACAACGTTGGCCGACGTCGACAAGCTACGAACTGGATTACGGTCGATTCCGAGAATCTGACGGCAGCGATCGACTCCGCTCCAAATGAAGATGATGTCGACACCACGATCGATACACGTTTGATCACGGAATACTACTCAAGGAGATAGACGAGAGATATGATAAGCGGCATTCGCTCGCCAATCTCAACCACCGTCCAGTTCGCGGACGAGACGGAGGATTTCACCCCTCAACTCGAGGTTGTCGAATCCACTGAAACATACGGCAAGTTCCAAATTGCGGGAATCGAGCGCGGTTGGGGCACAACTTTGGGCAACGGTCTCCGAAGGGTCCTACTCGGCGCAATGCCAGGAACCGCGATTACTTCGGCTCGCATCGTTGGACAACAGCATGAATACGGCTCAGTTCCGCACATGCGCGAGGGAATCGGCGAATTCCTCATCAACGCCAAAGGCATCCGAATCCGGGCGCGTGCCGAGACGACCCAAAAGGTCCTCACGCTTTACGCATCTGGTGAAGGTGAGGTCGTAGCTGGCGATATCAAGCCGCATAGCGTCTTCGAGATCGTGAACCCTGAACACCACTTGGCCACGCTGGACAGCGATGAAGGCGAACTCGTGGTTACGTTCGGGGTCGAAAAGGGCGAAGGTTACCTAGCCTTCGACCACGAGGATACCCCCGGTCACGGCGTGCTTCCGGTCGATGCCGTTTTTACGCCGGTGTTGAAAGCCAACTACGAAGTCGAAGGAATGTCAGGACGTTTGTCCGGGCGAGACCTTTTGACGATCGAGATCTGGACCGACCGCACGATCGAACCAATCGACGCCTTACGAACTGCAGCAGACATATTCAAGTCCAAACTCGACATGGTAACGGAGCAACCGGAATCTGAAGACCAACCGGCATCTGACGCCGTGTCCGAGTTGCTCGATACCGAGATCAAGGATCTTGGAGACCAGTTAAGCTCCCGGATCATTAACGCGCTTTCGCGTTACCCCATCCGAACTTTGGGCGAATTGATGCGTTTCACGCCAGACACGCTGAAACAAGAGGTGCGAAACTTCGGCGAAGTTTCGTTCCGAGAGCTACGCGATTTCATGGTTGCCAAAGAGCTTTGGCCGCCTGAACATGAAGAAGAAGAAGTAGAAGAGCAAATCTAATCTCTGGCGACCGAACCGGGAGAATCTGGACATCATGCGACATCGCCGCTCAGGACGAAAATTTGGAAGGGCGTCAGCCCCGCGCAAGGCCATGTATCGAATCATGGTCACCGACCTGCTACGGCACGAAGTGATTCGAACGACGCACGCCAAATCCAAGGAAGTCGCTCCGCTTGCAGAAAAGATGGTCACTCACGCCAAGCGCGGTGACCTCCACAACCGGCGACAAGCTGCCGCGTTCATCACCGACAAAGTAGTGCTCTCGAAGACATTCGATGAACTGGCAGACCGCTATCGCGAACGCGATGGTGGTTATACGCGGGTCATCAAACTCGGTAAGCGCGCAGGCGACGGGGCCGAAATGGCTCTTATCGAACTCGTCGAATAACTTCCGTTGCGCGTGTCACACTCGACGGCGCGGACCCGACATGCGATTGGCGCTAATCGTAGAGTACGACGGCACCGATTTTAGCGGCTCGCAATTCCAACTCAACGCCCGCACAGTTCAAGGCGTATTGGAAGATGCGACAACGACGATCTTCGGGGCCCAAACCGGCCGCATCCGAATGGCGAGTCGAACTGACGCTGGTGTGCACGCGGCAGGACAGGTTGCGGCTGTCGATACCGTTACTGAGATGTCTAATGGAGAAATCCGTAACGCCATGAACGGAAATTTGCCCGAAGACGTCTGCGTCAAGCTGGTCCAGAGCGTGCCGGCAGACTTCGATCCGAGGCGCGCGGCAGTCGCACGAGAGTACCGTTACATCATCAATGATGGTCACGCACCCTCGCCGATACGGCGAAGATACGAGTACTACGTTCATCGGCCTCTCGACGATGTGGCGATGGCGGACTGTGCACAGATATTCGTCGGCGTACACGATTTCACCTCTTTCGCCGCGGCCTCGATCGAGGGTAGTTCAAACGTCCGTGAAGTCGTGACCTCGAAGGTCACCCGAACGGACGACGGCCGGATCGTATTTGACATCCGAGCCAACGCATTCGTTCGCCAGCAGATCAGACGCATGGTCGCCTCGCTTGTCGCCGTGGGTCACGGGTCCCGAACAAAGGAATGGGTTGCATCGTTATTGGCGACGCCGCGCCGCGACGGTGCAACACAAAACGCACCTCCGCACGGGTTAACGTTGCAGCGGGTGGTATATGAGTCCAATCTCGATAATGGATCGCCGCTTGACGAATGAGTGTGGCCGGCGGTTGACATGTCGCGCGCCAACAGGGATGAAACTTGCGCCCGCGCAAATTAGAATCAATCTGTTATGCCCACGAAATTGAAGCACTACAACCCGAGCGCATCGGATCTGAAGAATCGATGGCGTGTATTCAACGCCGAAGGAAGAGTTCTTGGCAGACTCGCCAGCGAGATCGCAATGGTGTTGATGGGTAAGCACAAGGCCGACTTCGTTCCACATTTGGCGTCTGGCGATTTCGTAATCGTCGTGAACGCGTCGAAAGTCGAACTGACAGGTAAAAAGGCGGAGCAGAAGATCTACAAGCGCCATAGCCAATACCCGGGCAATCTGAAACAGATTCCGTTTACACGGATGATGGAACGGACTCCGGAACGCGTAATCGAGCTTGCGGTTCGCGGGATGCTCCCGAAGAATAAGCTTGGGCGCAAGATGCTGACACGTCTCAAGGTGTACGAAGGTCCAGAACACCCTCACACGGCTCAAGTGATCGGTTCCGAACGTGCCGAGGCACGCGACAAGGACGCAGAAATCGAGGCCTGAGAGATTTCCGCGCAGCGTTTGGTTGATGACCGCAATCCGAACCCGCAATAACTTCCGTATGACGAAACGGGCTTACATGCACCCAGCAGTGCAAGGCGGACGACTGAACATTGTATAGACGATCTTCGCTCGCGAGCACAATCGATTCTGAGCGGCGATACGGCCGCGTGAGGAGCGCAATTTGACCACCGACAATGAAAATCATTACTACTACGGCACGGGAAGGCGCAAATCCTCCATCGCACGCGTCCGCGTCTACAACCGCGCCGGAGGAGTGACTCTGAACGGTAAGCCACTTAACGAAGTGATTTCCGTCGACGAGTGGCTGTCTGACGCTCTGATGCCCCTCAATGTCACCGAACTTGCGGGCAAGGTAACCGTAGTCGCCAAAACGCACGGCGGCGGGGTCCACGGGCAGGCGGTAGCGTTTTCGCATGGTCTTTCGCGCGCGCTAATCTCATTCGACCCTCAGCTGCGACCAGCCTTGAAAAGCTTCAAACTTCTGACGCGCGATCCAAGGATGCGAGAGTCTAAAAAATACGGCCTCAAGCGGGCTCGCAAAGCACCGCAATACACCAAGCGTTAATTCAACAGGCCGAATCGTATCTGTGCGCCGCGTGATTATCCGATGCTAATCACGCGGTGGAATCGCTCAACGTTGCATCGAATCCCTAGGATTTTCGCTATGGAAAATCGCACAATTCTTATTGGGAAGCTATGCATGCCTGTGTCTGCACGCAACACGATCAAGTCTCTGCGGAGCTGGAGCGCGGTGTTGGCAGGTGCGGCAATGGTTGCCGTCATCCTCGTCGCGTTGGCGAATCGGGATGGGCAGCAACTCGCAGCGCAAAACCCCGGTGTCCCACCGACATTTCCAGCAATCGTGTTTAACGGCTACGTGACTATCAACGGCGCAGAACCGGAATACTCCGGATTCAAAATCACTGCTCGCATTGGGGATAAGTACGAGTCTCCGCCCGTCGTCGTCGGTTCATTGCCGAACAGACCGTATGGATACGCACACCTTGTAATTGCGCCAGATCCCGAACTTGACCTCTTCGGGTCGCAAATTGAGTTCTGGTTGGAAGACACCGTATTGTCCACTTCGACTGACTGGTACGCGGTGATCAACGAGTTTTCCGGCGAGATCTGCGGTGGTTGCACTTGGACGTTCCCGATTCGAAGAGAACTAGATCTCGATTTCCCCAACCTGCCGGAACCGACACCTACAGTTACGCCCACCTGGACGCCGTCTCCGGAGGTTCTCAATCCTGCGTTTTTCTCAGGCAGGGCTCGCACTCCCCGCGGCCCACTGCCGGACGGATCGGAAATCTATGTAACCGTCGGTGAAGATTTTCGGTCTCAAAACATCCATGTATTCGGCGGTGAATATTTCATCACCGTCAATGTCACTGACAAGAAATACCGCAATGCACCGGTCGTCTTTTATCTGGTCGACCGAAATGACCCATCTGGAGCGCCGAGATTCTTGAAAGCTCTGTCGCCTCCCGGCGCGATGGTAAGCGGTGCCAACTTTGAGAACGTGTCCTTGGTGTTCCCAGACCTGCTCCCTACACTCACGCCTACTTCTACTCCTACACATACGCCGACAATAACGCCTTCTCCAACGGCGACCCACACTCCGACGGTGACGCCAACTGCGACCCATACGGCCACTCCGTTGCCGACCGATACTCCAACGGTGACGCCCACGCCTACTCCTACCGAGACTCCCATTCCAACGCCTACGAACACACCGGCGCCTCCTACGCCGACGGTCTTCGCGTCGCCCACGCCGACCGACGTTCCGACCGCGACGAACACACCTGAGCCCACCAGAACGCCGCGGCCGACGGATACCGCTGGCGAGGCGACGAGAACGGTAGCAATGATTGCGAGCCCAACGCAGTTTGTTCCCGGTGCTAGTAGTGACGCAACGCCACAAACCAATGGCGAGAATGGTTCCGGTTTCTGCAACGCGTCGCCTAACCAAAACGGATCGATGGAAGCGACCATGCCATTGGGCATCGTTGCTATATTGGGCATCTTCGCGTGGCGCATCGCAGTGTCTCGCAAAGACGAAGCCCAGTTTTTACAAACAGAAGACGACCACGTCCTGAATCGGGAATCATGAGGTGAACCCAGATGCACGATGACACCGAGCGAAACGCGATCCGTACCGAAAACGCAGCGAACGCCCCTGAGAAAATAGGCGTTCAAAGACGTCATGGTGCCATTAACGTGCACAAATGGGTGTTATCGGTTGCGATCGTCACCGCTACGCTAATCGGCGTGGCTACGGTATTCGTGGACACCCGTCACGATGCCCAGGCTCAGACACAGTTGCCACCGAACCTCGCAGCCGTCATCTTTAACGGCTGGGTGACGGTTCAGAACTCCCCACTCGATGTGGAGGGCATGGAACTCACTGCTAAGATCGGCGACTGGGTTTCTGAACCAGTCGTCGTCGGCCAAGGGACTGCCGATGCAAACGGTTTCGAGGACCTCACCGTGAACCCGCCGAGCGAACTGATCGGAAGCGAGATCAAGTTCGTGCTCAATGGAACTGTTGAAGCCACAACCAGTTCTTACTATGCGTTGATCAACGACGATGGCTCCTTCTGCCTCACCTGTGAATTCGGATTCCCAGACTTCCGTGACATCATCATCGATTTCCCGACCTTGCCGACTGGTGGGGCACCACCTCCGGTCGCTCAACCGGAACCTGGCGCTGGCGACTCGACGGTGACACTTTTCACCGGCCAAGCGTTCACATCTGAGGGTCTCGTACCTGACGGCTACCAAATCTTCGCGGTAGTCGGATCTTCCTTACGGACGAACAACGTCACCGTTTTCGATGGCACATACAATTTGGCCGTCGACACCACTGACGAGAGCTTGAACGGTATGCCGATCAAGTTTTATCTGATTGACAAGGGTTACCCTGAGGACTCGAACAAGGCGCTTGAGGCTGAAACGCCGAGCATATTCAATTCGGGGCAACCCGCTGAATTGCGCCTATTCTTCCCTTCGATTTCGCCCACTCCTGAGCCGACTGCGACGCCGGTCCCACCGACTGCGACGCCTGAGCCGACCGCGACGCCGGTCCCGCCGACTGCGACGCCTGAGCCGACCGCGACGCCGGTCCCGCCGACTGCGACGCCTGAGCCGACCGCGACGCCGGTCCCGCCGACTGCGACGCCTGAGCCGACCGCGACGCCCGAACCGACGGCTACCTCAGTACCTCCGACTGCGACTTCGGTGCCACCAACCTCGACTGCGGTACCGCCAACGGCAACCTCGGTACCGCCAACCTCGACTGCGGTACCGCCAACGGCAACACCCGAACCTGAAGAGACTGGCGGTTTCAACGCTACCCTGCCTCTCGCGATCATCCTTGTGCTCGTCATCCTCGGCGTAGCAGGATACTTCGGATACCAGTACAGCCGAAGGTCTAACGAAGAACAGGTTTAGTTCGGACCGCGAAAGCCAATTGAGGCATAACAAATGGTGACCGCCGGATTTAATCCGGCGGTCGCTGTTTTTTTTGAGTAAATGGTGACTATGCGCGTGGGCGCAATACGACCAATTGCCGGTCATCGGGCAAGTTGCTCCTGGTTACGCTGACGCGCGTCTGTGGTTCCTGACTCGTCTGATCGCCACCCATCTCGCCGCGCAGCGACTTCAACATCGGGCTAGGTTCGTTGCTGTCGGCGTTCAGCCCATTCGCCAAGACTAATGAAGGGTCCAATGCTCCAATCAGCGACGAAAGCTCTTTGACATCCATCTCGAGCCGAGCCGCGTCCAATAGCAAGACATCAACACGGCCGATGATCTGAACAGTCCGAGAATCGGGCGAAGCCTGAGGCCGCCCGAGCATATAGGTAGTCAACCCCTCCGCATCGATCCGGAACGAAGTTACAGTCCTCTTCCCCTCTCCCGCCACCGGTATAGCGATACCCCGCAAGCCCAAATCCCCGATCTCATATTCTCCCGGATGCGAAATCACATCCGACCCTCCAATTCGCCCCGACTTACGAAAACTTGAATTGGCAGGCCGACTCCTCAACACCGCGGTCACCACCGTGTCATCCGCCGCGGAAGAGGGAACGAACGTCGCCTCCTCCTCATTCGCCGGATCACAAATGACCGTCCCGGAGGCAGTCTTGACTAGGAATGCTTTCTGTCCGTTAAGCGATATCTCCATCTTTTGTATCCAACTCCGGTTGTGGGTATGTGATCTGGTTCCGATATCGAGTGTACTTTTATATGGAGCACTGCCGATTTCTCAATATGGACACTCTGAACGTCACAATCTACTCAATTGGCCACAGCAACCACACATGGGACCGCTTCGCTGAACTGCTAAGGCCACACGAAATCGAACTAATCATCGACGTGAGATCCTTACCCCATTCGCGTTTCGCACCGTGGTCAAATCGGAATCAATTTGAAGAAAACCTTAATCGAATCGACATCGACTACGTGTGGAAAGGAGATTCGTTAGGCGGAATGCCACGAGGCTCCGGACGTTCAACCGGGAAACATGACCGATCGGCTGATGATTGGTACCAGACCAGGTCGTCTGCCCCGGATTTCTTGGCTGCCATCGTGGAAGTTTCCCGTTTGGCCGCGGGGAAACGTTCAGCTGTCGTGTGTTCCGAAGGCGATCCAAGTCATTGCCACCGAACATTGCTTCTGGCTCCGGCTCTTGTGAATCTCGGCGTCGAAATCCGCCATATCCACCCCAAAATCCTTGGTGTAACCTTTTCAACGGCGTTCAACCTCTGATGTCTGTCAGAATCGGCCTGATGATCGTCTCGTGATAGATTCTTTAAGTAGGTAGGCGCTCCGATCCATTGACGGGTGGCGTACTATGTCTCATGTCGGGATGGTTATCCGTAACCGTCAACCCTTTCACTCGAAACATGCCTCTGCCTGAGCGAAGAAGCACCATACTGACCTTCATCGTGGACGACTACATATCGACCGCGGTGCCGGTTTCATCGAACGCGGTTGCAAGTTCCGCCGGTTTCAATGTCAGCCCAGCCACGATCCGAAACGAGGTCGGTGTTCTTGTCGATGAAGGTTACTTGCTACGGCCCCATTCATCGTCTGGTGCGATACCGGCCGAGAAGGGATATCGGCATTTCGTAGGTGGATTGGATCTGACATCGTCTCCACCTGAGGGCTTAGTTACCATGCTGCAGCGGCAGGTCGATATCACACCAGATGATGTCGATGCATGGGTGCGAATCGCCGCTTCGGTGATCGCCGACCTAATCGGCGCGCTTGCGTTCATCACTGCACCACGCGCAAAAATGCCTGACGTCAAACAGATTGAACTGTTACGACTACAGGACATGTTGGTCATGCTGGTACTCGTGCTCCAAGAAGCGCGCGTATACCGCCGAGTGATCGAATTGGACCGAAGTGTCAACGACTCTCAATTGGAGCGGGCCCGTAACAAGGTCACCGCGGAAGTCACCGGAAAGGGTGTCCACGAACTCGCTGCGAACAAAGATCGCGAAGATATCGAGGACGATTTTGAACGGCAAGTATGGCACGCTACGGTCGACGCGTTGATGCACGCCGATTCTGTTCCTGGCGAGCGATACATGAGTGGTTTCGGGCATTTCATGTCAGATCCCGAATTGGCCGCGCAACCGGCAAAAGGTGCTCTGGCGATTTCTGCGCTCGAAAACGACGACGCCTTCGCAGACTTGATTTCCGGCGTCACCTACCGCAACCAACCAGTCGTTTCGATCGGAACCGACAACGTTCGGCCCGAACTTTGTGACTACAGCGTAATCATGTGCGGCTACGGCGGTGAAGTCGACGCCCGCGGCGTTGTCGGATTGATTTCGCCTATGCGAACAGCGTACGGTACGGCGATACCCACCGTTACGTTTGCCGCCGAAACGTTGGACGCGATGGTAAACCGTGGTTGAGCCAGTCGAATCCAACACCACATCACATCTCACTCACGACATCGAAAGAACGGCCGTAACCCATGAGCGAAAAGCGCGACTACTACGAAGTGCTTGAAATTCCTCGCACCGCAAACGAGGAAGACATTAAGAAAGCATTTCGGCGGTTGGCTTTGCAGTACCACCCGGACCGAAACCGAGAAGCGGGCGCAACCGAACGTTTCAAGGAGATCAACGAAGCGTACCAAGTCCTCAGCGATTCCGAGAGTCGCGCCAGATACGATCGTTTCGGCCACCAAGGCGTTAACGGCAACGCAGGCAATGGCTTCGAAGGATTTAGCGACTTTGGCGGTTTCGGAGACATATTTGAATCGTTCTTCGGCGGTGCCTCAGGCACACGCGTACGCCGCGGGCGAGACGTCGAGCTTGCATTGAGCATTTCCTTCCGTGAGGCGATATTCGGTTCAAGCCGAGAAACCGACGTCATGAGGCGGGAAATCTGTTCCCGATGCAACGGGTCACGCGGTGAGCCCGGCAGCCAAAAGACCACGTGCCAAACATGCAACGGCAGCGGCAAGGTACGCCGCGCGCAACGAACATTGTTCGGAAATTTCGAGCAGATCGGCGAATGTTCCACTTGCCGAGGAATTGGAACCCGAGTTGACCGCGCCTGCAATCAATGCAACGCGACCGGCGTCGCCAATAACCGACGCAAGATCTCGATCGACATCCCTGCTGGGGTTGACGACGGCAACCGTATCGTGATGCGGGGTCATGGCGATGTAGGCGAACTTGGCGGTCAGGCCGGCGACCTTTACGTCCGAGTCCAAATCGAACCAGATCGAGTCTTCACCCGCAGCGGCAACGATGTCCTCATCCGTGCTGAATTGAATGTTGTAACAGCGATGCTCGGCGGAGAGATCACCGTGCCGACATTGGAAGGCGACAAAACGGTCACGATCGAACCCGGCGTCCAAACGGGCAACCAGAGTGTGCTCACGGGATTGGGTGTGCCCCGGCTGCGCAACGATGGCCCACGCGGCGACCAAATCATCCAATTCGCTGTAGTTACGCCGCGCTCGCTGACCACCGAACAGAAGGACCTCGTCCGGCAACTCGGCGACACCATGCGCGCAACCGACGGCCGAGCACTCGATCCTGTTATCGTCGAAAACGATGTGACCTACGGAGCACGGTCCGCACAAAACGGCAGCGAAAACGGCATTTGGAGCTGGCTCAAGGGCGCATTTTCCGGACAGTAACGAGCGTAGACAAAGACGCTCAAAAACCTCACCCTCCCCGTTAAATGAGCTGGCAGGACGCCCCAAACGATCGCTGGCTCGAAATCAGTGTCGAACTACTTTCGGAATTCGCGGAACCGGTGACCCATCTCTTCTCGCGTTACGGCGACGAGAGAGTGTTCATCTCCCAATCCGGTGATTGGGATGCCGACGAAGTCGGACCAGATTACGCCCCGAACGACATCGTCACGGTATTTTGCTATCTAAAAGTCGACGACACAGTCGCGAACCGAAAGGGCATGATCGAGATTGGTCTGCGACTCATGTCCGAACTCGCCGATGTAGCACCGCATAAAGAGCGCATCGTAACTGCAGACGAATGGTCCAATCAAACATTCCCTACGATCCGTGTCGGTGATCGGATCGTCATTTCCCCGTCCTCTATAGATGACGAGACACCAGAGGCACCTCCAACCGACGATGTACAGGTCTACCTATCGCCCGGACTGGCATTCGGCACTGGCAACCATCCGACGACTCGGCTCTGCTTAAATCAGATCATCACTGAAGCCGACGAGGGTGACCTGTCTGGAAGTCGGATCCTCGACATTGGATGCGGGTCGGGTATCTTGTCCATCGTGGCGCTGAAGATGGGTGCCTCCGGAGCTTGGTGCGTCGACATCGACGAGACCGCGGTTCGCGCCGTACGCGACAATCTCGTCATGTCTGGCGTCTCCGAACACTCCCATGTCATTCAAGGCTCGGTGCCCGACCCCGACCTTCCGAACTTCAAGTTTGACTACGTATTTGCCAACATTACGTCACGGGTGTTGATCGACCTCGCCGAACCTATGATCGACAATGCCAAACCCGGGGGCATCATCTTGGCTTCAGGCATCATGAACGACCAGATCGATGCGGTCAAGCAAGCATTCACAGGCACTGGATCGGTAACGATCACCAACACCAGAAAAGAAGGCGATTGGATGTTGTTGCGTATGATCAAAACCAGCGATTCGTAGGACGGTTACGAATGCACCGTTTTTACGTCGGCTCTTCTCTTCTGCCCAAGTCGGAAATCGGCGCGCGGATAGATTTACCCGAAGATGTCTCCCACCAAATCCGAAACGTTTTGCGTCTCAAGATCGGCGAATCCTTCCGATTATTCTCCGGCGATGGCCGTGAATGGACAGCTAACCTGACACCCGCTGTCGATCGAAAGCGAGTATCCGCCGAGTTGTTGTCAGTGACCCAACCAGACGTCGAGATGCGCACCCACGTGACAATGGTCATGGCCCTCAATCGTCCCCAGCGTTACGAAGTTGCTCTAGCCAAATGCACTGAACTCGGGGCATCTGAATTTCGCCCGATGATCTCGGAACGCGTTCTGAAGTCCGAAGCGACCATTGGCGCCAATCGCAAGGAAAGGTGGTGCCGCATCGTCACGGAGGCCGCCGAGCTTTCGGGGCGCGTGCGACTGCCTGAGATCACTGAAGCCGCACCCATGTCGACCGTACTTACCGACCTTTCGGCTCAAAACACCCCAATTATCTTCCTCTGGGAAGGCGCGAACGGACCAATGATGTCCGATATTCTTACCGAGCTGCGGAACGACGATCAGCCGCCCAACAACCTGGCTCTCGTTTTGGGGCCGGTAGGTGGTTTTTCAGAAAACGAAGCAATGCGCGCAAACAAGAAGGGCGCCATGCTCGCAAGCCTGGGTCCCAGAATACTGCGAACCGAAACCGCCGCCATCGCCGCGATGTCCGTAGTCGCACAATTCCTTCGGTAGCGCTTGGTATCGTATCGGTCGCGCTACCCGATGATACGAAGCGGTCATCATAAGGCGCGAGATTGCCCGAATCGTGCTAATATGCATCCGCGCCGCATCGGATTCGCGCGCATCGGCACTGAATAACCCGCAATGAACCTACGCCCAGGCCCAGCAAAGAAAGCGATCTTGATCGGCACCGACGGTGCGAGCATGGAACTCTGGCGACGTATGGCAGAGTGGGGCCGCGCGCCCAACATGAAGAAACTCTTGGAAAACGGCGTCTCGCGTCCTATGTTGGGCACCCATCCGACGCTGACGCCTTGCGGATGGACTTCCCTTTTTAGCGGTAGTTGGCAAGGTACGCACGGCATCATGTGGTGGGGATCGCATCGCGAAGGCGAATCGATGAAGACGGCCCAATGGACGATGGCGGCCCACACGTCCGAATCTGAGCAGATCTGGACTACCGCGGAGCGCGCTGGCAAGACTCCGATCATGATTAAACAAGAGATCACCTGGCCCGCCACGCTCGAACGCGGAATACAGATTGAGGGATCCGGACCAGGCGTCTCCAACTACCACCAAATCGCCGGGTATCATCTCTTCGTCTCCGGCAACTGGCGTCCCCGCCCGGTGGGTGGGACGATTGATCCCGAAGCCACCGATCCTAGCCGTGGAGGGACTGATGCACCGTACGATTATGTTGAACTGTCACCCGCCAAGGGATGGGAAAACCTCCCGAAATCTACCTCGGAACCACTTGAGACAGTCGTCACCCTGACACCGCTTAAACGCGGCCGGACGATTCTACATCGAGGTCGCGACGGGGCGCCGCAGGATTGGAACGTCCTCATTTATGCGTCCGGCGGTGACGGCTACGACCGAGTTTTAGTTGCCACGAGCAAAAACGCCGCAGAGCCCTTCGCCGACCTCGGCGTTAGCGAATGGTCCGATTGGCAACTCGAATCGTTCGATATTGACGGCGAGAACGTGGAAGGCTACGTCTCGTGCAAACTCATCACTCTCACTCCGAACGCCGACAACTTTGAATTGTTCTTTCCCCAAATCTGGCCTCGAAGCGGGTACTCCAATCCGCCGACAGTCTCTGATGAGATCGACGAAAAGGTAGGCAATTTCCTCCAAAACCCCGCGCGCGACGCACTCGGTTTCGTTGACGACGAAACTTACATCGAACTCTGCGACTTCCATCACGGCCGCATCGCCGATATCGCCGAAATGCTCACTCGTGATCACGATTGGGACATACTGATGGCGGAAACCCATGCCACGGATTACTCCGATCATTTCTTCATGGGCTCGGCGGATCCCATCAGCGGTGCATCGCTAGATGTGGTCGAACGCTGCTTAAACGGATTAAAGGACACCTACGAATCTGCCGACAAGATGATTGGCAGACTGATGGCACTCGCAGACGAAGACACAGTTGTATGCATAGTTTCGGATCATGGTGCGACTCCCAACCGCAGTGATCCGCCTGATGTCAAAGACATACTTGTCGATGCGGGATTACTCGTCTTCACCGATAAACCGTCGAACCAAGATGCTGCGCGGACGGGTCCATTCGGCCCCGGTGAAGTTCCCGACCGCGTCGATTGGGACGTGATGATGCAGAACAAATTCGAGATCGATTTTGACAAGAGCATCGCCATCCCGATGAATTCGATCGACATCTTCATCCCGGTTAAAGGCCGCGACCCCGAAGGACACGTCGACCCCGAAGACTACGAGAAAGTCCAACGCAAAATCATCGACACTCTAATGTCCTACACCGATCCGGAAACTGGGGAACACCCATTCTCCGTCGTCCTCAGCCGTCAAGATGCTGAGATGTTGAATATCTGGGGATCTTCTGCGGGCGATGTCATCTACGCCATGCGGCCCGAATTCGACGGCGTCCACGGCAAGCACTTGCCATCGTCCGTGTTCGGCATCGGTAGCCAACACTCCACGTTTGTGCTCGCCGGGGCCGGGGTCCGCGAAGGCGTCGAACTCGAGCGAAAGGTTCAAGTCGTCGATGTTGCACCTACGCTGTGCCACCTTTTGGGTTGGCCTATGCCCAAAAACGTAGAAGGTGGAATCGTCTATGAGGCTCTTGAGGATCCAAACTGGTACCTCAAGCAGTAATGAGTTAACCTGTTGCAGAACGTTAATCTCTCACAAGCTCGATTTTCAACGACAGCAAACGCACATCATCACTCCTAGGAGGAGAACCAATGCGAAAAATCTGGATATCCAAATCAGGCGTAGCGTTGGCGATAGCAATTGTGTTATCCGCCATCGTGTTCGCCTGCGGCTCCGAAACGATCGTCGAGGTGACGCGCGAAGTCCAAGTTACGGTTGAGGTTGAGAAAGAGGTCATCAAAGAGGTGGAGATAGCGGTCGAGACGGAGGTCGAGGTCGAAGTTGAGGTTACACGCGAGGTCGCGGTGGAAGTCGTCGTAACCGCCACGGCCGAAGCCTACGGCGCGGGCGCAGGTGCCGAAACTTTAGCCGCGGCCACGGCAGTGGTTGAAGCACCGACGTCGCAATCCGGCAAGCTAGTGGTCGTTTCACCTGAAATCGGAGCCGGTTGGTTCACTAGTTCACCATACGATGACTACACCAGCGACAAATACGGTGTAGCGGATCCCATCATCTACGCTGACCCTGCCCCAGTTCCGCAACGCGGTACATTCAACCCAGCGATCAGTATCGCAAATGGTTGGAAGGTGGCCGAAGACGGAAGATCCATCACCTTCAACATTCGCGACGGCGTGCAATTCCACCACGGTTGGGGAGAGCTGACCGCCGAAGACGTCGCTTGGTCGTTTAACGACGCCCTCCGGGAGGGCAACACAAACGGCCGCTCGGGATTCGTTGGCGAATACCAAGGCTCGTGGGAAGCTGTTGACGACAACACGGTCATCATGCACGTCAAAGAAGGCGCGACTCTGAGCCCGGTTTGGCTACTCGAGACATCCAACGTCTGGCGAAACACGCTGACCGCGACCTCGAAACGCGCCATCGATGAACTCGGCAAAGAAACCGGCGGCAGAAAGATCGGGCAAGGCCCGTTCATGATGATCGAAGGCGAAGCTGACAACTTCATCGAGTTCGAAGCAGTAACCGAACACTACCGAAAAGTGCCGGCTATCGAGGCGATGCGGATGGTCGCTATCCCTGAGCCTGCGACACGTGTTGCGGCCTTCGTTAACGGCGAGGTCCACATCTCTGTGATGTCAGCGCAATTCGTGCTTGAGGCAACTGGACAGGTTGATGGATCACGAGTTCAACCCCTTGGTGAAGGTCAGACGCTGCACATCTACATGGGTGGCAACTTCTGGCAGACATCAGACCCGGTCGACCCTTCAACAGAGTTCCCGCGGGAAGGATGGCAACCCGACGCCGAACACCCTTGGATCAGCGACCCTAACGACCCCGCATCAATGGAACGCGGAAACAAGTTCCGCAGAGCTTTGAGCATGGCCGTGGACCGCGCTGCCATTAACGAGGTTATCGGGCAAGGTCTATACCCACCGCACTATACCTTCACTGGATTCACGAGCAACGACCCGTTGTGGAAACCCGAATGGGAAGTTCCGTTCGACCCCGAAGGCGCACGGGCACTGATGGCCGAGGCAGGCGTGCCCGAAGGTTTTAGGATTCCGGTGTGGTTGACGCCAGACTCTGGATCTTTGCCTTTCGACATCGCCGAAGCTGCGGTGCTGCAATGGGCCGCGAACCTGAACTTGAATGTTGAAATCGATGCGACCGCGTACTCCGGTAATCGACCGAAACTTATCGGTCGCACGATTGACATTCCGCTGTACCACCACATGAACTTGGGCTACTTCGACGAACCTAAGGGGCGTTTGATGACGGCCGCTAAGGGTGGCGCAAACCGTGGCATTGAATTGCCTAACGATATCCTCGAGAAGACCTACTGGGCGAACTTGGTTGAGACCGACGCACAGAAACGCATCGAGAACAACATCCTCCTCACGGACTGGCTCGCAGAGACTTCGTTGGTGATGTCGATGGTCCGACAAAGCCAGCTCTACGCAGTCTCACCCGAAGTCGCTGAATGGATGCCATACACCGAAACGTTCGGCACCTTTAACGGCGCAGATACGGTCGTTCTCCGGTAAAACGAAAAACATGGTGTCGGCCAGTTAATCTACTGGCCGGCATCTGGTGGTCATCCGATATCAGGTTTCGGGCTCAATTAAAAAGGATTGCCACCGTCCGTCGAAAAGAGGATGTCAGCAGTCGAGATGACTGTTGAACAACGACTATGTGGCGAATCATTGTTAACCGACTAGCCTTCGGGGTAGCGATCGTACTGTTGATCACGATCGTCGTCTTCGGCCTGTCCCGCGCCGCCGGTGATCCTCGCAACATCTATCTCGACGAATATGCCACACCGGAAGCCTGGGACGCGTGGGGCGAGCGCATGGGTCTCGATAAACCCCTCTACGTCCAATACGGCGTGTGGCTTTGGGATACCCTCCGCGGAGATTTCGGTGAATCCCTCTACTACGATGTACCAAGTATCAGATTGGTGCGAGAACGCGTCCCTAACACGCTGCAATTGGGAGGCGTCGCGTTCGGAGTCGCAATCCTCATCGGCATCCCCTTAGGAGTGATCTCCGCAGTTCAACGCGGATCAATCATCGACTACGGCGTTCGCGGTTTCGCCTTGCTCGGCCAATCGGTTCCTGTTTTCTGGATAGGAATAATGATGATTCTCATCTTCTCCGCGACCCTGGGATGGTTGCCATCGAGTCGAAACGAAGGCTGGCAACATTACATCATGCCATCCATCGCACTCGGTTGGCTACCAGCAGCCGGATTGATGCGCATCACGCGCGGGGCTATGTTGAACGTCCTTGACAGCGAATACATCAAACTAGCCAGAGCCAAAGGCGTCTCCTCTGGCAAGATAATCTGGTCGCACGGTTTTCGCAACGCGATAATTCCACCGCTAACCGTCGCGGCCTTGATCTTCGCCGCATTCCTTACTGGCACCGTAGTCATCGAGACCGTATTTGCATGGCCTGGAGTCGGCCGTCTCGCCGTCCAATCCATCAAAAACAACGATTTCCCCGTCCTCAGTGCCATCGTAATCCTCTTCTCATCCTTCTACATCCTGCTCAACCTCATCGTTGATCTCCTCTACGCCCAACTAGATCCTAGAATTCGGTTGGATTAACGGACAACCTAGATGTCCATCGAAGCAACATACGTGCCGTCGCCCCTCGACGATACGCTACCGAGCAACCCGGTATTGCGGGCGCTGCGCGTCGGTTGGGCATGGACGCGACGGTACCCCGTCGTTCCCTTTGCGGTCCTCGTATTGATGCTCGTCTGCGCCATATTCGCCGAACAGCTGTCGCCGCATGACCCCTTGAGAGGGAACCTAAGAGCAGCATTCACACCGCCAATATTCATGGACGGCGGAACATGGGAACATCCCCTCGGAACCGATCACCAAGGTCGAGACGTCCTGAGCCGAGCCATCTACGGTGCTCGGATCTCGACGATCATCTCCACCGCAGTAATCCTCGCCGGAGGAATCGGCGGCACCGTTATCGGACTGATCGCCGGCTACCGTGGCGGATGGGTAGACCAAGCCGCAATGCGCGCCGTCGACTTCACCCTCGCAATGCCATTCCTGCTCGTCGCACTCGTCGTCGTCGTTGTTTTCGGCCAGAGCCTCGAACTCATCATCGTCCTGCTGATCCTCTTCGGGTGGGACAACTTCGCCCGCGTCGTACGCGCCGAAACCCTCACCCTCCGAGAATCCGACTACGTCAGCTACGCCCGTATCCAAGGCGCATCGCAAGCCCGCATCCTTTTCCGCCACATCCTACCCGGCGTCGTCGGCACCGTCCTCGTCATCGGCAGCCTCCGCGTTGGCTCCCTTATCCTCACCGAATCCACCCTCAGCTTCCTCGGCGTCGGCGTCCCACCCGACACTCCCGCATGGGGCATCATGGCAGCCGACGGCCGTCAGCACCTCTCCCGTGCCTGGTGGATTTCCACCATGCCCGGCATCGCCATCTTCCTCGTCGTCATGGGCTTCAACTTCCTAGGCGACTGGCTCCGCGACTGGTTCGATCCTAGATTGAGGCAGTTGCGGGTTCAGTGATTAGGTCAACAATCAGGCGCCAGCAAAGAAGTGTTGCTCAGCAACTCTCATAGAGAAGCGATCGATCTGTAGAAAGCTAGCCACGCTCGTTGTTGTTCGGTGTCTAGGTCGGCCCATAATCGTCCCGTTGGATCGGCATGCATTTGTGCAAAAGTTGCGTCGGTAGCCCTTCGATTGCTGAAATCTTCGGATGAAAGCATATGCCGACGCATCCATGTTGCGATGAACGCTTCCGAATAACCAGGTTTATTTGCGGCAACCCTAAGACACATCTCAACGGCTACGTCTTGGTTAACCAAAATGGTATGGGCATTATTAACTATGAAGACAAATGAGGTTGTCAGCGCAGCGCGTTTATTGCCGTCGTTGAAGGGATGATTCAACGTAATTGACCACATCAAAGCCGCAGCCTTTTCAGCAATTGACGGATAACGGTCTAGACCGAAATATGGCATCGGACGAGCAAGCGAAGACGTCAGCAATCCGCGTCCCTGTTCTCCACCCAAGAACTGAAAGTCAGGTTCGGCAATGTCGTACGACGGAAAAAGAACTGGAACCAAGCGAGTGATTACGGATTCAACGAATTCGGCGTTAGGATACCAAACTCCGTCAATGATGTCTTGATTCATCGACTACTAACCATCATGAAAAAATTCGCCCCTCAATGAGGGGCGTTGTTCGAATCGAAGGACCTAGGCGCACTCTAGTTAATTTTTCTCAAGCTCTTGGAGTGCTTCCCCTATCGTGCCGGCGATGAGATCGACCATGGCATCGATACCCTCAGGAGATTCCGCCCACTCCCAATACTTTTCTTTAGGTGTGCGCGACACGACACGCGAAAGTTCAACAAACTCTCGCCAAGTCTCGAGTGTAGCCAACTCACGCTCGGTCATTGCTTCTTGAGGAGTCTTGGTCATGTTTGAGGGATCGATTCACCGCGTACGCATTCTATGCAAAATCCTACAACAGCCGGAACGGAGGTGGCTATTCCCGCTGCAACTCCCTGCGCATCAATTCTCCCATCGCTTCGGTTGGCGGGACCCCATCGAACATGACGTTGTGCGCCGTCTCGGTGATCGGCATCTCGACGCCTAACTCCCGCGCGATCCGCAATGTCGCACGCGTCGTCGGCACACCTTCTGCGGTCTGGCCCACGTACTCCAACGCGTCTTCGACGGAATCTCCTTCCGCCAATCTAGTGCCCAATCGGTAGTTTCGACTCAAAGGACTGTAGCAAGTCGTCAACATGTCGCCCACGCCGCTCAATCCCGCGAACGTAGCTGGTTTCGCGCCAAGAGCCAATCCCAAGAGAGTTATTTCGTGTAACCCGCGCGTCACGTAGGCCGCCTTCAAATTCGATCCCAAACCTGACGCGTCGATAAATCCTGCTCCAATTGCGATGATGTTCTTCAATGTCCCACCCAACTCGACGCCAATGATGTCGTCAGACGCGTAGACGCGTAGACGTTCTCCGCTGGTCATCATCTGGACTCGCTCAGCTGTTTCGATCGAAACCGAAGCGGCGGTCGCAAGTGCCGGTAAACCGATGGCTATCTCAACCGAAAGATTAGGACCCGACAATGCGCAGATATTACCCATCGCTTCATCGACCGACACCGCGTGGTGAACCGAAATGTTCTCGGCGATGACTTCGCTCATCCGTTTCCCACTCTCGATCTCGAGCCCCTTGGTGGCACTCACAACGATCGTCTCGGGTGCAATTTCCGCGACATGAGCTTCGATGACTTCCCGCATCGCAATTGATGGAACCGCGATGATTACGCAGTCAACGCCGGACAACGCAAGCCGTGGGTCATGAAGGACCGACATTTCATCTGGGAACGTCATCCCTTGCAGGTAACGTTTATTTTCGCGGTCGGCCGCCAACTCAGCTGCGCGCTCTTCGGTCCGGGCTAGTAGGCGCGTCTCGTTCCCTTGTCGCCCCAGCAACACGGCCAAAGCGGTACCCCAAGATCCCGCACCTATGATTCCGATTGCGGAAATCGGATCAAGCTCCCTGTCCGCCAGAGGTCGATTTCCCCTCCGCGGCGTTTATGTCGAGGCGGTTCTCCGTCCCTTTGCGTAATCGGGAGATGTTTTCTCGATGGCTGAACAGGATCACGACGACCGTCGGGATTGCAAAGGCTAGATACTCGATTGGTTCCGCCAACACAAAGCTGTCGGTGATTGGAATATCGACGATCGCGATTACGATCAACGCCAAGATTCCCAGCGACGCTCCGATAATCGATCCGAGCGAAACATACCGCGTCAGCAACGCAATCGCCAAGCCGATCAACGTGACAACACCGGCAGTAGGCGACAACACCACGAGCGCGGCCCAACCGGGGGAAATGCCTTTCCCACCTTTGAATCCCGCAAACAGTGGCCACGTGTGACCCAGAATGACGCATGTCCCCGCAATCCCATGCAACAGGTAGGAGTCCGGCACAAGTATCAACGACACCGCGATCACCAAAGCGCCTTTGGCGAAGTCCAGCACGAACACCAATGCCGCCGCTTTTTTCCCGGCGGTCCGCAACACATTCGTCGCACCCATCGAACCGCTACCATGTTGGCGCGGGTCAACGCCTCCAAACATCTTGCAGACGATGAGGCCCACCGGTATCGATCCGACGAGATATGCTGCGGGTGCGATTAAGACCCACGCCAACCATTCGTTCATTTGGTCTCAAGCAGTGTCACGATAAAGCATCCTGATCGGCGATCCCTGAAAACCGAACGCATCTCGCATCCTGTTTTCCAAGTACCGCTTGTATGAGAAATGCAGAAATTCAGCGTTTTTGCAGGTTATCACGAATGTCGGCGGACGTATGGCCACTTGCTCGATTGCCGATATGCGGACCCGCCTTCTACCGTGCGCGGGTAACGGCCGATCACCCAGTGCCGCATACAGTGTCTTTGAAAGTTGATTGGCTTCAACGCGTTTCGTGAATTGGGCAAAGGTGCGAATAATGGCGTCGGGAATCCGGTTGATGCCACGGCCCGTGAGCGCCGAGGTCAACAAGACAGGTGCGCCCACGATGAACTTGAACCGATCCTTTATCTCGTCCATGGCCTCTTCGAATGAGGTTCCTATCTCCCTAGACAGGTCCCATTTATTGACAATGACGATGCCTGACTTGTGAGCGTCGCGAGCATATCCGCCAATGTGAGTGTCCTGGGCGGTGACGAATTCCTCGGCATCCAACACGAGGATCGTTACGTCCGATCTCTCAATCGCGCCGATCGTGCGTATGGCGCTGTACTTCTCGATTCCTTGCTCGGTCTTCCCGCGCCGGCGCAACCCGGCAGTGTCTAGGAACATCATCGGTCTGTTCTGATATTCGTAGACGGCATCCACTGTATCCCGAGTGGTACCTGGAACGGCGCTTACGATCGATCGCTGCTCGTGAGTCAACGCATTGAAGATCGCCGACTTTCCAACATTAGGCCGCCCGGCGATGGCTACCCGGATGACATCCCCGGTTACCTCATCCTCGGGATCATCATCGACGTGTTCGAAGACCTCATCCATCATCTCCGCCACACCGATATCGTGATATGCGCTAATCGGAATTGCCTCTCCCATGCCCAACGAGGAGAACGTGTATAGCTCAGCCAATCGCGTCGTGTTGTCGGTTTTGTTCGCCGCCAACACATACGGCTTCCCCGATCTCCTCAAGAGTTCTGCTGCGTCGTAGTCTGAGGCCGTCACCCCGGCTGCGGAATCCACAAGCATGATCACCGCATCGGCCGTGTGGATCGCCCGTTCTGTCTGCGTCCGGACCTCATCCCAAAGTTGCAGCTCTGCCGAGGGCACATCCTCGATACCCGCCGTATCGATCAGCATGAAGCGACGGTCGAGCCACTCCGCATCTACCGAGACCCGGTCTCTAGTCGTCCCTGGCGTGTCGCTGACGATTGCGATGCGGCTGCCCGCGATGCGATTGAATAAAGTCGACTTCCCGACATTGGGGCGACCAACTATGGCTATTACTGGTAGCGACATCGTGTTTGTTGTTGCATTGTCCCCTCTCCCAATGGAAGGGATTCCAATAGTCCCTTCTCCTTCTGGGAGAGGGTTAGGGCACGCTGTTAATTCCGGACGATGTGCTCCATTAACGCCATCTGTGCCCACATCCGGTTCTCGGCCTGCTGATAAACAACCGACGATGGATGCGACAGCATATCTTCAGAGACTTCCTCGCCAGGATGGGCCGGCATGTCGTGCATGAAGCGAGCCTGTGGCTTTGCGTACTCCATCAGTTCAGGATTCACCTGGTAACCCCGGAAATCCTTCAAACGCTGCGCCGTCTCAGCTTCTTGACCCATGCTCGTCCATACATCGGTGTAGACGAAATCTGCATTTCTGGTAGCTTCAACCGGGTCACGCATCTGAATCACACTACCCATCTTGGCGACATCTGACGTGTAGCCTCCGACATCAGAGCGCAAGCCGTACGGCAGTTCATAGCCGTTCGGCGATGCTATCAAAATGTCACCACCCAACCCGGCCACCGCATACGCGAGACTCGCGGCAACGTTGTTGCCATCGCCGATAAACGCGACGCGCACATCGTCAAGATAGCCACGAATCTCCAACATCGTCATTACATCGGCCAGCGCTTGACAGGGATGCTCTCCATCCGTCAACGCGTTGATCACCGGAACATCGCTGTTTTCACCGAACTCATCCAGCGTGGATTGTGCGAACGTGCGAACCACAGCCATGTTTGCCATGCTCGCGATCACCTTCGCGACATCAGAAACCGGTTCGCGCTGGCCAAGCCCGACCTCCTCCGGCGAAAAGTACACCGGTTTAGCGCCAAGCTTTTCCGCACCGATCCAAAACGACAACTTCGTCCGCAGCGACGGCTTTTCGAACAACAACGCCACCGCCATCCCCTCCAACGCTCGACTATCCGCACCGTTCTTGAGCTCGATCGCCCGGTACAGCAACGGAGATATCTCCGCCGGCGGGAGGTCTTTGAACCTTAAGAAGTGCCTGTTCATGTCGATGCCCTCACATCACGCACAGCAAACCAAAAGCCGCGCAACAATACCTAAATTGTGCAACACGCGAAGCCTCGACCAAAAAACCGGGATCGAACCCGAAAGTCGTAAACGCTACGTCATTCCAGCGGAATCCGGAATCCAGAGGGGCATGGTGACGGATTAGAAGGATGTGGGAGCCGTCATCCCCGAAAGGGGTTCAAGCCGGCGTGAAGTTCGGTAGCGTGTAGTCGTCGCTGATCTTCGTGAAAACCACTTTCAACGCCATTCCGATGCTGAAATTTTCCGGCTCAGGATCCACCCCCACGATGTTCGCCGCCATCTTCGGTCCCTCTTCCAACTCCACAATCGCCGCGACATATGGCACTTCACCCATGAACCCAGGATGTGGTGGGATGTGGACAATGCCGAAGGTGTGCAACGTTGCATTTCCTGACGCTTTCACCCACTCCAACTCGCCGCCTGGCGTTGCCAAACTGAACGCCCGCGGGTAGAACTGGTATTCGCCCGTAGCCTTGTCCCGTTGCAACCAAAGCTCTCCGTTCCGAGCACCTTCCCAATAGCGGTCAGATTCTGGCTGCGATACCGGTTCCGGTCGTGAAGGCGCATCAGTCGTCATCGTGTATTTCCTTCGCGGAGATGATTGCGTTTAAGGGTTTCAAACCGTGAGTAGATTGTAACCGCGCAGTGCGTCGGTTTGCCGACCAGCAACATACGTCCGCGACGTTACGGCGAAAAATCCTCTCCGTCAACAATTACCCCCGTCACCGTCGCATCCCCGTCATCGTTAACCGAAACTCGAATCTTCAAATCCTGTGCCCGTTCTATTTCCCACCCGGTTCCCTCCGGCACGAAATACGTCCCGATCCCAAAATCGATCCTGCCGTTCGACTGCATTCGACCGCGAACGAAAACCTCACCGTTCCCCTTCGGCACTCGGTCATCGTTCAGATACCGGATTGCCTCCCAGACCTCATCCTTTTTGATCAAAACCACGATCACATCGTCTCCAACCGCGAATTCGGTCTTCATGTCCTCAGGAACAACCGCAATCTCGTAGTCTAGAATCGCATAGTCGCCCTGCATCAGCGACCGGGGATCCACAGGCGCGCCTTGCAGAATCACCTCAGTTCCAGTGGCAACTGCATACTGCTTCACGGCAGCGAACACCACCAAGCCGGCCATCTGTAACGCGACAACCGCGAAAAACAATCTTGTCGCCGTGTTCGTCATGAAACAGTCGACCGGTTCCGAATATCCCCGATAATCCGCCGACGCACCCTCTCCAGCCCCAATCCCATCGCGATCAACAACACACCTGCAACGATGTACGCCATCGCCTGATGCAGCAACCCCAACTCAATCCCGATCTCGAAGTAGCGTGAGATGACAGTGATGCTGAAAAGTACGAACGCGATGTTCACCAAGTAGTTGCGGTTGAACCGGATGCCCGCGTTAACCATTGCAACCACGGCAGCGATGATGACGGCATTGAAAGGCAACCAGAACCACGAGACCGATGCAAACAGCCCAACGAGCGTCAACAACGCGATACCGAATATCGCCAACACGCCGCTGACCTCCCATCTCCAGCGAGCAGATACTACGGTGTCTGTCGCATCCCACCTGTATCCGACGTACGTGACCACCCCTGAAACTGCAACGGAGAACGCTATGGTCGCCCAATACTCGAGAGTTAATGTTGGGAAGTCCGAGTACTCCAGCTCCGACCACAGGAACATCGACCCGAGGATGTAAGTCGCGATCCCGGCGATCACAAATCCCCATATTTCATACACCCGCGCAAAATGCTGATACTCCGTCAGTCGCGCGTGCAACCTGCCAATCGCGAACAGGGCACCACCCACCAACATGTACGCTATCAGTCCCCAAAACAAAATCGCGCCGTCATCGAATCCGGTTGTCGTCCACTCTTGCGACCGGAACCCAAGTCCGCTGAGCAGCAAGATCATCGATAGAACCAATACCGCTTTCGACCGAGTGATGTAAGCGAGCGGAATAACCCCGACGAACCACGCGATAACCAGGTTCGGGTGATTCACCTCTACGTTGAACGACTGCGCAATCAAGTGTATCGACGCGCCGAACAAAATCGCGCCGAGCAGAATGATCGCGATACCGGTGCGTGGAAATTCAAACCGATATGCCAGCGACCAACCGACAATGTATGAAGCAGTAGTGAAGCCTATCAACAGACCCATCTTCGCGAAGCCAGATAACCCGTCCCAATTCACCGCCACCAACCCGATAACACCGAGCCCCACAAGCACCGTGCCGAAAATGGCGATGATGCTCGAAAACCGGCTCAAACCAAACGCGCGACGATGCACTTCCGTGGTCTGATATCGGTTGGCCAGAGTCTCCGCCAACTCCGAGGAGATCAAACCCTCGGCACGCCAAACCTCGATCTCCCCTCGCATTCGCATCGCGAACTTAGTTGTGTCGCTGACTGGCGCTCCACTCTCGCGTTCATCCATTGTCGCCATACCGATATTCTACGCGCGGCCGGCAACGTCAGGGAGCTGGCGCTCGCCACCGCGACGGGGCATCAGCATAATTGCGGGTTCCCGTTTCGACGGTCTCGCCCCGCGGATCCGACGGTGGATTGTCATTGAGGATGCCTGCAGGACCTAGGACATAGTAGACGAGGAAAAAGAGGATTGCGGTGGTCATCGACAGATCGACCCAGCCTAAGTAGTTCAGACGAAAGATGAACTGATCGTTTCCGAGTTCGAGAGCGGATGCCATCACGGCGTAAAGCAGGCCTGGCCAGATGACGCTTAGTCCGAACGCGGACGCGGCCCGCCAGCGTTCGAATCCGATGCTGACCGCGAGCGCTATCAGCGCAAAAAAGACGGAGAAGACCACCGGGATAATCGAGTAAATGAAGATTGGTTGGTATTGCCCAATAAACAGTGAACACATGATTGCCGCGTAAAACCAAACCACCATCGCCCATTTCAACGCTTGATGTCGAGTTTGCTTTGCTCGGCCTATCAGGTACATCGCGGTAGTTGTGACAGCAATTGTTATCAGTTTCAGCAAGATCTGAACGCCGCGCTCAGAGTCATGAAACTGGGCTTCCGGACCTAGAATCTCAGATGCAAAATACGTCACCGCGATGATGAGAGCCACCGCCGTTAGCAGAGGGATGGCGTTGTGCTGCATACGATCGAGAAACTTGCCCTTCGTGCGCTCCGGAAACAACCATGGAGACTTGTAGAAGTGGACGACGCGCGAGTTCTCGATGGCGGCAATGAACGCAAAAGCGGACATCGAAAAGAACAGGTCGACTGGCAAGGCGGCCCCGACGTAAGTTACGTCCCACACGAATGACAACGATACGAACGGGGTCGTAAGCATCAACAAGCACCATATTCGCGATGCTGAACGTCCCGAGATCGCCATCTTTGTCGATACGGCTGAAACCGCGATCGCCACCGCTGCTGCGATCACCGCCCAAGGGATGCCGACCACGTAACCGCTCAAGACGCCAAGGAACTCAGCGTTCGGGGTTGAAAACACCCATAGCGAGAGGAACCACACGGCGCGAGTCGTTACCCAGACAGCGATGACGTAAACAATTGCATGGTCAACATCACGCCTTCGAAGATAGACCCACCAACAACTATGTGCCAGGGTCGCCACTACCATCGGTAGTTGCTGCAACCAACCGCTGAAGCCGACGAAACGTGCAAATGAACCGGTTTGATCCGGACCGCCCGACGCGTAGTCGCCGTAGGCGAATTGCGTCAGGATGAACACACACACCATCAAATTGATCGGCACTCCAAGCAGGATAACCGTCTGCGCCGACGCGATATCATCGGAGGCGATTTTACGGAGACGAGAGGGTTGTCGCGATAGGATTGACTCGCCAGGATGCCGATTCAACAATCGGTAAATCTTTACTCGTAAGACAACCCATAAAGAAAGCACTACAACTGGCAAAGCAAATAATGCTAACGTTACTTCCATATCAATTGCCTACCTATGTTGCTCATGAAGAAAAGGAGTGGATAATATCGTGACGCAGGTTTTTTGATAGGCGATTGCTCAGTGCTTAGGACGTTTCATCAACCGTCGTAACGCTACTCCCGCGCCAAAATCACCGTCCCCGTCGAAGACAGATATCCACCAGTCCCATGCGCCACCGCCAAGTCGCAGTTTTCCAACTGCCGCTCGCCGGTCTCACCGCGCAGCTGACGAACCGCCTCGACGACAGTGAATATCCCGTACATTCCTGGGTGCGTGTAGGACAACCCGCCACCAGAGGTATTTACCGGAAAATCACCGCCCGGCGCCGTCCGCTGGTTCGCCACCAAATCCGGACCTTCACCAGGCGCACAGAACCCGAGGTTCTCCAACGACACCAACACGGTGTAGGTGAACGAATCGTAGATCATCATCAGGTCCAGATCCGAGTGTGAAACCCCGGCCATCGACAACGCCTGCTCACCTGTGTTCCTGCCAAAGGCCCGCGTCAGATCCGGCATCTGCGAGATCATCGAATGGTCATGGCCTTCCGCCGCTCCCAAGATCGCGACACCACCTTTGGCGCAGTCCTTAGCCCTTTCGGCTGTCGTCACCACGATCGCCGCGCCCGCGTCCGTCACCAGACAGCAGTCCAGTAGATGGAACGGCCACACGATCCAACGAGAATCGTGGTAATCGTCGAACGTCGCCGGGCGGTCGTAGAAATACGCTTTATCGTTCATGTTGGCCCACTTGCGAGTCGATATCGCGATGTTGGCCATGGCCTCCCGCGTTCGGTCTTCACCGTACTGATGCATGTAACGCCGTGCAGCCATCGCATAAGAAACCGGCGGACCAATGATCCCATACGGACGCTCATACTGGTTCTGCGGCGTCCCAAGATTTGCCCCCAGACCGGCACGATCGTTACGACCCGCCTGACCGTGCGTAATCAACGCGACCTCGCAGTACCCGGCCTGTATCGCAGCAATCGCATGAGCGATGTGAATCACGAATGATGATCCGCCAACCGAAGTGCTGTCCGTAAACCTTGGCTGTATCCCCAGATACTCTCCCACATCCAACGTCGACCACCCAGCCGTCATCAGCCCATCGACATCCGAAAGCGAAAGCCCCGCGTCGTCCAACGCATTGATCGCCGCCTCCGCATGATGCGCCAACGGCGACTTGTCCGGCACGTTCCCGATCTCATCAGATTCGGCAACACCTACAATCGCAGATTGTCCAGAAAGCGCTTTCAGTCTATTAATGTTCGGCATGATCGATATCCAACTCCGTTAGCAACTCCGATGCACAGCCAGTGTGCAACAAGCATTTTACCCGCGCAGTGCCAAATGTAAACTTGAACCGCCAATTCAGATACCTATTGACTCGCCCGAAAGTTCCACTCCATGCCCGAAGAAAAAGGCGCTCCTCCCCAAGTCCAAGTCAAGTCACTCGACGACTACCTTGAAGTCATGTCCAAAGCCGTCTTCCAGAGCGGCATGTCATGGCAAGTCGTCAACGCAAAATGGCCTGACACCAACGAAGCGTTCCACGGCTTCGAAATCGGAAGAGTGGCCGCTTTGACCGAAGAAGAGTTAGAGGAACTTGCACACGACACCCGCGTCATCCGAAACCGACGCAAGCTCGCCGCCATCGTCTACAACGCGCAGCGCATCATCGAACTCGACGCTGAATACGGCTGCTTCATCGATTACCTCCGATCCCACGGCGACTTCTACGACGTCGTCAAAGACCTGAAAAAACAGTTCAAGTTCCTCGGCGACACCGGATGCTACTTTTTCCTATACGTCATCGGCGAACCAGTCCCACCACATGATGAGTGGATGCGCGTCAAAGAGGGCACATCGCGCCGGCGGTAGGGTAGCGCGCAACAAGGTTGCCCCCGCTCGCGGGGGAAATGTCCGAAGGACAAAGGGGGCTCGTGCCGTGAAATCCCGTAAATGCGGCCGTACAGGGTGTCCATCGTTCTACCTGATAGATTACGTATCAACTCTTCCACCTCGTCAGTGATCAAGGATCCCCGCCGTGAAAGTAGTAATGACCCCCATGCCCGGCGGCGTAGCCCCCGGCGAAGCCGACGACGCCGTCATCCGCGACCTCGAAGCAACATTCCCCGATGTCAACTTCGTCTGGTGCGAAACCGAGGAAGACCAGCTCATCGCCATCGATAACGCCGACGCCTACTGCGGATGGCCAACCCGCAAAGTATTCCTCGCCGCCAAGAATCTCAAGTGGATACACTGCGCTGGGACTGGCATCGACGGCATCATGAAGATCCCCGAACTCGTCGAATCCGATATCCCCGTCACAAACTCCCGCGACTCCCACGTCAGCCCGATGGCCACGCACGTCTTCGCCCTCATCACCTCGCTCGCGCAACGCCTAAACGAGATGCTTCCCCAACAATTGGCTCGCGAGTGGAGACCCGAAACCTACGCATGGCGTCAGATCGAACTCGAAGGCGCAACCCTCGGCATCTACGGGTTCGGGAACATCGGTCGCCGTGTCGCCAAACGAGCTTCGGGTTTCGACATGAAGGTGTTCGCCGTTGACAAAGACCCTAGGCCGTCCGAACACGCCGAAGAGGTCTGGGGCTTAGAGAAACTCGACGACCTCATCGCCATGTCCGACTGGTTCGTCGTCGCCTGCCCCTACACTAATGAGACGATGAAATCCATCGACTACCGCCGCATCGCGCTGATGAAGCCGACCGCTCACATTATCGTGATTTCCCGAGGCGGCATCGTCGACGAAAACGCTATGTGCAAAGCGATTCGGTATGGTGAGTTGGCCGGTGCCGGTTTGGACGCGATGGAGCCAGAACCTCCCGACGCCGATAGCCCTCTATGGGACACGCCGAACGTGATCTTTTCGCCACACGCATCGGCGCTGGTGCCGGACATGTACTTAGGCCGCCGGGAGGTGTTCAAGGAGAATCTGCGACGATTTATCGCCGGAGATCCCTTCATCTACGAATGCGACAAGGTGGAGGGGTACTAAACGAACACCGATGAATGTAGACCAATCGTCTGGTCATGTCAACACGGTGCTGAAACCCGACGCAAAATCCGATGGTCAATTACAGTAGGTTCAAGAAGGCTATCGATCAATAGGGACGCTGGTTGCAGGATCACAAACTCAGATTAACCTTCGAGGGCCCATCAATCGACGAACGAGGTGTGTCGTTTGAAGATTTGGCGAGTACTATTTCGCATCTTCAACGCGCAATCAGTACGTTGCTTCGAGAATCCGAGGGCACTGACCAACGATTGGGTCACTCAGCGCGATCTGTGATTGAAACAACCAAACTGCGTTTGGTTAGTGGTTCCGAACGCTCGGCGACCACCGAGTGGGAGTTGTCACCCAAAACTCATTTCGATACGCCCCTTGGCCAGCCAGACGCGAGTGTCGTGCAGGCGTTGTTTCATCTCACCAATGGTTCAGGCGGAGGGACTGTCAAAATGTCCGCAACCGTCAAAGCTGAAATCAACGAAATCGGCAACGGTCTCTCAGACGATGTAGACGTCGTAAAAATCACTTCGCCGAGCAACCGTCAATCCATCGAAATCCGACGTTCGGCAAAAACGACGAACGTCAAACCCAATGCCGAACGAAAAAGTCAAACTCAATCTCGGACCGAACCATTCGATTTGGAAGCTGTTTTGAACGATCCAAGCCCTAAAGTATTCCGCCGCGACAAGGTCGTTGCTGCCAGCGAACCTTTCGACGTTGAGAAGTTCAACGAGATAATTCGCCAGGGTAGACGGGATACATGAACGCAGAATCGGCGTTGGTCGTGGTTGACACGAGTGTGGTGTCCATCTTGTTCAACAATCGGATGAGATCGAACGCATATGCAGAATTCTTGGAAGGCAATAGAGCGTTCATCTCGTTCCAGACGCTGGAAGAGCGTTTGTATGGGGCCTATCTTGCCGGTTGGGAGAGCCGCCGAATGAACGAGTTGACGGCCCATCTAGACCAATACACGGTTATCTGGCCAAACCCCGAATTGGTCGAGATTGCGGCTCGTATTCGCGCCCAGCGTGAGCAACAAGGACGGAGATTACACCTGGCCGACGCGTGGATCGCTGCCACGGCGCTCCTGCTAAATTGTCCCTTGGTCTCAGACGACAATGACTTTGATGGCATTCCAAACTTGGAACTGCTCACCGCTTAGGTACTGGACACCACGCCACAACCTCCTCCGCTCACTGCAAAGGCGAGTAATCCGTCGGTGCCAGCAGCCGGTTCTCAACGTTCTTCACGATGATCCCATCGGCATGGGACTCTTCGAAGACTTTCTGCCACTCCGGGTCCGCCCGGAAACTCGCCCAAGCCTCGGCACGCTGATTGTGGTCCTCGAACGCCACGAGATATACCAACTCATTGCTTTTCGGCCCGACATCATGCGTCCAATATCCGACGTTCTTGATGCCGTGCTTCTCGAACAATTCCATCGTGTGGTTCGCAAACCGAGAGTTCAGGTTCGGTAGCTTCCCGGCAAAGCACTCGTAGATGCGTAGTTCGTAGATCATGGGTTGGCTCCTTGGGTCTGACTTGTTACGAGACTAGAGTAATCGTATCGCGCCACCGGCTTGTAGCAGCCTGTACCGTTCCTTAGCCACAAACCGCGTGCTCACTCCTCCACGATCATCTGGGTCACATCCATTTTCATCGTTCGGAATCTTTCACACCACACATCAACCCGGGCGTGAATAATGCGACTCCTGACCCGCCGGGAACTTTCCTTCACCAACATCGTTCACATATCGCCGCACCGCCTCCGTGATCGCCTCCGCGAAATCTCCGTAGTGGCCTGCATGACGCGGCCTGAAAGTCGGATCCAATCCCAGCATGTCGTGGAGAACTTGGATTTGGCCGTCGCAGTGCGGGCCCGCACCGATGCCGATGGTCGGAATGCTTAACTGCGCCGTAATATCCTTCGACAACTCCGAGGGCATCAGTTCCAAAACAACCGAGAACGCACCCGCTCGCTCCACCGCCAGAGCATCCTCAATGACTCGCTGAGCATTCGCGCCGCGTCCCTGCACTCGGTATCCCCCGAACGAATGGATCGACTGTGGCGTGAAACCAACATGCCCCATCACCGGTATGCCAGCCTCCACCAAAGCCCGGATTGTTCCCTCAACCGAAACCCCTCCCTCCAACTTCACCGATTGCGCACCACCTTCCTTCATCAACCGCGCCGCGTTTTTGATCGCTGTCGGAACGTCCGACTGATAACTCCCGAACGGCATATCGGCGACCACAAACGCTTTCTTCGCACCCCGAGTTACCGCGGCTGTCGCACGAACCATATCTTCCACCGTCACCGGAACGGTCGAGTCATACCCCAGGACCACATTCCCCAAACTGTCTCCAACCAAAATCGACGGAATTCCAGCACCATCCATCAACAGCCCATGGTTGTAGTCATAAGCAGTCACCATCGGGATCAGCTGTCCTCGAGCCTTCGCATCCCCGAAGTAACGAACCGTCAAACGTTGTGGTGCCGCGCACATACCCCAATTATCCACAATCGAACGGTTACACTTCACGCAGTAAAATCTCGAAACAGGTGAATGACAATGACTGACCTCACCAAAATTAAGGCCTTGACGTGGGACGTCGGAGGAACAGTATTCGACTGGCGAGGGACTATCGAAGATGAAGTCCGGCGTATCGCAATCGAACAAGAAGCCACAGTTGATATCGAGCAATTCGCGACCGACTGGCGCGTCTGGTCCTTCGACATGCTCGCGCGGGTCAACCGAGCCGAATTCCCCTGGACGAACCTCGATCACATCCATCGTCAGATCCTTGACGACGTCCTAGAAAAACACATCGCGATCACCCTGTCATCCGCGGAGCGCGACGACCTCACCGAAATCTGGCACCGCCTCCGAGCCTGGCCCGGCGCTACCGACGCGATCCACCGCCTCAAGTCCCGCTACACCGTCATCGTCCTAACCGTCCTCAGCTACTCCATCGCAGTTGACTGCTCGAAACACAACGGCATCAACTGGGACGGCATCCTCTCCTGCGAATTCCTCGGTGCTTACAAAGGGCCTCCGAACGCCTACAACTCGGCTATCCGACTCCTCCGTCTCGAACCCTCCGAAGCGATGATGACCGCTGCCCACATGAATGACCTCAAAAACTCCCGGCGCGCCGGAATGCACACCGCGTACATCCACCGTGAAGGTGAATCGAACGTGTCACCGGGCTACTCCGACATCACATCCGCCACCGCCGATCCTGAGATCGATTTCGTCGCAGCGGACTTTCCCGACTTGGCCAATAAGCTCCTCGCGTAACGGGCACGAGTAGGGCGTTACACTTCATGCAGGTCAAATCCCACAGCACACAGGGAGCACCCGCATGAAGGTCGCAACCCGAGACACCCTCTACTACGAACACTCAGCCGCTAACCCGGTAACGCTCCGAGTCGAACCGGGAGAATGGTTTGAGGTTCAGACCCAGATGAACCGCGGTCCCAACGCCGAGCTCGTCCCAGACGACATCCGAGACCTCTACAACACCTACCGATCCGACTCGCAACCCACCGACCGTGGCAACGCGTCATCCGGATGCACCTACATCGAAGGCGCCGAACCGGGTCACATGCTCACCGTCCACATCGGCGAGATCAAAACCCACCCAGTCGGTTGGACCCGGTACGGCGGCTCGACCGGTGCAATGCCCGGCTACCTCGGCCCTTCAAACATCGGCCCGCAATTCCGCATCTGCCGCATCGACGTCGAAAACGGGCAGATCATCTGGAACGACAAACTCACCTTCCCTGTCGAACCCATGCTCGGAGTCGTCGGCGTAGCACCCGAACGAGAGGCCCGAACCAACAGCTGGGCAGGGCAGTGGGGCGGTAACTTTGACATCCAAGAAGTCACCAACGGAACAAAACTCCACCTACCCGTCTATCATCCAGGAGCTCTCCTCCACGTCGGAGACATGCACGCCCGGCAGGGTGACGGCGAAATTTGCGGCGGTGGCGGCATTGAAACCGGCGGCTCCGTCACGATGAAAGTCGAACTCTCCCCGATGCCAAACGAGATGACTTGGCCTCGCATCGAAAACGATACGCACATTATGACGACCGGCATCGAAAAGCCGGCCGAAGACGCATTCCGCATTGCGCTCTCCGAAATGATCCTTTGGCTCGAAGCCGATTACGGTATGTCTCAAGGCGAAGCATTCATCTTCCTTGCCCAGTGCCTCGAAGCCCGCGTGACGCAGTTCGTCAACCCCACCTACTCCTACGTCTGCAAGGTCAACAAAAAGTACTTGGTCTGACGCCGTCCACTGTCCTGATTAAGATGCGTTTGCACCGGAGAAACTCATGCCGATAATCGATTACGCCGACGGCAACACTCAGGAATACCGCGCCGCAATGCTCAACGACATCCGGCGCCAGAAAGCCGCGGACCCAGACTTCACCGTCGTCGACATCGGAGGCCGCCACAACCCGTGGGCAGACGACGTCGTCGATATATACGTCGATTTCTTCGAGTTCGAAACCGACAAACGACTCTACGTCGGCGATGTCAACGGCGAAGACATCTGGCGGCAGCTCGAAGCCGACGGGCCCTTCGACTTCGTCATCATCTCCCACGTCCTCGAAGACGTCCGCGACCCGATAACTGGCCTGAACTGGCTACCGCGTGTAGCCAAGGCCGGTTTCCTGGGCCTGCCCGTCAAACACCGCGAAGTTGCCAACTCCAAATCCGGATACTGGCTCGGCCAATCCCACCACTACTGGATTTTCGGTGTCAAAAACGACGACAGCGGCGATCCGATCCTGATGGTCGTCCCAAAGTGGCACTGCGTCAACTACTTCAACACCAACACTCCATACACCGAACCGCTCGGCGAAGAAGACTCCAACCTCGGCCCCCGAACCCTCTCGTGGTTCGACCCTGACAAAGCCGGTTACGACCGCGAACTCGGCGTAATCTGGCAAAAAACTCTACCCTTCTGGGTTCCCGACTACACCCTCATGGTTCCCGAACAAATTGAACTACTGAGGACGGTATTCAAAGATGGCGTCTGATCCTAATATCCCGTTTGCGGTTGCGTTGATTTGCCAAACGCCACGAACGAACATTGAAATTGGTGGTACGCTTGAACTACGTCGCCTTGGTTCGGCGTGCAACCAATCAACATAAAGTTCTTAAAGATGCAAAACAGCCTTTACTACGGCGACAACCTCGAAGTACTGCGTCGCTACGTCGACGACGAATCGGTGGATTTGATCTACCTCGATCCGCCCTTCAACTCCAATGCCACCTACAACGTGCTCTTCAAAGAGCAGACGGGACAAAGCTCTCCAGCCCAGATCAGTGCGTTTACAGACACTTGGGCGTGGACACAAGAAACCGAGCGAGCATACGAACAGGACATCATCCTCAACCCGACCGTCGCGCCCGCAGTCAAAGACATGGTCTCCGCGTTCAGAAGTTTCGTAGGCCGGAACGCCCTAATGGCGTATTTGGTGATGATGACGCCGAGATTGGTAGAACTTCACAGAGCACTCAAACCAACAGGTTCGATCTACCTCCACTGCGATCCAACTGCCAGCCACTACCTGAAAACCGTCATGGACACGGTCTTCGGCATCACCAACTTCCGCAACGAAATCACTTGGAGGCGGACGACCGCCCATAGCGATGCCAAACGTTTCGGAAGAAACACTGACACGCTTCTTTATTACACGAAGAGTGATGAATGGACTTGGCACCAGCAACATCAACCGTACGATGCCGAATACGAATCCCGCTTCCGAAACGAAGATCCAGACGGTAGGTCATGGGCCGATTACGATCTGACAGCCAAGGGACTGACTGGCGGTGGTTACGAGTACGAATACAAGGGTGTGACTTCGCTTTGGCGTGTTCCGCTCGCGACAATGCAACGATTGGATGCAGAGGGAAGATTGCACTTCACGCAATCAGGCGGCATTAGACGGAAACGCTATCTGGACGAGCAGAAAGGTAGACCGATCCAAGCTCTTTGGGAAGACATTTCTCCAATCAACTCGCGGGCACGGGAGCGATTGGGATACCCGACACAAAAACCGGAAGCTCTTCTAGAGAGGATAGTTAATGCTTCGTCCAACCCCGGCGATGTTGTGCTGGATCCGTTCTGCGGTTGCGGCACCGCCGTCGCGGTGGCAGAACGGCTCAACCGCCAATGGATCGGCATCGACATCACCCATCTCGCCGTCGCCTTGATGAAGCACCGCTTAAAAACGAGTTTCGGCATCTCGCAGGGAGCAGACTATTCCGTAATTGGCGAACCAGTCGATGTCGGTAGCGCACGTGCGCTGGCAGAGCAAGACCGATACCAGTTCCAGTTCTGGGCTTTGTCTTTGTTGGGAGCACGCCCTCAGCAATACGATCATCGAGGTGCTGACAGAGGTATCGACGGCGTACTCCACTTCATTAATGGCCCACGCCGCTCGACGCACAGAGCGATAATCCAAGTCAAGAGCGGAAAGGTGTCAGTCGCCCATATTCGTGATTTAGTAGGCACGGTCGAGCGCGAAAATGCCGCCCTCGGCCTCTTCATCACCTTGGAGCAGCCAACGCGGGCGATGGCAACCGAAGCTGTGAGTGCCGGGTTTTATCACTCCGAACTGTGGCAACGCGATTACCCGAAAATACAGATCCGCACCGTGCAACAGCTACTCACCGGCAACGGGTTCGAGATGCCGCCCAATCCAGGGATGTACCAAGATTCCCAGAGAGTTCAAAAAGATCAGGCGAGACAAGGAGGTCTCGAAGACATTAGAGAACCGTTTGGCGCCGAGGCGGAAGCGATCGAGGCAATCAACGCATGAATAGCTGTCAAAACGATGAGATCCTGATCTTACAAAGGATGCAGCACGATGCCTGACTTCGGTTTTTGGGGACTAGCCATCGACGCCAACGATGTGAAGTCATTGGCCGAGTTCTGGCGCGACACTGCCAACTACGAAATTGTCGATACCAACTTTCCGTGGGTAGCGGTCCTCACGTCCGACGAACCGGCCCAACCTCGAATCATCATCCTCCAAGTCCCCGAAAACAAAACCGCCAAGAACCGCGTACACCTTGAATTCAATACCGACGACCTTAAATCGGAAGCAGATCGAATCGTAGCCTTAGGCGCGACACTAGTTGCCGAACGCGAATTCGGTGACACCCGATGGATCGTCATGCAGGACCCCGAAGGAAACGAATTCTGCCTCGTAGACCCTGACCACTAGGATCAACAACCAATGTCAACTCAACAGCCAAACCGACAACGATCTCGCGAACTCATGGATCGCGCCCGTCGAGTAGTTGCCGGCGGCATCTCATCCCAGATCAGACTCAACGAACCTGGCGGCGAACCCCTCTTCTTTGACCGTGCCCAAGGCGCTCTCATGTGGGATGCGGACGGCAACGGGTACATCGACTACATCCAAGGCATGGGCCCCAACCTCTTCGGGCACGCGCCCGAATTCGTCTCGCAACAAGTCGCCGCGGACATGCGCAACGGTTACATCTTCGCCGCGCAATTCGAGCGCGAATTGGAAGTCGCAGAAATGGCCGCCGCCGCCATTCCCATCGAGGACTGCACAGTACGTTTCGCGGGCTCCGGCACCGAGATCGTGCAACTTGTCCTTCGACTCGCCAGAGGCTACACCGGCAGATCGAAATTCATCCGATTCGAAGGTCACTACCACGGCTGGATGGACAGCGTGAACCACTCCGTTCATCCGCCGATTGATGAGGCCGGTGACGTCGATTCGCCACGACCAGTGGGCGAATCGGCTGGTATGGACCCCGGCGCAGCGGAACAGGCGATACCTTGCCAGTGGAACGACATCGATCGCTTGGAAGACGCGTTTGATCGAAACCGAGGCGAAGTCGCCGCGGTCATCATGGAGCCGATCAACGCCAACACCAACTGCATCATGCCCGAACCAGGCTTCCTTGACGCCGCAAAAGAACTCGCGCATGAACACGGTGCCTTGATCATCTTTGACGAAGTGATTACCGGTTTCCGAGTCGCCTATGGAGGCGCGCAGGAACTCCTCGGCATCACGCCCGATCTCGCTACCTACGCAAAATCCATCGCCGCCGGTTTCCCAATCGCCATGCTTGCAGGACGACGCGAAATCATGAACATGCTCGGGAGCGGCGAGGTTTACCACGGCGGCAGCTTCAACTCCAACGTCATGTCCATCGCAGCCGCTCACGCGACTCTGACGCACCTCCGGTCGAACGCCGACGCTTTTTACGCCGACTTAAATCGAAATGGCCAACGCTTGATCGACGGCCTTCGGCGCGCCGGATTGGAGGCCGAAACCGATATCCATGTCCAAGGTCTCGGCAGCGTATTTGGCGTCTCGTTCAATCGCAGCGGAGACGTTATTCGCAACTATCGCGACCATGCCACAAAGTGCGATGATGCTCGTTACGCGCAGTTCGCGTCCGAGATGATGAGGGAAGGAGTCCGTCTTTCCTCAAACGGTCGCGTGCATATGTCGTCCGCTCACACTGAAGAACAGATCGAAGCGACCATCGAGGCCGCGCGGCGAGCGCTGTCTCGAATGTGAACGACGACCAAGATTGAGAATGTTTCGTCACAGTCGATATTGTTTCGACTCCGCTCACTTTGCCAAAATCAACATCACGCATCACAAAGGATGACGTGTTGGATGAGGATCTACGTGGTGCCTGATGAACGCAGGAATTTGGAGAAGGACGCTTCATGCAAGCAGAGTTTCCGTGGGGCTCGAGATCCAACGTGTTGGCGCGATCGAGCTCTGTTCAAGAGGCTCCAAATCGGCGGACGCGCTCCGGCTGTTTCGCCGCCGCACTTTGCGAAAACTACGATGAGCCCTCCGAAGTTGAGGCGATGTGCGACGACATCAAAGCTCAACTCGACGGCGAAACACCCGATCTTGCTCTAGTATTCGCGTCGGCCCCCAAGTATCAGAACTTCGAAAATATTCTGCCCGATATTCACCGGCTACTCGGTCCCGAAGTATTGATCGGTTGCTCAGGAGCTGGCGTCATCGGCGCTGGACGTGAACTCGAACAAGGCCCCGGACTCTCCGTCCTCGCCGCAACGTGTGACACATCCGCCGTTCACCCATTCGCATTCAGCGATAAGCAAGCCAGCGGCAAAGAAGCCACGCCAGAATCGCTTTCCGATGCCATCGGCGCTGATCCGGCTGATTTTGAAGATGGCCTGATGCTCGTATTCATCGACCCATTGACGGTATCCACCGAATACGCCTTATCGATGCTCGACTCGGTTTACCCATCCGTGATGAAGTTCGGTGCTCTGGTCAGCGGTGGCCAAGAATACGGTGAAAACCGAATGTTCTTCGGCGATCAGCTGCGTCATCACGGCGCGGTCGGGCTACTATTCAAGCGCAACTTTGATGCCGAGACGATCATTTCCGGAAGCGAAGAACCGGTCGGACCGAGCATGGTTATCACGAAAGCCAGCCGCAACGAAATTCACCAATTGGACGACCGCTCGCCGTTGTCGGTCTTGGAAGAGGTGTTCCTCAACGCCGACCCATTGAGCCAGATTCGGATGAAGCGTACGCTCGTCGTTGGTCTCGAATCCAGTGGCGTTTTGTTGGATCCTGACTACGTAATGCGCAACATCATGGACATGGACCAAGAAACCGGGACCATGATGATCGGCGATCTAGTCGAAGAAGGCCAAGCACTCCGATTCCACGTCCGAGACGGCGAACTGGCATCGCAACGTCTTACTCAAAACTTGGCCAATTACGCGTCGCACCTCCGCGACCGCGACGAGAATGTTGACGCGATGCTCTGTTTCAACTCGGTCGCTCGGGGCTACCGTATGTTCGAAAAAGACGATCACGACGCCAAGATCATTGCAGAAAACATCGGAAAAATCCCTGTCGCCGGATTCTTCTCAAACGGTGAGATCGCATCCAAGCGTGGCGGATTTTCCGTGCTGGGCGAAGAAGAAGAATTCACGACTCGGGTTATGGGCTATTCGGACACGCTTGTCATGCTGCGTGATCTGTCGCGGCACCGCATGCGCGGCATGGCCGGAAGCGGAGCATCGACCTCCGCGAACGGTTAACAGATACACCTCCACCGCATCACAACTCTCGCAGCGGCTGCAGGACATCAATAACCGACGATACCCGCTTCAACGAATGATTCAACGTCTTCGGGTCAATATCCGATGAGCAACTAGTGGTCGCGCTGATGACGTAGTTGGCAAACGTTCCTAGAAGTGCCAGTACGACATCGCGCCGAAACACCGTGAGCGAATAGTAGGACCGAATGTCGGTTCGCAATGCAGCGTGGTAGCCGACGATCAGATCGTCGAAGTGACAGCGAGCATCCTCCGGTGACATTGTCGTCGAAAGGAATTTGGCCACGTCGCTGCTCGCGCCGCTGTACACCGCGTCTTGCCAATCGATCAAAACCGGCTTGAACCCATCGTCCGTTCTGCGCAACATCATGTTGGCTGTGTGTAGGTCGCCATGTGTCAATGTTCGAGGTCGGTCATCCAATTCTTGCAAAACTTCCGACATGTTCGCCGCGAGAAAGTCGGCGACTTCGTCGACAGTTTGGGTGGAACTCGGACGCAAGACTTCCGAGGCGGTCAATTTCGCCCAATTCGGCGCGAATTGATCTACGTCTTCGTCGAAGATGTCGGCACGGTATCCGTCGCGCATCCACCATCTGGTGCGTAGCGATTCGTCGCCCCAGTAACGGGAATGGATTTGAGCAAGATTGAAGAGTGCATCGTGGAGGACCTTTGGCTCGAACTGTCGACGTTTGGGCAGATCGCCTAGGTCTTCAATCAGCAATGCTGAGGTCTTGGTAACGGGATCGTAGTGGGCGGCGAAAATGCGTGGTTGGAAACCGCCCTGCATATCTCTTAGCAGGTTGTACCCTCCGTAATCACGGGCATAGGTTCCGCTAACGGCCTCCTGTACACGATCCGACCTCAGTTTTGCCGGGATCTTGACGATTGCATGAGTCAAACCCATGGCGTGACCCGAAATCCCAATTCGAAAGACTTGCGATTTCTGTGGATTCCCTCCATCGAGCGACCCGTATCGATCTACGGTCGCATCAGCCGCACCCGTCATCGCCAGCAACTCTTCACCGATCGAAGTCGGATCACCGCATTCGGCGGCGCGCTCGATGAGCGCCGTGATATCCATTCGCGGCATGCGCATACCGAGCGTCAACTAACCTCGCCGTCACACGCCATGATGGCTGTATCATCACACGCAGGAAACACAGTTGGAGGTACGCAGTCGATGGCAAGATTCGAAGGCAAAGCCGCGTTGATTACGGGCGGGGCACTAGGCATCGGAGGAGCGACCGCGCGGCGATTGGCTGCAGAAGGCGCAAGCGTGCTGATCGCAGATATCGACGATGGTGCTGCCGCGGCTAATGTGGCACGCATTGCCGAAGCCGGAGGCAATGCAGTCGCGGCACACGTCGACGTGTCTTCTTCCAAAGATTGTCGGCGCATGGTTGAGGAGGCCGTGGATGCTTTCGGTCGCTTGGACATCTTGGTACAAAACGCGTTCAGTGTAATATCCGGCGAGTCTCGAATCCACGGCGATGCCATCAGCGTCGAGGAAGAAGATTGGGACTATGGCATCGACGTGTTGGTCAAAGCCCTATACCTCGGCGCAAAATACGCGGTGCCTCACATGCGTGAAGTCGGCGGAGGTTCGATCATCAACCTCGCATCCGTGCATTCCCTTCTCCAAGAAACTGGGATGTTGGTCTACGAAACCGGCAAGGCAGCCGTGGTTGGGTTGACGCGGCAATTGGCAGTGCAGTACGGACCAGATGGTATCCGTGCCAACGCGATTGGTCCTGGGCACATAGTCGGAGAAGGCCTATCTGACATGTGGGCCGAAAACCCGACAGGCCATGCGTTCTTCGCCAACCAATATCCTCTCAGACGAACCGGCAAGCCTGAAGAGATTGCCGCCGGCATCGCGTTCCTGTGTTCCGATGACGCATCCTTCATCACAGGTCACACGTTGATGATCGACGGCGGTCTGACGGTACAGCTGCAAGAGAAATTCGGATTACGGCAAGCCCATTACGCGCTCGAAAACCCTGACCATAACTTCACTTTTGGCGCGCTTGACTAACCTGTAGTCATCACACCCTTATGAGCGATTTCGCTAACCGGCTTCCGGTCGTTCGGGGATTCCCTCTCCCGCAAATCCTCGGGTAGCGCCTCTCGGGGACCAATCCTCCCGGCGACAAAACCGCACATCGCGGTGTAGTACTCGTCAGAAACGCCTAGCTTCTCGTGCACTGAGTCGTAGTCGATACCGGCCATGCCGTGGGTGTAGATGCCAAGCGATCGGGCTTGGAGCGCCAATGCCATCCAAGCGGCGCCAGTGTCGAATTGTGAAGTTCGTGGTCTCCGACCTTCTTGCGTCTTGGTTTCCGCAAAGATGAAACCGATTAGCGGGGCTTTGCTTGCCCATAGTTGGTTGCCTGGCATCAGTATCGAGTCGAATGTCTCGCGATCTGGCCCATCAGTCTCGTAAACGAACAACCACGGTTGACGATTGAACGACGATGGCGACCAGCGCGCGCCTTCGAATATCGATGCGATCTCGGCGCCGGTGAGTTTTGCGTCCGAGAATGAACGGGGCGACCAGCGGTTGATGAACAATGGATCGACATCGGCGCTGGCGATGCGCGGGTTTTCCGTGGGGGTCAATTCGTGATTCCTATCGGTTGGCGACTAATAACTGAGGTCAAATTTCGATTGTAAGTCGGTTACATCAGTTGGACGCTTGAGAACTCCGAAGTTGCGTCGAGGAAACAGGGTCCGAAAATTGGTGCTCAGGAATCTCGATCAGCAATTCTTCAAAACCTGGTGGGATGAACATGTCGCGGATCGTCTTGAAGTTGCCGTCAGCGTCGTGTCTACCTCCGACGATAAAACTCGAGCCCAATTCGCGCAGCTCGCTCATTGCGTCCAGACTCGGTGTATGTGACCCACTATCGGTATAGAACCGATCGTCGAAGAGCCTAATCGCCGTGTCGTAACCGATTACAAAGGTCGTACCCGGCATCAACTGGGCTTTTTCCAAGAATGTGGCGGCGCGAGTGATTACGATGATGTCGTCTGGCTGTTGAAATTGCTGCAATCGCCGGTCCAAGTCGGAGGTTGCGATTTCTGGTTTCTCGACGTTGCGAATCGAGATCTCGAAGCACGGGATCAACGCTTTCGCGGATACTGAGAGGCCCGTTTCCAAGAGCGCCCGGTGCGCCCGATGCAAGGGGCGAAACGATCCGGCGAGCATGATGGCGTCGTTCGGCGGCGTTTCCGACCAGCCGTGACTGACGCGATAGACGGCGAGGGGCCGTTTTCCGGTAACGACTGGTTCAACGTACGACGCGTTCGACAATTTCACCGTCCAAGAGATCGAGTTCGAGCCTCTCTGCGATGCCGCATGCATCGGCAAGCGCGTTGAGGACGATCGCGCCGCACAGTTTTTCTTCTTCTGCGCGCTCGCGTTCGCCTTTGTTCATCACGATTGAGTACGTCGCACCTCGTTTTCCGTCGTGCCATCCAATATGCGCACGATTTTCCCCTCGCCGCAGACGGTCGGTAGCGATTGCCGCGGTGCACGACAGCCCGATAACTCGATCTTCTGCGCCTTTCGATCCAGATAGTTGGACGGCACGATCGTATGCCGTTTCAGCCATAACGTCAGCTTCGTTACGGGAAACGTGTTGCTCGGCTTCCTTACCGACATATCGCGCGAGTGCGGCGCTCGAGTAGGGAATCTGCGCGTCTAATACAGTACGTGAAGCACCAGCGACCGAAAATAGGGCCGATATGGCGCTGGTTCCTGCTCCGGTAATCACCAAACAGGCCTTCGCTGAGGAGTCGTGGATTTGTTGCACGAGCGCGGTGACGTGTCGATCGTTCATGCTGCCAATAAGCCTCCATCTATCCCTACCATTTGGCCCGTCAGGTACGAAGCTCGTTCAGACAGCAACCAAGCAACAAGTTCGCCGACTTCTTCGGGTTTCCCATACCGCGCCAAGGGCACCGCAGCTTCAATCCTTCGACGCACATCCGCATCGCCGCGGTCGACGGAACGCATCATATCGGTGTCGATCGGTCCCGGGCAGATGCCGTTAATGCGAATGTTCATGCGGGCGTAGTCGAGAGCTGCCGCCTTGGTTAATCCGCTGACCGCGTGTTTCGTGGCCGTATATGCTGGTCTTCTGATATCCGCGCGCAGACCGTTACGGGAAGAGTCGTTCACGATCGCTCCGCCACCTCCATGCTCGATCATCGCCTGAATCTCCGCTTTCATACATAGCCAAATCCCCTTAACGTTTACCTCCCAAGATCTGTCCAGCACTTCATCATCCATCTCGTGAATGCGGCCGGTGTCCAACAGTACCCCAGCGTTGTTGAACGCGCCGTCGATTTTCCCGAACGTAGCGATTGTGTGCTCGATCATGCGATGAACATCCGTCGGGTTGGTCACGTCGGCCGTCACGTGCGTTGCGTTGCCCCCGTCGGCACGAATCTCTTCAGCGACTTGAGCACAAAGCTCGGTTCTTCGCGCCGCAACAACGACGTTTGCACCGTATTGGGCGACGACTTCTGCAGTGGCGCGTCCGATGCCCGAACTTGCTCCGGTTATTAAGAGAGTTTTTCCGTTAAGCATTGCGACCGCGCTGACGAATGTTGGCTATGTCCGACATGGTTGTCTATTGGTCCTTTTTCGTAGTCAGATTCGCTTCGGTTCATTTGACAAACACCGTTTGCGGTGCTAGATTTACCCGCGTATTGTAAGCCGCGAGGCGTGATGTATGCTGTATACTCTGCGAAGTTGCAGTTGTCCATGACGCAATCGTGGATACTATTGAACGACCGGTTGGGGCTTGATGCGGCTAGTCCGCATCTTAAAGAACCATCTCCACCCGGACAATACAGGAGGTTCATTGCATGAAACTAACCTATCTAATCAAGCGGTGGGGATTTCTGCCCTTGATGGTGGCTGTTGCGGCAACCGCATTCGGACTTGCCTGTGGTAGCTCCGAAGAACCGGCGACACCTTTGCCGGCAGCGCCGGCGAAGGCAGCAGCAGCAGCAGCTCCAGCTCAGAAAGCGGCGCCTGCAGCAACCGCACGACCGGCTGAAAAAGCCGCCGCCGCGCAAAAGGCTGCCCCGGCACAAAAGGGTGAGGCAGCAATGGAAGCTGCCCCGGCCGCTACTGCTGCTCCGGCAGCTACGGCAGCCGCAGCCATGGCTCCCGAGGCCATGGCAGAGGACATCGAAGTCGTCTCTGCAGTTCGCAGAGTTAGCGCGGTTATCGGTCTCCCGACGATCGGCCCATACGCTGGCACACCGACCGTCAGCGGTGGCGTGGAAGAGTACTTCTACCACTTCGAGAACGGTGACCCGATGACGCCAGAACTGGTGGAATCTTGGGACATCGACCCGGCTGGCACCCGCGTCCGCATGACTATGCGACAGGGTCCGGACGGTAACGGTATCCCGTTCAACTCACCGATCGGTTTTGAAGACCAAGACTTTGGTATCGTCGATGCCGACTCAGTAGTTCGCTACTTTAACGAGTCGAACGCGACGACCAACCCTGACACCACGTACGGTAACTCTGGTGACCTAGCAGCCATCTTCTTGGAAGCCAAGAAGGTTGATGATTGGACAGTCGAGATCGGCCTCGTTTCGCCGGTTTACTTCTGCCTCCCGATCTCACAGTTCGGTTGCTTGAGCGCAGCACGAGGTCTCTACTACTTGGCACACGCCGACTCCATGGGCGTTGAGTGGGCCCGCGAACACCACATCGCGACCGGCCCGTTCGTCCAAGGTCATTGTGTACCTGGCGACCGCTGCACGACAGAGGCCGTTGACGACCACTGGCGTGTCTCGCCTGGCATCGACAAGTTCACCCAGATTCAGGTTGCAGAGAACAACACGCGAATCGCGATGCTCCGCAACGGCGAAGCCGACTTGGCGCACCTAGACTTCAAACTCGTCCCTGGTGTTGTGCAAGAGGGCTACCGCTTCCTGGAAACTATGCCGGGTGGCTTCGTTGGACAGTCCATTTTGTTCCCAGGTCTTCTCTGGGAGCACTCGCACGCTCGCACTGACGAACCGCTAGAGCCTTGGGCTTGCGGTGATGACCGCACCAGCGCGGCGCTCGACAATGCTTGCGGATCTGGCCCGAACGAGGGTCCATACGAGCAGGACTACCCGTGGATTGGTAACCCTTGGGGAACCGAGGACGCACCTTGCACGGACGGTGACGCACCTGGTCACGAGCGATGCGGAAACGCACCGTACGCTGACACGGACAACCCGCCTGGTATCAGCGACATGGAACAGGCTCGCCTGGTCCGCCTCGCCCTCTCCATCGCGATGGACAGGAACGAGATCAACAACGTCTTCCTCGATGGCAAAGGTACTCCCATCTACTCCGAGTACATGGGTCCTGAATACCCCGGCTGGGATGCTGAACGCAACACCGGCTGCTGGGACTGGATCGGTAACCGAGTAGAGTGTTCGCCTCTTGCCGCTGGAACACCGTTCGAAAACGGTGTCCCTTGGGAAACGCCCAACGGCGACCTCGCCATGGCCGACGCGCTCTTGCAAGCAGCTGGCTACCCGCTGGTTGGTGGCAAGCGCCAAGGCATCGAGAACCTGACGTTGCAGGCCTACGTCGCGGAAGCTGGTGAAGTCGGACTTGAAATCGCTGACTACATCACCTCGCAGTGGGAACAGCTCGGTATCGAAATTGAGCAGTTGATCGAAGACTACGGCGGAGTAATCTCGCAGAGAATGCGCCGACGCGTCCAATTCCTTCCGGTTCTCAAGAACGGCGACGTTCACTCGAACGTCTACCCGCTTGACTGGCCGCTGCCGACCGTTGACACGTCATCCAGCCGACCTGGTTGGGGCGTAGGCTTCGAGTCGCAGCCTGGCGGCAAGTGGCTGTTCGAGATCCTCGCTGAGCAGGACAAAGCGGCTCGTGAAGAGTTGCACCTGACTTGGGTCGACTACTCGATGTACTGGGTGCAGTACGCTGGTGCTTTCCAGGTGCCGAAGGGCATCATCGCTGGTCCGAGAATCGCTTCTTGGAACGGTAGGCAGCAGCACTACAGCAACGTTTCGACTAACCCTGAGTTCATCGTAATCAGGTAGTTACAGAGACGAAATGGGATGGTCAGGAGCCCGGGTTTTCGAACTCGAGCTCCGGCCAACCAGCAGATGGCGGTGCGCAGATTCGATGAGAATCTCACACCGCCATCGCGCGAAACGTGTCGATCGGTCATGTGGCACGGGGCAAGAAATCCGGCGACGGATTCAAGATCACGATTGGTTCGATGGACTTGGACGTGGCCTACTCGATGACCAATAAAGGACTTCGACACCTGTAGAGGATGCAAGGGATCGGTTTCGCTTAGATCCGGGAGCCAGCAATGTTTCGTTTTTTGGCAGGTCGCATATTCACCTCACTGGCATCCGTGTTCGGCGCTACGCTGGCGATTTTCATCCTCGTTCACGTCAACCCGAAAGACCCGCGCGAGATATTTGTTCCGCAAAGTGGGTACGGTCTCACTCAGGAGAGTTGGAACCGTTTAGGCGATCGACTCGGGTTCGACAAGCCGGCTCCAGTTCAATATGTGGAGTGGCTCGGACGCGTATTCAGACTTGATTTTGGCGTTTCGTTAGGTCTACAGATCGACGTTTGGGACATCATCAAGGGACGACTTGGTGCTACTGTGCAGCTGGGTGTTGGTGGATGGCTGATTGCCGTCGTGATGGGCATACCAACGGGGGTTGTGGCGGCCGTGTGGAGAGGGGGGATATTTGACTATCTTTCGCGATTCCTAGCTTTGGTGGGCCAAGCGGCTCCGCCGTTCGTCACCGGAATCGTGATGATTTGGTTGTTGTCGGTCAATCTGGGGTGGTTCCCCGCTGGCGGCAGATCACCAGACGAACTGAACTTGAGAGAATACGTGTTGCCTTGTTTAGCGTTAGGTTGGGGTTCCGCAGCTGGTTTGATGCGGCTAACAAGGTCTTCAATGCTCGAGATCCTTGATTCCGAGTTCGTGAAGATGGCACGTGCCAAAGGCGTGGGCAACACGAAAGTTATCTTCAAGCATGCCTTGAGAAACGCGTTGGTTGCCCCAATCACGTCGATGTTGCTTTTGTTTGCCGGCTTTTTGAATGGCGCATTAGTAGTTGAGATCGTGTTTTCGTGGCCAGGCATCGGGCAAGTGGCATTGCTGGATGCCGTCCAGAACAACGATTTCCCGTTGTTACTGGGCACTGTTGTCGTCTTCCTCGTGTATTTCTTGGTGTTCGCCACGGTTGCGGACATTCTCTACACGATTATCGATCCCCGTGTCCGACTCAGATAGATGGGACGATTTCGGCTCAATCGTGAAAATTGAGGATATTGCGTATGGCTACCGAAGTTGACAGGCAGGAACCTGCGGTCGAAGCAGTTGCGGTTACGAGCGATGAAGCTTCTTTGTACGGGCGCACTAATAACCCGGTAATCAAGACGTGGTACTATCTCCGTCGCTACCCGATAATTCCGGTCATCATATTGGTTGCATTGCTTGTCGCCGCGATCATCGGTCCGTACGTGGCGCCATTCCCTAGGGACAAGGGTTTTTCTCATGATCGCAACCTCGGGTTGTGGCAAAAATCTCGCGCGGCGTATATTCCGCTTGGCGGTGAGACGATTGAAGAACTGAGTTTCAGATCGTGTGACGCGATAGATCCGAGTGAGGAAGCTACCACCGACAACATAGTGCAATGCGGCAAATTGCATATCCTCGGAGCCGACCACACGGGCCGTGACATCTTCAGTAGGTTGTTGCACGGATCGCGTATCTCGATTGCGGTAGTGGGATTCTCTTTGACTTCTGGGATGCTTCTAGGCACTGCCGTGGCCCTCTTCAGCGGTTATTACGGTGGGATTTTGGACGAGATTGTGACGAGGTTTGTCGACATTTGGAATGCATTGCCGTTCATCATGGTCGCAATCGTGGTCACCCAGCTTTTCGGCACCAAGGTCAACATATTGATTTGGAAGGTTGATATGTTGCTTTTCGTTCTGATGCTCGTGGCTTGGGTGGGATTTGTGCGCGTGATTCGCGCGCAAGTATTTGTTCTGCGCGAGTTGGACTTTATTTCTGCTGCCAGAGTTGCTGGCGCGTCAGACATCCGCATCATATGGCGTCACTTGGTGCCCGGCATTATGAACACCGTGATTGTTGTCGCGAGTTTGAACACTAGCGGATTGATACTTGCGGAATCAACGCTGAGTTTCGTCGGTGCCGGTATCCAACCCCCCACGCCAGCGTGGGGAGTGATGACCAATGAAGGGCGCGATTACATTCTTCAATCTCCCCACTTGACATTGGTTCCCGGCTTCGCGATCTTCCTTGTGGTTCTGTCGATGAACTTCTTTGGCGACTGGTTGCGAGACAGATTGGATCCGCGACTGCGCCAGGTGGCCTAAACATCTTTGAGGAGTGTGTCAATGAAAGTTAAAGCACTTGCACTCTTGCTCGCCGTTTGGGCGGCCATGACTGTCGCAACGGCGATTGTCGCCTGCGGTGGCCCGTCTCAGTTTGAGACAATTCAGACGTTCGAAGCCGACCTGAAAGTCCTAAACTCCACGGCGACTGCGGAGGCGGTTATCGCTGAAGGAGGCGATCCGGATGCTGGTATCACCGTCGGCAAAAACACCATCGCTGCTCAGGTTCAGGCAACGGCACAAGCCAGGGCGACGGCCGATGCCGAGACTGGCAGCACGGAAGGTGGACGCGCGGTTGGGACGGATGCGGGTTCTGAACAAGCCCAGGTGGAAGGCGAAGAGGCCGTAGCGATCGAAGTTCCCGAGGGAGCAGCCCTCGAAGGCGAAGCCCGGGTGCTGCTTGCCGATACGTACTTTTTTGAGCCAGAGGTGATAAAGGTAAAGGTCGGAACTAAAGTCATCTGGGAGAACCCCCGCAATAGCGCCAGCAGTGCGCGGAGTTTCGAGGGAGAAGCCGAACAATGGGACACGGGTGCTCTTTGGAAGCCGTCATTCGGCGGCGACGAATGTTGCGGTGAACACACCTTCACGATCGTCGGGTGCCATCGCTATCGGTCCGAGTTTTCTGGTGACACCGCCATTGGAGCCGTGTGCGTCGTCGAGTAAGCGCCGCGACTTACCGGATGGGGCACGTTTGCGGGCTACGTATTTAGACATCGAGTCACGCAGTGTGGCGTTCAACCGCCGCCGACAGGCCTAACGATTTCTAAAGTGTCGCCGTCGTCTATCGTGACGTCGCCGTAGTCGTCTCGAGGGATCACGTTTCCGTTGTGAGCAACAGCGAGGCGGCGGCCGGCAAGCCCTTTATCGTCGAGATAATCCGCAAGTGAAATCGACTCGTGAAGTTCGAGTTCTCGGCCGTTGAGCGTGACTTGGATCGGCATCCTATGATTAGCCGACGCGGAAGGTGATTCGAACCGGCGTCGGGTTGACTGAACTATGCTGCTTGTGAAACTGCGTCAATGTCGGGGTCTATCGAATTCCCTTGGTTATCGACGATGTTGGGTCGTGCGCCACTAACGATCGTTTCTTTTGTGACGATGCATTTTGACGCGTCAGGACAAGACGGCAAAGCGTACATGGCTTCCATTAAAACGTCCTCAACGATCGCCCGTAAACCGCGAGCGCCCATCCCTCGGGCTTGGGCGTATTCGGCGATGGCGACCATCGCGTCTTCTGTGAATTCAAGATGCACGTCGTCGAGGCCTAGCAACTTCTCGTATTGCGAAACGATTGAGTTCTTGGGCTCGACCAATACCTTGACCAATTGATCAAGTGTCAAGTCTGACAAACCGACGACCACGGGGATTCGGCCGATGAATTCCGGTATGAAGCCGTAGTTGCGGAGGTCTTCCGGTGAAACGTCAGTTAGGTCCCGACCGGAACCGAAATGGCGATCTGGCAACGACGCGTATGCGTCTACGATGGCGTTGGTCCTGAAACCCATGCCGGTTCCTTCACGAGAACGCCTTTCCCGCCGACGGATCACCTGATCAATGCCGTCGAACGCCCCGCCGAGAATGAACAAGATGTCCTCGGTGTTTACTTGGATGAATTCCTGATGCGGGTGTTTGCGGCCACCATGAGGCGGAACGTTAACGATGTTTCCTTCGAGAATTTTCAACAATGCTTGTTGAACGCCTTCACCCGACACGTCTCTTGTGATTGAAGGGTTGACGTCCTTGCGTGCGATCTTGTCTATCTCGTCGATGTAGATTATCCCCCGCTCAGCCCTCGCAACGTCCCCTCCGGCGGCTTGGAGCAGCCGTAAGAGGATGTTTTCTACGTCTTCACCGACGTAGCCGGCTTCGGTGATGGAGGTTGCGTCGACAATCGCGAAAGGGACCTTAAGGATCTGCGCCAAGATCTGGGCAAGGTAGGTCTTCCCGCAGCCCGGAGGACCGACCAACATGATGTTGGTCTTCTGCAGCTCGATCCCATCATCGTCGGAACCGTTGTTCTGGCTCGCTAAGACCCGCTTGTAGTGGTTGTAGACGCCGACGCTGAGGACCTTCTTGGCCTGTTCCTGGCCGATGACGAACTGTTGAAGCTGATCGTAGATGTCCACCGGTTTGGTCGGGTAGACGTTGGTAGGTTTGGTTTCCTCGTCATCCGATCTTGGAGCTTGCGTGGCTTGACGGATTATGCCTCGGCAACGTTCGACGCACTCGTCGCAAATGAATATGCTGTTCGGACCGGCAATCAGCATACGGATCTCTTGCTGCTGTTTCTTGCAAAACGAGCATCGCTTCTGAACCCGTCCTCTTTGGATAGAGGTTCTATCGCCGCCGCTGTTCATGTGCTCGATCCGATTTCGATTATCCAATGCCCCGTTGTTGAATATCTAAGTTCACAGTTGCCTATGCTGCCCCGGCTTGAAGAATCCTCGCATCTCGCGGGTGTTCCGTGGCCGTATGGACTTGATCAACCAACCCGTACTCAGCTGCTTGCTCCGCCGTCATCCAAAAGTCGCGATCGCTGTCTCGTGCAACCTGCTCGTAAGGCTGACCCGTGTGGTCGGCGATTATCTGGCGCAGCTTATCTTGAATGCGCAAGGTCTCCCGAGCGTGGATTTCGATGTCCGACGCCTGACCTTGCATGCCACTCCAAGGCTGGTGCATCATGATCGTCGCGTTGGGAAGCGCGTACCGTTTGCCGGCGGCGCCTGCAGCCAGCAAGACGGTGCCAAAACTGGCACACAATCCGACGGATATCGTTGAGACTTCGCATGAAACGAGTTGCATCGTGTCGTAGATTGCCATGCCGTCATACACCGAGCCGCCCGGCGAGTTGATGTACATGTTGATGTCCCGCTCAGGATCGTCCGCCGCAAGGTACAGCAACTGGGCAACGATAGTGTTTGCTACCTGCGAATTGATCGGCGTTCCGAGGAAAATGATCCGTTCTTTCAACAATAAGGAATAGATGTCGTAAGCGCGTTCACCGCGCGTCCCAGTCTCAATCACCATCGGAATGAGGCTCTGCGGGGTTTCAAGTTGTGCCATTCGTTTGTCGTCTCCGTTCAAGGTTTGGTGTGGATCTGACCGATGATCGATAGGAATGCCTATCTATGCGCTCGCTGCTTCTGCGGGTGGGTCTTCGGATAATCCCCGCACCATGGTGATGACTTTCTCAATCGTACGTTGTCGTTTCAAATAGTTCATCACTGAACGACGCGTCTCATCGTTGTCTTCGAGTCTTTGCTCGTCCGTTGTCGCGTTCTCGTTCGCGCGTTCGATTTCGGATGTGATGTCTTCCTCAGGAATCTCCAAGGCTTCGGCCTCGATCAAGCCATCAATGACCAATGCGTTCTTGATTTCCCTCTCCGCATAATCCTTGGCGCCGTTCACATCTTCTTCTGTGAGTTCGTCCACCGCGAACTGTTGGCCGTTTCGTGCCGCCATAGAACGCCGCTGCTGAACATATCGTTCCAAGACGTGTTGGCTTTCATGCTCCACTACGATTGGCGATATCGTGAACTCGCACGCCTCGACCACTTCGTCGAAGAATTTGCTCTGGACTGAATTGACTAATGTTTGTTCGGCGCGTTGCTCGAGTTGGTCGCGGACGTGTGCAGTGAGTTGGTCCACAGTCTCTACTTCTGGCACCCCGGCAGAGACCGCAAGCGCGTCGTCCATCTCCGGCAATACTTCTTCGCGAACGTCCATTAGTGTGACTTCGACGTGAGCCGTGGTACCCGCAAATTGCGGCGATTCGTGATCTTCCGAAACCTCAAACGAAAATTCTTTTTCGTCTCCGACCTCCATACCGATGACACCTTGGTGCATCCCCACGAATACTTCGCCGTACGTTTCAAGATCCAAGTTGAGTTGGAACTGACGATCGGTGAAATCCCATATGACCTTGTCGTCCGCCGATACTTTAATGTCGATGGAAACGATGTCGCTCTCCTGGGCCGGGCGTTCTGCAGCAACTGAATACGCTTGGCTGCGACGCAACTGCATCAACAGTGCGTCTACGGCTTCGTCCGTAACCTCATCCGGTTGATCGTCGTAACGCACGGACCGGTAATCGCTGAGGACAACCGTTGGCTGGAGCGGGACCGTTGCGAGGATAGTGACCGTCGGTTCGGTCTGCTCAACGTCAACTTTGGGTGGAGCGAACGGCGTTATTTCCTGCTCTTTAACCGCGTCACCGACGGCTTCGGGAACCAACGACTCCATGGCTTCTTCGACAAGATATTCCTTGCCGACGAAATTCTGCAAGATCGCTCTCGGCGCCTTGCCTTTGCGGAATCCAGGAATATCTACTCGTTGTGCGACCCGCCGTGCCGCGGCGTTCATATGCTTCCCGACGCGTTCAGGCTCGACTTCGAGTCGGAGCACTATTTCGCCGTTTACTGAGCTTTCTTGTGAAACGTTCAATCCGCACTCTTTCGTGTCGCGATGGCCAAGGGAGCGGCCAACTTGCTACAAGATGCGCGCCAAACAGGGATTTATCTCAAAATCGACGCGTCACGACTCTTTCGATTTTAACTTATCGTCCGAATTCGCCCCATCGGTGGACGCGGCGGCCCACGACGTTCGCACGTTAACGACGGCAGGTCAGTCGTCGACTTCGACCGAAATGTGCAACTCTTCGAGTTGTTCGGCGGCAATGGACGAAGGTGCGTCGAACAATGGATCCCATGCCGATTGAGTTTTGGGGAACGCAATTACCTCTCTGATGTTCGACTGCCCCGCAAGCATCGCGGTTATTCGGTCGAGACCCAGTCCCATTCCACCGTGGGGTGGCGCACCATATCGGAACGCCTTTAAGAGATGCCCGAATCGCTCTTCAATCTCGTGGTCTGGGTAACCAATCACATTGAAAACCTTCATCTGAACCTCGGGATCGTGGATCCTGATGCTTCCACTACCTAATTCGACTCCATTGCACGTCAGGTCGAATAGGTCTGCATATACGCGTCCCGGTTCGCTTTCAATAAACGGAATGTGCTCCTGCTTGGGTGCCGAGAACACGTGGTGTGCCGGCGACCAAGTTTCAGAGTCGTCATCCCAATCGAAAAGTGGGAAATCGAAAATCCACGCGAATTTGAACACGTTGGGATCAATGAGATCCAACCGTTCCGCCATCTCCGTGCGAAGCGCAGACAGTGCATTGTTCGCCACCGTTTGCCTGCCGGCAACGATAAGCACCAAGTCGCCAGGCGAAGCTCCAGCAGTTGAAGCGATTTCCCTTACGATTTCCAGAGACATGTAGTTCTTCAAGGGCGATCGAATGTGGGCATCCTCTATCGCGTCGATCGATGCTGCCGACTCATCGATGCCGATGTAGACAAGGCCTTGCGCTCCAGCGGCCCGCGCGACGTCGATCAGCTGGTCCGTCTGTCGTCGGGTGTAGTCTGCGCATCCCGGAGCCACGAACGCGCGAATTGCACCACCCGAGCCGGCCACAGCTTGGAACACACGGGCGTCGGACTTGGCGGCGATATCTGTGATCGTGCACATCTCCAACCCGTACCGAGTGTCTGGTTTATCGGATCCATATCGCTCGATCGCGTCGTCGTACGTAAGCTTGGCAAACGGAGTCTCCAACCGCGCACTAGGGCGTACCTCTTTGACGATGCGTGCATACAATCCCTCCACCAAATCCATCACATCCTGCTGATGCACAAAGCTCATTTCAAGGTCGAGTTGCGTGTGCTCAGGTTGTCGGTCAGCCCGAAGATCTTCGTCACGGAAACACTTGGCGATCTGGAAATACCGCTCTACGCCAGACACCATCAAAATCTGCTTCATCTGTTGCGGTGACTGAGGCAATGCGTAGAAGGAACCCGGTCGCACTCGCGACGGAACCACGTAGTCACGGGCACCTTCGGGAGTCGATTTGATCAGGATCGGAGTTTCAACCTGCGTGAAACCATGCTGAGTAAGGTGATCCCAAATCAGATGCGTCACGCGATGACGCAGCTGCAGCCTTTCCAACATTTCGGGTCGACGGATGTCGATATATCGAAACGCCAATCGAGTCGACTCGTCCGCATCAGTATCATCCTCAACCTCGAACGGCGGTGTCATAGAGCGGTTCAACACGGTCGAATCGCTGACGATCAACTCGATCTCACCAGTATCCAGGTTTGGGTTTGCTGCTCCCGGCAACCTCGCTCTGACCGTGCCGCGGGCCTGTATCACCCACTCGCTTCGCATGCCTTCAGCGAGACGATGCGCGTCCGGTGCGATCTCCGGGTTGAACACCACCTGCAGCAATCCTGTGCGATCGCGGAGATCGACGAATATTAGGTTTCCGTGGTCTCTGCGACGGTGAACCCAACCGGCAACGTTGATTTCGTTGCCGATGTCAGAAGCGCGCGGTGCGCCGCAATCCGTGTCTTTATACATGTGGAATCCTGGGTTGAATGGATGATGGGAGTCGATGATTATGCGGTCGAGTGTTCGAGCAGCACGTTCAGCGCAACGTCGGAATTGTCACTGCGGACTTGGACTTCGTCTGGACAGGCAATTCAAGTTTAGGAGCTTGACTATTCCCGGCCAGACAGTCGATTATCAGCCAGTTTCCACAACCCGGTGATCAACAGAGAGGCACCGACGGCCTTCAAGAAATCACCTGGCAGGTAGACGTACATCCCATCCATCAACAATTTACCTTCGGAGGGCCAGCCGAAATCTCCGACGGCCAACCACACGAGTGCCGGTACATACAGGGCAATTCCAGCGATGACAGTGGCCCAAAGAGAGTTGGAACGACTAAGTCCGTACTGGCTGAGAGCTCCGGCAATTCCGGTCATGAGCAAAAAGCCGATGAGATAGCCGCCAGTTAGCCCAGTAACGTACTCCCATCCTGCCGCTGGAGTCGTAAACCCCCACGGTTGATTGGCGAACGCGAGGAATCCTAGTGCCCCGATCACAAGGTAACCGGAAACGGAGATGAGTCCCCATCGGAATCCCATCACGCCAGCCGCGGTCAGAATCGCCAAAGTCTGAAGAGTCAAGGGCGTCGGATTACCTGGGAGATAGAACCTGATCTTGCTGCAAACTACGATGAATGCAACAATTGCCACCGCTGCGGCGATGCGATGAACGAGCTTCGCATCTGGGAACAGCGAATCGAATAGTGACGGGCTACGTTTCAGGGATAGCGACCGTTCGATCGCGGTGGGTTGGGCGACTGACGGCGTGTGCATTCGTCTATTATCTACTCTGCCGGAAGAGTCGACCGGACTGCATCGAGGTTAGCCATCGACCGGAAGGCTGTAGGTTCGCTTGCGAACGCCCAGAGAAACGAACGTTTCGGTCCTCTGAACACCTGGCGTCTTGCCAACATGGTCTCGAATGAACTCGCCGAGTTTCTCAGCGTTGGGCAAAGTCGCCCATGCGAAGACATCGTAGGTGCCGGTGGTAATGCTGACCAATGTGGTGTATTTGAACTCGGCCATCCGCGACGCAACTTCTTCGAGCATGTCGGGTTCGACTTGCATGCCGATCAAGACTTCAGACTGGTAACCCATCTTCTGTGGGTCTTGAACGGTCACGATATTGATCGTCTTGTCGCCGGTCAGTTTTTTGAGCCTCCGCCGTACAGTCCCTTCGCTCACCTTGACGCGTTTTGCTATTTTCGCGTTGGCGGCTCGGCCATCTTCATTTAATGCAGCGATTATTTGACGATCGATTGTGTCCATCCAGCGTTTGCTCCTTTACCAGTGGAATTGCCCTCAATTGGCCGGTTGATGTGTCGCATCATGCTGCGATGGCAATCGCACGATTTCGAATTTCGGCGCGCGACTGACAGAACCCGATGTCAGATCAACCCATGGATACGATAACGTAACACAAAGCTCAATTATATAGCGCGATAACGTAGAAATCCACCCCCTCCCGTGCTCATCCAGAAATTCATCGTCATCGGCGCGTTGGCTCGACGAACCTGCGCAACTCGTGTAACGGTTGCATTACAATTTTAACCGCGAGGTGTTTCGGCTAACAACTGGATCGGATCCGCACCAGTTCCGAGCGCCAAGCGGAGCATACCCGATAGTGGTTTTGCAAATGGATAATCGCAACGGAGATTAGGAAGCATGATTAACGAGCAAAGTGCCGCCCAAAGCGCCGCCATTCTGTCGTTCACACCGGCCGCACTTGACAAGCTGGTCGAAGTGATGGCGGAACAGGATGCATCCGACTCATACCTTCGAATCTCCGCATCTGCCACACCTCAAGGTGGCGTCGAATATGCGTTCGGACTTGAAGACGAAGTCGGAGACGATGACACTTCAATTGAGGGCGGTTCCGTAAAAGCCCTCGTCGACGAAGGTAGCATCTCGTTAATTACTGGTTCAAGCATCGACTACGTCGAAGGCTTCCAGCGATCGGGTTTCGTGATTTCGAACCCCAACTTCGCCGGCGGTTGCGCCTGCGGCGGTGGTGGCTGTGGTTGCGGCGGATAACATGAACCGCCAAACGCGGTCTCTAAATCTCGGCGGTGATCAATCCGATCCGTCCGCCGTTACAGTCACGGGAGCAAACAGACGGTGACATACATAATCTCGAAAGGCTGCGTAGACGTCATGGACGGTTCGTGTGTAGACGTCTGCCCAGTGGATTGCATCTACTCGAAGCCCGGCGACAACATGCTCTACATCAACCCCGATGAATGCATCGATTGCGCCGCATGTGAACCTGTTTGCCCTGAGAACGCGATCTTCCCTGAAGACCAGGTGCCAGACGACGAGCAAGAGTTCATCGCTCTCAACTACGACTACGACTACGACAGCTCCGAGCCGGGTAGCAACACTTAACCGCTTTCGCGACGCGTTGCCTGGCGATTTTCGGTCGCCGGAGCAAAGTGTGCCACGGCAATAGGCATCGTGCCGTATCAGCCGATCGCTTGGAGTGCTTCCGGCAACGGCATTCGCAATGTTGTGAAGATCGGTGTCTCCGATGCAGTGAACTGGGAACCCGGCACTTCTCTCAGATCCATTACCAAGGACACGAACTCCGAGGGATCGTCGGTCTCAAACGCCACGACGAATTCCGGGTCGTCAATACCAAACGAGTACGTGGTGTTGATCGTGACCCCCGGGTAACCGTGTCCGATCCGAAAGTGATCGTTCATCATCTGTTGCCGATCTTCAAGCGACAGACCATACCATGGGCGAGTTTTGGTCATCGGATAGACGATGAAATATCGCTTGTCTTTTCGTTCAACCTCGGGATTACCTCCACCGTGTTTGTATCTCGTCTTGCGGCGGAGTGAGAGATAGGAGTGAGGTTGGTCAAAATGGGCGGCTGCCTCGGTGCGGTTGATCGCAACCGCGGTCGAGTGAAAGGCCTCGATGCTGGGCGCACTCTGAAACAGCAGCAAGTCGACGTCAGAGCGAGTTCCGACCGCGCTGAAGCTCGATAGCGGCGATCCCGTTTCCTTGCCGGCTTCTTGAATCGCGGAGACTAACTCTTCACTCAGCTGGGCTTTCCCGCTCGGTTCAAGTAGACGCCAAGACGGACGTGCTTTGAAGAATGAAAATTTCACGTAGTCGCCGTATTCGATGTTTGACATGGTTGATTAGTCTGATCTGAGGTTTGGGTCGAGATTCTGGACGACAACGTCGAGCGAAATCATGACATCTGAAGTATAGAAAACCATGAGTGTTTCGATATTTTGACGACCGGTTCGTAAACTCAACAGTGGACACGGATCGACGGGTCCCGCAACTGCAACGTACCACGTAAATTAAAGGACTACACATGCCCAAGTTAGCTGTCGTTTCACTCATCCAGGACGATCAACCATTGAACACGATGGTCGATTTTGCGATCGAGCACAGTTTCCAAGTAGTTGAGCTAATGGGCAAGTTCCACAGCGCAGAGATGCTGTCGGAAGAGGATCTTCGATATCTGGAGAGGGTGTCTGAATCGAACGGCATCACGTTCAATCAGCACTACCTTCACGGTGCGTTGCCGGGATCCCATCGAACCAGCGTTTGGCGCGACACTCTAGCGAGTTTCGAACGCAACTTGGAGATGGTGCAGCGATTAGGCGGTCGAGTAATCGTGTTGCATCCAGGGAAAATCGACGTTCCCACACTTGCGCGCCCTGAGGACGGTTCTGAGCTAATTCGGCGCGAAGCGGTACGAAATCTCAAGAGATTCGTGCGAAGTGCCGCGCCGACCGCCGAAAAGCTAGGGATTACGATCTGCGTCGAAAACCTGAAACACGATCCGGGATACGTCCTAAGTTCGTACGAAGATCTGGCGTCGGTTATCGACGACGCAGATAGTGACAACGTCGGGGTCGTGCTCGACGTCGGTCATTGCATCATTGGCGATGGTTTGTCAGAAGCAATCAACGTGTTAGGCGACCGTATCCGCCACCTTCACCTTAACGATGCGATTGATGGCGTGGATCACGAAGAGATTGGGACCGGCACGCTGGATCTGGACGAAATGGCGCCGCTGATCTCAAGCGATATGAACATCGAGTTCGCTACGTTGGAGGTCGGAAAGGCGCCAGACAGTTACGGCGTGATCCTACGAAGTCGCGAGGCCTTGAGGCAACGCTACGGCGACGCCGTCGATTGAGCGATTAGGTTGTCGATGCGTTCTAGACTGCGCACTCGCCCTCGCCGCGTTCGAGCTTGTAAACCACCGTCTTACCCCAGTCCATGTAGGTCTGGATGTGCTCGCGGTCTAGGGGACCAATCTCGGCCTTCCAAGGTGCGAACATATCTTCGTATGGTTGAGTTCCGACGCGGTCGACGAATGAGTTGAACTCTTCGCCATCCTTGCGGTTCGCCTTGTAGTGATCGACGATTAACTCCAACGCTTCCCCGGCGCGCTTGGCGGGAACCCGGGCTCTCACCCGGTTGCCGACCCGTACGGGTCCATCGGTCGATTCCCCAGCAATGAAAAGCTCGTACGCGGGAACCTGTCCGCCGGCGCCCTTCATCACTGCTCCATGGAAACCGATGTTTGCCACATGGTGTTGTCCGCAAGAGTTGGGGCAGCCGCTCGCTTTGATGTGAATCTTCGAGACCAGCGGATCCGAAACATCCATCGTATCCAACTTCTCGCCAAGGGCCTCGTTTAGGCCCATTGATGATGTAATGCCCAGCTTGCAGGAGTCGGTGCCGGGGCAGGTCACGATGTCGCGGATAGTCTCGCGACCGCTTGCTGCCATCCCGATCTCTTTGAGCGCCAGATAAACGTCATACAACGACTCGGTTCGCACCCATCGGAAAACGATGTTCTGCTGTTGGTCGATTCGAGCCCGACCGCCGGCATATTCGCGGGCGATGTCCGCCAACGGTTGCCATTGTTCCGTGTAGATATCTCCGCGTTCCACGCGGACGAAGACGACGTTGAAGCCATCTTGTCGCTGCTCGTCAACCGAAGTCGCCTTCCAGAGATCGTAGTCCGCATCATTTGTCGGTTCCGGCGTAGGGTTCGACGGCGTTGCCGGTGCATCGGCTGACTCGTCTTCGATGAACAATAGGGTGTCGAGATCGATCTCCTTGTTCGCCCAATCTCCTTTGAGTTCCTCCTGCACCAATTCACGGAACTTCTCGATGCCAAGCCGTTTGATCGTGTACTTGATCCGAGCGCGCATCAAGTTCTTCCGCTCTTCATCCTGCCGGTTGAAAATCCGCAACGCGGCTTCTGCATGCCGAATGAAGTCCTCGACTGGCACGAATTCGCTCAACGTCTCCGCCATCTGCGGCATGATCGACAAACCACCACCAACGACAATCTTGAATCCGCGTTTGCCGTCACGCTCCCGGGCAATGAAACCCATATCGTGGAAAGGGGTCATCGCCTCGTCTGCGTCTGAACCAGAAAAGGCAGTTTTCGACTTGCGCGGCATGTTCTGCGTCGTCGGATGTCGGAGGAAGTAGCGAGCGTACGCAGCAGCGTACGGGGAGACATCAAATACCTCGGTTTTCGACACACCAGCTGTCGGGTGCGCGACGACGTTTCGAACCGTGTTTCCGCAAGCTTCCCGCGTTGTCAGGCCGACATCGCCAATTTCACGCATCAATGCCGGAGTATCGTCCAACGGAACGTGGTGAATCTGCACGTTCTCGCGGGTCGTAAGGTGTCCTTTTTTGAGCGGAGCATATTTTTCGACGACTTCGCCGAGAACCTCTAACTGGCGAGCGGTCAAGCCACCGAATGGTGCTTTGATCCGAACCATCTGGCGGTCTGGTTGCCTCTGCCCATACACGCCTTGGCGGAGGCGAAATCGCATGAACGTCGTCTCTTCGAAATTTCCCGCCTTGAATCGCTCTTTCTGCTCTTCAAAATTGGCAATCTCTTCGCCACTAATCAACATCACCCGAGCGCCAGCTTCGTCGGGTTTCCATTCGGTCTGTTCGGTCTCTACGTTTATGGTCACGATGTGTTCGCTCTTACAGATAACAACGCCTCGGCACGTCAAATTCGCCGATTAGTGGTAATCATACACCGCACGTCGATTCACCACCTAATGAAGCTGTCGTCGAAACACGAAATCTCGCCAGCAAAACGATCCTTTGATGATTCTGTACACTTTCTGTAAATTCAACACTTGCGCCCCTTAGTGATCGGCCCCTAACGCGGATTGGAAATAGCAATGAACGCATCCGAGTTTGCAGGCATCCACTTCATGATGCCCACACCGTTCGCAGCTGACGGTTCGGTCGACACTGGACCTATCGGGCGCTTGGTCGAAAAAGCCGCAAATGCGGGATGTACGGGCGTCGTCACGCTAGGAGTAATGGGCGAAGCCCATAGGCTTTCGGATCGCGAACGTGCTCCGATCATCGAAGCGGTCGTCGAAGCGTGTGGCGAACGATTAACCGTAACCGTGGGCATCAGCGGTCAGAGTGGCGCCCAAGCCGCGGACCGAGTTCGCGAAGCCCAGAGTATCGGAGCGACCGCCGCGATGGCATCGCCCCCAACGATGGCTAAACCCAATGATGCCGGGGTCTTCAACTACTACCGGGCAATCGATGATGCAACGACGATTCCGATCGTGGTTCAAGATTTACCCGAACAGACCGGCGTACACATGTCAGCCGATTTCATAGCCAGATTGAATGCCGAGCTTTCAAATGCGAAATTCCTAAAACTCGAAGACCCACCGACACCACCTAAAATATCGGCGGTTCGCAGCGCCACTTGCGACAACATGGGCGTATTTGGCGGGTTAGGCGGCGCGTTCCTGTTCGAAGAGCTGCGACGAGGTGCCGTCGGAACGATGACCGGGTTCGCATATCCCGAAGCACTCGTAAAGATCTACTCGCAATTCGCCAAGGGAGAAATTGAGCGTGCGCGCCAAACCTTCTACGGTTGGTTACCGCTGATCAGATACGAGAACACCGCCGGACTGAGTCTGTCCATACGCAAACACTTGATGGCTAGGCGCGGAATGCTCGATTCGCCGGCCGTAAGACCACCGACCCCGGCGATCGACGACCTTGGTATCGCTGAGCTTGACGACATCCTCAGTGCCATGGCACCGTTCATCGAATCTGAGATTGCGGAGGCAACAATTGCGGCTTGATGTGCCACCGCGACACGCCGCCGAACTAATTACCCATTAAGATAAACACAGATCGAATATCTCACCGCTCTCCGCGACGAATTTCGAACGTCATGGCGGTCATCGATATTACTGTTCATATGCCGGATCCCAAGCAAAACGAATCTAACGACTTGGAAACGCGCACGATCTACTGCATGCACTGTGGCACCGCAGCTTCGGAAGGTGACTACGCATGTGATCGTTGCGGCGAGCGCGTCTACGTCCCGGATCCGGCACGCGTACCGCCGTTGGGCTTCACAAGTTGCATGAAATGCGCAACGGTTAACGAGGCACACGCGTCGTACTGCGCGGTTTGTGCCACCCAGATCGACCAGAGCACGAGGATTTCTCCTGAAGGCACGACAACGGATCGAGTTACATCGAACTCTCGCCGCGGAGCAGGTCGTGAAATGAATCAGTCCGCTGAGTCGCGAAGCGGTGGCTACAAGATCGGTGGCGGCACGTTCCGCCCTAGCCAATGGGGGCTGCCACGAAGAAAACGTTCTGAGGGGAGCGATGGAGATCAACCACCGCAGGAAATCCAGCGTTGGAACTGGTCCGCATTCATTCTAGGCCCGATCTGGGGATTGGTCCACGGCATTTGGTGGTCAATACTCGGTTTCCTTCCCCTTCTTCCTCTCCCGCCGACCTGGAGGTCCATCGGCTTCATCGTGTTAGTTGGCGTGATGATAACCCTCGGAATTAAAGGCAACGAACTGGCTTGGCGCGCCCGCAACTGGGACAACGCCGAAAAGTTTCTTGCGGTTCAACAGCGCTGGGCGACGTGGAGCATCGTGTTTGCCATCGGTGCGTTCGTCGCAATCATCCTGTTCCTCGTCGGACAGGGTTAGACCGGGCAATCAGATTGCCTTGAACTCGATTTTTCCTCGTGATGCGGTGTATGCGAGGCATCGACGCTCTAACGATCGGCTGTAATCCAAGTTCGAAAAGGACGGTGTCGACATGATGATGGCGTCTTCACGGTTGTCGTGATAATACTTGTGCCGTATCCCAACGTCCGCGAAGCCGTATTTCCGGTACAGCGCCCGCGCAACCAAGTTGGATTTGCGGACCTCCAGCGTGGCGTTCGTCGCGCCGATCTTCTTCGCCTCGGATAACGTGGCGATCAAAAGCAATTCCCCCACGCCTTTGCCGCGTTCGCTCGGCCGAGTTGCGATCACAATAATGTGTGCCTGGTCCACCGCAGTCCAGATGCCAACCAATCCAACTATCTCGCTTGCCGCTTGCTCCGATTCTGATTTCCCAATCGAGGACGAAAATATCGAACGGAACTTTCTTGTCCATCCACCATTTCGTTCTCCTTCCGAATGGAAACGCGAACCGTCAGCCCTGCGGTTTTTGGTCGCCACGATGTAAGTGGTGTTTTCGCGCTTGATGTCCCTCGCTGCGGACGATTTGGGCGCTGAAGCACCGAACGCTTCTTTTACCACCTGATCGATCGCATCTGCATCTGCAATGGTCGCGTATCTGGTACCGTATGGGTTCACCAACGAGTCGCGCGTCGTCGAATCAAACCCGCGTTCAGGTGCGCCTATCGTTATCGAAGGATTTGCCATGCCTATGACCGTAGTTAAATTCGTCCCGGCGCGAACCGCGGCTGGCGAGCGCGAATCCGCTTATCAATTCAATCACGACTCTAGCGCATGTCAAGCGAAACGACAGATCCGCCGGATTTCATCACCAGCACAGCCCGCCTTGACGTGCATCATTTCATCACAGTGAGCGATAATCCAGATTTGATCATTAACCCGCTCACAACAAGGCGTAGAATCAGATATCTATGAGTTTCTTACTCAACCTGCTGACACGGTTGACCGTGGTGTCCGCTGCGTCAGCAACCGCACCTGCCGCTGGAAGCGCGTCTATGACCGACGCGGACGATACTGGCGGCGGATTCCACGTGTTGATGCGCATCATCCGCATGGCACTGGAATACAAGATGTTCATCGCCGTCGGATTGGTGCTCATCGTTGGCGCTTCGATTTTCCAACTCTTCATTCCATTGCTGATCGGCTCCGGCGTCGAAACCGTTGAAGAGATATTCAACTCTGAAAACCCTGACATCGACGCCCTCAGGTGGACATTGGTGACAACCGCCGGTATGCTCCTCGGGTCAGCGGTGCTGCGTGGCCTCTTCACCTACGGCCACATGTATATCAGCGAAAACTTGGCGCAACGCCTCGGATACCGCCTGCGCATGCTCTACTACGAGAAGTTGCAGCGCCTCAGTTTCGCGTATCACGACCGCGTCCACACTGGCGACCTTCTGACACGAGGACTACTCGACATCGAGGGTGTTCGCGCGTTCGCAAGCCGCGGAATGCTCCGTGTCCTCTATCTCGCAATATTCGTCGGAACCGGCACCTTCTTGATGATGAGAGAGGATTGGCAACTCGCCCTGATCAGCCTCAGCTTCGTTCCAATCGCCGCATGGAGGTCGGTCGTTGCAAGGTTGCAGACCTCGCAAGGTTGGCGGCGATACCAAGAAGAAATGGGACAGCTGACCAAGATCATGGACGAAAACCTAAAAGGAATTCGAGTCGTCCGATCCTTCTCGGCTGAGCCTTACGAGCTCGTCAAGTACGACAAGTCCTCCAACGAGGCGTTCAATCGTGCCTATCAACTGGTTACGGTTCGAGCTACGAATCTGTCGTATATCACGTTGGCCTTCTTTGGCGCAATGTCTCTGGTTCTGCTGGTCGGCGGACTTAAGGTTCTCGACGAATCGGATCCATTCTCCCTCGGCCAGCTCGCACAGTTCCTAGCCTTCATGAGCATCATGCAAAACCCCGTTCGACAACTTGGCATGGTCGTCGCGGGATGGGCGCGCGGTGCAACCTCCGGTAAACGACTCTTCGAAGTCCTTGACCAAGTACCAGAAATCGACGACAAACCGGGAGCAAAGGACCTCGTCATCACCGGGGGCGTCCTTCGTTTCGAACACATCGACTTCGCGTACATGGACCAGTTCGGAGATGAGCAAGTACTCACCGACGTTACCTTTGAAGCCCGTCCTGGTCACACCATTGGCATCGTCGGTCCGCCCGGATCCGGCAAATCCACTCTCGCACACCTCATTCCGCGTTTCTACGATCCGATAGCCGGACGCATACTGATCGATGACCAAGACATCTCGGAAGTCACACTTGCTTCGCTCCGACGCGCCGTCGGTGTGGTCGAACAAGACACGTTCCTGTTCACTACGACCATCGACAACAACGTCGCCTACGGCGATCCCTGGGCCGAGCACCGAACCATCGAGAGCGCAACCTCGAATGCGCAGATGGGCGAATACGTCGAAAGACTTCCTAGCGGGTATGGAACACTGATCGGCGAACGCGGCGTCTCACTCTCCGGCGGCCAGCGCCAACGCCTCTCCATCGCTCGTAGCATCATGCTCCATCCCCAGATCATCGTCTTCGATGACTCGACCGCAGCGATCGACGCTGCAACCGAACAACGCATTCGGGCCGCACTTCAAGAAGTAACCGCCGACCGTGCAACGATCATCATTTCCCACCGCCTCAGCTCTCTCATGCACGCCAACGAAATCCTCTTTTTGGAGGGTGGCAAGATCGTAGAGCGCGGCTCGCACGCCGAGCTCCTTGAGCAAGGTGGCAAGTATCGTGATCTTTACGAATTGCAAATTAGGCCCGAGGATGACAACGTTCAATCCGGGGGTGAGGTTTAGCAGTGGCTAGTCCGGATACCGCCCAACGTCGCCCGACTCAAAGTGAGGGATCCCGACCCGCGTGGGTCGATCAACGCCGGCCGTCTGGCGACCTCGACGAACAGATATTCAGCGCCGCTTTTAGTGGCGACGTAATCCGACGTTTCTGGAGATTCGTCCGACCATATCGTGGCGTGCTGTCAATCGGTCTCATCGCAGTATTGCTTTTCGCTGGGTCGACACTTGCATTGCCGTGGATCGTTCGGATCACTGTAAATGACGTGCTCGATATCCACACGCGCGGTGACGGCAATCTACGTAACACGCTATACATCATGGTCAGCGCATTTTTCGGCGCGGTCGTGCTCCACGTCATCATGGGTTACCTGCAAAACATGATCGTAGGGCGCGTCGCCGAACGTCTTCTCATCGATCTGAGGCGTGCGATGTACGAGCACTTACAGCGCGTCTCGATGTCCTTCATGGACAAGACCGAGGTCGGGCGTATGATGTCCCGACTCCAAGGCGACGTCGGCGCACTCCAAGAATTCCTCGAAACGGCAGTGACCAGCGTCGGCGACTTTGTCCTTCTATTCGGCATCATCATCGCGATGCTGATCATGGACTGGCGTTTGGCGTTACTCACATTCGCCGTCGTGTCTGTTCTCGCAATCGCTCGTGCGATCTGGTTGCCGATAGCCAGACGCGCGTTCCTCTATTCCAGACAGACGGCTTCGATCACCAGCGGTGCACTCGCAGAGAACATCAATGGCGTTCGCGTCGTTCAGGGGATGAGCCGGGAGCACGTCAACCTCGATCTCTTCAAAGAGAAGGCCGACGAGCAACTTCGGGCGGCGAATCGCGCTGCTGGCATTGGCCTTGTCATGATCGCTCTCGTCGATACGCTTTCCGGGGCCGCGATGGCAATCATCATCGTCGTCGGTGGTTCGATGGTCATCAACAGCTCCCTCGAAATCGGTTCGATGCTCGCCTTCATCCTCTACGTGCAGCTTTTCTTCGATCCAATCCGCTCCATCACCATGCACTACGCGGTATTCCAGCGCGCCATGGCTTCCGGCGAACGCATATTCGAGGTTTTGGACGTTCCCGTCGACATTAAAGACAAAGAGAATGCAGAAGCGCTCGAAGATAACGACGGATCCGTCGAGTTCAACGACGTGACGTTCGGTTACCTAGAAGACGAACCGATACTCAAAAACATATCCTTCCGCGTCAATCCAGGAGAAACCGTCGCGTTAGTGGGTCCAACAGGTTCTGGAAAGACCAGCATCACCTCGCTGCTCCATCGCTTCTACGACATATGGGAAGGTGAAATAAAGATCAGCGGTAAAGACGTTCGTGACATCGAACTCAGTAGCATGGGCAACAACATCGGCATGGTCCTCCAAGAACCGTACCTCTTCTCAAGCTCTGTGTATGAGAACATTCGCTACAACAAATTTGACGCTACTCGCGAAGAGGTAGTCGCCGCCGCCCGCGCAGTTGGTGCACATGAGTTCATCATGCGATTGCCTGACGGGTATGACACCGAGCTCGAGCAACGCGGCGCTAACCTTTCTCTCGGCCAACGACAGCTAATCTCCTTCGCTCGCGCCATCGTCGCGGACACCAAGATTCTCATCCTCGATGAAGCCACTGCGTCCATCGATAGCTACACTGAGTTACTGATTCAACAAGCCCTCGCTCGCCTACTTGAAGGCCGAACCGGCATCGTCATCGCACACCGACTCGCCACGATCCGCGGCGCCGATCGCATCATCGTTCTCCAAAACGGCGAGATCATCGAGACTGGCAATCACGATGAATTGATGGCCCACCGCGGTTTATACGCACGCCTCTACTCGATGAACTACGCTTCCTTCGATGACATCCCCGACGAGCTGATCGCCGAGGCGATGGATTACTCCAGAACCGCCGCAACCTAACTGCGTTTCAGATCAACGGACCCTGTCCAGCGTCCGTTGCCCGCGCGGCGCTCAAAGGTGCGCCAACGTGCAACATGCCGCTTGAAGTTGCTCGTCGCCCTTGAGGAGTACGCATGATGAATCCGATTTTCAATAGGAATGGTTCAACCACGTCTTCGAGGGTCTGAACCTCTTCGTTAGCAGACGCAGCGAGCGCATTAATCCCCGCCGGTCCTCCGCCGTAGTTTCTGGCTAACGTCTCAAGGTACAAGCGGTCCAGTCGATCCAAGCCCAGTTCGTCCACGCCTTCGACATGCAATGCTTCCGCGGCTACGGCGTCATCAATCTTTCCTTCGCGTCTCACTTGCGCGTAGTCACGAACGCGGCGCAGAAGATTATTGGCGATGCGTGGAGTACCGCGTGAGCGGCTGGCAATCACGTTGGCACCAGGTTGATCGATCGCAACCGACAGTATCGACGCTGACCGAGTAACTACATGCGTCAACTCCTCAACGGAGTAATAGTCGAGGTGATACGTCAGCGCGAACCTCTCCCGTAGTGGCGGACTCAACATGCCAGCCCGAGTCGTTGAACCGATCAACGTGAACTTCTGCAGCGGCAAATTGATCGTCTTCGCAAACGCGCCTGAGCCGGTGATGAAATCGACTCGGTAGTCTTCCATCGCCGAATACAGATACTCCTCAACGGCGTGCGATAAACGATGTATCTCGTCGATGAATAACACGTCGCCATGCTTCTGGTTCGAAAGGATGCCAACTACATCTGCAGGACGTTCCAATGCGGGCCCTGACGTGTGAACCAAAGTCGTATCCATCTCCCGCGCGATGATCTGCGAAATCGTCGTCTTGCCTAGACCCGGTGGTCCATGAAACAGAGCATGATCCAGTGTGTCGCCACGATGCTTGGCCGCCTCGACCGCGATCTGGATGCTGTTTACGACCTGGCGTTGTCCGATATATTCGGTGAAACGGCGGGGACGAAGGTCGTTCATTCCCGGCGCTTCCGAATTGATTGACGCTCGCTCGCTTAGCATTTCAGCGGCTCCGCGCTCAGCCCTAGCCTCGTCGTCTGCACCAGTTACGATGCGCTCTCTTCCAGAATCAGGCATTCAGTGATGGGAACGAATCAATTGCTTTAGGTCGAGGCCGCTGGCGTCGCCGGAGTGTTGCGGAAGACGTACCGGAGCAGTGCTTGTGGATCATCAACGAACGCAGAATCGCGTCCGATCGCTTCGTCTACCATCGCGACCGCATCGGTGTTGCGATACCCGAGATTAACCAATACCGCAATCACGTCTGTGCGCGTGCTGGGTCTCCGACTGGCACGTTGGGCGGCAGTTTCGATCGGACGGCTAGCAGCAGCAGAAACCTTGCCACGCAGCGTCGCGACGATCTTTTGCGCACCACGTTGTCCGATACCCGGCATCAACGTCAATGTCACCATGTCTTCGGTTTCAATCGCGTATGCCAGCGTCGGAACGGGCATGGTCAACGCGGTCGCTGCCCGCGCCGGCCCGATACCCTCAACTTGAATGAACTGCTCGAAGAATTCTTTGTCGCCTGGATCTTTGAATCCGACCAAAATCGGCAATGGTTGCCGCTCCGAAACCGAGTAGAAGATGTGCAGTTCTATGGAGCCGCCAACGACGGGTTGCAGCGAATCTTGGACGAATGCCGGTAACACCACCGAATACCCAACTCCCGATGCAGTCAGCACAACCACCCTCGGCGGATTGTCGTTGACCTGCAAGACCTCGCCTTTCAAGTAAGAGATCATCCTATACCCACCAATTCATTCACCTCTTGCGAACCCGTCACATGAACATGGCAGATCGCGATACCTACCGCATCCGCAACATCTTCCTTCGCGATCTCCTCCGCCAAACCCAACCGCATCGAGACCGCCCGTTTCATCTGCGCCTTGTCCGCCCGACCGCTACCGGCGACGATGCTCTTGACCCGCGTCGGCTGATAGTGGTGCACAGGAATGTTGGCGTGGCCAGCCGCCAGAATTGCGACACCGCGGGCGTGGCCCATGACTATCGCCGTTTTCAAGTTCCGATATCGTGCGTGAAGATCCTCGATGGCGACTTCGTCCGGCTCGAACTCCTCGATGATCTCTCCCAGCGTCTCGTTGATCGTCCTCAGACGAATTTCCAGTGCTTCGCTCGACTTAGTCCGAATCAACCCACCTTCAACCAATGCGACGTTACCACGGGCGTCTGCCGACACGACCGCGTAACCGGTCGTGGTGAGTGCAGGGTCGATACCCAATATCCGTCGATGACGTTCCATGATCCCCCGGCAACTAATCGTCGCTTGGCGTTAAGCCGATTTTAACGCCGAAACCGACCTCATTCGTTCCGAACTTACGGATCATCGATCAAGTCTTGCAAGAATCGATATGCGAATTCCAAAACGTTTCTCTCGGAACCCCAACGACCCGCATACAGGCAACTAGAATCACACCAAAACATACTCCAACCAAGGCATTCGGGCATGCAACCCTTCTACAACGAACAGCAACAGATGCTTGCGACTACGGTCCGCGAATTCGCAGAGAACGACCTGGCACCCCTCGCTGACGAGGTCGATACCAATGAGGAATTTCCCAAAACGCAGTTCGCAAACCTCGCCGAACTCGGTCTGACAGGCCTCCTGATACCGACCGAACTCGGTGGCGCCGGAATGGGATATCGCGACTTCATGGTCGTCCTCGAAGAGATCGGTGCCGTATGTGGCAGCACCAGCACGGTACTCATCACTCATACTTCACTCGGCTCCGAAACCATCAACCGCTTCGGCAACGAGAGCCAACGCGCCCAGTGGCTCCCTCACCTGGCTGCGGGGGAGAAGATCGCGGCGTTCGCCTTATCAGAACCGCAAACCGGTTCCGATGCCCTCGGACTCCAGACCACCATCACCGACGATGGCGAATCCTACATTTTGAATGGCACCAAGCTATTCATCACTAACGCGTCAGTTGCCGACGTCTTCGCGGTATTCGTGACTGCGGATCGCTCAGCCGGCTATCGCGGCGTCTCAGCCATCGTCGTCGAACGCGGCACACCTGGATTTGAAATCAACGAACAGCACGGCAAAATGGGAATGCGAGGTTCCGGAACCGCAGAACTCGTTTTCTCGGATTGCGCAGTTCCTAAATCCAACCTCCTCGGAAGCGTCGGAGACGGTTACAGCATCGCACTCAAAATTCTCGACTCCTCGCGCATCACCGTCGCGGCTCAGTGTTTAGGTTTGGCAAAAGGCGCGCTCGACCAAGCCGTCGCGTACGCCAAGCAGCGTCACGCATTCGGGCGCCCGCTCGCGACAAAGCAAGCCATCCAGTTCATGCTCGCAGACATGGAGACCGAACTCGACGCCGCCCGCCTACTCACGTACCGTGCCGCCGCACTCTACGACGACGGTCTCCCGTACGGCACCGAGTCCGCAAAAGCCAAACTCTACGCCTCAGAAGTCGCTGGAAGAAACGTTGATAAAGCAGTCCAGATTCATGGCGGTATCGGCTACTTCAAACCGACCCCCGTAGAGCGCATGTACCGAGATCAACGCGTAACTCAAATCTACGAAGGCACATCTGAAATTCAGCGGTTAGTAATCAGCCGAGCCGTGATCGGAGAGATTTAGGCGGCACTGACGACTCGCGCACTGCGAGAATTCCATACATCGCGGTTAACGGTTAACGAAGTGAACGTCCGTCGTGGTTAGACCAATTGCCGCCTTCATGACGCATCTCTGCAACGATTCAACTGGCTTGCATGGCGGACGTTATCTCGGATTGACAAGAATCGTCGCTTCGATTTAACATAGGTTTGGTTGCGTATTGCGTCCTTGCCTAGGCGCGCGATTTCGGATTCAGATGTCATGCACTTCAACGTTTCGGGTCTGCTGACCGGTTCCGTGGGCGATGAAATCAGATTCCATTTCGCTCACGAGACTCTAGATAACGACGGACTGTCGTTTCGAGAGGTCGAAGCCCGCGGCAAACTGATGCGTACAGATCGGACGGTTTTCGCCGAAATTAAGGTGAAGGCGCAGCTCGATGCTGAGTGCTCAAGGTGTCTCGTTGACACCGTAACGCATCTCAGTCTCGACTTCGTCGAGGAGTTCAAACCTCTCAACGCCGATCTGATGCATCGTGACCCGGGATGGTTTGACCAATACGAGAGTACCGAGAACGACGAGGCGTTGACCATAGATTCAACTAACGTGCTTGACATATCAACCGCACTCTGGCAGGGATTGAGCGCTGCAATGCCCATGAATCCGCTCTGCCGTCCTTCATGCCAAGGGATGTGCGCCGGATGTTCCGCCGATTTGAACCTCAGCAGATGTGCTTGTCAGATAGCAAAGTCATCCTCCGAATTTCCCAGAATCCGAAATCTGCCGACCATTAACTAAGTACCAGGTGACATGCCCCCGCTTCCCAAGAAAAAGCACACACGAGCCCGCAAAGGCAACCGAGCAGCGCACCACGCAATCGGCCTGCCGACACTCGTACACTGTTCAAGGTGTGACATTCGAATTCCTCCGCACCGCGTATGTCCGGAATGCGGCAACTACAAAGGACGCACCGTAAAAGGAAATTGGCCGAACGCCGACGTTTACAACGTCGACGTCGCTGATGCTTGATTTAGACGATAATAGGTTCGAACCGGATCCGCGACCAACATCCAGTAGGGTTTCTCAGTTCCCACAAAACGGAGACAAATATGACTACAGGCCTCTCAGAATCCACATACACCGCATTTGTGTTCCCAGGACAGGGGTCCCAAGCTGTCGGTATGGGTAAGGACCTATTCCTCAACTCCAGCGCAGCTCGGGAAGTTTTTGATGAGGTAGACGACGTTCTGGGGCGGAAGCTGAGCGATGTCATGTTTGATGGCACGACCGCCGAGTTGATGCGAACTGAAAACGCTCAGCCGGCAATTCTCACGACATCCATCGCCGCTTGGCGCGCACTTGAAGAAGCGACCGAAAGCATCGCCGTACCCGATATGACCGCTGGTCACAGTCTCGGCGAATATTCAGCCTTGGTTATCGCTGGCGTTCTGTCCATCTCCGACGCTGTGAAACTCGTTTGCGAACGGGGCCGATTGATGCAACTCGCCTGCGACGAACGTCCCGGCGGCATGGCCGCACTTATCGGCATCGACGAAGTCACTGTCGCAGAGATCTGCCGTGAAGCTGGCGTCGATGTGTCTACCGTCAACACTCCAGAACAAATCATCATTGCTGGCGAGCACCGTGGCCTAGCCGTTGCGCTTGATATGGCATCCGCCCGCGGCGCCAAGAAGGCCATCCCATTGAGCGTCGGCGGGGCGTTCCACTCTGGACTAATGTCTCCAGCTCAAAGTGGCCTCGACGAAGCAATCGATTCCGTCGAATTCAACGACCCGATGGTTCCCGTTATCGGCAATGTCGACGCTGAGCCATTGCACACCGCCGCCGAGGTCAAAAACGAGCTTCGACGGCAACTCACTTCATGCGTCCAGTGGAGCAACGGAATCCGCCACATGCTCGACAATGGCGTTGATGAGTTCGTGGAGATGGGGAACGGCAAGATCCTCAGCGGAATGATCCGACGCATCGACCGCCGGGCTAACGTCGTAAACCTCGGCGAGTACGATAACGTCTGCGACTACGCAGCTGCCTAACCGGCACCGCTAATCTGATTGCGGTGTCGTTCGCAAGAACGCCCCGTTGTGCCAATGTCCACGCGACCGCCAAATCCCTCGCTTTCACGCGAACAAATGAACAATTGGCTGTCCGCTGCCTCAACCGCGGGTTCAGGATCGCGATCATCAAACTTGGCGGGCGACGAATCCAACGCCCCGGATTTCGAGGCAATACCCCGTGATAAGACGGGAGGGCGGGCCGCCGCAGTGCTATCCCTGTACGAAGCCGACCTGACCAACAGACCCGCGGCGCAATGTATCGACTGGGTTACATCAGAGATGCGGCTGAACCGCAAGCTTCGTCAATTTGCCTACTCAATCGCGGCTGAGGTCGAAGACAGACGGCCAGAACTCGACCGCCAACTGAATGGCTATTCGCGTCGATCGCCAATGTCTGAGACTCTGCCAGTTATCCGGAATATCCTCCGAATCGCCTTAGCAGAGATGGATCTATTTCCCAAAACGAGCACCGCTGTCATCATTAGTGAAGCGGTAAAACTTTCGCAGATGTTCGACACTCAAGGAAGCGGAAGATACGTTAATGGCGTACTCGGCGCGTTGGTCCGGGACGGTGCGCGCGATTGAACGCACGTAACACGCTCAGACCGCTCCAAATGCCCACCGATGCACGGTATATAATTGCGCTTGCGTCATGACGCGATGATGTAACGGAAAACAGGTGATAACACCAGCTCGGGAGAGCACAAAACGATGTCAACAATTTTGGATCGAGTACGGGCCATCACGGCCGAAAAATTGAGTGTGGACGAAGGCGATATCACACCCGAATCGTCGTTCACCGAGGATCTCGATGCGGACTCGTTGGACGTCGTTGAGTTGATCATGGCGTTCGAAGAAGAGTTCAGTACCGACGATAACCAAGTCGAGATTTCTGACGACGACGCGGAGTCAATTCAGACGGTGCAGAACGCCGTTGATTACCTTGGAAGCAAGGGTGTCACTAGTTAACCGATTGTTAGTTAGCGACAAATGTCGACGCGCGCAATACTGATCGCGCGTGTTTGCCAGACAACCAAGTAGAGCGGCGCAGGCAATCTACGCCGCTCTGCCATTTGTTGGCAACTCACACAACGGACGGTGGTAGCCTTGGATACCGACATGGTTGCGGAAGAATCCAAGGTTGAAATCCCGGCATCGGAAAAACTTGCCGAAATAATCGCTGAGGTAGCGGGTTGCCATAAATGCCCTTTGGCACAGACTCGCAACAAAACGGTACCTGGCGAAGGCTCGCCGACCGCCGAAATCATGTTCGTTGGCGAAGGTCCCGGTCGCGACGAAGACGAGACTGGTCGCCCGTTTGTGGGTCGGGCCGGCAAGTTCCTAGACGAATTAATTGCGTCGTTGCCGATGCGCAGGGAGGATGTCTACATCGCCAATATCGTCAAGTGCCGACCACCCAACAACCGTGATCCCGAACGCGCCGAGGTCGATCAATGTTCTGACTATCTTACGCAGCAGATCGAGATTATCGATCCGCTCGTGATCGTGCCGTTGGGCCGACACGCCCTGGGCTGGTTCATGCCGGAACTTCGAATTACACAAAGCAACGGCAAGATATTCCGAAATAACAATCGAGTACTAATGCCGCTGCTGCACCCGTCTTCCGGTCTTAGGAATCCTGAACACAAGCGCATGTTGCAAGAAGGTATCCACAACCTTAGGGACGCGATATTGGAGGGAATCCGAATCCGAAACGAAATCGATCAACGCTCTCGAATTCCCATCGATCGAAAACATGAGTCGCCACGGAGCGCGCCGCCGGCCGACTTGGAGACAGCGGCCTCAGACACGAACAGCGAATCTGAAAGTACGGTCGTAGAGCAGGCCGAAGCGGTCGCATTGGCCGAGACATCTCCTGCCGAATCATCCGTCAACCTTTTCGAGCGGCCCCAAACCCGAGACGAAATTCAGGCGGAATTGAATCGGCAACGCGCCATCGACGCGGCAGAAGAAGCTGCAGAAGGTCAGACGGAAAAGTTAGTGGTTGATGATCGGCAAGCTTCCTTTTTCTAGCTGTGACAATCTCCGCCAAGTTATGCATTCACACATCCGATGGCCCCTTGGCCTACACGGAAATAGCAAACAACCGAACCTAAGGCTGATAAATGCTTGAAAACGATTTCGAATACGGTGAGTCCTCAGTCCGAATTATCCCATTAGGTGGGCTCGGCGAAGTCGGCATGAACATGATGGTTGTCGAGACTGACGACGACATGTTGGTGATCGACTGTGGCGTGCAGTTTCCGGAATACAACACGCCGGGTATCGAACGGGTGATACCCAACATGGAGTACGTCCGTCAACACCGAGACCGCGTACGGGCGATTCTCGTTACTCACGGGCACCTCGACCACATCGGCGGATTGCCGCATCTGATGCGAAATGTTGACGCACCGATCTACGCGCCAAGACTGGCCGCTGAGATGATCCGACGAGAGCTGAAGAAATCCGGCGGGCGAAAAATGGCCGACGTGCAAGTGAATTCGGTTCGACTGGAGAGGGACTATCGCTTCGGCGAATTCAACGTCCAATGGATCGGCGTGTGCCACAGCATCCCAGACTCGTGCAGCATCTACATGGACACTCCGCAAGGAGGCATCCTGCACTCCGGCGACTTCAAGTTTGACAATGAACCGATGCTCGGTTTACCGACGGACTACCAAGCCTTAAGCGAAATCGGCCAACGCGGCGTTCGCCTGTTGCTCTCCGACTCGACAAATGCCGAAGATGAGGGATCTTCCCGCTCGGACCGCATCGCGGCGGTCGCTCTTTACCGAGCCATCGCTGAAGCAAAAGGACGAGTGATCATCGCCAGTTTTTCGACGCAGATCGCCCGTGTGCAGATGGTAGTAGATGCCGCGTACGAGCTTGGCAGGCGTGTGGCGATCATCGGCAGAAGCATGATCGAAAGCAGCCGATTGGCGGAGGAAGTTGGCCACTTACATATCCCATCGGGTGTGAAAATCAGCATCAACGAAGCGAATAGCCTACCGGATGACGAGGTCATCATCATGACCACGGGTAGCCAAGGCGAGTTCGAAGCTGGCGTTTCCCGTATGGCTAGGGGGGACCATCGTGAGGTCAAGTTGGTTGAAGATGACACACTGATCCTGTCTGCGCGGACGATACCCGGAAACGAGACCGCCGTGAACGAAGTGATGAACAACTTGGCGCGGCGCAATGTACGCGTAATCACGGCTGGTTCGAGGCCCGTGCACGTTTCAGGTCACGCGAAACAAGACGAATTGAAAACGATGTTTAGCATCCTCCGACCGGAGTACTTCACGCCCATCCACGGCGAGTATCGAATGTTGAAGGCGCACAAAGAGATCGCAATCGACATGGGAGTGCCAGAAGACAACGTGAACCTGATTCTTGACGGTGATGTTCTCGAGCTGGATGTGGGAAGTGTATCCGTGGCTAATCGAGTTCCGTCGGGCTATGTCCTTATCCAAGGCCAAGGCGAATGGGACATCGACTCGAGTGTGATGGAAGAGCGCAAGTCGTTAGCCAGCGATGGCATTGTCATGGTTTCGATCGTGCGAGACGAAAAAGTTGTGGTCAGCAAGCCGCGAATCGTGACCTCCGGGTTCGTTGATGCCTCGGATGAAGCACGATTGATCCGAGATGCTTCGCAAGCGTTAGCTCAAGCTATTGAACCGGTATTGGCCGATCTCGTAGATTGGAATGAGATGGACCGACTAGTTCGGGCGTGCTTGGGCCGGTTCTTCTACCGTAGGACCAAGCGAAGGCCGTTGATTCTGGTGACCGAAATTGAGCTACAACCTGGACGCGCTAACTGATGAAAACGTGATCGACGACGAGACCGATTCTCGTTCGGACGAACGCGAGAAGCGAAGCAAGCGAACCAAGGGTAAAAACGCATCCAAAACTCAAAATCCAGACGGAGAATCGCGCCAAAGTGAAGGAGTGATTTCCCGAAAATCACTTATCGTCCACGGGATTTTCTTCACTTTGTCGTTGGCGGCGGCGGTCGTGAGTTTCCTATTCCGCGATGAGATCATGTCGACCGTGGGATTCGGAGCCATGCCTATCGGCCTATGGGCAACACTCTTTGCCTACCTGTTGATAACCAACACGCGCTGGCTCATACGAAGGTACCGCGAGACAATCTCGTCCCTCGTAATCGTGCTCGGTGGCGTGACGGTGTTAGGGATATTCGACGCTCCTTTAGGCGCGACCACTGGAGCCACCATGGGTGGTCGCCTCGGCGAAATTCTTGCTCGAGATCCATTCGAGTGGCATCGCTACGACCTCGTGCTTTGGCAACAGGCATTGGCCTGGTTGCGCGCAGGAGCATTGTTCGCGATCGGTGCTGCCGTTCAGTTCCCGACAGCATTCGGGATCACGATGAAAGTCATCTGGATCGGCACTCTGATGGTGGTTTCGGCCTCGGTCGGCTTGTTCATGATGGCGGGCGGAGCAGCCATGAGCGTGGCCAGCAAGCGCAAGAAGCCCAATCCCGAAATCGAAGCCTCAACCGAACCACCGACACCGGATCCGGAAGCCGATTCAGGACATGAAGACTCATTCGCATTTCAACGATATGCGAATGAGATATATCCGGAAATCTCGCATGAACCTGAAGATTTGAACGACGCGGTCGTTGTGATGGGAAACGCAATCGTTCCTGATCATGACATTGACCAAGAAGAATATTTCGCAGATGAAGAAGATAACTTGATCGCTTCAAATTCGAGAATTGACCCGTTCGTTGACTCGCCCCTAGAGACGGACGATGAAACTGGTTTCATTGAAGTTGGCAGTTCAATCGGTGACGTCTCCGATCCAATCCTCGATCACGACCTCCTTGCAGCTACCGAGCCCTTCGAGGACGGTGAGGCGCAGTCAATGGACGCGGATGCTGACGAAATGTTGCAGGTGATTACGTCCGGAGCGGCGATCGAATCGGCTATGAACGCGTTCCCGTGGCACCTGCCGACTTTCGAGTTCCTAGCCGACCCTCCGACGGGCGGTGTAGCCACGACTGAAATTAAAGCGACAAGTGATCTGATCGAGGAGACGCTCGCGGATCACAGTATCGCGGTGACCGTGGACCAAGTTAGAGTCGGTCCTACGGTGACGATGTATGGGTTAAAGCCAGGGTGGAAGGGCAGTGGGTCGCGATCCAATAACGCGCGCCAAAGAGTCCGTGTCGACACAATCCTCAATCGCGAGAAGGACATCGCGTTGGCATTGTCGTCGCCGAATATTCGATTTGAATCGGTGGTACCCGGATCCTCGGTGGTCGGTATAGAAGTCCCAAACGCGAGACCAACGCCGGTGAATCTTCGCACGGTCATGGATTCAGAGGAGTGGTCCGAGTTCGTTGACGATGCAGCGTTGCCGGTCCCGTTGGGCATGGGTAGTGGCGGCAATCCGGTCATGGCCGATTTCTCAAAGATGCCGCACACGCTCGTCGCTGGCGCTACCGGCTCTGGGAAAAGCGTCTGCATGAATACGATCGTCACCGGCTTGCTGATGACGCGGACGCCCGTCGAGTTAAGAATGGTGATGATCGATCCGAAGCGCGTGGAGTTGACGCCGTACCAAGGGATCCCGCATCTTTACTCGCCAGTCATCGTCGAACCCGAGCGCGCCGTCAAGGCGCTCAAGGCGCTAGTCAAAGAGATGATGGACCGGTTTTCCACGCTGGAGGCGACGGGGGTGAAGAACATTACCGCGTTCAACGAGAAGAGCACCTCCAAGATGCCGTATCTGTTGATTCTCGTCGACGAATTGGCAGATTTGATGTTGACGGCTTCGAACGAAGTCGAGCAACTATTGGTGAGATTGGCGCAACTTGGCCGCGCAACTGGCGTCCATCTAGTGGTCGCGACCCAACGCCCGTCGGTAGATGTCGTGACCGGTTTGATTAAAGCGAATTTCCCGTCACGGATCAGCTTCGCTGTCGGATCGCAAGTGGACAGTCGGACGATATTGGATGCCACTGGTGCGGACAAACTCCTCGGCAAAGGTGACATGCTTTACAAGCCGATCGATCTCAGCCAGCCCGTTCGAGTGCAAGGCGCGTTCTTGGCAGAGGAAGAGATCGAGTCCATCGTCGAATTCTGGAAAGAGGTCGGTGCGCCGCCGTTGCCACAACTCGACGTCGATGGTGATGACGACGAGAGTAGTTTTTCGATCCCTGGGTTGTCGGAAGACAACGGTGATGCGTTGTTTATGCAAGCGTCAGCAATGGCGAAGAGCCAAAAAACGCTATCGACCTCACTGTTGCAACGACGCCTACGCATCGGCTATCCCCGTGCGGCACGCTTAATGGATGAATTGGAAGATGCCGGTATCGTCGGACCGGGTGAACCTGGGAAACCCCGGCAAGTAATCGCGAACGGTTGATTCGCGTCACAGTTGCGAAGGGCGCAACACTCAATCCGGGCCTGGCATCAAAGCGCCCCGGGTACTCGTTCCGAGATCGACACGACCATCGCTGACGCAGGTTGCGCGACGTGGCTTTACAATGCTGGATAGTGGCCAATTCCAACAGGCCGTTCCCGTCGGTAAACGTTTCATTTCGTGACGATCAAACCTCTATATCCGGACTTCAACGAAGGTTCAGAGCCCGACGAAGATCCGGAGATCAAAGAACACCCGCCAGTCGATCTTGAGGGCGAATTTTCGAATTGCTTGATCTGCGGTTCGAATCTGGAAGGTTCTGAGCAATTTCAACGACTACGCGTCTGTCTCAACTGTGGGTTTCATTACAACATTCCGGCTCGGATGAGGATTGAGGCTTTAATCGATCCTGGCACGTTCATCGAATCGCATCGCTGGATTTCGTCGATCGACCCGTTAGTATTCTCGCCGCGCGTGTCCTATCAGGTCCGAGTGTTAAACGACCAAGTTCGCACCGGATTGTCGGAAGCGGCAGTTACTGGCGTAGGGAACATTGGCGGTACTCCGTGCGCCATCATCGCCATCGAATTCGGTTTTCTCGGCGGAAGCATGGGTTTGGTGGTTGGTGAAAAGGTCGCGAGGATGATCGAGGAATCGGCACGACAACGCCTCCCGGTCGTCACCTTCGCCAACAGCGGCGGCGCACGTCTTCAAGAAGGCCTTCTGTCGTTGACCCAGATGGCTAAGACCGTTGTGGCGTCTAAGAGCCTTCGAGAGCACGGTTTGCCGATGATTACAGTCTTGGCCAATCCATCTTCAGGCCAGATCCTGTCAAGTTTCGCGTCGATGTCGGACATCCGAATCGGCGAACCGGGTGCTCACATCGCTTTCGCCTCTTTGGGCACGCTGCGAGAAGTAGAAGAGACGCCGTACGTTGGTGAACATGCCAACGCGGAAACTATGCTGTCGCATGGCCACCTTGATATGGTCGTGAGTCGCCTTGAACAACGCGACCAACTGGCATTGATGCTTGGTCTATTCGAAAAAGGTCTCAAGTCCGATGTTGGACCTCGTCGCCGGTCCATCCAGTACCGTCCGACACGCCATGATGCTTGGGAATCGGTGCGCTTGAGCAGGCGATCAGACCGTCCCAAAGCATCCAACTACATTCCATTAGTGTTCCGGAACTTTGTCGAGTTGCATGGCGACCGCTACGGTGCCGACGACGCGGGTGTGACGATAGGTATCGGTCACTTAGGGATTTTCCCGGTAATGGTTATAGCTCACGAACGATTGTCAACAGGCGATGATGATGTGCCGGGCGACGATGCGATCACGAAATCGTTCACCGAGCGTTTTGGCTATGCCGACTTAAACCGCGGCGGTATCGGAGTCAGCGGCTTCCGCAAAGCTCGACGGGCGGCTACGATGGCTGGCGATTTCGGGTTCCCGCTCGTGGTGATGATCGACACACCTGGACCGAAACTCGCCGTTGCGGAAGAATTGAATGGTTTAGCAAGTGAAATCGCGGAGATGATCAATGTGATGTTGGGTATCGAAACACCGGTAGTTTCAGTAGTTGTCGGCGAAGGTGGTTCCGAAGCGGCATTGGCGTTCAGCGTCGCGGACCGACTGTTGATGATGGAGAATACGATCTTCACGCCGATTTCACCGGAAGCCGGCGCAGCGACAGAACTCCGCGACCGGGCGAGGGCACCAGAGGTGGCCCGATCGCTCAGACTCACGTCGTACGATGCATACTACATGGGGATCGCGGATCGATTGATCGCCGAGCCCGAAGGTGGCGCGAATCAGAACCCGACGGGTGCAGCACGAGCCCTGCGACAGGTGTTGATTTCAGAGATCGGTCAACTGAGTAAACGCAATCCACGTGTGCTCGCCCGTCAACGCCGAAGAAGATTTCGGCACATCGGTGAATACAGCCCGCAATTCCGCGCCGCAGTGCGTTCTGAGTTGAGCTCTTGGACCGCGGCGGTAGGCGACCGTATGCGCCGTGTATTCGGGGGCGGATCACAAAGGGAAACCGACGAACCGACGACGGAAGAATGAATCCTGCTCCGACCGCTATTGAAGTAGCCCAGATGCTCGGTGATAACATTACTTCCATCGTCTACGAGTGCGGTTACGTGATGTTCGAAACCCCATTCCCGTCCTTGGACAGTAAGACGCTACAGTGAATGTCTGGCGAAAGCGAAGAACCCGGCGAAAGTAGAAGCGACAGAGCGTGTCAGCGTGACGACGCACGCGCTCTCGACGGGGTGGTTCGGGCAGCTGTGGAACGCGGCGTGGTTTTCCAAGATCCCTACACGGCTTACTTGGATCCTCATGCACTGATCGAAGCTGGCGCGTGGGTAGGTGCGGGTACTCACATTCTCGGGAACACTCGGATCGAACGTGACGCGCGCGTCGGCCCTAATGCGATAGTCGAGGACTCCACTGTCGGTAGAGGCGCAATCGTTCAACCGTTTTCGAGCGTTATCGACGGTTCAGTCGTCGAATCCGGCGCGGTAATCAAACAACGTTCTGAGCTACGCGGCAGCGTTATTTCCGGCAACGCCGAGATCGGCCCTAACGCTTTGATTGAAGATTCCCGAATTGATTCAAACGCCAAGGTCGGACCGTTCTGCCGAGTACGCGCGGGATCTGAAATCGGCGTCGATGCGTATATCGGAACGCAAGCGGAAGTAAAAGCGAGCCGAATAGGCGATGGCTCAAAGGTCGGGCATTTCTCATTCGTTGGCGACGCAGTGCTAGGCTGTGCTGTCAACATCGGTGCTGGATCAGTGACAGCGAACCACGACGGTCAACAGGTCCAAGAGACCGTGATCGAAGACGGGGTGTCGATCGGAGCCGGATCTGTGCTCGTCGCACCACTGCGACTAGGTAGCGGGGCGCAGACAGGTGCTGGCGCAGTCGTCACACGCGACGTAGCCGATGGCGTTCTGGTGCTAGGTGTACCAGCGCGAATTATGGCGATGCATTAGAAGTCGAATTGAAGAAATGAAATCATCGAGATTGATGCGGCACCATTACGGTGACGCGCGGCCTGAACAGGCAGGAAATGAAATGAAAGATGCGGACGATCCATTAAGCCGCGGTAGATGCTTACACGTGGTTGTGAAGTTGGGAGGACGCACCGATGCTTAACGACTGGGTGCCTTGGGCAGTACTGCTCGCTTCCGCCTTTGCCTATGGATTGATGACCCTCGCGTTGAGCGTGTTGCAACCACAAGGCCTTGCGGCGATGCTCGGGATGGCTTCGACCGAATCATCCAACGATGTGAATCCGGGCAGCGCAGGGGACTACCGGGCAACGCGGATTGTTGTGACGACGTTTAGAAGCGCGTCGTTCATTTCAATAGTGATCTCCGCGTACAACGCGGCGGGAACGATTTATTCTCCGTCAAATGAATTCTTGCTGCCTCTCGTCGTGGCGGCCGCGGTTTTGGTTGGCGTCGTTGCCTACCGAATGATGCTCAATCGGATGGCGAATGCGTGCTACGAAGACGTGAAGATTTGGCTGGCCCCCGTAATCTGGCCGGCGCGCTTTATTGGTCGCCGCATGAGATTGAACCGAGTCGCGAACTACATGCAAGATGTCGAGAACTCCGGCGAGGCGACAGATGAACCGGCTGAAAACGTGATAAACGTTCTGCACAATCTGTCATCGAAAGACCTGCGGGCTGATGACGTCATGCTCCCCATTTCCGAGACTGTGGCGGTCCACGCGGACACACACCTCGACGACGTGGTAATGATGATGGATCAGCTGGACATCGACGACGTGGTCGTATACGACAAGACGGTTGACGAGGTATTGGGCACTATCGAAAGGGCGGATGCGCTGCAAGGGTTGAGAGAAAACGGTGACGGCACGTCCGTCTGCCGAGAATGGATCAGTCACTCGACTTTTGCTGTTCCGCTGACACAACAGGTGGCGACGCTCTTCGATGACTTCAGGGATCGAATGGATGAGACCGCGGTCATGCTTGACGAGGAAGGCAAGGTCGCGGGAATATTGACGTTCGCCAATTTGATGGAACAACTGCTTAGCGATGTCAGTTTGGTGAACGAAGGCTCAGAAGCGTAGAGCATGAGGGGTCTGGCAGGGCTTGCTGTGACCCTACGGTGAGCCGTGTCGTCGATGTCTGCGGGTTTCCTTCTGCGATAGCACCAAGAGTCGGTTTCGCCTCGTCAGATACGAACCGGAAACCATTGGCCTCTGCGGGCAAACATGGCGCGTCCGAAACTAACTGTGATGTGAGTTATCAGTTGGTGGCGGCAGCCGCGATAACGGCACAGCATTCAACGTCCGGCTAACCTCGTGTTGCCGTAGACGGTTCGAAACGAAGCATGTCAGCACCCAATCCTTGATGTGATTACGGATTGGCGATTCAGGGCTCTATCGTCTCACAACTTTGAGCATCTGCTCCGAACCTAGCACGGACGGAGGGCAATGCTTTTCCCAACCCAAGAAGTCGGTACATTCCGCATTGCTCGCATCTTCACTACAAGCTCGCCTAAGCGGTAGATCGAGAAACCTGCCTAGGCAGCTTGTGCCTCAACATGGTGGACTCTTCGAGAGGTCGATAAGCGAAACAGAAACTGCGGAGGCACCTAGACGCGCAAAAGCACTCTAGAGGTTATGCACCTCTAAAGTGCTTGCGTTGGGGTGATCAAAGCGTGAAGCCGATGATCACCGGCTTCACGCTTCGAAGGGTTCTACTGCCCGGGGGCGTCGCCCTTGGCGTTGACAACGATCAACGTAACCGTGGCTACGGATCCTTGGTCGCCTGTCGCGACGAGGGAGTTCACGCTGCCTGCGGTGTAAGTGCCGGAGTCGAGGGTGACTCTGACGGCGAATGCGCCGCTCGCGTTGGCAGTTGCATTGCCGATCGAGTCATCGACGGTCCCACCCGGAACGGTAAGCGAAACTGCTTCGCCGCTGTTAAAGCCTGCGCCGAGGATGTCGGCTGGCGTGCCGGATGCTACGTAGATGATCGTCGGGATCGCGAACGTAACGTCGAGGGCCTGAAGGTCGGCGGAGTTATCCGAGCCTGGAGGGCCAGGCGCGCCTGGAGGGCCGGGGTCTCCGGGATTTCCTTGCGAACCTTTTCCACCTTGCTTGCCCGCAGGGCCTGGAGGGCCTGCAAGTCCTGGGAGGCCTTGGGCGCCTTGAACGCCTGGCAAACCTGGTTCTCCCGGTACACCCGGTGCTCCTGATTCTCCTGGTGCTCCTGGCTTACCTGGGTCGCCTGGGAGGCCTGGCTCACCCGGTGCTCCTGGTGCTCCCGCCTCGCCCGGTGCTCCTGGCTCACCTGGTGCTCCCGGTTCGCCCGGTGCGCCAGGTGCCCCTGGTTCGCCAGGGTTACCCGGTGCTCCCGGCAATCCTGGTTCCCCTTGGGGGCCAGCGCCGGCGAGGCCGATGATCGAGATAATGACTGCAATGACCGAGATTACGGCGATCGCCGTCAGCACTCGGTTCTCTTGCACAAAATCCATCGGGCTGCGCGATTCATTCATGAGGACCCGTCCTCCAATCTGATGGTGTCAGATTACTAGCTTGTCTCAAGCAATAATTGCCTTGATCGTTCGGCTTCAGGAACCCCTGATCGCCGTAGACCACGATGTTTGGCATCGAAGCACGGGCTCAGCCGTACTTCACCGTTCTCGTTCTTCGATGCACAATGAATAATGTTATGCCTGTTTAAGCGCGTGTGTCAAGACGGCTCGTGCAGCCAAACAGCGTATTCGAGTGCAATGATGAACGATCCTTGCCACGATAGGTGCATGTTACATGAAAGAACTCGTTCCGTGCCCGCCTTGCTTGGGTTGGATTGGTGACTTTTGCATCGGTGCTTCTATCGGTGCTTCGGGAAGCAGACTGATTGCGGGTTAGATCGGTTGGATTTTGGCCGCCAAAGGCACCGTCGCAACGCGTAATGCATCACCGTGGGACGATTCGGCTTGGTTGAGTGGTATCCTTATCGGTTGAGCTAAACGAGTTAGCGGAAGTAGAAACAGAGAAAGAACGAGCTGGCAGAGCGGAGCAGAGGTTGATCGTGAAAAATCCCACTTGCGAAAACCGCCAGTATGAAAGAGATAAGATTGGACGCCCAAGCGAAAACGCAGACGATCGAGAAATTTCGCAAGCACGAAAAGGATACCGGTTCGGCTGAGGTCCAGATTGCAATTCTGACCGACCGCATCCGGGAACTTACCGAGCACTTCAAAGTGCACAAGCACGACGCCGCAGGACGGCGCGGTTTGCAGATGATCGTCGGGAAACGCCGACGGTTGCTCAGATACCTCGCGACAGAGGATGTTCGAAGGTACCGAACGCTCATCGAAGCGTTAGGCCTTCGCGGTTGAACGCTTGGCATTAGTCGCCGCGCGCCGCTCCTAACTAGATCGCACGCCGCCGCCGAATTGCCAATTTCCTGCCGTTTACCGAATGATCACACGCGCACGTTAAGTTCTCTTGAGCGCGCTCCGTACGATCACCATCGTCTCGCTGGCACCAACTAACCCAACTAAATCGACTATCTCGCGCGTTTTTCTTGATAACCAATGCGCGATCGTTGCGCTCCCACAAAAACCAAGAATTGGCACCTAAACAAGGTTTGCTGAGAGAAAGAAAAGAGAAAGCTCAGAAATGACTCAAAAATTCGATATCGAGGTCGGAGGGCGATTAATGTCGTTCGAGACCGGAAACCTCGCGCCCCAGGCCGGGGGAGCAGTGACACTCCGCTACGGTGATCTTGTCCTGCTCGCAACCGCGACCGCAAACAAAACTCCGCGTCAAGGCGTCGATTTTCTGCCATTGACCGTGGATGTCGCTGAAAAAGCGTACGCAGCTGGCAAAATGCCCGGCGGATTCTTCAAACGCGAGGGGCGACCAAGTTCAGAAGCGATACTAGCCGCTCGATTGTGCGACCGCCCGCTACGTCCTCTGTTTCCCAAAAACTTCCACAACGAGACGCAGCTCATCATTACGATCCTCGCTGCGGACGAAGTAAATCCCCACTCAACGTTGGGAATCGTCGGCGCGTCAGCGGCGTTGGCCATCTCGGACATCCCCTTCGACGACCCCGTTGGTGCATGCATCATCGGCTACATTGATGGCGAACTCGTCGTCAACCCGACGTACGAGGAACTCGAGAAATCAGCCCTTGAACTGACGGTCGCCGGAACGTCGGATGCCATCATGATGGTCGAGGCTGGCGCGAATTTCGTCTCCGAGGAGGTAATCCTCGAGGCATTGAAGTTAGCTCAAGATGTCAATGGCGAAATCGTTTCCCACATTAGAGACATCCAGGCGGAGGTCGGAAAAACTAAGTGGGCAGCACCCGAAGCGACCGAGGAAGAACTCGCTGCAAAGGCGGCTACGAGGGAGCGAGTCGGCAACGCAATCGTTGACGCACTCAACCTCGGCGGTGGCAAAGAAGCACGCGAAGAAGCTGTCAGATTGATCATGTCCGAGGCCAAATCGGAACTGACATCGGGTGACGACGCGTTCGACGCTTTGCACGTTCAGTCCGAGCTGTATTCCCTGGAGAAGGAAGCGGTACGCCAAGGGATTTTGGAAGAAGACCGACGTCCCGACGGGCGAAGTCTCGAAGACTTGCGACCCCTCGACTCCATGGTTGGCTACCTCCCGCGTGTGCACGGGTCGAGCATCTTCCAGCGGGGCGAAACCCAAGTTCTTGGCGTGTTGACCTTGGCTTCGGCCGCCGACGCGCAACGACTTGACAACCTTTCGCCGATTACGACGAAACGTTTCATGCACCACTACAACTTCCCGCCGTACTCGACTGGCGAGGCCGGTAGGTTCGGGTTCACAGGTCGACGTGAAGTAGGACACGGCATGTTGGCCGAACGGGCGCTCAGCCCTGTGGTACCGGCCGAAGAAGAGTTCCCGTACTCCTTGCGATTGGTTTCAGAAGTCATGGCGTCGAATGGATCATCGTCGATGGCCAGCGTGTGTGCAGGTTCTATGGCGCTGATGGATGGCGGTGTGCCGATATCCGCACCCGTCGCCGGAATCGCTATGGGTCTCATCACCGGTGAAGACGGCGTTGCCAAGGTCCTAACCGACATCCAAGGCGCGGAAGACCACGCCGGCGATATGGACTTCAAAGTCGCGGGAACCCGCGACGGCATCACCGCTCTGCAGATGGACATCAAGGTCAAGGGCATCACTTACGAAGTTATGTCCGAGGCACTCGAACAGGCTCGAAACGCCCGACTTCAGATTCTTGAGCACATGGAGCAAACCATTTCCGCACCTCGAACAGATCTGCGTGACGGTGCTCCACGAATGACAACCATCAAGGTTCCGACCGACAAGATCGGCATGGTCATTGGTCCAGGTGGTTCCAACGTCCGAGGCATCCAAGAAGAGTTCGGCGTCAGCGTCGACATTCAGGACGACGGCAGCGTCACCATCGGTGGCACGCAGTCGGACAAGGTTCAGGGCGCCATCGAGAACATTCGCACGATGACAAAGGGCGTTGAGCTCGGCGAACTGTATACCGGCAAAGTCGTCAAGATCATGGATTTCGGTTGCTTCGTCAACCTGATACCCGGAAAAGACGGCATGGTTCACATCAGCGAGCTGTCCGATACCCGAGTCCCTGACGTTCAATCAGTGGCCAACGAAGGCGATGAGTTGGAAGTCATGGTAGTGAACGTTGACCCTAATGGTCGCGTTGACCTATCAGTTCGAGCGGTCATCGACGAACGCAACTACGGTGACCACGATCGCGCACTCGAAGAAGCAGTGGGCCGACGCCGACCAGGCAATCGCGGCGGACGCGGCGGTTCTGACCGCGGTGGCCGTGGCGGTGGTGGTCGTTACGACCGCGGTGGCGGTGGCGGCGGCGGTGGACGCGACAACTTTGATCGCGGCGGAGATCGCGGCGGACGGCGAGACGACTTCGACCGCGGTGGCCGTGGCGGTGGTCGCTACGACCGCGGCGGACGCGGTGGCCGCGACGACGGCGACCGAGGCGGCCGACGAGACAACTACGACCGCGGCGGACGCGGTGGTGGCCGACGTGACGATTTCGGCGACGGCGGCGACAACCGAAGGCCGCGTCGTCGAATGATCTCGCGCGACCGATAGCTTAGAATCTAAGCAACTAAATGCGGTTGTCCTAGATAACTGAAAGCAAACAACACCCAAAGTTGAAATGACCGATATCACCGTCGCAGTTAACGGAGTGTTGGGCCGGATGGGCTCCACCGTGTTGAACGCGGTGGAGCAAGAACCAGGAATGGTTCCCGTCGGAGGAGCCGACGCGCTCGCCGGCGGTGAGAAATCGGTTTCAACTTTGGGAGGCATGGATCTGCCTTTAGCGTCGAACCTCGACATCCTTTTCGGAAAAGTCACCCCCGACGTCGTCGTCGATTTCACGAACGCTGAAGGCGGCAGTGCCGCGATGCGAGCGTGTGTCGCCCACAAGGTTCGGTGCGTATCCGGCTCGACTGGCATGACGCCCGAAGAGCTATCCGCAATCGGAGATCTCGCTACTGAAGCGAACGTCGGCGTAATTTCCGCTTCAAACTTTGCCCTAGGTTGCGTCGTACTCATTCACTTGGCACGAATAGCGTCGAGTTATTTTGATTACGCAGACGTAATTGAGAGCCATCACGAGATGAAGATCGATGCGCCTTCCGGTACCGCGATCTCGATCGTCCAAGCAATGCTCGAGGGTAAAGGCGGCGATTTCGACCAGAACATCGTCGAGAAAGAACTCCTCAGCGGCACGCGTGGCGGATCGTCTGGCGGCATCAATGTCCACAGCGCCAGAATGCCAGGCCGAGTTGCCCGACACGAAGTTGTGTTCGGAGCACTCGGACAAACTCTCACATTGCTCCACGATTCGATTAGCCGAGACAGTTTTATGCCGGGAGTCATGCTCGCGGTACGGCGGGTCATGGACGAAAAATCGATGATCGTGGGACTCGACAAGGTGCTCGGCTTCTCTGACTGAGACGGCCAGCCGGAAGTTCCAGATCACGCGATGAGCGGACCGCGTTGAAATTCGCTCCCAGGTCAAAGGAATTTGAGATGCGTGCATCAGATCTCGAAATCGCTATCGTAGGCGCAACCGGCGCAGTCGGTGCGGTTGCCCTTGAGCTGTTGGCTGAACGCGGCCACCCGGCCGAAAAGTTACGTCTTCTTGCTTCCAAGCGATCTCACGGGAAGCAAATCGGATACCTTGGTCAATCGTTGACGGTCCAGGAGGCCACGCCAGAATCGTTTGACGGAGTTGATGTGGCGTTCATATCTGCTTCCTCCGAAGTTAGTTTGGCACTGGCTCCCGAGGTGGTCAAACGTGGAGGGTTGGTGATCGACGATGGTTCAGCGTATCGCATGGATCCGAGCGTTCCGTTGGTTGTTCCGGAAGTTAACGGCTCTGATGTCGAGTGGCACTCCGGCATCATCTCAATCCCCAATTGCACGACGACCCCATTGGTGATGGCACTCGCCGGGCTCAGAGGTTTGGCGGAGATCAGCTCCGTTACGGTTTCCACGTATCAATCGGTCACGGGTACGGGCGCTGCGGCGAGGGAGGAGCTGCTGGATCAGTCGCGTGAGATATTACGCGGGGAAGAGATGTCGCCCCCGAGCCAGTATCCACATCCGATAGCGTTCAACCTACTTCCGCAGGTCGACGATTTCATCGACGAGGGGTACACGAAAGAAGAGTGGAAGATGGTGAACGAGTCGCGAAAGATTCTCGGTGAACCCGAGTTGCGACTTACATCTACATGTGTCCGAGTTCCCGTTGAGGTTTCCCACTGCGAATCGGTTACGGTGGAGTTCCGCGATCCGGTATCTGTTGACGAGGCGCGTCTGGTGTTAGCCGAGTTCCCAGGAATTGATCTGTTGGATCGACCGCATGAATCGGTCTATCCTATGCCGTCAAACTCTGCAGGTGAGGATCAAGTGATGGTTGGTCGTGTGCGGCGCGATCTTGCACACGAGAATGGCGTGGTCTTCTGGCTTGCGGCAGACAATCTTCGCAAGGGAGCGGCGCTCAACGCGTTGCAGATCATGGACGAATGCGTGGCGCGAGAGTGTGTTCAACCGCGCGTCGCCGCGACGGTGTGACGAGGCGCGAATTCTGCATTTCGAACCTGTTGCAAATGGCTTCGGATGCAGCCGTCGTTGCAGTTCAATGCGGGCGTTTTGGTGTTCGCTCGTGTGATGTAAGATTCGATGCGTAAGGGAGTTTGAAATGGCAGAAATTGGTCGAGTTCTCACAGCGATGGTCACTCCGTTCACGGAGGATGGCGAAGTTAATTACCCACAGGCTCGCAAGCTGGCGAAGTCATTGTTGGCGTCCGGCTCGGATGGACTGGTCATCGGTGGAACGACCGGCGAAGCACCTTCGATGTCCGACGAAGAGCGTCTGAAACTATTCGCCGAGGTCAAAGATGCGATTGGAGATTCCGGCGCGGTCGTCGCTGGCACGACCGACAATAACACCTACCGATCTATCGAAGTATCACGCGAAGCTGAGGCCGTTGGCGCCGACGCAATCCTCATGACGGTGCCGGCCTACAACAAACCGACGCAAGGCGGATTGACCAAACATTTCATCGCGATAGCCGAGGCGGTTTCGATCCCCGGAATCCTCTACAACGTCCCCAGCCGCACGGCGCTGAATATGACGGCGGGTACGACGCTGAAGTTGGCTGAGGTTCCGAACATTGTCGGAGTCAAGGAAGCAAGTAGCGACGCCGATCAGATCGCATACGTCATCAAAGATGCTCCCGACGGCTTCAATGTTTGGTCTGGCAATGACAACGAGACCTTCTCAATCGTCTCCACCGGTGGATACGGAGTAGTCAGCGTCGCGAGCAACATCATCGGCAACCAAGTCAAAGGATTGATCGGTGCGGTTTTGGAAGGCGATATTGAACGAGCGGCCGGTGAACACCTACGATTGTTGCCGATTTTCAACGCGCTGTTCTTCATCACCAACCCGATACCAGTTCGATATGCGATGAACCGATCGGGTTTCAATGCTGGCCCGGCGCGTCACCCGATGCAAGCGGACGACGATGAGATAGCGGCATTCGCAGCGCAGTTCGATCCCATCATGGATCAATACCGGATCGACCTTCCAAACGGTTGATATTTTGATGATTGACGAGTCGCCCAAAAAAATCATCGAGGATCTTGGCGACGGGTTGATAATGCGTTCCGCGGTTCGCGAGGATGCGGATGCGCTCGCGAAGTTTTGCGCCAAAGTTTTTATGGACGAACCTTTGGCCGATTCTTCGGGCACGGGCACGGAAGCGTATTGGATCGCGAAGTGGATCCACGACCTTCTCGCCAAACCGCATCCGACGTTGAATCCTGACGACATCATCATCGTCGAAGATGTCGAACAAGGACGGTTCGCGTCAACGACGACGTACTTTTCGCAGAGTTGGACCTACGACGGGGTTGAGATTGAGATCGGACAGCCTGAGATCGTTGGCACCCATCCCGATTACAGAAATCGAGGTTTAGTACGTAAACAGTTCGATGTGATGCACCGATGGGCTTCGGAACGCGATCATCTCGTCCAAGTTGTCTTGGGCATTCCGAGCTACTACCGACAATTCGGTTACGAATACGCCTTGCCCGCGGAGGGTGGACGCTACACTCCGATCACTTCATTGCCGCAGTGGGGTGATGAGAAACGCGAGTTTCAGCTACGCGATGCAACAGAAGACGACGTGCCCTTCATCACTGAAGTATTGAAGGACTCGACGCATCGATCAATGGTGTCGCCGGTGTTTCGTAAGGACGAGGTGAAGTATTTCACGTTTGATCGCACCGACCGGAGCGCGGTGTGTCACAAAACCGCGATCTTGTGCAAATCAGAAGATGAGGGACTCGGTGAGCCGATAGGCGTTCTCATGTATGCGATGGTTATCGAGATTGACCAAGGAATAATTCTGCGGATGGAGATGTCAGAGTCGCGATATTGGCGGGAAGCGTTACCTTCCTTGCTAAAGGAGGTTCGGAATTTGGCCAAAAAGGCCGCTGAGGGGAATCACGACCCGGAGCGCGAGATTAAGTCGATACGGCAGGATCTGCAACCAGACCATCCAGCGTACGTTTTCGATGACGGGGCGTTGGGACACGAACCGGAACGCCAATACGGTTGGTACGTGAGGGTGCCTGACATTGCCGCCTTCCTGCGGAAAATCGCGCCGGCATTGGAGGCGAGGATCGAGTCTTCGTTGCACGCGGGAATCACCGGCGACGTTGAGATTCGCGTAGACCGCGACAGAATTGCGATCAGTTTTGAAGATGGCAAGATAACTGGCGTCGAATATCAGACAGCGGTTCACCGGGAAAAAGCATCTGACGGGTGGGTCGCGTCTGCAAGATTTCCGGGTCAAACGTTTCTCCCGGTTCTGTTCGGGATGCGATCTGTTTCCGAAACGGTATCCGCTCACACCGATGTCAACACCGGGTCGAAGTCATCTCGGCATTTGATCGAGACGTTGTTTCCCAAGAGTTCGTCGGATCTCTCGCTTACTCTCACTTAAATGAGTTGTGGTTCAACGCGGCGCATTCGCGTCGTTACGGTCGGCGGCGGCACCGGTTCGTCGGTTTTGCTGCGCGGGTTGAAGCGGCACGCCGATAGGATCGACTTAACGGCTATCGTCACGACTTTCGACGACGGCGGATCATCGGGTAGATTGCGAAACGAGTATGGTGTTCCTGCGCTGGGTGATATCCGACGATGCATCGCGGCGTTATTACCGCCTGATTTCGAAGATTCCACGATCGATTGGATGCTCGAGCACAGGTTTAATTCGGATGGCTCGTTGAACGATCACTCACTCGGCAACTTGATGTTGCTAAGTGTGTGGCAACGATCTGAGAGCCTGAGCGAGGCGATCGATTCGATCGCAGGTTCTCTCAATCTGATTGGCCGCGTAGTTCCGGTAAGTGATGAATCGTCGGACCTATGTGCCGAGTTGGAGGATGGCGAGTTAATTTGCGGGGAATCTGCTGTTGGCGAGCGGAACGAAGATCTGTTCGGTCCTTCGAGAATCTATCTTGATCCTCCAGTTACGGCGAATCCGGACGCCTTAGTGGCCCTTCGCGAGGCAGACGTTGTGATTCTTGGACCGGGCGATCTATTCGCAAGCGTAATTCCGAACTTGTTGCCGGGCGGTGTGATTGAAGCGATCAGCGAGAGCTCGTGTCAGATTCTTCAGGTCTGCAACATCGCGATGAAGGTGGAAGATACCAAGGGATATACGGCGTCGGATTTCGTGAAGTCCGTCAATCGCTATCTGGAGTCGGGTGGGAAAGCCGTCGACGCGATATTGGTTGATGAGAAGGGGATCGGATCGTCGAAAGTTGATGGCGCGATCGAGATCGACGACGGTCTTTTCGACAATGTGGAGGTTGTTACGGCGCGCGATCTGTCCGACGATGTTTCGCCGCGTCGTCACGACTCGGAACGGCTCGCGGCGGCGGTTTTAGCGTACGTCGACGCGGTTAACGGCTACCGTTGACGACCAAAGTGTCGTCGCGGTGAGGTCCGGTCGAAATCTCGGATGCCGGAATCTTGAGAAGGTCTTCGAGTTTGCGAACGTAGTTCTGTGCACCGTCGCAGAGATCGTTCCAATCAGTAACCCGCGTCGTCGATTCGGTCCAACCGGGCAATTCTTCATAGATCGGTTCGCACCGGGCCAAACGCCCCCGCTCGATCGGGAAATCTTCGATTATCTCCCCGTCGAGTGAGTACGCCGTGCAGACCTTGATGCGATCCCAATTGTCAAGCGTGTCCAACCGCGTCAACACCATCGAAGTGAAGCCGTTGACTCTGGTTGTGTAGCGCGCAGCCACGGCGTCGAACCAGCCGACTCTTCTTGCTCGGCCGGTAGTCGCGCCGAACTCACCGGCCATCTCCCGAATGCGATTACCTTCGTCGCCGTGGATCTCGGTCGGGAAAGGTCCCGCTCCCACTCGAGTAGCGTAGGCCTTGAATACCCCAATGATGCGTTCGAATGAACTTGGACCGATACCGGTTCCCGTGAGAGCACCGCCAATGGTAGGGCTGGAGGAGGTAACGAACGGATAGGTGCCATGGTCGATGTCCAGCAACGCTCCTTGCGCGCCTTCCATGATCACGTTTTCGCCCGAATCGATTGCGTTCGTGACGATCTCATCTGCGGACTTGATGTACGGGCCGATCTGGTCTGCCCAGTGTTTTGTCTGTTCCAACACCTCGGCAACATCGATTGGTTCGCCGCCATAGATCTTAGTGATGAGTTCGTTCTTGAACTCAATTATCGGAGGGAGAGTCAGCGTCAGTTCTTCGAGGTCAAGGAGTTCGCCAACGCGGACGCCCATTCGTGCGACCTTGTCGACGTATGCGGGTCCGATCCCCCTGCCGGTAGTGCCAATGGCCGCGGCTCCGCGCCGTTCCTCTTCCAACCGGTCAAGCAAGACGTGGTACGGCATGATGAGATGTGCACGGTCAGAGATTGCGATATCGCCGGGCAACCCGTTATCTTTGACCATCGCGATTTCTTCGATCAAAGCGTCGGGAGAAATCACGACACCGTTGCCGATGACGTTGATTGTGCCCTCGTAACAGATCCCACAGGGAATGAGGTGGAAAACGAGCTTTCCGTAGTCGTTTACGACGGTATGCCCGGCGTTGTTTCCGCCGGAAAATCTAACGACTACTGATGCGTCGCCGGCAAGGAAGTCGATTATCTTCCCCTTGCCTTCGTCGCCCCATAACCCACCGAGCACGGCGGTCGTCGGCATTCGGATTTCCCCTTCGCGCACGTATCCCACCGCGGCGTTGGACGCCGTGGTTGAACACCAGCACGCGCGTATTGAGTGTGCTTAACAAACGAATTATATCGCGCCGCGCGGCCATGAATTCATCCTGAATGCCGTGCTTCAAACGGGCTTGGCTGCGTTCGCAGACCCGTTTGCGATCTCCCGATGGGGCGGTTCGGGTACCATGGGCGCAGAGCGATTTTGCCAGTATGTATCGAAGCGAGGAATTGAGGGATGTCGGAACTAACAACTCCCAACCAAGTCGCGGTTGAAATTGACGACAACGTGAAGCAGTATCTGTTCTGGACCGTGACGTGGGTATCGGCAGTGACGATCGTGGGGATACCGCTAATCCCGATAATCGCCATCATCTACTGGGTTTGGTACGCGCCTCGGTACCGTGAGTTCCACACATTGGAACTTGATGAGACCAACGTGAGTTCGAAGCGGGGTGTCGTGTTCCGCAGCGAGACGAACGTTCCGCTCGAACGTATCACCGACGTTTCCGTACACCAAGGCCCTCTGATGCGTAAATTCGGCGTCTACAAAGTCAGTATCGAGAGTGCGGGTCAGACTCAATTGCAGGGCGCCGCGACCATCATCGGGGTTGCCGATCCGTATGATTTCCGGGACGCGGTTCTGGAGAACGTCGAGATGATCAAACAGCGATCTGGCGGTGATGGATCGACCGCGTCCGACGCGCCGGCATCCGTGGGTTCGAACGAACAGACGGAGCTGTTGACGGAGATAAGGGATATCCTCAATCGCATCGACGCGAAATCGTGAACAAGTGATGCGTGAAAAAGAGGGACTGATAACCCGGCTGAGGTAGCGCTAAGGTGGTTGACGCTTTCTTTCGTAGGCGTTATACTTACGGGTTACCCGCTGAGAGAATCATGCGTTTTCGTTTGGCTCGATCTGGTGGGTGCACCTAAAAAGTTGAATATCGATTCCGCATTCTCCGAGAACCGGAGCAAGCCGATTCAAGAAGATGGATCAAGCTACTAAGGGCACATGGGGAATGCCTTGGCGCTAGAAGCCGAACAAGGGCGTAGTGAGACTGCGATAAGCCACGGTCAGCCGTCTGGCAGGCTAAGCCGTGGATTCCCGAGTGGGGAAACCCGAGGCCGCGCGTTCGCGCGCGGTTTCATCTCGTAAGAGAGGGTAAGCGGGGGAACTGAAACATCTAAGTACCCCGAGGAAAGGAAATCAACCGAGACTCCCTTAGTAGCGGCGAGCGAAAAGGGAACTAGCCCAAACCGGGTGAGACTAAACGGCTCAGGAGCTTACGTCTCACGGGTGTTGTAGGGCTCGATTTGGAGGCTACCTGAGGCTTCCGAGGAGTTACAAAGCGCAACGATAGCTGAGCAGCACTGGAAAGTCTGGTCGAAGAGGGTGATAGCCCCGTAAGCGAAATCGTTGAGCCTCCTTTATCGAGTACCTGAGTACGGCGGGACACGTGAAATCCTGTTGGAACCTGGGGGGACCACCCTCCAAGGCTAAGTACTTCTAGCGACCGATAGCGAACTAGTACCGTGAGGGAAAGGTGAAAAGCACCCCAAGCAGGGGAGTGAAAGAGAACTGAAACCGTGTGCCTACAATCCGTTGGAGTCCACCTGCGGGTGGATGACAGCGTGCCTATTGAAGAATGAGCCAGCGAGTTACTTTGTGTGGCGAGGTTAAGGCGTTCAGCGCCGTAGCCGAAGCGAAAGCGAGTCTGAACAGGGCGTTCAGTCGCGCGGAGTAGACCCGAAACCGTGTGAGCTACCCATGGCCAGGCTGAAGCGAAAGTAACATTTCGTGAAGGGCCGAACCCGTTTACGTTGCAAAGTGATGGGATGAGCTGTGGGTAGGGGTAAAATGCCAAACGAACACGGAGATAGCTGGTTCTCCCCGAAATGCATTTAGGTGCAGCGTCGGGAATTACTTCGCGGAGGTAGAGCACTGATTGGGCTAGGGGGGGAAGACCTTACCAAACCCTGTCAAACTTCGAATACCGCGAAGGGTACCCCGGCAGTGAGACAGTGAAGGATAAGCTCCATTGTCGAGAGGGAAACAGCCCAGATCGCAAGCTAAGGCCCCAAAGTGTGTGTTAAGTGTTAAACGAGGTGGGGGCGCCCAGACAGCCAGGAGGTTGGCTTAGAAGCAGCCACCCTTTAAAGAGTTCGTAACAGATCACTGGTCGAGGGCTCCCGCACGGAAAATAAACGGGGCTCAAACACACCGCCGATGCTGCGAGAGGCGCGTTCGCGCGCCTCGGTAGGGGAGCGTTCCCAGCCGCGTTGAAGCGTGACCGTGAGGGCACGTGGAGTGCTGGGAAGTGAGAATGCTGGCATGAGTAGCGACAATGCCGGTGAGAATCCGGCACGCCGAAAGTCCAAGGTTTCCTACGCAACGTTGATCGACGTAGGGTAAGGCGGCCCTAAGGTAAAGCCAAATGGCCAAGCCGATGGATAGCTGGTTGAAATTCCAGCCCCGCCCCAATACCGATTGAGACGCAGGAGGGACGCGGATTGGTAAGCGATGCATACCACTGGATATGGTGTGTCGCCACCTGTAGGCCAGCGCGGCGAGTTAAAACGCGCCGCGCGTTATGAGCAGAGGGGTGGCTGGACCTTAAGGTACGCCTCGAGGAACATCGCTGATCCTATACCGCCAAGAAAATCTCCGACGTCGAGGTGTTGTGGCGACCGTACCGCAAACCGACACTGGTGGACAGGGGTAAATGCCCCAAGGCGTTCGAGACAACCATCGTTAAGGAACTCGGCAAATTAACCCCGTAACTTCGGGATAAGGGGTGCCGATGATGTATACGCGTTTACCGCGAAAAGCGTTGTCGGCCGCAGAGAACCGGCTCAAGCGACTGTTTACCAAAAACACAGGTCTGTGCCAAAGCGAAAGCTGATGTATACAGGCTGACGCCTGCCCAGTGCTGGTAGGTTAAGGAAGGGTGTGAGAGCTCCCGACCGAAGCCCCGGTAAACGGCGGCCGTAACTATAACGGTCCTAAGGTAGCGAAGTCCCTTGTCGGGTAAGTTCCGACCCGCACGAATGGCGTAACGACTTGAGCACTGTCTCAACGATGGACTCGGTGAAATTGCAGGACCCGTAAAGATGCGGGTTACGCGCGGCAGGACAAATAGACCCCGTGGAGCTTTACTGCAGCTTGACATTGGTTTGAGTTCAGGGATGTGTAGTAATAGGCGGGAGACTTCGAAGCTCAGGCGCCAGCCTGGGTGGAGTCGACCATGAAAGACCGCCCTTTTCTGCGTTTGAATCTAACCGTTTCTGGAACAGTGTCTGGTAGGCAGTTTGACTGGGGCGGTCGCCTCCCAAAAGGTAACGGAGGCGCACAAAGGTCACCTCAGGCTGGATGGAAATCAGCCTTAGAGTGTATTGGCATAAGGTGGCTTGACTGCGAGACATACAGGTCGAGCAGGGACGAAAGTCGGTCAAAGTGATCCTACGGTACCGTGTGGAAGGGCCGTAGCTTAACGGATAAAAGCTACCCCGGGGATAACAGGCTAATCTCCCCCAAGAGATCGTATCGACGGGGAGCTTTGGCACCTCGATGTCGGCTCGTCGCATCCTGGGGCTGAAGAAGGTCCCAAGGGTCGGGCTGTCCGCCCGTTAAAGCGGCACGCGAGCTGGGTTCAGAGCGTCGTGAGACAGCTCGGTCTCTATCCGCCGTGCGCGCAGGACATTTGAAGGGAGCTGATCCTAGTACGAGAGGACCGGATTGGACGAACCTCTGGTGTGCCGGTTGTGGCGCCAGCCGCATCGCCGGGTAGCTACGTTCGGAAGGGATAAGCGCTGAAAGCATCTAAGCACGAAGCCCACCCTAAGATGAGATGTCCCATCCTTTTTGGAGTAAGACCACCGGGAGACTACCGGGTAGATAGGCCGTAGGTGTAAGCGCAGAAATGCACTCAGCTAAACGGTACTAATCGGTCGAGGGCTTGACCATTAAGAATGCTTCATGTATCGGTTTGCTCCGATCAATAGCGAGATTGCGGAATCGGTTTCAATCACATGCTCGACTAGCGTGTCGCGCATTGAATTGCTCGGTGCGGGGTAGAGCAGTGGTAGCTCGTCGGGCTCATAACCCGGAGGTCGCAGGTTCGAATCCTGCCCCCGCTACCAACGCGCCGGCAAGACAGCTGGATAGCGTAAAAAATATCGCAGAAGCTCCTTGGTGATAAGAGCGCGATGGAACCACCCGTTCCCATCCCGAACACGGAAGTGAAACGTCGTAGCGCTGACGATACTGCACCGCGAGGTGTGGGAAAATAGGTCGTTGCCAGGGGGCTTTTACAATTGTTGATGCATCTTGTTCTGTATCAAAATCCGGGAGAGGTGGCTGAGTGGTTGAAAGCGCCGGTTTCGAAAACCGGTATCTCGGGCAACCGGGATCGCGGGTTCGAATCCCGCCCTCTCCGCCATACCTCATTCCAAGCGTGTCCCACAACAGATTCGCTTCGTGATGATCGCAGACCCGATGCCGCCGCGGAGAGGTGCCGGAGCGGCTTAACGGGCACGCCTGGAAAGCGTGTGTGGGCTCAAACCCACCGCAGGTTCGAATCCTGTCCTCTCCGCCATCGCACTCCCAATCCTTGAATGCGAATCGTTACGATCTTCGCCACCTAGATTCGAACGAATGTAATGTTGTGTGTTACTGTGTTCTGAAGCAATCGAATGGCGAAACGGAGTTTTCCGTCGTTTGGCGAACAGGGTCGACAGAAATTTGACGATACGGATCTGAGTACTGTGAACGTTAATGAAGATTTGAAATACTGGGTGGCATTTCACCGCATCCAAGGTATGGGACCGAAGAGATTCAATCGTATGGAGATGCACTTCGGCAATCTTGAAGACGCTTGGAACGCCGATAAGGGCGAATTGCGAGACGCCGGAATCGGTGCTGCGCTGATCGAAGATATCGGTTCGACGCGCGAACGCATTGATCCCGATGCCGAACTAGATCGATTGGTGCGGAGCGGAATCCGCCCGATCCATCTACGCTCGGATGAGTATCCCGATCATCTTGCCGAATCGCCAGATGCGCCAGCGGTCATTTACGTCGCGGGCGATTTAAAACCGCGCGACAACAACGGCGTCGCCATCGTCGGAACCAGGAAAGCCACCGAGTACGGCATCGAAATGGCAACCGAGCTCGCTCACGATCTGGCCAGTTTGGGCATCACCATCATCAGCGGTCTAGCAATTGGAATCGATACCGCCGCGCATCGCGGCGCCTTGAAGGCCGGCGGAAGGACCATTGCCGTTCTTGCCGGCGGGTTGGACTCTATATATCCGCAACGCAATCGCGGCCTCGCTAGGCAGATCGTCGAGAGCGGAAGTCTGGTATCCGAATACCAACTCGGCGTCCGCTCGAAACGCGACCACTTCCCGCGTCGCAATCGCATCATCAGCGGCCTGAGTCGTGGCGTAATCGTCGTCGAAGCAGCCAAAAAGAGCGGAGCAACTTGGACGGTGAAATGGGCGTTGGACCAGAATCGAGAGGTCTTTGCCGTCCCCGGCAATGCCAATTCACCACAGAGCGAAGGGACCAACTGGCTTATTCAACAAGGCGCTAAACTTACCACCCGCGCCGACGATGTCGTACAAGAGCTCAGCGCATTCTTCGGCGACCTCAAGCCGGACCCCGATGCGAACCGTCGGACATCGGCCGCGCACATCCGCGCAACGGTGACAAAGCCCAATGGTCGGTCCAACAATGGGAACGTCGACGCCCCCCGGCCTCGTGTCGAAGAGATCGAGACTTTCAACGAACTAGAACACACCATCGCCAATTCGTTGCGCGACTCTGAAGGCCCTGTTCACATCGATGAAATCGCCCGAACGCTATCATTGTCAGTAACCGAAACAATGTCAACGCTTACCATGATGGAAGTGCGGGGCATCGTTCGGTGCACCGAGGGCGCTCTATACGATCTGTCGAACCGACGCGCTGAAATCGGCGCGCCAAGATTGTTAGATGACGGACAACCTGCATAATTACTGATTCCCTCGGAGTCGATTTCGGACTTCGACAACGGGCTTTGAAAACTAGTGGAAGTGTGACGAATTGGCAAAGCGAACAAAGGCATCTGGCGACGACCTTGTGATCGTCGAATCGGCTGCCAAAGCGCGCACCATCGAACGCTACTTGGGTGATGGTTTCGCGGTAAAAGCGTCTGTTGGACACGTTCGTGACCTGCAGAAGTCAAACATGGGCGTCGACGTCGATAACGACTTCGAGCCGAAGTACAGCATCGTTTCCGACCGCCGAAAGGTCGTCAACGAACTCAAAACCGCCGCCAAACGTGCGGGCAACGTGTATCTCGCCACCGACCCCGATCGCGAGGGCGAAGCGATATCGTGGCACCTCAGCGAAATCCTCGGCATCTCACAAGATGATGCCCGGAGGGTAGTGTTCCACGAGATAACCAGAGACGCGGTGATGGAGGCGTTCAATGACCCGCGCCAAATCGACCACCAACTCGTTGAAGCGCAACAAGCGCGCCGCATTCTCGATCGTTTAGTCGGTTTCAAGCTCAGCCCCTTTATTCGTAACAAAGTCGCCGGTGCCCAGTCCGCCGGCCGAGTCCAGTCTGTTGCACTGCGATTAGTCGTCGATCGTGAAGAAGAGATCAACGCCTTCAAACCCAAAGAGTATTGGCTGATCTCGGTTGACCTCGCAAAGCAATCCTCGGACATCTCCGTTGGCGCGCGTCTCTACCGGATTCACGGAGAGAAAAAGGACCCGAACAAACCAGAGAACGAACTGCTACCCAACGAAACCTCGGCGACGGCAATCGCCGATGAACTCAAATCTGCCGACTACACGGTTACCAGCGTCACCAAACGCCAGGTAAAAGTCCGTCCCCGTCCGCCGTTCATCACCAGCACTCTTCAACAGCAAGCCGCACGTAGCCTTCGGTTCAACGCGCAACGCACGATGAGCACCGCCCAAAGTCTTTACGAGGGAGTCGTCCTCGGCGATGGCGAGCCGGTAGGACTCATCACCTACATGAGAACCGACTCGACCAATCTTGCTGCATCGGCTCTCCAGCAAGCGCAGGCCTTCATCCAAGGCGAATTCGGCGACAGTTACCATGCCGGGCATCGGGTTTACCAAACCAGTTCTCGTAACGCTCAAGAAGCGCACGAAGCCATTCGCCCAACCTCAATCTCCAACACCCCTGACCGCGTATCCCGATTCCTCAGCCAGGATCAACGTAGGTTGTACGAACTCATATGGCAACGGATGGTCGCTAGCCAAATGGCCGACGGCATCGACGAACGCACCCGCGCAGACATCGACGCCGTCACGACAAATGGCAAAACCCACAAATTGCGAGCGACCGGATCGGTCACGGTCTTCGACGGTTTCCGCAAGCTCTACATCGAAACCCGCGACGAAGATTCCGAGTCTGACGACGCGAGGCGCCTGCCGCCGCTCTTCGATGATGAGTCACTCAACCTACTGAAGGTCAACAGCGATCAGAAATTTACGCAGCCACCTCCTCGATTCACCGAAGCCAACTTGATCCGAACATTGGAAGAACTTGGCATCGGAAGGCCTAGCACTTACGCCACCATTGTCGGCAGAATTGTTGATAGGAACTACGTAACACGCGAACGGAACCGGTTCCATCCCACCAAGAGTGGTATCGCCGTGTGCGCCATGCTCAAGCAGTTCTTCCCTGACATCGTCGATGTCGGGTTCACCGCCGGCATGGAGACCAAGCTCGACGACATCGCGAGCGGTGACTTGGAACGCGTCGAAATGCTGCGCGAGTTCTACTCGCCGTTCGACGCCGCACTCGATCATGCCTTCCAAAACGCCCAGCGCGTCCGCCGATCCGAATTCGACGTCGCCAGTGGCATCAAATGTGACGGTGGCACCGATCTCGTGGTCCGCAACGGGCGACGAGGAGATTTCTTGGCGTGTCCCGAGTTTCCGACGTGCAAATTTGCGATGGACCTGTACCCCGGCGATGATGCTGACGGCGAAAAAATCGAAGAGTGGCAAGGCGAGTTCACTCGTCGCATGTCGCAATGCCACGTCGCACACCCCGACGGCGTACCCGAACTTGAAAAACGTGTCGAGCTCGGCTCGGGCGTCATCTGTGACGGCGGCGTCGAACTCGTGGTCCGCAACGGGCGGCGCGGCGAATTCATTGCCTGCCCGGAGTTCCCCAAATGCCGCGTCGCACTCGATCTCAAGCCGGAAGACGAAGCCGAACTCGCCGAATGGGACGAGAAACGAATTCAGCGCATGCAACGGTGCTTCAAAGAGCATCCCGAAGCCGCCAAGAAACGAAGCACGCGCACCACGCGTTCAACCAGGTCACGTAGCCGCTCGAGCAATAGCCGGGCGCGCACCTCTAGCTAACTCAACCCGACCTTCAACCACGATGCTCCAACCCGGAATCGGAAGGAGCATCTCATGACAACCGAACGTCGAGATCTGCGAGGTCTAAACGTCCCCGGCCTTTGGGACGTCGTCGGCAACACCGCATGGGCACCGATCCTTGACGAGTACCAGAAACACTTGACTTCGATTCGTCAGCTAGCAACTCCAACAATTCGCAACTACATGAATGACCTCGCTGCGTTCATGAGATTCCAAGCCGAAACCGGATCCCTCGACAAGATCAAATCTCCTGATCGCCGTCAACTTAGAAGCTACCTCGCATTCCTCGCCAGCAATGGATACGAAAAAGCATCAATCAGCCGCAAATTAACCGCCTTACGTACATTTTTCAGATGGATGCAGGAGACCGGCAAAGTGGACCGGAACGACACCGACATGGTCGCCGCACCGCGTCAAGCCAAGAGACTTCCATACGTCGTGTCTGAAGCGGAAATCGAACGGCTGCTGATGGCACCCGATACCTCCACAACGTTGGGTCTGCGCGACCGCGCATTACTCGAGTTGATCTACGCCTCAGGAATGCGCGTCTCCGAAATCAATTCGCTGAACATCGCGGATGTCGACCTCAAGTCTCGAGAATGCCGTGTATTCGGCAAGGGAGCAAAGCAACGCATCGTTCTGCTCGGCGAGACAGCCGCGCAATGGGCCGAAAAATACCTAAACGCATCGCGCCCTAAACTCGCAACCCGACGATCCCAAGAGGCACTCTTCCTCAACAAACTCGGTGGCCGATTGAGTACCCGAAGCATCCAGGAAACCGTCAAACGCAACGCCCTCAAATCAGGACTCGACGCCAACTTCCACACTCACATCCTCCGCCATAGCTTCGCCACCCACCTACTAAACGGCGGTGCCGATCTCCGAGTCGTGCAAGACTTGCTCGGCCACGAATCGCCGTCCACCACGCAAATCTACACCCACGTTTCGGCAGAGCAAGCACGCAAAGTCTATCTCCGAGCCCACCCCGGTACAAACCTCCAGCGGCGTGCCCCAAGGCGAAAAGACCACAACACGTTATAGCCTTGAATCTGGCACGCGAGACATCGTCTCGCGGGCGGTGTGAACACCTCCAATGTCGAATCCGGGATTCACGATGAGACGCATATTGGTCATAAATGGCCCCAACCTAAATAACTTGGGTAAACGCGACGCCACGCAGTACGGATCCGTAACGCTCGCTGACATTGAGCAACGCGTCTCCGAGCGCGCCAATCAACTCGGAGTTAACACCGCATTCTTCCAGTCCAATCACGAGGGTTCCATCGTCGATTGGATCCAATCCGAAACTGCGGACGCAGACGGCATCATCATCAACGCTGGTGCATTGACGCAAGTCGGATACTCGCTGCTCGACGCTATTTTGGACAGCAAACTACCAACAATCGAAGTACACATGTCTAATATCCACGCCCGCGAAGAGTTCCGACGCCACTCCGTCATCGCACCCTTTGCCTTGGGCCAGATAGCCGGCCTCGGCTGGCGCGGATACCTACACGCCCTAGAAAGCCTCGTTGCACATATTGAGGAAAACTCCGGATGAGCGCAACCAAGTTTCGCTACCCTAACCGTGTCGCCGCACTGCGCTCGTTGATCAAAGAGCAAGAACTCGGCGGCATGTTGATCTCTGATCCGCACAATCGACGCTACTTCTCAGGCTTCATCGGCACCGCCGGGCTCCTCTTCATCACCGAATCCGACGCCATACTGGCAACCGATTTTCGGTACACCGAACAAGGAGCCGATCAGGCCACCGGCTTCGAAATCACGAAAATCCAAGGCCGCATCGGCGAATGGTTCCCGAAATTGCTCGGTGAATTAGGCGTCGACAACATCGGCTTCGAGGCCGACAATCTCACCGTTTCCGCCCTCCAGACGTACGAAGACGCCATAGCGGAGAGCGAGATCGAGGTCAACCTCGTGCCAAAATCCGGCGACGCCGCCAAACTGCGCGCGATCAAAGATCCAGGCGAAGTCAAGCTACTACAAAAAGCAATCGACATCGGCGATGCCGCGTTCGAGGAGACCGCTGGAAAGCTGATGCCTGGCATGACCGAGAACGAAGCTGCATGGGAATTCGAGAAAGCCATCCGTGAACGCGGCGCAGAATCTCTGTCCTTTGACACCATCGTCGCCATTGGCCCCAATGCAGCCCGACCACACCACCAAACCGGCGATTCCGAACTCAGAGAAGGCGAAACCATCGTCTTCGACTGCGGCGCAACTTACCAAGGTTACTGTTCAGACCTCACACGCACCGTGGTACTCGGTGAAGCCGACGACGAAGTCGTACGAATCTACAGCATCGTCCTCGAAGCCCAAGAATCCGCGATCGAAAAAGTCGAAGCCGGCATCACCGGAGGGGAAGCCGACGCCATCGCCCGCAAGATCATCGAAGGCGCCGGCTATGCCGACAACTTCGGCCACAGCCTAGGCCATGGCCTAGGTCTGCAAGTCCACGAGGAACCCAACGTCGGACCCCGCGGCACCACACCGCTCGAAAACGGGATGCCATTCACTATCGAGCCCGGCATCTACATACCCGGTTGGGGCGGCGTCAGAATTGAAGACGTGGTCGTCTTGGAAAACGGACGCGCACGCGTCTTGAGCCACGCCGCCAAGATGCGGTTTTGATACCAACCCAATCTCTCGAAACCAACCGAAACCCAGTTAGCAAAGAAAGCTCCTACCAATGACGATTTCATCCTCCGAAATCCGCCGCAATATGACCATCATGTTGGATGGCGAGATCTACCAGATCATGGAGTGGCAGCATCGCCAAGCCCCCAAAGCACCGCCGACATTGACCCTTAAAGTCAGGCAACTAAGCACCGGCAACGTCTTCGAACGCAAACTCGCCGGAAACCAGAAACTTACAGCCGCCCCGACCGAGCGACGGAACGCCCAGTACCTGTACAAAGAAGGCGATTTCTACGTCTTCATGGACATGGAAACCTACGAACAACACCTCATCGGCGACGCGCTCCTCGGCGACGCCGTTTATTTCCTACCCGAAGGCGGCGAATTGGTATTGCTGATGCACGAGGAGAAACCAATACTAGTCGAATTGCCCTCCGCGGTGAACCTCACTATTGCCCAAACCGAAGTCGGCCTGAGGGGCGATACGCAAAGCGGCGCCACCAAACCGGCCACCACCGACACCGGCCTCACCCTCCAAGTCCCACTATTTGTCTCCGAAGGCGACAACATCAGCGTCAACACCACTTCTAAGGAGTACATCGGCAGGGCCGTCTGATCGCCTCCACAACGCAATTCCCTTTGCAGATAATGGTGGCAGCCTGATGATGAACACCGCACCTTCGCCGCAAACGCCTGCCAACCAATCTCAACCGCGTTCGGTCTCCGAAGTTTCGCAACTCATCCAAGGGTTGTTAAAAAACGACCCGAAACTAGCGAACATCACGATGATCGGAGAAGTATCCGGTCATTCGCAACCAGCTTCGGGACATAGTTACTTCTCCGTGCGAGACCGAGAAGCCGGACTCCGTTGCGTGATGTTCCGCTACGGCCGCGGACATCAATTCCTCGAAGACGGCGCATTGGTCCTATGCCAAGGCAGCGCAGGAGTCTACGCTCCTCGCGGCGACCTCCAAATCGTTGTCACCTCCGTCGAACCCGTCGGCGTCGGCGATCAACAAGCTCAACTCGAAGAGCTGAAACGCAAGCTGCGCGCCGAAGGCCTCTTCGACCCTTCACGCAAGAGACCGATTTCTCAGTTCCCCCAACGCATCGCAGTCATCACATCCGAACAAGGCGCAGTCTGGCACGACATCCAAAATATCGTCCGGCGCCGCTACCCGTTGATGGAACTCTTGCTCGTCCCCTCCGCCGTCCAAGGCGAACTCGCACCAGAAACCATCGTCGAAGCATTCGCCGAACTCCACCACTACGCCGAAACCGATTACGTCGACGCCGTAATCGTCGGCCGCGGCGGCGGTTCAGCAGAAGACCTCATGCCCTACAACGACGAGATGGTCGCACGGACCATCTTCGCAAGCCGCATCCCAGTCATCAGCGCCGTCGGCCACGAAACCGACTTCACCATCGCAGACGACGTCGCCGACCTCCGAGCGCCAACCCCCTCCGCCGCTGCAGAGCTAGTTTCACCAGACATCGGAGGACTCTCCCTCGAAACCGCAGACTTCATCCAAAGACTGATGCGAGGACTGTCCGGACGTGTAACACTCGCTCGACAGCGGCTAGACCTGACCCAAGATCGGCTATCCGAGAACGCACCCGAAACCCAAAGATTCCGAGATCGCGTTGAAGAACTGAGGTCGCGCGCCCGAATTTCGTGGACGCGATATGCCGCAATGAAACGCGAAGCAATGAAGCGCGTCGAAGCAGAACTCCGAGCCTTAGGTCCCGACAACATTCTCGAACGCGGCTACGTCATGGTTCGCGGCACCGATGGCAGCGTCATTACTCGAGCCGCCAACGTCCAACCCAAGACATCGTTGGAATTAACCTTCGCCGACGGCACTGCCGAAACTAAGGTCCAATCTGTAACCCCTAAATGACGACCAGGTACACAAAAATGACCGACGAAGACCAATCGCAAAACGAACAACCGACATCGTTCGAAGACGCCTTCACCAGACTCGAAACTGTAGTCCGACGATTGGAAAGCGGCCAAATGTCGCTCGATCAGTCAACCGCGCTCTTCGAAGAGGGCATGCAACTCGCCAAAACCTGCACCGAAATGCTCAACGGCGCCGAACTCAAAATCCAGCGACTGCAAAAAGGTTTAGTCGAGCAGTTGAATTTGGTCGCGGACGACTAATCGTGGTCAGGGCCACACAACCCACGGATCGTCGCCCATTGCGCATCGGTTGGTTCACCACCGCAAACGGACCCGGGTCACGCGGCATGTTCACCGCCGTCCTAAACGCGATCCAATGCGGACATCTGAACGCGCAGTTCGAGTTCATATTCGTCAACCGCGAACGCGGCCAAACCGGACCCACCGACAGTTTCATCGACCTCGCTGAATCCAACAGAATCCCCACCGTAACCATCTCGTCAGCAAAATTCCGCCAGCAACGTAAACCCTCTACGTGGTCGGAACTGCGAATTGAATTCGACCAAACCGTGTTGGAGCACTTGGCGCCGTTCGCCCCCGATGTCTCCGTAATGGCCGGCTACATGCTCTTTGCCCCGGAAATAAGTCGCCACATGTTATGCCTCAATCAACACCCAGCATTGCCCGGCGGAACGATCGGAAAATGGCAAGACGCAATCTGGGACGTCATCGAACAGGATGCCGACGCGCACGGATCAATGATCCACATCGCAACACCCGAACTCGACCGCGGTCCTGTCGTGACCACATGCGGCTTCACCATCCGCGGTCCGAATTACGACCACCTATGGCAAGACGCAAGCCACCGCAACATAGCTCACTTGCGAAAAGCAGCTGATGAAAATCTGCCACTCTTCGCCGCAATCCGCGAAGCAGGCGTCAGACGTGAACAACCGCTAGTGGTCGAGACTCTTAAAGCGATTGCAGACGGGAATATCGATCTGACCGCGATCGGTCAAGATAGTCAATCAAACCCGGTAGATATGACCGAGCAAGTCGAAGCCGCCGTAGCAAGGAACCAGCACTAACTCGACGACTCGTCCAACATCGCCACCATCAATTCCCGCGTCGCAGCACCCGGGTCCGCCGCACCAAGTATCGAACGCACCACCGCGACGCCCACGGCACCGCTCCTGAGGACTTCCCCAACGTTCTCCGTCGAGATCCCGCCGATTCCAATCACCGGAAGCCCAGTCTCTCGAACCACGCGCGGGATGATGCCCACGCCGTACGCCGCGCCGCCAGGATGCGATCCAGACGGGAAAATCGTGCCAAGCACCAAAAAATCAGCTCCCATCTCCTTCGCTCGCCGCGCTCCATCCGCACTATGAACTGAGCGCCCAACAAGCGAACCAGTTCCATAAGTCCGCCGAGCATCCTCGATACTCGCCCCCGCACTCTCAGAAAGTTGCAATCCGGCAACGCCCTGAAACAGCTTGATTGGTCGACTCGACGGATTCACAATCGCGAATGCTTTATCTCCGACCGCCCCAACGACACCGTTGACCAAAGCATCAAACTCGTCCGTACTCGCCTCTGGTGCACGGACCTGAACCATATTCACGCCGTTGTCGACCGCGCTCGACACAGCATCAACTAACCGCGCAACATCGTTCCCCACAACGCCAAGATCGGTAACCAAACACAACGTTGGAGTCGGAAGACGCAGGCGCTTAGGGTCCGACATACCTCTCCGCCCGTCCTAAACTACGCAGTTACGGCCAACGCCTCTTGCGGGCTGCTCGGCGACGCATCAGAAACCGGTATCCGACCCGCCAAGTAAGCCTTCCGACCCGCTTCAACGCCCAATTTGAACGCTTCACCCATCAATCCCGGATTCTCAGACTGCGCTATCGCCGTGTTGACCAACACCGCGTCCGCCCCCATCTCCAACACCATCGACGCGTCCGAGGGAACACCCAATCCAGCATCGACAACCACCGGGACGCTCGATTGATCGATGATTATCGCAATCTCCTCCGCCGTGTGAACGCCTCGGCCCGAACCAATCGGCGAACCAAGCGGCATCACGGTCGAGCATCCCAAATCCTCTAACTTCATCGCGAGCACCGGATCCGCATGGATATATGGCAACACCGTGAATCCTTCGTGTAGCAGCATCTTCGCCGCCTCATACGAACCGACCGGATCGGGCAGAAGATGAGCCGGCTCCGGAATCACCTCTAGCTTGATCCAATCCGAACCCGTAACTTCGCGCGCCAATCGAGCAATGCCTACCGCCTGCTCTGCGGTCCGCGCACCTGCGGTGTTCGGGAGTATCTGGTACCGATCCCAATCCAACACATCCAACAGCGTCTCTTCATCGGGATCATCGAGATTAAGCCGACCGATCGCCACGGTGATTATCTCGGTGCCCGAAGCAACTACGGAATCGAGCAACTGCTGAGAAGAGCGGTGCTTACCGGTACCAGTCATCAGGCGCGAACTAAAGGGTTTGCCCGCAATTACCAGTGGGTCGTCTGTCATGTTGAAAGAACTCGATTGTTTGTCTGATCGTGACGAAAAGCGCTAGAACAAGTTGTGAGACTGTCCGCCATCTACATTGATGCACGCACCAGTAATTAGGTCAGCATGTTTGGAAGCTAGGAAAGCGACAGTTGCGCCGATCGGCTCTGGCCATCCGAACTTGCCCATCGGCAGGTTGCGTGCCACAAACTCATCGACGAACTCTGGAGTATTGATCTCTTGGAATCTCTCCCAAGTGCCGCCCGGGAACAGAATCGATCCCGGCGCTACAGAGTTGACCGTCACGCCCGTCGGCGCGCTTGAGAGCGCAGCATGTTTCGAGAGCGCGATCATCCCAGCTTTTGCCACCATGTACGGGGCTGTTCCCCCGGCTTCGCGACCGTAGATGCTGGATATGTTGATGATCCGACCCCAACCGCGTTTCTGCATCCCCGGCAATGTCGCCTTTATCAATCGAATCGCAGAAAATAAGTTCAGGTCGGTCACCATAGCGAAATCCTCGACGGATGAATTTACTACGTCGCTAGTGCCCATGCTCCCGCCCACGTTGTTGACTACGATGTCGGGCTCCCCCAGATCGGCCTTCATCCGCTCGACAACCTGCTCCGGTGCGTCGGCATTGGCCATGTCGACCACGTAGCCGACCGCATTAACTCCGATATCGGAAATTTCGCCAACCGTCGCATCGAGAGTCTCTTTTCCGCGGGCGCAGATCGCGACATCCACTCCTTCATTCGCCAAAGCGAGCGCGGATTGTCGCCCAAGACCTCTGCTGCCGCCAGTGATCAGTGCGCGCTTGCCTTTGATTCCCAGGTCCATTCTCGGTATTCTCCCAACGACGCCTCAACTCTGATGTCAACCCAGAATCGTCGTCGAATCTAGCGTGTTTCCATTGGAATCTAGAATACCGCACCCGTTGGTACCAGATAACCCGAAAACTAAGATGCAACAAGCCGTTCCATGATCGGCGCGCGGAATGCATTTGTGGGTAAAATCGTTAAGCACGAGCCGTGGTGGAGAACGCTGTCATTACTCGCCGTTGCGCGATTACGAAACAGAATCGAAAAAACACCATGCTTATAATTAGGGCGTGCAGTCAAACGGGACTGCGCGGTGATACCTCAAGGATTTCTAATTGACCACCACAGAGACGGATCAGCCGGCGGGCCCTGGAAACGTCGCCGTATTGACCGACGACACTGATCAGCAACAAGATGCTGAACAACCAATTCCGACTGAACCTGAACAGAGCTCGGAAAACGGCGATGACGTAAACGGCGAAGTGGAAGAGCTGGATCTCGTATTCAGTTACTTGCCAAAGGAAAGGTTGAGGCGCGGCGACATCATCGATGGCATTGTGCTTGACGCAGCACGCGATGGTCTTCTTGTAGATATCCAACAGAAATCCGAAGGTTGGGTCCCGATCCGGGAAACCCGTTTACTCACCGAAGAAGAGGGCGATGAGTCGTTGCCGGATATTGGCGACGAAGTCATCCTTTATGTTTCAAGACCCGAAGGCCCCGACGGATACCCGTTGCTTTCCATCGACCGCGCACGCGGCGAACATGGGTGGCGCGATCTGGAAAAGGCGCGCGAAGCCGAAGAAACTGTAAAAGGCAGGATCATCGGATCAAACCGTGGCGGAGCGGTCATACAAGTCAAAGGCGTCCAGGGCTTTGTCCCGCTTTCCCAGCTCGTTGGTCCCGCACGAGATCTCTACGTTGGAGATGGCGCACCTCCAAAACCGGGCTTCATCGGCATGGAGATCGATTGCAAAATACTTGAACTCAATCGACGTCGCAACCGCGCTATCTTCTCCGAGAGGGCCGCTTTGGAAGCCATAAACCACATGCAGAAGATGCGCCTTGTCCAAGAACTCGAAGAAGGCGACATTCGACGTGGACGCGTCGCTGGGATATCGAGTTTCGGTGCATTCATCGACCTTGGCGGTGCCGACGGCCTCGTCCACATCTCTGAGATGTCTTGGTCATCGGTAAATCGACCAGATGACGTGGTAAAACTCGGTCAAGACCTCGATGTACTGGTTTTGAAGGTCGATCGCGAGTCCCTGAAGATCGCATTGAGCATGAAGCGATTGTTGCCTGAACCCTGGGAAAACATCGAGAACCAACTTAGCGTTGGCCAAGTTGTTGAAGGTAAAGTCACCAAACTGGCGCATTTCGGTGCTTTTGCTCGGGTTGGCGAAGGAATCGAAGGCCTCGTCCACATCTCCGAGTTGACAAACCGCCACATAAAGAGCCCCTCAGAAGTGGTAAAAGAGGGTGACGTGCATAACTTCCGTGTGATACGAATTGAACCAGAGCGTCGGCGACTTGGACTCAGCCTGAAACAGGTTGAAGGTTCCCAGGGAAGTCCGGACGCACGAGGTGGTTCGGACGGTGACGGGTCGAGCTTCGCCGACGGCGGGTTCGAAGACCTATTTGACGATTGATTTCGAACGGGCGCGTAGGGTGTCCGTGACAACCTGACTGAAGGGAGCGTTGAGCAATGCCCGACAGCAGTGAACGTGGATTTAACATGTTCTCAGCACCCGCACGACGGGTGTTTGAGACCGCCCAAGAGGAGGCCAAGCGATACAACCAGCGGTACATCACCGCTGAGCATCTCTTGCTTGCTCTGCTCGGCGAAAAGGAAGGCATTGTCGCTCAGGTTTTCACTAACCTCAAGGTCGACGTGCGCGAACTGCGCACCGCACTTGAGTTTTCCATCAACCGCGAAGCAACACCAGGCGAGCGACCGCCCAGTCTCGGACCACGCGCCAAGAAAGCCATTCGATTGGCAGTGGATGAAGCGCGCCTCGGCGAGCTGAACCGCGTCGGTACCGAACATCTCCTTATCGGACTACTGCGTGACGGCGAGGGTGCCGCCGCCGATCTGCTCGTTCAGAACGAGGTCACACTCGATCGCGTTCGTGACGAAACACAGAAGCTGGAAACCGGCACCAAACGTTCGAGGCGTAAAGGTGCGGACGACAAAAAACGCCGCACACCCATGCTCGACAGCATGGGCGTTGACCTCACCGAGTTGGCTTCAGACGGAAAACTCGACCCGGTTATCGGACGCGACACCGAACTCGAACGCGTTATTCAGATCCTCAGCCGCAGAACTAAAAACAATCCCGTACTCGTCGGAGACCCTGGCGTTGGCAAGACTGCCATCGTCGAGAAGCTGGCCACCACCATCGTTGATGGCGCAGTGCCAGACATGCTCAAGGGACGGCGTGTCGTCGCCCTTGACATGGGATCGTTGATCGCCGGCACCAAATACCGCGGCGAATTTGAAGAGCGCATGACGAAGATCATCGCCGAACTCAAAGCCAACCAAGAGTGCATTCTCTTCATCGAAGAAATCCACACCCTCGTTGGCGCTGGCGCCGCCGAAGGAGCCGTCGATGCCGCCAACATCCTCAAGCCATCTTTGGTCAGAGGAGAACTCCAGGTCGTCGGGGCCACAACCCACGACGACTACCGGAAGCACATCGAACGCGATGCCGCTCTCGATCGAAGATTCCGACCCGTCAAAGTAGAACCACCTGACGTCGAAGAGACGGTCAAGATCCTCCATGGCGTTAAGAAGCAGTACGAGGACCACCACCAACTCTCCATCGCCGACGAAGCTATCGAGATCGCCGCACAGCTGGCCGACCGATACATCGTCGATCGCCATCTGCCTGACAAGGCAATCGATCTGGTCGATGAAGCAGTCTCCCGCGTCCGCGTCAAGAACACGATGCCGCCGCCCGAGGTGCGCGATTCCATTCGAGTTCTCAACGACATTCTGCGCGAGAAGAACGAAGCGGTCACACGCCAAGATTACGACGCCGCTTCTGACCTCTTTGAACGAGAGACCAAGCAGAAGGCCGTAATCGCCAAGGTCGAAAAGAAATTCGCCGAATTCAACAAAGACAACATCAAGACCGAAGTAGGACCGGACGACGTCACCGAGGTCGTCTCGATGTGGACAAGCATCCCGGTGACTCGTCTCGATGTTGTTGAGGTCGAGCGACTACGCAATATGGAGGGCGAACTCCAGAAACGCGTTCTTGGTCAGGAAGAGCCCATCGGCATCGTGTCGAAAGCCGTGCGACGTGCACGGGCCGGGTTCAAAGATCCCAAACGACCAATCGGCGCATTCCTGTTCTTGGGTCCCACCGGCGTCGGCAAGACGCATCTCGTCAAACAACTCGCCGAATACTTGTTCGGTGACGAGCGTTTGATGATTCGCCTCGACATGTCCGAGTACATGGAGAAGCACACCGTCTCCCGCCTGATCGGATCCCCGCCGGGATACGTCGGCTACGGAGATGGCGGACAACTCACCGAGGAAGTTAGGAAGCACCCTTACAGCGTCATCCTGCTCGACGAAATCGAAAAAGCCCACCCCGACGTGTTCAACACACTTTTGCAAGTGTTTGAAGATGGTCATCTAACCGATGGACAAGGTCGCAAGATCGACTTCAAGAACACGATCATCGTGATGACGTCGAACCTCGGCTCGAACCTCATCTCCAGCGGTTACAGGATCGGTTTCGGCACCGGCGAAATCTCAGACGGTACCTCGGAAGACGACTACCTCCGAATGAGGGATCGTGTGCTCGAGGAACTCAAGAATCCGAGGAACGGTTTCAAACCCGAGTTCTTGAACCGTATCGACGGCGTTGTGGTCTTCCGGGCCTTGGGCCGGGGTGACGTCCTCAACATCGTCGACCTGATGATGAGTGAGGTCGCCGAACGCGCCGAGGAGCACGAGATGTCGCTGCGCGTCTCCGATGCCGCCAAGGAATACCTCGCTGAAGTCGGTTTCGATCCCAAAATGGGTGCCCGGCCACTGCGCCGCAAGATCCAAGACGAGGTCGAAGACGTCATCTCTGAGATGTTCCTAACCAAATCGATTTTGGAAGGCGACATCGTATTGATCGACGCGTCCGAAGCCGAGAAGTCGGCCGACCGATCGATCGTGATAACGCCCGACGAGGAGCATCGCAAAATCCTCGAAGAGACCGCGTTGGCCGCACAAGTCGACGACGAACCCGTGGCGTTGCCCGCCGGGTAAAACCTGCTAATAGAGGTGTAACGATAAAGGGGGATTCGTTAACCACGAATCCCCCTTTTACATAATTGCGGTTCTTCAAAATCATGCGCGACACGACACTTGACCAAAAATCCGAGCGACTGTTCGCCGCGATCACTTCTTTCGAGTCAGCAATCGTCGCTTACTCCGGTGGCGTCGACTCTGCGCTCGTCGCGCAGCTGACCCACGACCTCCTTGGCCCATCCAACGCGCTCATCGTCACCGCCGTATCCGACAGCCTAGCCGATTACGAATTAGCAGACGCCCGGGCAATCGCCGAACAACGTGGGTGGAACCTCCACACCATCGCAACATCGGAGATGGAAGACGAACGATATCTGCGAAACGATGGCCGACGCTGCTTTTTCTGCAAATCCGAACTCTACAACCACCTTGAACGACTGGCATCAATCGAAGGTTTCCGAGTGATCGCCAACGGTGCAAATCGCGACGACCTTGGTGACTACCGACCGGGCATGAAAGCTGCCAAGGATTTCTCCGTCAGGTCACCTCTGTTGGAAGCCGACATCGGAAAAGATGAGGTCCGTGCATTGGCCCAAGAAGTCGGTCTTCCCAACTGGGATAAACCCGCTCAACCCTGCCTGTCATCCCGCATTCCGTACGGAACCCATGTCACCTCCGAAGCATTGAAGATGATCTCGAGCGCCGAAAAACACCTGCGTCAACTCGGTTTCCCCGAAAATCGAGTCCGCCACTACGGTGAAACCGCACGCGTTGAACTTCCATTAAACATGGTCACGGTCTATTCTGAACCAGCGACCAAGATGAAGGCCGAAGCCGGCATCATCGCCGCCGGTTACCGGAAGGTCGAACTCGATCCTAAAGGCCTCCGGTCCGGCAATCTCAACGAAGCTCTAAAATCCAAATGACAGACGACCTATGCGCACCTAGCGCCTAGCGAGTCCGTTGACTGCTGCCACACAGCGCCACTAGTTCATGACCCGTATCGCATACCTCGACATCATCGGCGGCATCAGCGGAGACATGCTCATTTCCGCGATGTTGGATGCTGGATTATCGCGCCAAAAACTCGAAACCGAACTCGCCAAGATCGTCCCGGATCCATTCACGTTAAATGAGTCCCGAACCAACCGAGGCGCAATTTCGGCAACCCATACCGATGTCGCCCTTACGAACGAAGCCGATCCCAAATTGGGATGGCAAGACTTCGACACCTGCATCGACAATAGCGCATTATCCGAAACTGACCGCGCCAAAATCCGTGCCATCTTCGACTGCCTAAGAGTCGCCGAAGCCGACGCTCACAATACTCCAGAAGGCGAATCGCACCTCCACGAACTCGGAACACTAGACACGCTCATCGATATCGCCGCCGCTGTAATCGGCATTCGTATCCTCGAGATCGAAACTCTCTACGCTTCGGCGTTACCGGCATCATACGGAATGTCATCGAGCAGCCACGGCAAAGGCGCTTCGATCGCGCCCGCGACGATGTCGATCATCAAAAGCTACCAACTTCCAGTCCGCATATCGGGTGCAAATCTGCCGGTAGGGGAGAGCATCACCCCGACCGGTGCCGCAATCGTCGCAACACTTGCAAGATTCTCCCCCGCCAATATCCTCATCGAAAATATCGGATACGGCGCAGGCACACGCAACACAGACACCCCGCCTAATGTCGTCGGCCTCTGGCTCGGAAAATCCCAAAAGCAACTCGAACCATTTAACAAGACCGCCGACGACCTCGGCTTGGTCCATCAATCCGACGTCGTACTCATCGAGACAAACATCGATGACATGACTGGGGAACAATTGGGCTACGCAACGGAAATGCTCTTTGAAAACGGCGCCGTCGATGTCTGGACAACCCCGATCCAAATGAAGAAATCGCGCCCAGCCGTGATATTCTCCGCCATCGTCAACCAATCCAAGCTAACCCAGATAGCCGCCACCTTCTTCAAGCACACATCAACGTTAGGGATTCGCGTCAAACAGTTAGACCGGATGATTGCCCACCGAGATTTCGTGACCGCCGAAACCCGATACGGGACCGTCCGAGTGAAGCGTCGCAAAATCGACGGGATTATCACGCAAATTGCACCCGAATATGACGATTGCGCACGCATCGCATCGGAACTGGGCATCCCGATCCAAGAGGTCATGGATGCCGCAAAACAAGCTGCATCCAGTGTCCGCAATTGAAGATTCAACCTTTCCGCGCCATGAACAAAGCAACCGAGTTCGAAAAATCTTCCCAACGGTTCAAATTAGGTCGTCGCATCTGCATCTACGGGCGCGGCGGAAAGACGTCGCTCAGCCGAGCCCTCGGTGATCTCACCGGATTGCCCGTCATCGAATTGGACGCCGTTTTCTGGTTGCCGAATTGGGTCGAACGAGACAGCGAAGAGATGCTTCAGATCGTCCGTGAACGGATCGACGAGTCGCCGGACGGTTGGATCATCGACGGCAACTACAGCAAGATACGCCCGCACATCTTGCCGATGGCCGACACCGTGATCTGGCTCAACCTCCCAACTTGGAACGTCACCATCCGCATCGCCAAACGAACAATTTTCAACATATTGCGGCGCAAACGAATCTGCGGCGAAAATTACGAAAATCCGTTGAACGCGATCGCGCCCAACTCCGTGATTTGGTTCAACGCTTTTGGCGGCAAACGATCCCAACAGAAGGTAGCGGAGGCGCTGCTGTCTTTGGAATTCGATGCCGACGTCTGCGAAATCAAGTCGTACCGCGAACTACGCGATCTCTACCGGGACCTCAACGTCGACAGGAACGCGTACCTGACTTGAGTAAACGAGATACTTGGCAAGAACTCGATGGCATTGAACCGATGTAACAATCGATTTAACATCGGATAAGAGGTCACGTCCGATCTCTTTCAGTTTTTGCCCCAGTGGCGCAATGGCAGCGCAGCCGATTTGTAATTGGCAGGTTGGTGGGTTCGAATCCCCCCTGGGGCTCCAAACGACATCATTGATCGCACCTGAATCGACCCGATTCAGCGTTTACGAAATTCGTAACTTGACAAGAGTGAAAACCCAATTGTGTTAATATGAAGGGTTGTGCAGGGATTGGGGAGCGGTCAAACCCAGCAGACTGTAAATCTGCCGCCTTGTGCTTCGTAGGTTCGAATCCTACTCCCTGCACCAGAGCAGGGCGATAGGACGAAACTCGAGCCAAGAGAAGCCGAGCCCACATAGCTCAGTGGTAGAGCACATTCTTGGTAAGAATGAGGTCCCGAGTTCAAGTCTCGGTGTGGGCTCCATTCACTGTGGAGCCACCGTTGAGACAACCTGCAAAGCCGGATATCGGCAAATCGGATTAAATTAAATCCCTTGAGGAAAGGGTAGGCATAGAGGAAAATGGCGAAGCAAGTCTTTGACAGGACCAAGCCGCACGTTAACGTCGGCACGATTGGGCACGTCGACCATGGGAAGACGACCCTCACAGCGGCGATTACGCAAGTTTTGGCGAACAACCCCGAGTTGAACGTTACCGCCAAAAACTTCGAAGACATCGACAACGCGCCCGAAGAGCGCGAACGCGGCGTCACGATCGCAACTACCCACACCGAATATGAGACCGCTAACCGGCACTACGCTCACGTTGACTGCCCAGGCCACGCGGACTACATCAAAAACATGATCACCGGTGCCGCCCAGATGGACGGCGCAATTCTCGTCGTCTCCGCTGCCGACGGACCAATGCCCCAGACGCGCGAGCACATCCTGCTCGCACGACAGGTAAACGTCCCGGCACTCGTCGTCGCCCTCAACAAGTGCGACATGATGGACGACGAAGAACTGCTCGAACTCGTCGAACTCGAAGTCCGAGAACTCCTCTCGTCCTACGACTTCCCGGGCGACGATCTTCCGGTTATCCAAGTCAGCGCTCTCGACGCTCTTGAGAACGCCGAAGACCCTTCCAACAAATGGGTCCAGCAGATCTACCAGCTCATGGAATCGGTCGATGACTACATCCCGATCCCAGACCGTCCCGTCGACCTGCCCTTCATCATGCCGATCGAAGACGTCTTCGGCATCAAAGGCCGCGGCACCGTCGTCACCGGCAGAATCGAACGTGGCAAAGTTCAGACCGGCGAGTCCGTGGAAATCGTCGGCTTCGGTCAGACGCAATCCACCGTCGTAACCGGCGTCGAGATGTTCCAAAAGACCCTCACCGAAGGCATTACCGGCGACGCCGTCGGATGTCTTCTCCGCGGTGTTGACCGCGAAGAGGTGTCCCGCGGTGCAGTGCTTGCCAAACCCGGAACAATCACCCCGTACACCAAAGGCAAGGCACAGGTCTACGTCCTGACCGCAGAAGAAGGCGGCCGACGAACCCCGTTCTTCTCCGGATACAAGCCGCAGTTCTACATTCGAACCACCGACGTCACCGGCGAAATCAAGTTGCCGGACGGCATCGAGATGGTTATGCCCGGCGACAACACCGAGATGGAGATCCAGCTGATCTACCCGGTCGCTCTCGAAGAGAACCTCCGATTCGCCATCCGCGAAGGTGGCCGAACCGTCGGCTCCGGAGTCTTCACCGAGGTCACCGCATAACCGAACCCGAAACCCATCGCCTGTGGTGACCGCGATACAATCGCGAACACCACAGGCGATTTTTGGGATTAGCGACACATCGCAACTCCCCAGATACGTAAACCCACATCGGAGCAATTGATATGGCAAGAAAAAACGCCGTCAGAACCTTGGTTCAACTCACTTGCGAATGTGGTTCCCACACGTATCACACCGAGAAAAACCGCCGGAACACACCGGATCGCATCACCCTCCGCAAGTACTGCCCAGCCTGCCGCGCGCCCAAACCGTTCCGCGAACAACGTCGCTAACCTTCAGACAAACCAGGATCCGACATGGCACAGAATCGAGCCAGACCCGAATTGCGATTGGCGCCATCACGGCGCTTTTCCATCATTGGATTCTTCGGTGACGTCATCGGCGAAATCCGAAAAGTCACCTGGCCATCCCGCGAAGAAGCCACCCGACTTTGGCTCCTCGTCATCGCTCTCGCAGCCGTGATGGGAGTCTTCCTCGGATCCTTCGACTGGCTATTCGCCCGCCTCTTTGCACTCCTCGCAGGGACTTAAACCTTGACTACCGCTCCACAATCAACAAGTGTGATCCCCAACACGGCTCACTGGTACGTGGTACACACCTACTCTGGCCGAGAAGACCGCACCTGCCAAAACCTCAAACAGCGCATCATCACGATGGACTTCGAAGACCAGATCTTCGACGCCGTCGTGCCGAAGCAAACCGTCGTCCAAATGACCGACGGTGAGACCAAACACGTCGAGAAAACCATGTACCCCGGTTATCTCCTCGTCCACATGGTCATGAACGACGACAGCTGGTACGTAGTTCGAAACACCCCCGGCGTCACCAACTTCATCTCCGTCGAAGAAGGCGTAGAGGGCAGGGCGAAACCAACTCCGCTCACCGACGACGAAGCGCAGCGAATGATCCAAGGACCGTCGAGCGATAGCCCACAGGTCAACTTCGGTTTCGAACGCGGCGATGTCGTGATGATCAAAGACGGCCCATTCGCAGAATTCAGCGGCACCGTCGACGAAGTCCTCGGCCAACGCGGCACCCTCCGCGTCACCGTCTCTTTCTTCGGTCAAGACACACCCGTCGAACTTCCGTTCCTCTCCGTCGAAAAAGCCTGATCCCCCCAAAAACACCACAAACGACAATCAAATTCACAATCTCATCGGAAGTAGTTTCACGTGGCAAGGAAAGTAGTCGCAAAGGTAAACCTCCAACTCGCCGCCGGAGAGGCAACCCCAGCTCCGCCGGTCGGACCCGCACTAGGCCAACACGGCATCAACATCCCGCTCTTCATCAAAGAGTTCAACGAGCGGTCTCAGTCCAACCGAGGCATGATCGTCCGGGCCGCCATCGATGTGTACGCCGATCGCTCCTTCACATTCGTCGTTAAATCGCCTCCAGCCTCCGCCCTGCTCAAACAAGCGGCCGGCGTCGAAGGTGGCTCACCAACTCCCAGCACACTGGTCGCCGGCACTATCTCACGTGACCAACTCAAACAGATCGCCGAAACCAAAATCGAAGAACTCAACGCCAACGACATCGAAGCCGCAATGAAAGTGATCGAAGGCTCCGCCCGCAGCATGGGCATCCTAGTCGCCGACTAACCGCGAATCAATCGAAACGCCCACGAAAGTATCTCAACATGCCCCGGTCGAAAAAAAGCAAACGCTATCGCCAAATCACCACCGACCTCCCGGCCGAACCGGTCGACGCCAACGTCGCCGTTAAGCTGACACGCGAATCCGCCACCGCGAAGTTCGACGAAAGCATCGAAATACACCTCGCTACACTCGCCGACCCGCGCCACGCCGACCAGCAACTGCGAGAAGTCGTAACCCTTCCGCACTCCCTCGGCGACGTCGTCAGAGTGCTTGTATTCGCCGAAGGTGAACCCGCAAGACTCGCAGCCGAAGCCGGTGCCGACTTCATCGTCGACGACGACATGCTCGACCGCATCCAAGGAGGATGGACCGATTGGGAAGTCTCACTCGCCACGCCTGACCAGATGCCCAAAGTCGGACGACTCGGACGCGTCCTCGGACCCCGTGGCCTCATGCCAAACCCACGCAACAACACCGTCGTCCAGCCAAACCAGCTTGAAAGCGCAATCAACAGCGCAAGGCAAGGACGACAAGAGATCCGCATGGACCGCCACGCAAATCTCCACGCACGAATTGGACGAAAGTCGTTCACCGACGATCAACTCCTCAACAACCTCGCCGCCGTCTACGAAACCATCTCCAGAGCCAAACCCGAAGGCGTAAAAGGACAGTTCGTCAAAAACGCAACCCTATGCTCAGCCATGGGCCCCGGATTCAAAGTCAACCTGCCCAGCTTGGACAGCCTCACAGTTTCCGATTAAAATAGATAAAATCCCGTCATTCCCGCGACCACACCGTCATTCCCGCGGACGCGGGAACCCACAAAAACAACGGGCACGCAAAACCACGGAGTCAAACCGACCAAACCAAACCACGCAAAAAAACGCAATCGCTAGCTGCAGACCGCGGGAGCTCTTCCACAGAGACCAAAGACAGACGATGTCGCCCGCCGAGGCTGATCGAAATACGGCCATAAACAATTCCAAGGCCAACTCAATCACTCCGCCTCGCGGCAGTCTGCAAAATCTCGAAAACAGCAGCCAGCCCGAGGCCTTTTGATTCCCCCCTCCAAAACCGAACTACAAACCAAACATACACCCCCGAAAGAGCAAAGATAAACCCATGCCATCACAACGCAACACAAAGATGAAGGACACCCTCGTCGACCGGATGCGTGACAAACCACTCATCGTCACCGCACGCTACTCCAACGTCAACGCTTCCCAGATGGACGAACTCCGGCGCAACGTCACCAACGGCGGCGGAAAAGTCTTCGTCGCCAAAAACACTCTCGTCAAAATCGCCGCCTCCGAACTCGGATTCGACGACATCGACGAAATCATCGACGGCCCCACCGCATACGTCGTCGCCGATGACGACATCGCCAGCATGGTGAAAGCCCTCAACAACACCATCAAAGACCAAAACATCAACGTCGAAATCCTCGGCGGCATCATGGAGCAACAACTCATCGACGCCAACCGAGTCAAACAAATCGCCGACCTACCTTCACGCGAACAACTCATCGCCATGCTCGCATCAAACCTCAACGGACCCCTAATGTCCTTCGCACGCGTCCTCAACGCACCCGTGCAAAACCTCGCCAGCATGCTCGAACAAATCGCACAACAAAGACAATCCGCCGAATCCGAGGCCGCATAAACCAACACCAACCAACAACAGCCCAAAGCCCTTAATTCCCCTCTCCCATTGAGGACTTTGTGAAACGCCGTCATTCCGGCGAATGCCGGCGCTTCAGCGGACGGAACGTCCATCCAGAGGGGGCACAAACCAGCAACCAAAGACAGCTCAAATCCTCAATTCCCCTCTCTCGCTCGGTGGGAGAGGGCCAGGGTGAGGGCACAACCCAGCAACCAAAGACAGCCCAAACCCCCAATTCCCCTCTCCCGCTCGGCGGGAGAGGGCCAGGGTGAGGGCACAAAAGAAAAGCCCGAAAGGGCCAGGAGAAACAAAATGACCCTCACCAAAGAACAATTCATCGACGAAATCAAATCGATGTCCGTTCTCGACCTCGCCGACATCGTAAAGGCCATCGAAGAAGAGTTCGGCGTCAGCGCCGCTCCCGCAGCCGTCGCTATGGCCCCAGGCGTCGCCGTCGCCGAAGCCGCCGTCGAAGAAGAGCAGACCGAATTCGACGTCAAAATCACCGACATCGGAGCCAAGAAGATCAACGTCATCAAAGCCGTTCGCGAAGTCACCCCCCTCGGACTCAAAGAAGCCAAAGACCTCGTCGAGTCCGCCCCCGTCGTCGTCCTCGAGCAGATCAGCAAAGAATCCGCCGACGAAGCCAAAGAGAAACTCGAAGCCGCCGGCGCCGCCGTAGACCTCGTCTAACCAACACCGTCTGGAAAGACCCCGCATAACACCGGCGTTCGTCAAAACAACGAACGCCGGCACCACGGGACCCTCAACCGAAGTCTGCCCCAAAACACAGCGAACACCGCCCGTCCGGACCCTCTCCACAACCTGAGACACCCGGACCGCTCGCCAAGCGAGTCTGTGCACAACCACCGTCATTCCGACGAAAGCCGGCGCTTCAGAGGACGGAACGACCACCCAGAGAGGGAGGTATGCACAACGTCCGTCATTCCGGCGAAAGCCGGGATCCAGAGGGGACGGGCAACGGGGAAGCGCCACAGATCTCCGCTCAATGCCGTCCCGCCAGCGGTTCCGGACAACACTCCAAAGAGCTACAAAACCTCCCCGCGACGAGATACCCCACACTACGCTACACTTGAAACTAGCAGGTCCCCCAACGTCCCCGCCGTCGCTCCCGCTGGCGCACAAACTCAACAGCACCCTCGGACCCGCCACTAGCCATCCCGATCCCGGCACGCACACCCATAACGGTTAACCCATACGTCATCCCGCCTAACCGCCATAAGCCACCACCGCCAACCCCATACGTCATCCCGCCACCCCTCACGTCATCCCGGCGAAAGCCGGGAACCAGGGCACACAAAATCCATGACCACCAAAAAAACCACCGCCCGCAAGTCTCCCAAGGCGAAAATCGAAGAAGAAGAAATCGTCGAGGAGCCGCCCACCCCCTGCCAGCTCGAAGGCGGAAATTGCCACTGGAGAATCGAATCCCCCAACGGACCCGAATCCACTGGCGTTTGCCGTAAATGCGGCACCAAACGACAATTCAGAAACTCGTTCGAATACTCATCATGGTACGGCGCAAAAGCCGCCGGAGGACGCGGACGCGGACGACCACGCAAGACCAGCTAGTCACTTTTCTCTCCGACCCGCTCCCAATCCCTCGTCGGCGCACCAATCATCTAGGGTGACCTTTATCACGTACACCCGCGTCGAATTCGCTCGCCAAATCCTGATTGCAGCCATCAATCGATAACGAACCTCCTTCGTTGTCGGCCAAGGCACTCGGTCGCCATCTCTCTCCACGCCTCGCGGTCGGATCGTCTGCGCTGCTTCGTTGCCTCGCATTAAACCTCATTGCATGCCATCGCATGCGCGCCGTCTCAAATGCGCTCCTGCGTCGATATGAGTGAACATATCTGATGCAAGACGAATATCCTGCCCACCATATCAGCTGACGATGACTCAATTCAAACGGCTGTACATCCTATAGTGGATAAAACACCCTGCAACTGCAATTACTGATACTACGTATTAATAATCAATTGCGGCATAGATGTAAATTAACATAACTTCTATAGTTGCGACCTGTCGAGTGTCGTTGGTTTGAGTGTGGTTCTCGTAAACACGCACCTGGGAGGTCGCCAATAAAGCGTGCTCTGATGCAATCATGTAGTGAGAATTCGACGAAACACCGGAATCACTGCCTTAACTGCACTAGCTCTGTTTAGCTGTGTGATCGCGTCGATATACGGAGTCACATACGGATCACCAGTCAACGACGAACAATCATCATTGATCCACGCTAAGGATGATGAACAACAACTGATAGTCACTCCTGCGTTGCTGTCCGCATCGCCGCGCGACAGATCTCTATTCCAACGTTCGAGCGACCCAGCCGATTTTGATGTAAACGTGAGCGCAGCCCGCAAAGACATCGACAACCAAATCGGTTACTGGGATGTTGTCCTCAAAAACGGAAGTCCGTCCGACGCCACATTATCGGTGGTCGCAGAATCCCACATTGGCACCATCGTTACCGAGACGACCGGGGCCTGCGACGCCACGAAGGATGGTTGGCACTGCGAAGTCGCCGCCGACAGCGACCTCACCATCACATTTGCAACTTCGCTCGAACATATCTGCGAAGGCAACAAAGTTCGGATGAGAGTCGATGCCACTGTCGATGGCCAATCGGTCATCGCCTCGAATCCGAGCCTGCTCCTCACACATCGGCAATTGAACTGCCCGGAAATCCGCATCGCCGATCCTCGATACGACACCGAATCCGCAATCGCATCCTGGTCCGTAACGGTTGAACGTCGGCCACTGATCGACGATCCCGGCATCGACATTTCATTCGATCCTGGCACAAGCTTCACCAATCTGCCGACGGGATGTTCCGCATCAAACTCCGTGGTAACTTGCCATGTCTCCACCTTTGAAAATAAATCAGAGACCTTTACTGCAAACCAAATTCTGGGCCGATATTGCGACTACAGAGAACAAACCACCGTCGTCACCGCCAGATTCAATGATGATCACGCGAATGTACCCGTCATGCCGTTCGACGGCCTCAAGTTAAGAGTGCGCGGCATCGATCCATGCATCACCAGCGTCGAGATCGAACCGGTCGAAATCTCAGCGGTTACAGGATCCACAACTCAAGTCGAGTTAACGGTATACGACGGCGACAACAACGAAATGGATCAACTCCCCGACAACGCCGAACTCACATGGACGGCTACTCACGGCACCATTACCGCAGAGACTGGCGCGATCGCCAACTACACCGCACCTACATCGGCGGGTCAAGGCGTCGATCAAATTACCGCAGACTTGCATTACGCAGGTAATCGGTACACCGCAACCGCGGCCGTCGAGGTAACCGAACCGCAGAATACTCCCACGCCCACGCCCACACCGACTCCGACCGCTACGCCCACGGCTACACCAGCCCCCACGGCTACGCCAACCCCAACGCCCACGCCCACGCCGACCGCTACACCAACTCCCACGGCTACGCCAACACCGACGCCCACGCCGACCGCTACACCAACCCCAACGGCTACGCCAACAGCTACGCCAACACCGACGCCCACACCGACATCGACTCCGACGCCAACACCGACCGCTACACCAACTTCCACAGCTACGCCAACACCGACGCCCACGCCGACCGCTACACCAACCCCCACGGCTACGCCGACACCCACACCAACACCGACCGCCACGCCGACTTCCACACCGACCCCGACGGCTACTCCGACGCCCACACCGACACCGACTCCGACGCCAACTCCGACATCGACTCCGTCCCCGACGCCCTCCCCGACATCCACGCCGACTCACACCCCAACGGCAAGTCCAACCCCGACCCAAATCCCCGCGACCCTGAAGGTCACGTTTAAACGGTTGGTGGGTGATGATCTAATAGTGAGTTGGATGTTTGAGGAAACGGATATTCCTGAACCAACAGGTTACGAGCTCGGTTGGAGAGATAAGACGAACGACACTTCCGAAACGGTTGTGACATTGCAACCGACCTCTGGCGAGTACACGATTAATGACATTGAGGCAGAAGTAGAGTATGAGATTAGTGTCGTCGCCATCTATGACGGTGAAGAACGATACGTTGGACAGACGATATTGTGGTTGAGTGTTCCCAGAAAGCCAAAAGACGAATCGATCGAGACAACAGAGACAAGCATCAGGTTGCGCTGGAAAGATCCGATCCTAAATACAGGATTTAGACATTGGCCAGTTGATGGATACGAGTTGTCGTGGGGCGAGAGTGAAGTGGGAATTCCAGTTGCCTTGGGTGAAGATGCCCGAGAGTATCGCATCGAAGGATTAACTCCCGGAACCGAGTACACAGTAACGTTGTTAGCACGCAACGGATTGGGCTTCTATGCTGTCAGCTGGAAGATAAAGACCGACGGCGTCGCGCCGACCGCGACACCAACACCTACGCCAACCGCGACATTCACGCCGACTCCGTCGCCAACCCCCACCCCGACACCCACCCCCACTCCGACGCCCACGCCCATGTTGAGCGTCATGTTTGAACGGTTGGTAGGTAAAGACCTGACTATAAGTTGGACGTTGAATGGAATGGGTGTTCCTGAACCAACTGGCTACGAGCTCGTTTGGAAATACATACCCGATGATCCCGACGAGATGGAGAGCCCAGAGACGATTTTGACCCTAGAAGCGTCCACTAACCAGTACACAATTACTGGCATCATGGCAAAAGCGAGGTATGAGATTCGCGTCGCCGCGATCTACGACGGCGTGCGGAGAGCCGATGGTCAGATCGCATTGAAGTTCGATGTTCCCAGACCACCGACAATCGAAACGACCGAAACGACCGAGACGAGCATCACAGTGCGATGGCAAGCTCCGGGTGTTGATACAGGAACGATCCAGCGACCCGTCAGTGGCTACGAACTTTCGTGGAAGAAAAGTGATGACGACTCTCCTGCCATCAAAGTTCCGTTGGACAAAGCCGTACGAGAGCGTCTCATCGAAGGACTAACTCCCGGAACCACGTACACAGTAACGTTGCTAGCACGCAATGGATTTGGCAACCGTGCTAGCACCAAGCCGTTGGTAAAGACCGACGGCGTCGCACCGACCGCGACACCAACACCTACACCGACCGCGACATTCACGCCGACTCCGACGCCTACTCCAAGTCCCACGCCGACGCCAATACCCGGCTCAATCGACGTCCAATTCGTTAGTTTGACGGATGGCGGAGCAACGGTCAAATGGGATTTAGAACCGCCGATACCGTCCGCACCGACTAGCTACGAACTCGTTTGGAAATGCATACCCGAGGATCCCGACAAATGCGAGAGCCCAGAGACAATCGTGACACTAGAACCGCCCACTAACCAGTACACGATTACTGGCATCATGGCAAAAGCGAGGTACGAGATCCGTGTCGTCGCGATCTACGACGGTGTGCGGGGACTCGATGGTCAGATTGCATTGAAGTTCGATATTCCCATACAACCGAAAATCGAATCGACCGAGACGACTGAGACTAGCATCACACTGCGATGGAAAGCTCTGGCCGTTGATGCAGTAACGATCCGGCGGCCATTCTCGTCATACCGATTATCTTGGCTACGCATCGACCAACCCGGAACCGACAAAACGGAACAGTTGTCTAACGACACTCGTTCGCGCACGATTGAAAACTTGGAACCAGAGACCATGTACGAAATAGCGTTGCGCGCTCTAAACCCGCCTTGGCAAAGCGAACCGTTGATCTTGTACGTCAGAACCGATCAAAGTCCGATTCCATCGACTCCGACACCAACCTCGACTCCTGTTCCCATTCCCAATCCAACCGTTCAGCCAAATCCTCAATCAACGACTGCTTCAAGGTCTACATCCCGGAGTAGGCGCGACACCGACCCCGATCCACCTGAAGAATTTGATGCCGTCCACGGACGTCAAGGCATTGTCGCTTACTGGGACAACCCACGATGGGACGGTGGCACGGACATTCTCGCCTACTCCGTGGATTGGTACCCTGAACCTCCAACGTTTGCAATGTTCATTCCACCAACCGAACAATCCACACTGATCCCGGGTATGAAATCCGGCATCAATTACCGCGTGCGCGTGCGAGCATTCAATCGACGGAACGACAGCATGCCAGCAGCACAAAGGATCGAGTTGCACGATACGTTGGTCAGATTTCGCAGCTACGATCCCTTCACCAGTTCGATCGCCAACGGTCGCTCTACGGTCTTGCAGAATGAAACCGAGCTTCCGGGATTCGAAATACATGCTGACTCGCACTCAATGTTTTGGGGCGACCAAATGTTCTTAGCGGTTCGACGGATTTCAATGCCCGATCGTTCTAAAAACTATAAGATTGGTAACGGCTTCGAAATTGTTTCCGATGTATTCGAAATCACTCCTAGAATAGAATCACGTCGCAAACGATTTGACAATGAAGCCACGAATTATGTTTTCTCAGAATCAATTCGTATCTGCATTTCACCTGCAGATGAATTATCGGATCCGCACACGCAAAATTCCGTAGCTAAGTTAGCAGTGAACGGTGAACAGTACTCGATGGACGCGATTTTCGACAGCACTCAATATGACGAAAATGGCCTAACTAAGACATGCGCAAACGTGTCTGAACTAGCGATAAACGAAATCAACCCGTTTGTTGCCGTGATGAAATCGCCAAGTGATATTCATGGGAAGGTCGCTAACGCCAATCGACGTCCGAGATTCGCATTCGCGTCAGCTCTATTCCTATTTTTGGCCGGACCTGTGTTAATCTTGGTCGGTTCCAAATTACTCAATCGCACATCACGCGCGGCGGCGGGTTCAACACCGGGTGAATCGCCAACAACTTGCTCGGCTCCGATGACGGATTATTCGTAGCATGGCGCACCAACGGCTCGCACAAAAACACGTCGCCCGCCGGCAACGGAACCCCATCGTCCTCCCCGTATACCGCCGTCATCGATCCCTCGATGCAAAACATCGTCTCCTCATGCGCCGGATGATAATGGTTCGGCGTAAGCGTCCCCGGCGAAAAACTCAACTCCGAAAAATACGAACTCCGTGCCCCCCGGCTGTCGTCAACCATATCCACCCGCATCACCCCCGGCGCAAACTCAAACGCCTCATACTCCGATCGAATCAAAACGTTCTCCCCCGGCAATCCATCAACCACCTCCCCCATCTCAACCTCCTCCCGAACCACCGACGGATCCGGACTCATCGTCACAATCCGCGCCGGCGCCGAACCCGTGTTCTCCACCGACATCCCAACCCCCTTCGCCACCAACACACAATCCCCAGACGTCAACGCATAACGCACCGACCCCTCGATAAAAGTCACATCACCCGAATAAATGAACCAAGACTCCTCATGCGAAACATTCGCCTGATACGGCGTCGAACCCCCAGGCCGCAACCCAATCTCCAACACCGTCATCATCTTCGAACCCGTCGAACTATCCGACATCACCCGAATCTCAACATCCGAACACGGCGAACTAACATCCTGCTCCCCCCGGCGATTGATACCCATATCCAACCTTCCTTTCCGTTGTGCGTTAACGATGATGCTGAAACTATCTTAATTTCAACCATCCATTCGACCCCGCAAATGCTCCGTGCTGTTCATCAAATCCAACCCGAAACTCGGCGCACCCCCAACCGTCTCCCGCGAAACCACCGTAATCCCCGTATTGCTCTGCGCAAAATACCTCACCGCTCCGATATGCAGCTCCAGGAAAACCGACAGCAAAGCCCGAATCGTCCCCCCATGCGCAACCAAACAAACATCTCCCTCTATCTCCAAAATCCCCGACTCCGCAACGAACCGTCCAACCCGCGCCACCAGATCAAGCCAAGACTCGCCCTCCGGAGCCCTTCCGTATTCCCGATCCCAAGCGTCGACAACATCCGGAAACCGCTCCCGAATCTCCACAATCTTCAACCCCCCAAACTTACCCGTGTTGATCTCCCGCAGCAACGGATCCTTCGAATACTCACGACCCAAAGCATCAGCCGTCATCGTGCACCGCGCCAGATCGCTCGAAATCACCCGCGCAAAATCATAATGTGCCCGAACATGCGCACCAACCAACTCCGCCTGCCGCATCCCCGTTTCATTCAACGGCGGATCCATCCAACCCTGCGACCGCCGATCCGCATTCCACTGCGTCTCACCATGCCGAATCATAACTATCCTGCTCATCGCAACTCCTTCGTCATGCCGGTTCCTTCGTCATTCCAACCCCTACGTCATTCCGGCGAAAGCCGGAATCCAGGGGTGGGGCAAATGGGCCACTCACCTCCATCTAAATCCCTCCGCGTTTCAAATCGGGCCGAACCCGATGGTAATTCCGAGTATCAATGATCCGCTTCGCAACCCCAAGATCATCCAAAGTGTCGACATCGAACAGACTCAACAACCGCGGATCAACCCGCTCCACCTCATCCTCCGTCATGATCTGAATCGGATGAATCCCCTCCTCCAACACCCGATGCATCAGCGCAGTAGGGGAGCGCAGACCCTCGCCCAATGCATCCGCAGTCAACCCCCGCCAACTGTCCACCGGATACACCGCATGAAGCGGATTCAACCGGTTTCCATACCGAACGAAAACCGCAGAATCGCGACCATGCCGCTCAACCTGCGCCATCCTCATCATCTCGATAATCAACGCCCGCGAAAGAAACGGATAATCAGCACCCACCACGAACGCCAACGGCGTCGTTGCCTGCGCCAACCCAGCCGATATCGCCGACAACGGCCCCTCCGATCCCTCAACATCCGTCACCACATGCATCCCCAACGCAATCCCCAAATCCGGCACGTCATCGCCCTGACCCCGACGCACCACCACGATCAACTCCTTGCACAAAGACTTCAACGTATCCGCCACCCGCGCCAGCAACAGCTTACCGCCCAGACCAATCAGCGGTTTAGGCAACGCCATCCCCAGCCGCTCCGAATGCCCTCCCGCGAGCACGATGCCCGTCAGCGATGCCGGATTAAACATCCCTCAACTGCCGCCCACGCAAACGCCCGAGCGCCTCACAGTACCAGCTCCACATCACCGTGGAACTTCGACCACGCAAACCAAAACGCCAGCTGCCCATCCAACATCCGCAACCGAGTCCCCGCAAGCTCACCCTCAACACACTCCCCCTTCACCGCATGCCAAAGACTCCCCGTCTGCTCATCCCTCACCAGCCATGGCTCATACTCCGAATGCGGCACCGCGTCATCGCCAACTTCCTCTCCACCTTCCTCCAACGTCTTCTTCTCAACCACCCGATTAGGCCGGAATGAGTTCTTGGTCTCGCCTTCAAACGTCAACCGTTGCCCGTCCACAACGCGCTCAAACGCCACATACGAGGCCGAAGATCGTTCGTTCAAAACGACAACCGGCACGCGACCCAGCTCGGTGTTCAACAACGGTTCCCGCTGCATCATGTGCGCCGAAAACACCTTGACTTCCCCCGAACCGCCACCACCTGCTTCCAGATCCGCAACCCCCATAACCACATCCTTATCCGGCAAACGCTTGTCCCTAACCGGTTGCGTAAACAAACCCGCCCTCGTCGATGCGTAGTATCCCTCGAAAACATCCGTCTCCGGCGTCTCGGCAGGCGAAAGCATCTCCGAGTTCGGCCACGCGCTCGACCACGCTCCCCAAGTCGTATTCAAACAAGGTATCCGCTTCAATTGATGCCCAGCGTCCGGACCCATAATCGCCTCACCCGTGAACTGCAAATACAGACTCCCGTTCTCGGCCTCGAGCAACGGACTGTTCAACACCATCTGGTCCGTCGGCGCCAACGTAAAGGCCTCACCATCCGGACCCACGCTCACATACACCCGCGCCGCGTATGTGATCGGCGACCACGTAACCGAAACCGGCAACTCGCCAAACTCCTCATTCGCCACCTCCCGCAACGCCATCGCCGACAACGGATACGCAATCGCATCCTCACCAATCTCCAACCCAATCACCCGGTCATCCTTCGGTACCGCATCATCAGCTTCGTCGGCATCCAAATACGCAACATCATCCCAAGTCTTGAAACGCACCCCACCTTGGATCGAGCGAATCTTCTCCGGATATGGGTGCGTCCTCCCGGGCAACTGCAAAGTCACCCGCCTCGCGAAGTATCCCGACCGAAACGCGAAATACAAAGCAAACGCGGCCAACCAAGCCGACCACAAGATTCCCCACAACATCCCATAAACCTGAATCACGATCGGGTAAAGCACCAGCGCCACACCGAAAAACACCGTCGCCGCGCGCACCTTCGGCTCCAACCTGACCAAACGCAGATTGAACCACTCTAAAACTTGCTTGATGAGACTTACCGTTGCAGACATGCTTGCTCGGATCGATGAAGGACAGGACTAACAAGATTCTAGTCGGATATACTTCCAAACCGATTCACCCCGGTCCCAAATTCAAGGATCCCTTTATGGCCTCTCCACTAGCAACCGTGTCCGATGAACTCTTAGATCGTTATCGCGCTGTATCCAACGCTACCGTCCTCGGACAATTGCTCCGACGCGGTTACGAAAAGGTCTACATGCACGGCGTCGAAAGTCTAGCCAATGGTCGTCGATTAGTCGGTCGGGCCGTTACACTCCAATATCTCCCATCCCGTCCAGACCTCGCCGAGATCATCGCTACCGGCGAACACGGCGAAGGATTCAACGAGACGCCCCGCTGGCAAGCGCTTGAAGCACTAACAAAAGGCGACGTTCTCGTTGCCGACGCCATGGGAATGGCCAAGACCTCCACCGGCGGTGACGTCGTCTTCTCCCGCATCCTCACCCAAGACGCCGAAGGCCTCGTCACTGACGGCGCCGTCCGCGACGGTCACAAAGTCATTCGCTACGGCTACCCAGTTTTCGCCGGAGGCAGCACACCAACCGTCGGCGAACCAAACATCCTCCCGTACCAGGTCAACGAACCAATCCAATGCGGCGGCGTTCTAGTCTGGCCCGGCGACATCATTCTCGGCGACGACGACGGCATCGTCGTTCTTCCGTCGGCATTGGCTGCCGAGATCATCGGCGAGTGTGAACACCACGACGAAGTCGAAGAAGCGGTCCTCGAATACACCCAAAGAGAACGCATCTCGCCCAAACACTTCTATCCCTTCAACGAAGAAACCGAGCGCATTCACCAAGAATGGAAATCACGACAAACCAAGTAACGCGATCCTGACACCAACGATGCACAAAATCCGAATCACATCCGGCGATGTTTCGCTGACCGCATCCCTCAACGACTCTCATACCGCTGAACTGATCTGGGACGCGCTCCCAATTGTCGGCACCGTCCAAACCTGGGGCGACGAGATCTACTTCCCGATACCGGTCTCGGCATCGAACGATGATACCGCGGCCGAGGTAGTGGATAAAGGCGCAGTAGCCTATTGGCCGCCCGGCAACGCTCTATGCCTTTTCTGGGGTCCAACACCGGCTAGCCGCGGCGACGAAATTCGGCCGGCGAGCGCGGTCAATGTGTGCGGCATGATCGAGGGCGATCCGACCGCGTTGGGTAATGCGCCATACGGTGGGGAGATTCGTATCGAACGGGCCCAAAACCGCCCGCAATAATCGCCCGCGATCGCACTCTACTCGTACCGCAGAGCTTCGGCAGGGTACACCTGCGAGGCTTGTCGGGCCGGTACGTATGTGGTGATTAATGCGGCCGCCACCGTAATGCCCACGACTACCAGAATCGACATCCAGGGTATGTTGAACGCCAATCCTTGGTTGCTCCCAGATATGTCGTCCAAGAACGACCACGAAATCAGCGCGCCTAGAGCCAACCCGAGCCCAGTCCCAATCACCGTGATGAAGATCGATTCCATCATGAACTGGATACGGATCATCCGCGCACGATAACCGATGCAACGCATGATCGCGATCTGCATCCGCCGTTCGTTCACAGCCCGCAGCGAGAGCACACCAAGCGCCGCAACTCCGACAACCAGCCCGAGTCCCATGAAACCCTGGAACAGCAAACTGAACTGTTCGTTCTGCGCGACGCTTGTCCGAAGTTCCTGATCAGTGTCAACCGCCAACATGCTGTGATCTAGGAACGCCGTCTGTAGCGTCGCTGCGATTCGCGTCGGATCAACTCCCTCAGCGACGTTGATGCGATAGATGGTGAAGGGCACCGGCTCATCAGTCAACTCACCGAAAATCTGGTAGTCCGCGTATATCCCCTCAAAGCCCGGAGCCGGACCGCCATCTGATTGACCTTCGATGCTCTCCGCGATATCGTCAATTACCGCGATCACTGTTCGCTTGGCCCGTCTGGATGTATCGGCCTCGCCGCCGCTAATTATCTCGATCTCTGTCGCATTGAATTCGCCGGAGGTGATGGCTCCCGGATCCTCCAACTTCAACAAATGGTCGTTCGAAGGCACACCGGGCCCCTGGATATCGATCACGTGTTCGCTCGCAATCACGGCCAGCGTTGGGTCCTGCGCAAGCGCGTCCCATACCGCGCGGGCCAAAGCATCCGCATCCTCGGTGTCGATTCCGTCGGGCAAAAACGACTTATCCGCGGCGGTAATCTTCAGCGCGGTTTCTTCGAAGTATTCAGGCTCCGTACCGCGTACATTCAACTCCAAGAATCGCGCTTCCTCGCCATCGATTTCGCGTGCGGCTGCCGTTATGTTGGCTTGACCACCGATAAATGTGAAATCGCCAATGTTCAAGTCGGGCGATGCGGCGATCGCCGCATCTATGTCTTCAATTGGCAGATCGTCGCTGATCTCCGCACGGACATCGAAACCGCCCGTCACGTTTTCGGGAGTCTGCAAGAGCGCGCTGAAACTTTGATTGAGGATCGAGAACGACATCAACACGAAGATCACGAGCGCAAACATCGAGACCGTCAACCCGGTTCGGAATCGATTAGCCACTGCGTATGCAACCGCCGGTTTCATGATTGGGCGAACAACCGTAAACCGGCCAAATGTTGTCTGGAGACCTTTCACGATGATGTCCGAGTTGAACATGATGATCCATACCGAGGACGCGACCATGAAGAAACCTGCAAATATGAACATTTCGATACTGGCTTCCAAGTCTTCGGTAATGAACTTGGTGAACCGTTGCGGTAACGCCCAAATAACGAGGATCAACACTCCGGCGGTGGTGTATGCGACCCGGGAAGCGATCGCTTCTCGAATGCGGACCCGAACCATGATGGCGAGCGACAGCATCGCCAAACCGTAAATCGCCAGACTTGCTCCGATGTAAGCCTGCCAAGCACTTTCATTGACAAAACCGAGCGCGGTGAGCGCGATGCCAACAATCGCGTACGGCCAGCCCTGCCTGAAGTAGGGGGCAAATATGCGGAAGAAGGCAGCGAGCAAACCGATAGCCCAACCGACGACGAGGAATGTGAAGACAAGTTTGAGAATTGCGACCCTGACATCCTCATGACGGCGCACAGACTGGACGAGACCAATAATCACGTAGATCGGCCCAAATACCCAGAGCACGAATTCGAGCAGCCGCCGAAGTATCGGTTTTGTCGTCGACGCGACGAACTCCTCGGGTAGGTTGCGAATTGCAACGACGATGTTCAACTTGCTGACGCGGTACGCAGAAAAGATCACCGTCAGCAACGTGAGTATGAGACCGATCGAGAATGCAACCAATATCGAGTAAATCGTGACGGTGAAGTCAATCGAGAAAGTTTCGTCGTCTGCCGTACCAAAAGCATTGGCCATAACGACAACGAGCGCACGACTGACCAAAATGCCAACCGCGGTTCCGACCGCTGCGGCCCCGATCGCATAAGCGAGTCCTTCAATCGTAAACATCTGAACGAGGTGCCCACGTTTGGTACCAACCGCGCGCGCAATGCCCATCTCTTGTTGTCGTTCCGACGCCAGCAGCACGAATATCAGGAATATGAGGAGCAGACCAACGATCACCGAGAAGGAACCGAAGAACGTGAAAAAGGTGAAGAACAGATTTCCGACTTGCTCCGCGATGTTGGTTAGGAAGACCTTGTAAGGAGAAGTGGAAAGGCGTTCCAACTGACCGATGGCAAATGCCAATTGCGGTAATCCCTCGGAAAGCGCTCCCAGATCAGCGCCACTCAATACTCCGAAGAAAAGACCTAGGAACGTGTCACCGCCAAGAAGAACTCGGAAACGCTCAGTCGGTTCGTCCCGCTCAAGTTCTGTGATGAATTCCTTGAGATCATCTTCGTTGTCGGAGCTGAGTTCGTTGGTTCCGCTCTTTTCATCGATGTAATTTTGGATTTCGGCAATTATCGTGTCTCTGAACGGCTTCATTCCGGCGTGCAGTTCAGCCGCCAATTCGGCGTCGGTGAAAACCAACGTCAGATCATCGACGATCTCTTCCGATTCGGTTTCCAAGTCGTAGTTTTCAAGATCCAATGACACATCGACCCGGTCCGCGGAGCCGGCGGGTTTGTCGTAGATGCGGTTGATCGTGGCGATTGACATGAGGACGCGCCTGTCGTTTGCAGCCATACCGCCTCGCTGCATGACTGCTCGTAGTTTGAAATCGAAACGTCCCAATGGTGAAACGATGGTCAGTATGTCGCCAACCTGGGCATCAAGTTGGTTGGCGAGAACCTCGTTTATCAACACCTCATCGTCGGCTAGCGACTCGAAGTCGATCTCCTGTCCATCGATCGAAGGATTGAGCAAAAACGGCGAAAGTCTGCTGTCGGCGCTAGGCCCGCCGTCTGCTTGTGGTTTGAAGTTGCCGATGGCGCCATCGACGTCGAAACCTCTTACCTCCGCTCGCGCTTCGGTTAACCGAGTTCGTTGGTTAAGAACCGGCGCTACTTCAGAGTTGATTGGCATGATGCCGTCAACGCGTGGATCGGAATAGAGATTGACCGCGATCTCTTCGATCTCTTCGGGCGAGATCGTTGGGTCGCCAAGATCGCCGAAAACCGGTTTGGTGATCCTCAAGTCGGTGTCGCCGACGCCTTCCAACACCGCATTGCGGATGCTGGCCGTGATCGTATCCCCAATAGCGAGGGAGGCAGCAACGATAGTCGAAGACAACATCAACCCGACGATGATCAGAATGCTTTGGGTCCGACGACGAGGAATGTTCCGCAGCGAAAGCTTGATCAGGAAGCGATTTCGAACCGCGATTATCGCGATCACCAATACCAGTATCAACAGCGTCGCCGACAACCCGGCAGCGAGGTACTGCATTTCCAGACCAAATAGCGTTTCCATGATTTTCCTTAGATGTCTTCCCGAAAATGCAACGAAAGAAGAATCGTCATCATCCGTTGGCGACGGACGCGTTCGACGGCATTTCGGATTGTCGGATCGCGTCTTGGAAACCGTGGTCGGTTATCTTGCCGTCAAACATCCGAATCGTTCGATCCGTAAGCAAGCCGACGTGCTGGGAGTGCGTGACGATGACGAACGTCTGACTCTGCTCCAAATTCAGCTTTCTAAGCAGCTCCATGATCTCGTCTTCGTTAGAAGAATCAAGGTTGCCGGTCGGCTCGTCGGCCCAGACGAGAGCGGGATCGTTTGCCAAAGCCCGCGCAATCGTTACGCGTTGCTGCTGCCCACCGGAAAGTTCTGATGGAGTGTGATCGGCGCGGTCTGCCAATCCGACGAGGTCGAGCTTTTCCATCGCCTTTTTTGATGCCTTTGCCTGCTTGACACCGGTCAGTACGAGGGGAAGTTCAACATTTTCTTGAGCAGTAAGAACGGGGAGGAGGTTGTAAGACTGGAAGATAAAACCCATCATTCGGGCGCGGTATTCGCTCAAGTCATTGTCGGACATTTCGGCGATCACATTGCCCGCAACGGAAACGTCTCCGCTTTCGACGGTATCAAGACCAGAGAGGCAGTTCAACAGAGTGGTCTTGCCGGAACCGCTCGGCCCCATTACCGAAACCATTTCACCCTTGTCGACTTTTATGTCAACCCCGTCCAACGCCCGCACTTCGACATCTCGAGTGCGGTAGACCTTCGTGACGCCATGCGCCTCAATGATGGGTTGCGTTTCCATGGAAGGGCTCCTCGAAATACCTGCTCAAGAACGTTAAATGTGCAATGTTTGGCGGCAGGTGACCCTACCAGATACGCACAAGAATCCGGTTCAGTTTGCTCGCTTCAAACTCGGCTGACGACTACACGAAAGTATAAACCGGGGTATTTTCGCTCAACGTCCGTCTCGGCTTCAAGGCAACGAGGCAGACGGATACTAAACCTTGACGGCGCGGCAGACTAAGACAGGCCAGTGGAAGGCGATGTCGTCGTCGGATATTTCTTGGATGCCGTATTCTCGCTTTAGTTTGTTGGATGCGGTGATGAAATCTCCGCGGAGGGATTGAGAGGTTTGTTCGGAGGTGCCGGACCGTTTCACCCAGTGGTTGAAGGTCATGTTGACTTGAGTTGCTTGGTTGTGAGTTATTTTGAATCTGGCGTCCGCGATCAGTGTTGACCATTGGGACGGTGACGGCGCGGCAACATGGGAAGGGTCGCGCTCGGCTTCCACTCGTTGGTGCCATTGGGCGAGTTCGTGGTCTTCGGAAGTAGTGGTGTCGCAAAGGAGGAAGATGCCGGCGGGTTTCAGGACGCGATGGACTTCCGACAGAAATTGAGGGATGTCGTGGAAATGATGCGCAGCAGTTCGGCAGGTTACTAGATCGATCGATTTGTCGGGGTAGGGGATGTCGTGGGCTTCGATGATTTCGAAGCGTACGTTGTGAATGTCGCGCTCATCGGCGATCTTACGGGCTTGGTCGAGCATTCCTTCGGCGAAGTCGGAGGCGACGACCGTGTTGCAGAACTCGGCGATGGCAAACGCCGTAAAACCGGGCCCGGTTGCGATGTCGAGCGCCAAATGGTACCGGCCCACGGCCGCCAACTCGGATATGATGCCCAAGCTATCGCTCGTCGCGTGCGGGACGCTGACGGCGTAATTCGCCGCCTGGCGGTTGAACTGCTCTTGAGCGTCTGCGGGTTCCGCACTCACGACAGGTGAGCCATCATGAAATCAACGGTTCGATCCATCGAGATTGTCGCCGCGCCTTCGTCGTAAACCTCGGGGCGATCATCGTTGCAGAACGCGTGCTGAGTACCGTCGTAGATGAAGAATTCGTTTTCGACTCCGGCGGCGGTCAATCCGGACTCGAGGCTGGGTACGGCATCGGTGGCGTCATCGTGCTCGGCGAAATGGCCTTGGATAGGGCACTGGATCGATGCGGCATCAGGGAGACCCGTCGGCAGAACGCCGTAGAACGGAGCGCCGGCTTGGATTGCACCGAGAGATGCCAGAAGAAGCGTCATCCCACCACCCATGCAGTATCCGAGGCATCCGACCTTGCCAGTGGAGTTCGATTCGTGGGATCGGAGATACTCCGCGGCGCCAACAAGGTCTTTGGACGCTTGCGGTATCTCGAGCTCATGCATGAGCGTCATCGCATGATCAGGTTCCGTGGCAGCCTCGCCGTGATAGAGGTCAGGGGCTAGCGTGACGAATCCTCGGGCGGCGTAGCGGTCAGCCATATTCTTGATGTGCTGGACAAGTCCCCACCACTCTTGGATTACAAGCAAACCGGGTCCAGAGCCGGACTCAGGCAACGCTAGATAACCCTTAGTTTCGCCGCCGTTGCTCGGATATGTGATCATCGAACCTGCCATCGTGTTATTCCTCCTCAGGTCGGGCGCAATCTGCCGACGCTCTTCCGAATTCTCATGGAATAAGGTTTAGCACATGGAGAAGCTGCTCAGCGTCGCGATCGGTGGTGCCGCAGGTGCATTGGCCCGTTACGGCACGGTCGTCATCTACCAAAGATACTCGCCGACAACGTTTCCAATGGCGATCCTCACGGTGAACGTGCTTGGTTCGTTACTCTTCGGCTTGGTTTGGGCATACGCTGAAGACCGTGATTGGGTGTCTGAGAACATGCGACTGCTGGTGTTGACGGGATTCTTGGGGTCTTTCACGACGTTTTCGACATTCGCGTTCGACGAAGCAATGTTCTTCCGCAGCGGCAGTTGGGCGATATTCCTCGCCAACCTGCTCATCAGCAACGCAGCTGCGCTGGCCGCGGTGTTTGTGGGATTCCGAATCGGTAAGGTTTTCTAACCGCGAAAATCACGCACCGACCCCACGAATCCGCAACCTAATGCCGCGTCACGCCCATCTCGCTGTGCATTATCGGCGACGACAAAAACGCGTCCGTGTCGACGCTCCCAAACCGAGCCGGACTGTACATTTCGGTGTCGATCCTAGTTCCACCGTCAACCACGTGCTCGGCAAGCAGCAACCCGGACACCGGATTATAGGCAAATCCACCGGAGTGGAAATGTGCCCCTAAGTAGAGACCTTTCACGCCCGGTACCGGACCAATTACCGGCTTGACGTCGTGCGCCAAGCTGATCAGTCCCACCGTGTGGTAGTCCCATTCAGCGCCTTCCAATAGGGCGGTTCGGTTTATTAAATTCCCTTTGATGAATGGAAGCGCCTCAGGATGCGGATCCAGTTCTGAGACTTCAAAGTCGCGTCCGCGCATCTCGTAGGCTTTGTGGTCAACGGAGGTTCCTACCAGTAAGCGGTTGTCGTCTGTGGGACGCACATAACCGTTGAGGATGTGATCGTTTACCGCCGGCAGTCGTGGCCGTTCGTCAAAAGGCTTGGTGACGAACCGTTCGTGCACGAAGTTCTTATAGGGGATACGAACGCCGACGAAAGACAACAGGTGGTTCGTCCAAGCGTTCACGGCACAAACAACCGCGTCGGCATTGATGGATCCCGCGACCGTTTGCACCCCGCGGACCTCACCATTTTGCAACTCGAAACCAGTCACCTGTTCGTTCTCTAGGATATCTATGCCCATGCCTTCCAGCTTGGCCTTAAGCGCCGAGATGTAATGGTGTGGTTCCGAGAAACCGGACCGATGATCCAACACACCAATATCTGAGTCTTTTGCTTCAAGGTCCGGGAATCGCTCGCTGATCTCCGCGCCTCGCAGGATGTCGAACTGACCGCCATTGCGTTGCCACATGTCACGCACGTCCGCGCTTTGGTCGAACGCTTCCGGGGTGAAGAGGTTCAAGCAACCGACTTGGTGGAAGTGATAGCCATCCAAGATTCGGCTGAACCGTTCGAAAATGTCCAGACTGATGGCACGAGCGCGCACTTCTGTTGTCGTCGCCATCAGCATCGTGATTATCCCACCGGACTGGAGACTCGACCCACCGCCCACGCGACCTTTGTCTATAACAGTGACTCGGTCAACACCCTTTTCGACCAGATGGAAGGCGGTGCTCAGACCGGTAACTCCGGCCCCGATAACGACGACAGATTGCGGTTTATTGGTTCGCATGGCGTAACCATTCTATTCACGCTTCTGCGCGCGGCCCTCAGAAATCGACGACTGCGGCGTATAATTCGCGCCGTAGCCACCAACGTTGGCGTGCGTTTCGCGATTTACTAAACGTGTGGGGGATTTGGGATGCCACAACGAATGACTTCATACCGGCCACCGATCATGGGTACTACTCACATGGTCTCCGCGGGTCACTACCTAGCGGCATCCGCCGGGTATCGGATATTGGAGGAGGGGGGCAACGCGATCGATGCCGGTGTGGCTGCGGGCATAACCATAAACGTAACGCTGCCGAACGCCACGAATTTCGGGGGTGTGGCACCCATCGCAATCTACGATGCCGCATCCGACGAGGTCGTGACCATCAGCGGACTTGGTCGCTGGCCTCGCGCGGCGAACATCGAGCACTTCAACGAGCATTACGGCGGTCAGATTCCTCCGGGTGTGTTGAGGACGGTGGTGCCGGCCGCGCCTGATGCGTGGCTGACGGCGATCGAGGAATACGGGACGATGACTTTCGAGCAAGTTGTCGCACCAGCGTTGGATCTGGTCGAGAACGGTTTTCCGGTATCGGCTTATTTGAGCGAGGGGTTGCAGACTACGGAGGACGATCACGAGGGCGGAGTGGCGATGTGGCCATCGACCCGCGAAATCTATTTGCCGAATGGGCGGACACCGCGTGCCGGTGAGATTTTGGTGCAAAAGGATTTAGCGCGGACGTTCAGGCGGTTGATTGAGGCCGAACAAGGGGCGTCGCATCTTGGCAGAGAAGCAGCGTTGCGGGCGGCGCGCGATCGGTTCTATCGTGGTGATATCGCCGAGGAGATGATTGCCTTTTCCGATAGCGAGGGTGGATGGATCACGATGGAGGACTTGGCTGAGTTCTCGGTGAAGGTTGAACCTCCGGTGTCGGGCGAGTTTCGCGACTACACCGTGTATACATGCAACGCGTGGTGCCAAGGTCCGGTAGTCGCCCAGACGCTCCAGATGCTCGAAGACGATGATCTCGCCGCAATGGGGCATAACTCGACGGAGTACATCCATCTGGTGACGCAGGCTCTGGACCTTGCTTATGCGGATCGTCACGCCTACTACGGAGACCCCGATCTCGTCGAAGTGCCAATCGAAGGTCTATTGTCCAAGGGATACACGCGGTCGAGGCGGGCGGATGTAGATATGACGAACGCATATCCCGCGATGCCGGAGCCGGGCAACCCTTGGCCGTATCAGGGTGCATCTAGAAACGGTAGTGCTCCTGTGGCGATGGCGACGGCTTCAGGGGGAAGGATGCAGGACACGAGCTACGTGTGCGCGGTGGATCGGTGGGGCAATGCGTTTTCGGCGACGCCGAGCGATCCGATTGCGCCAAGTCCAATCGTTCCGGGGCTCGGCATTCAGATGTCGTCGCGAGGTTCGCAGACCTGGCTCGATCCCGAACATCCATCAGCTCTCCAGCCTTGGAAGCGGCCGCGGCTAACCCCGAACCCGGCAATCGCATTCAAAGACGGCAAACTGTTTATGCCATTCGGTACACCAGGCGGCGACACCCAATGCACGTCGATGGTGCAGCTATTCCTCAATGTCGCGGTTCACGGTATGGATCCGCAGCAAGCCATCGAAGAGCCACGTTTTGCGACGTGGAACTTCCCAAACTCATTCTGGCCCCACACCTATTTTCCTGGTCGGTTGGATCTCGAGGGACGGATCGATGCAGGCACGGCCGCAGAGTTGGTCGGCATCGGGCATGATGTTCATGTGCTGGACGACTGGACACCGACTGGCGGAGCGATGACCGCAATCAGAGTTGATCAAGAATCGGGCGTATTGTCAGGCGGTGCAGACCCGCGCCGAGACAGCTACGCCATAGGAAGGTAACGAAACCAAAAATGCCAAATCTAGATGAAAATCTCGCCTTCGCTTCCGCGACGGAGCTGCGAGCACTGATCGCCGATGGAGAGATTACTTCCACTGAACTCACCGAGCTGTATCTGTCACGGATCGAAAAGCTAGACGACCAACTCCATGCGTTTTTGACCGTGACGCCCGAGATCGCACTCGATCAGGCCGCAAAGGCCGATGCGGCGACCGCACGCGGCGAAAGCCTCGGCCCCCTGCACGGTCTTCCGATATCGATCAAGGACCTTCAAATGACGAAGGGGGTTCGCACGACAGGCGGTTCGTTGGCTTACAAAGACCGGGTGCCGGATGCGAACGCGGCCTACATCGACAAAATCTTCGATGCCGGTGCGGTGATGCTCGGCAAGACGAACACTCCGGAGTTCGGGCATCTCGGCACAAGTGATAACCGGCTTGGACCGCCATGTGGCAATCCGTGGAATCCAGACCGAACCTCCGGTGGCTCAAGCGGAGGGGCCGGTTCGTCCTTAGCCGCGGGACTCTGCGCGCTTGCTACTGGCGGAGATGGCGGCGGATCCATTCGTATACCCGCGAGCTTCAACGGCATCTACGGGATCAAACCAACGCAAGGACGTGTCTCTAGCTATGCGGGAACCGACGGTGTGCCAGCGGCGAACCTCTTCAGCCAGCAGGGGCCGATGTCTCGTACCGTCGCCGACTCCGCGATGCTCCTCCAAGTTATGGCGGGATACGATCCTCGTGACGCAAGTTCGATGCGCGCACCAGTGCCTGACTTTGAAGCCGCTGTTGGTCGGGATATCCAAGGGCTGAAACTCGGATGGAGCCTCGGATGGGGCTACGCGCCCGTCGATCCAGACGTAGCTGTCGCCGCGGAAGCTGGTGCCAAGGTCTTCGAAGAACTCGGATGCACGGTTGACGAGTCCGACATCGTCCTCAATGCACCTTTCGACACCTGGTACGTACTGTCGACATCGAGCGCCATCGCCGTGAACGGCCATCTGCCCGAGGATCAGTTAACTTGGTATGTCAACTACGGATTGGAGTACGGACGCAAGCTGAGCGTCGTCGATTTCGGACGTGCTCTTGGCGAAAGAGATCGGATGATCCAGCAGTTCTGGGACCAGTTCGACAAATTCGACCTCCTTCTCTCGCCAACTATGGCGACGACCGCATTCGAGCACGAAAAATATCCTGAAGAGATCGGCGGGGAACCTGCGACATGTATTCCGTGGTGGGGCTACCTACCGCACACGCATCCGATCAACACCATCGGCTTCACCGCCGCCAGCGTCCCGTGTGGCTTCGACTCCGACGGGATGCCAGTCGGTCTCCACATCGTCGGCAAACCCGGCGATGAGGAGACGGTCCTGGCAGCCTCTGCGGCATTCGAAAAAGCGCGGCCATGGGCGCACCTCCGACCGCCGGTTTCGTGAAACAAATCCCTTCCCCTTGATGATCCAAGGGGGAATTAAAGGGGGTTTAGACCATTGACACGGCACCGATTCGAGACCCCCATACAAGAAGAACTGGCCAAGGAACTCTTCGATTTCTGGGAGGAGGTTTTCGGGCCTGAAGATCCTGATATCCCGGTCGGCGTCTTCCTTGGGGAAGAAGCCGCGCATAACCGCCACGTCGTTTTGTTAGATCGCGATGAAGGCGTACTCGCGGGCACATGCGGCATCATGACGCCGCGCGCCAACCGGGAGTTCGCAGGCATTGGTGAAGTCGCTACACGTCCAGAGTACCGAGGGCAGGGCATCGCGAACCGTCTTTGTGAGCAAGCCCTTGGCGAGTTCGCCGAACAAGGCGGCGATGTGGTTTTTCTCGGCACCGAGAATCCGGCTGCGGCGCGGATCTACCATCGCCTCGGTTGGCGACGAATCGCAAACTCGACCGTCTATGCCAACGTGACGAAAGACGATTCGCCCGAAGAATACTTGGCGGACTACTTCCGCACACCGTCAACCGTCAACATCGCGCCCGGTGACGCCTCTCTCAGAGTGCCCATGATCCCTCTGCTGTTGACGCCGCATCACTGGCAAGTTCTTGACGGCAATCTGCCCACGCCGATGATTTCCACTCGGTACGCGGAGCAGAACTCCTGCATGGGACTTTACCGCAAGTACCAATACCTACTCTCCCCCTCTTCGCAAAGCGAAGGGGGACGCGAACGAGCGCAGCGAGAGCACAGGGGGATGCTCGCCCAGTGGTTCGCGGCGAAAACCGATGATGGACGGCTCGTCGGTATCGCCACCGCGTACGTTGACGCCGAAAACGTATGCCATGTCGATGGGTTCGTACACACGCGGTTCAACGACTCTTATGAACCCCTGATGGGTGCTGCCATCAAGTGGGGCGAACGACAAAATACCGTTCGGTTCACCGCGAGGCTTTCGGTTGAAGATGAAGAGAAACAGGTTTATTTCGAGAGTTTTGGGTTCAGACCGGGTGGAGAAGATGGGAAATTCTCGATTGGCGACCGCGACGTGCCGGCGCAATCGATGCTTCTAAACTAGCCTCTTCACCATCACGAATACTGGCACCTCGACCGTCTCGCTTGATCCGTCGTCGTTCATCAGTTGCCAACGGTCCATTACGGGGTCGCCGCATATCCGGTATCCCAGTCTGCGATATAACCGGATCGCGTCGTCGTTGTCGATCTCTACTTCAAGGTTGACTTCGTCCAAATCTCTATCGGCGGCGATGGCCTCGACTGCCTTTATTAACGCGGTGCCAACACCTTTGCATTGAAATGCTGGGCCGACATCTAAAGCGAAAAGACGCAATGAACCCTCCCTTTGATGACCCCACCCTCCAATGCTGACGGCACCGACTGCCCGGCCCTCTAAATCAGCCAACAGCATGGTGCGAAGTCCGCATTTGCTTTCCTCCAGCCGCCGTTGGAGCTGTGCTGCGGAAGTCCCATGGGCAAAAGACTCGGCCAATGATTCCAAGTCGCTTTCCGCCGCGATTCGGATTTCTAGCTCGTCCGCGTCTATGCCGGGCTGTTTAGGCATCTCTCGGTGGAAGGGCAGGTTTGAAACCTTGCCTTTACCCCGTCTCGTTCGCTTCGCGAAATGGGCTGATGGTCAATTCGGACACGTGATTAATGACGTAATCCGGCGGTTGGAGGTCGTCCGGGAATTGGAGGCCGCGCCGCACCCACGCAGTTTGCATCCCAAACCGTTTGGCTCCGTCAATGTCGGCTCGGGGGTTGTCGCCGACGAACAGGACTTGACCGGGAGACGTGAGACCTGTCATGTTCAATGCGTCGCGGAAAATTCTCGGATCGGGTTTCTTGTAACCGGCTGCTTCTGAAACAATGATGAACGGCGCTAGCTGATCGATACCTGCCGCCTCACAGGTAATGTGCTGAGTGGCGGTGGTTCCGTTGGTGACAATTCCCCACGGCACTCTTCGCTGATTGAGATCCGCGAGGAGACGGTTATTGTCCGTATCCGGTTGCACGTGTTGCTTCATCTCGGAGCGGTACCAAGGTAGCAACAGCTCCGGTTCGAGTCCCGCTTCAGGCCATTCGTCGACCCACCGTGAGAACATCGTAAGCCGGTCGACATAGCCGTCTTGATCCCAACACACCATCTTGGCGACGGCTTCGTCACGTGTCATCGATGTTGCGTTGCGAAGACGTGAGTTGTAGAAGTGAGAAGCGAAGCGAATGAAGGCCGCTTCACGGTCTATGAGGGTGTTGTCTAGGTCGAAAAGTACGCCTTGGACTGTTTCAGCCAATGTTTTCCTCCGATTTTCGCGTATCCATTAATCGTCGCATCCAATGGCATAATTCGGGGACGACCTTTGAACGAGAGTCCGTCAACATGACTGTGTCCAGTACCGAACCCGCCCTATCCCCATCGCTCTACCATCGCCGAATCATGGATGCCACGCAGCCCTCGATGGCCTTCGACGGCGGTGATGTCGGGGAATGGCAGGCGCGCCTACAACCCAAGGTGAGAGAACTTGTCGGACTACCTGACGATGATCGAATACCGCTCAACCCGGTCTCTATTTGGAAGCGAGACCATGCCCACGGTTCGATCGAAAAGATCGTTTTCGCCAGCGAACCGGGTTCAGATGTTGTTGCCTTCCTCTGCCTGCCGGCAAATGCAACTCCCCCTTATCCCTTCTTCATCTGCGTTCAGGGTCACACCACGGGGATGCACCACTCGATCGCAGTCGAGCGAGACGACAACAGCGTACCGATGGAGGTCGCCGGCGACCGAGACTTCGGATTGCAGTGCATGGCGAGGGGCATCGGCGCGCTCTGCATTGAACAGCGCTCGTTCGGTGAACGCCGCGAGCTTGTTCAAGAGCAGGTATCTACGCACGGATGCCACGACGCAGCGATGCATGCTTTCATGCTCGGGCGGACATTGATCGGCGAGCGCGTGTTCGATGTTGATCGCGGCCTCGATTTTCTCGAGACGCGGGATGACGTCGACTGGTCTCGCATCGGTGTTATGGGCAATTCAGGCGGTGGGACCATCAGCCTCTTTTCGGCTGCTCTCCTGCCCCGGATCACTCACGCCATGCCTTCCTGCTACTTCAACACATTCCGCGATTCCATCATGTCGATCTATCACTGCGCCGACAACTATGTTCCCGGGCTACTCCGATATGCCGAAATGGCCGACGTGATGGGACTTTTCGCGCCGCGCCCTGTCGTTATCGTTTGCGGCGCAGAGGACCCGATATTCCCGGTCGATGCCACGCGCAGGGCTTTCTCGGATCTGCAAAATATCTACCGAGCGGCAGGCGCACCCGATAACTGTCACCTGATCGTAGGGCAGGGCGGCCACCGGTTCTACGCCGCCGACGCCTGGCCAGTCATGTTGCAAGAACTCCAACGTTGAGGTAGACCCGCCGTGATACTTCGACGAAACCTAGCTTCGCGGCCACGCGCAGCGAAGCGGCGTTGTCTTCCCCGGCGCTCCACACGGGAGTCCGATCCATTTCTCGAATGCGGTGCGCCACGATGCTCGCTGCCGCGGTGGCGAATCCTCTCCCACGCCATGCTTCATCGGTGAACACGCCGATATCGCCATATCCCGTCGTTACGGCATTCGTGTGGGCAACGGCAACCAGCTCGTTCTGCACCACGACGCCGGCAACCACACCTTCCGTCAGTAAGTCCTCGAAAGTCGAGTAACCCATCCTGTGCGGATTGCTTTCGTGCGCAGCAAGTAGGTCAGAATCTGTTAGGACAAGCTGTCGTACCTCAGGTGTCGAAAACCCGATTATTCGACCGGTCAACGTGTGGTAAACATCGCCATAGTGAGTGACTCGGACGTTTGCGTCCTTTTCAATGAGATCAGAGAGCGGAACAGCCAGTTCGGCAGATACGTTCGGAGAGATAGGTTGCCGACCCCACTCCTCGAGTTCGCGCAGCAATCCCCAAACCGAATCAGGACTGCGTCCGAAGCACCAAGGTTCTTGCGGCAAAGAATGTGACTGGACGATCACGCCGTCAAACCGCGCCAACGAACCATCCACGTACGCTGACGCGAGACCACGCCTCAGGAGGTGGGTTGGAATCGCGGACTCGGGCGAATCACCGATCGCGTCTGCTACGAGATCATGGTCATTTCGCAAATGCGAGAGACCCATCGAATCCTCCTACCCCATTGAGGACAATCAGTGACATTCAGGATCACGCGTTCTAGGCCTGTTCCGCGAAGTGACGCTTCAAGCGCGGATACAGCTTGCGGTATCGCCCGTAGGCTACGGCGTATGCGTCGGTCGCTTCGGTATCGGGTTCAAGGTGGTCAAGCGGTCGTATCCATGCCCGACACGCCTCCTCAACCGAACCAAACTGGTCACCGCCGACGGCTGCAAGTATCGCCGCTCCATACGGCGCTCCGCCCGACGGTCCTACCCGTACAACCGGAACTCCAAGTACATCGGCCTGCATCTGACGCCAGACCTGACTGCGCGCGCCTCCGCCGACAGCCACCGACTCTGAAGCATCGATGCCCAAGCGCCGCATCAACTCAAGCGAATCCCGCAACGCAAAGGTAACTCCCTCCATCACGGCGCGCACTAGATGCCCACGCTGATGCCCGGCGTGTAAACCAACAAAGACTCCCCGCGCATTCGCGTCTGCATGAGGTGTGCGTTCGCCGGTCAGGTACGGCAAAAACGTTAGGCCGTCCGCCCCCGGCGCAACGCCAGCAGCTTCGGCTACCAACTCGTCATATGCGGGTGGTCTGCTTTGCGGCCCAACCAACGAACGACTAAACCACGCTAGAGCCGCGCCGGCCGACAACACCACTCCCATCAGATACCAAGTGTTGTCAATGGCGTGGTTGAAAGAATGTATGCGCATTCCAGGATCGACGCGCGGACGTTTGATCGGCGCAACTACCGCACCGGATGTGCCGATGGAGGTCTGCATCGTACCTAGTTCCACGACACCAGACCCGACCGCGGCCGCGGCGTTGTCAGCACCTCCACCAACCACTGGCGTGCCGGCTCGCAAACCCAGTACATCCGCTGCGTCTGCGGTGAGTCCACCTGTGACGCTCGCTGAACCTCTGACTGGCGGAAGAATCGCCGAGTCAATTTCCAGCGCGTCCATCATCTCCTCCGACCAGCGATTCCGTCGGACGTCGAACAGCAACGTCCCCGCAGCATCCGATGGCTCAGTGGCCCGGAGTCCAGTCATCAACAACCGCACATAATCCTTGGGCAACAACACTGTGCGCACCGAGTCGAACAGATCGGGCTCCTCGTCACGCACCCACAGCAGTTTTGGAGCCGTAAAGCCCTCAAGAGCAGGATTCCCGACGAACCGGCGCAATCCCGTCTTGCCCACTCGGTCAACAATGAAACGACATTGATCGGTCGTGCGAACGTCATTCCACAATATCGCCGGCCTAATAACCTCGTCCGCATCATCCAACAACACTGAGCTATGCATCTGGCCCGACAACCCGATCGCCTTGACATCTCGAACGCCAGCCTGCGAGCACGCCGCACGGACCGCATCGACCGTGCCACGCCACCAATCCGACGGATCCTGTTCCGACCAACCAGGCTGTGGGACAGATAGCTCCTGCGGAGCTTCGGCGTCTCCGATAACCGTACCGGACTCATCGACGATCAATGCTTTGATCGCGGTGGTGCCGACATCTATTCCAAGGTAGTGCTGCGGCATGATTCTCTCCTATCCGAAGGCTACGGCATATCATAGACCGCACGCGGAAGAGGCACAACAAACAAGGGAGTTACGTGATGTACGTGGGAACGCAATTCGGAGCGCGTCACGAGACGGATATCCGGCAGCTGGCGCAGTTAGGCGTCGAGCACGTTGACGTACCGCTCAGGGAGCATTGGAAAGAGTGGACCGTCGACCTTCTTGTGTCGTACCGCGAGAAATACGCCAAGTATGGGATCAACGTCGAGACCATACACTCGCCCCTCGGCTCCAGAGATGCCTTCACCAACGACATGACCTATCTCTTCCTCGGCCCCAGCGACGAGAAAGAACGCGAACTTGACAGCCTCTGCGAGATCATCCGCATGGCATCGGAAGCCGGACTCAGAGGACTGCTCTACAACATCACCATCCTCGGTCACCTACGAACTCCGCCGCGATACGGCCGAGGTGGCGCAACGCTCTCATCGTTCAAGTACGCCGACCTCGACCAATCGTTGCCGCAGTTCGAGGGCGGGGCAGCGGACGCCGACACCATGTGGGAGCGAATCGATTACTTCCTGTCCCGCATCATGCCAGTGGCCGAAGAATACAAAGTCCAAATGGCATGTCACCCGCAGGACCCCGGCATCAAGGACAACGAGTATCGCGGTGTCGCCCGCGTCATGGGTACCGTCGAGGGTCTAAAGAAGTTCGAGGCGATGCACGCAAACCCCTACCACGGCTTCAACTTCTGTCAAGGCACCGTCTCCGAGATGCTGGAGAAACCGGGCGAAGAGACCTACGATGTAATCCGATACTTCGGAAGCCGCAAGAAGATCTTCAACGTCCACTTCCGCAACATCAAAGGCGGCGTCCTCGACTTCGTAGAAGTCTTCCCCGACGAAGGCGACGTCGACATGCTTAAAGCCGCCCGTACCTACAAAGAAGTCGGCTACCCCTACATGCTCATGCCCGATCACGTCCCCGGCATCGCCGGCGATGAAGCGAACCAAGTCGGTTTCGCCTACTGCTACGGCTACATACACGCCATCATCCAAGCGGTGAACGAGACATAAGCACTCGCGGCTACGACCTTGATGTGTGTAAAATCTCGTGGTCATTATGAACGAACTTGAACCACATAGCGCTCAGTACCGAGCCATCGTTGGCGATTTAGCGAAGATCGTAGACGGTGCCAGAGCTTCAGCCGCTCGCTCGGTGAACGCCGCAATGACGGCCGCGTATTGGTTGATAGGGCACCGCATCGTTGAGTTAGAGCAATTGGGGGATGAACGGGCTGAGTACGGCACTGCGTTGATCGAACGGCTGGCAACGGATTTAACCCGTCGATTTGGTCGCGGCTTCTCGCGTCAAAACATCCAAAATATGCGCCTGTTCTACCTCTCATATCCTCAAGAGCAGATTCACCAGACACCGTCTGGCGATTTCACCCTGACCTCGCGATCCCCGATTCGCCAGACGCCGTCTGGCGAATCGGAGATTAACGTCGACGAGATGGTCCCCAGTGATCTTATTTCTGCCTTTCCACTGCCGTGGTCCGCCTACGTACGACTGTCGTCGATAAAGAACCCGCGAGCTCGCGGGTTCTACGAAGCCGAGGCCATCAGGGGTGGATGGTCAATCCGTCAATTCATTCGATCTATTGGGAAACTCGCGGCAAGAATTCATTCCCCTTTGGCACCAGCGATATCTCTGCGTTGGAAGATCCAAAACGCAACCGTGCTCAAGACGACGATGTACGCCAGAATCACAAGGAATGATTGGAAAAGGTCAGTCTGTTCGTTAAATCCGCCTTCGCTATTGACCTCGACTTCCACGAACGCGGCTTGCATCCAGTTGTTCACACTGCCACCTAGGATGAAGCCGGTCAGTTTTTCGAGTGTTTCATTGATCCTGAATAATGGCGTGATTATCAGTTCCAACACGTAATAGCTGAGGGAAGCGGCAATGCTGATGGCGGATGACTGCGTAAGCACGGCAAACAGCGCGCTCAACGCGATATATGGAGAGAGCCCATATAGCGCCTTGCCAAACGTTACAACCATTTCTGACCATTTGCCAGAGTCGGCGAATCCACCTTCCTCCGACGGAGGGATCACAGCCGCTATCAAACTAGCAGCGATGGCCGTGACAGCCAACACAACCAAAACCCCCGCGACGGTCAACAAAACCAACAGAAGCTTCGACGATAACAACGGCCAACGACCAGTGCCTTTCGTCAGAACCGTTCGAAGGGTTCCCATGCCATATTCGGAACCAACGACCGACGCAGCAAGGATCATAATCAGGATCGGCAACAAACCCATCGAACTCTTAAATATCTCTTCGATAGCGCTTGGAAGCACAAAGGCCGTCCTGTATTCTTCTTTCGCTAAGGTACCACCGCAGGATTCAGTACGGAACCGCTCGAGGTCTTCGACCAACTCACGTCGTTCATCAACAGGAAACTTGCCGAGTTCAGGTGGCATGCGCCCTTCGACAAGTTCGACACATGTCATTTCCACCGTCACGAGTTCTCCGTTTACCTCGGTTGACGCCGAGTAAGAGTTGATGGAACCTGAAAATAATGCTTGCAGATCGTCGTTGTGGAAAGCGCTGTATGCTATCCAAATCGGAATCTGACCAATAATCACGGCGACTGCCAAGAGAATCCAAGGCATCAGGCGTCGGCGTGACTTGAACCACTCCCATCTCGTCAGGTTCAGTATGTTGATGACCACTCAGATGGCTCCTGGTTTACTGCCCGCAACACTTGGACGCGGCTAGTCCTATTAAAGACGCCAACCTCGGTTGCGAATCTGCTCGAGACGCAGAACGAATATCGACATCAGTCTTCAGATTCGTCCTCCGTGACATCGAGGAAATATTGTTCCAATGACATCTCCACGACTGCCATCTCGGTAACGTAGATCTCAGAGCGGCCCAACGTGGCGCTAATGTCCGATGATCGTTCGTTTGGAGCTGTCACCACGACGGAATCCCCATCCAACGAAACTTCACTAGCCCAATCCATTGCGGATAGCACATTGACGGCCTTGGCGTTGTCCGTAGTCGCAAGGCGAATTTTGTCTTCGCCGCGTGAATTAACCAGTTCCGAAACCTCGCCTTGTGCGATCAACTTACCATGAGAAAGTATCGCTACGCTGTCGCAAACCTGCTCAACTTCGTGCAAAAGGTGGCTCGACAAAAGGACAGTTCTACCGCCCGTTGCAAGGTTAGGAATCAGGTCTCTTATTTCGGCCATACCTGCGGGATCCATACCGTTGGTCGGTTCGTCAAGGATCAACAGTTCAGGGTCGCCTAGGAGCGCATACGCCAGACCTAGTCGTTGCTTCATGCCCAATGAGTACGTGCGGAACCGACTGTGGCCACGTTCTGCCAAACCTACTCTGATTAGCAGATCGTCTAACTCGTTTTGATTGTTTCTTCCCGTGATGCCTTGAAAATATGCCAAATTGGAACGACCCGAAAGGTATGGGTAGAACGACGGCGTCTCAACTATGGCACCCACTCGATGCAACGAGTCTTCCTGTCTCATTTCCGAATCGAAAAGTGAGAACCTTCCAGAGGTGGGTTTAACCAAACCAAGCAACATCCCCATCGTCGTCGTCTTACCCGACCCGTTTGGCCCCAGCAACCCGAAGATGCTGCCCCGCGGGATTGTCAGAGAAAGATCGTCCACCGCCAACACGTCCCCATAGGTCTTAGTCAGACCATCGGTCTTGATTACGTACTCAGTCAAGTATTGATCCGGGATGCCGCGTGTGTCGCCGCGATTCAGTTGCTTGGCGTGCGTCCACAAGCTGAGATGACCGTAACAAAGTTCCGTCCCTTGCTGAATGCCTACGGATATCTACGCACAGTCAATAAATACCATCCAGCCTATGATAAACCTAATTAGCAACGCTGAGTGATACTGGTCAGCGTTAAAGAATTGCCATCAACACACACCAAATCACCAACACAAACAATGCAATCCAAAGCAAAAACCGCAGAAGAATACCTAGCCGAGCTTGACGAAGATCGTCGAGATCAACTCTCCATCGTCCGCAACGTCGTCCTCGAAAACCTGCCCGAAGGTTACGAGGAAGAAATGCGTTGGGGCATGATCTCGCACGTCGTACCGTTCAGCGTGTTGGCCGACACCTACAACAAACAACCCCTCATGTACGCCGCCCTGGCTTCTCAGAAACGCCACATGGCCGTGTATCTCACGAATGTCTACGGTGATGAATCGGTCGAAAATTGGTTCCGTGAACGCTACCTCGCCACCGGCAAACGCCTCGACATGGGCAAATCCTGCGTCCGCTTCCGAAAACTCGATGACCTACCCCTAGAACTCATCGGCGAAGCCATCTCCAAAACCCCGATTGATGAATTCGTCGAGGTTTACAAACGCTCTCGCGAGGGCCGACGGAAATGAAACAGTCCGCAAGATCTCGCCCTCTCCCTTGAGGAATACGGGCGAACGCAAACCTACGCGTGTTGCCTGATATCCCGGCGCTCAAACAGCACGAATGACAACCCGATCAGTAACGCCGACAGCACCGCTAACACCACCCCGTCAACCCAATCCAATCCGTTGTTGAGCGGATCGTTCCCCAAGTAATAGTGGAACGGTGTCAACCACGCCAAATCCGCGATCGCATCGTTGAGCACTCCAAAAGAGTTGACCAAATGGAAAAAGACTGCCGCTCCCGCGGCGCCAAAGATCGATATCGAAGTTCGCCCCGTCCCTGCGCTCAGAGCCAACGCCAGTGAACCGAACACCAAGCCCACCAGCACCTGCAAGGTCGCCGTCGCCGCAATATTTCCGATAGACATCCCGAGATCCGCAATCAACGATCCCAAAGCAACTCCCGCGAAAGTCGCAAACCCGACGCCGAAAGCGAAAAGCACCATCGGTAACGCCTTCTCAAACACGATCCTCGACCGGCTTATCGGATTCGCGAGCAGCATCCCCATCGTCCGCCGAGATTCCTCTCCCGCAAACGCGCCCGCACCCATAATCGCTGTGACGAGAATCACACCCACCGGCGCCATCAAACCAAAAGTCTCAAGCGTGTACCAACCCTCCGGAGTACTCAAATCACCGCCGCCAAAAAGCGCGATCAACTGCTCCGGCAACTGCTCGAAAGCAGCGAACGTATCCGTCGGGATTGACGCGTACATCGGACCCATCATCACACCCATCATTAGGAACGCCACACCACACGTGATCAACAACAGCGTCTGGTAATCCGTGATCGTCTTCACCCATATCGACGATACCCTCGCCGATCCCGCAAGCCGCCCAATTAAACGGTTCAATAGGGGATTGCCACGTACCCGGTCCAACATCGTCGTCCCGACCGACTGCCCCTTCAAATCTCGACGGTTGAACCCTATAATCGATGCCACCAACAAAACCACCGAAGCCGAAACCAGCAACGCAATGTGACCCCAAGCCACGCCGTTCGTCACCGGATCGCTGCCGTCGAAATAGTACCAAGGCAGGAACTTCAACAGCCCGTTACCTCCTTCGACCAACGGCAAAAATCCAACCGCAAAGAACGACACCGCCATGATCGCCGTCGTCACCCCCGTAGCCATCCCACGATTGCCGATCATCGCACCTATGGCCGTAGCCAACATGCCATAAAACAGCGCATTCACGAACAGGTGCAGCGACAACGCCTCGACATCTAATCCCGCGATCTCAACCCCGAGAACCGCGGCTATCGGATGAACCGTCGCCCAAACCGCTACCGTCGCCACCGCCACCAGCATCAACAGCGAACCCGTCTTCGACAACAACACGAACGTACGACTCTTCGGATTCGACAGCAATATCCCCATCGTCCCGTCCCGCTCCTCACCCGCGATCGCCGAGGCACCCATCACCAACGCGATGGCCGCCACGACCAACCCGCCCCAAGTCCCAAACACCACGTTTATCGCCAAACCACCCACGTCGATATCGTCCCCGATTCCCACTAGCGACCGAAACGCCTCGGGCAACGAGGTATAAATCGTCAAGTCGATCTCGCGATAAACCGACATCCCAAAGAGCAGAAACAGCGTCAACGAGACTGCCGTGATCGCCCATCCCATCCAACGATCACGTATCGTCTTCGAAAATACGTTCGCCAGCGTCATCCCCGAACCTCCATTTCCTCCTCGCCCTCGTGGTAGTACGTCAGGAAAATCTCCTCCAGATCCGCCTCGCTCGTCTTGATGTCATCGATCCCGTAGCGTTCAGTCGCCATCGTCAGTAAATCTCCCATGTCACCACCAAAAGACATCTCGACATGGTTCCCCTCAACCATTACGTTCCGAACACCATCCACCGCCTCAAATGCCGCGACGTCAGCTTTCGCATCAAGCACGAACTCGACCTGACGCGTCGCCTTTGACCTCAACTCTGCAACCGATTCCACAGTTATCAGCCGACCATTCCGAATGATTCCGACGCGGTCCGCAACGCGTTGTACTTCCGACAGCGTATGGCTCGACAAGAACACCGTCCTACCCTCCGCCGACACCTCGCCAACCATCTTCTGAAACTCACGTTGCACCAGCGGATCGAGTCCCGAAGTCGGTTCGTCCATGATCAGCAGGTCCGGACGATGCATAAACGCCTGAATCACTCCCACCTTCTGCCTGTTGCCCGTCGAAAGGTCGCCCACCTTCCTCGACAGATCCGAATCGAGACGGTCGGCCAGTTCATCGACATACGACCAGTCCACGCCACCGCGCATATTCGCAAAAAACGTCAGCGTATCCATGCCCGTGAGGTTCGGATAGAGCGCAAGGTCTCCCGGAATGTATCCGATGTGCCGACGTATCGTGACCGCGTCACGGTGCGTATCCATACCAAGAATCGTCGCACTCCCCGAAGTCGGCCGAATCTCATCCAACAACGTCCTGATCGTCGTCGACTTCCCTGCACCGTTCGGACCTAGAAAACCGAAGACCTCACCCTTCTGGACATCAAGATTGACGTCCTCCATGCCCAAATGACTGCCGTAGTACTTCGTCAATCCGACGGTGTGTATCGCAGACGTTTCCGACCCTTTACCCGACGTCATTTTCGCCACCTCCTGATGGATCACATGATACGCCAAGCGATTCCCTTGACCGCAGCAACCTAGGCACGCGGCGCAAGTACGAAGAGGTGGTACTTAGACGCTTACCCGGCGGCTACAGGCGCACTCTCAGCCGAAATTACGACCTCGGCGTCGTGCAGCGCTTGGATTTTGTCTTCGCCATATCCGAGGATGTCGCGCAGTACCTCCTGAGTATGTTCCCCTACGAGCGGCGTCGAACCAACCACCATCGGCGTGCGGTTGAACTTGATGGCCTTACCAGTCACCCACATGGTGCCAGCGACCGGGTCAGGAACCTCCATCATGATCTCGCGTTCGGTCAAGTGCGGGTCGCGTGCCGCTTGCGCAGTGCTGTTCACGGGAGAGCAGGGGACACCGTGAGCGGCGAGATGATCTGCCGTCTCCTGCATATCCTCTCGTTGCGCAAACCACTCATTCAATCCAGCCTCAAGAGCCCCGGCGTTCTCCGAGCGCAGCGCGCGGGTGGCGAAGCGCGCATCCGTCAGCCATTCAGGCTTCTCCGTCGCCTCACACAGCCGCACCCACATGGCATCGTTGGTCGCCGCGATAACTATCCAACCGTCCTGGGTCTGGTAAGTGCCGCCCGTGCCTCGACCGTTGCCCTCGCGCGGCTGCTCGTATCCATCGCCCAAATAAGCTGAAATCGGAATTTCATTCACCGTGTATCCCGTGTCGGCGAGACAGACTTCGATCTCCTGCCCGATTCCCGAGAATTCACGCTCCCGCAGCGCGGCCAGCGCACCGATCGTAGCGTGAAGCGACGTGATGCGGTCGATGAGCGGGAAGAATGTGCGGATCGGCGGATCGTCCGGAAAGCCGGTGAGCGACATCAGTCCGCCCATCGCCTGGCCAATCGGATCGAAACCCACTCGCTCCTTATAAGGGCCGTACTGCCCATACGCCGACGCGTTGATCATGATGATCCGCGGGTTCAACTTCTTCAGCTCTTCGTATCCGAAACCCATCACCTCTATCGTGCCGGGCCTGAAGTTCTGCAGGAAGAAATCCGATTCCTTCACGAGGTCGCGGAGCACATCCTTCCCCTCGTCAGTCCGCAGGTTAATCGCCAGGCTCTTTTTGCCCGAGTTGTACTGCACCCAATACGCACTCTGGCCGCGGACGCGCGGCCCGTTGCGACGACTTTCGTCGCCGCTGAGCGACTCAATCTTGATGACCTCGGCGCCCAGTCGCGCAAACATCAGCGCACAACGCGGCCCGGCCTGGTAACGTCCCAAGTCGAGGAGTCTGAGTCCCTCGAGCGGTGTCTTCAAATCCTTCAAATCTATGACCTACCCTTCCGGTCCAAGAACGGCTTGAATCCCTCCAGCACCGGCGTCGGTGCCAGTTCATTTTTCTGAGCGTCCAACTCGTTCTCGTAGTGCGAGCGCCAGCCCTCGCCGATATCTCGAATTAACAGCTGCTTCACACCTTGAACCATACGCGGGTCGTTCGCCGCGATCAAGCCCGCCAACTCCATCGCCTTCTCCATCAGTTGCTCGCGCGGCACGAGGTGATTCAACAACCCGATCCGCAACGCATCCTCGGCTCCTACCACGCGTGCCGTGAAGAGCAGTTCTTTAGCCATCGGCCAACCGACCTGCTGCGGCAGGCTCCAGGTAGAGTTGACCCGACCGTACTGAACCGCCAAGAAGCGGAAACGAGTCGCCTCGCAACCGACGCGCATGTCCAAGCTCGACGCGAGCACCGCGCCGCCTCCGTAGGCGAGGCCGTTGAGCGCGCCGATCGTCGGTTTCCTAGACGCCGCAATGTTCCACGCAAATTCAGCCCTCGCCGGATCCGACGGTGGCGGACTATCCATCTTCGCCAACTCCGCCATCTCGTGGATATCCGCGCCCGCCGAAAAGGCCCGTTCGCCCGACCCGGTGAAGATGATCGCATGAACGTCATCGTCGTCGTCGAGCTGCCCGACGGCCGCATTAATCTCGCTCGACAGCTTCCGGTTCATGGCGTTGAGAACCTCAGGCCGATTGAGCGTGATGACGCCGACATGCTCGTGGATGTCAATAAGCAGGTGCTCGTAACTCAATCGCCGCTCCGTTCGCCGCTAGTTGGTGCCATCAGGTGAAACGATCGAATTCTCGACAAGATGGCTACGATTGGGAATCGTAGCACAAGGACCACACCCCTTCGCACAGCGAAACGGGCGCGAGCCAGCGGAGCCCAAAGGATCGACAACAAAGCGGGGGATGCCCACCCAGGTCATTCCATCCCCACCGTCAACTAAAATAACCTACCAAAATCCAAACTATCAACCGAGTACGAACCATGAAATTCAACCCTCAAGACCACTTAGCGCCCTTGGACCGCCGCGTAACGCTCTTCGAACGCGACGGTCAACCCGCATCCGCGGTTACCCTCTCCCGTACTTTCGACACCAACATCGGCGACCTCTGGGACGCTGTCACAATTCCCGACCGCATCCCCCTATGGGCCACAAACGTTACCGGCGACCTCCAACTCAACGGCCGTTTCCAAGTCCAAGACAACGCAAGCGGCACCATCACCGAGTGCGAACCGCGTTCACACATCGCCTTAACTTGGGAATTCGCCGGAGACACCAGCTGGGTAGAGTTCAAATTCGCCAGCGAAGCACCCGACCAAACACGCCTGACCTTGACCCACACCGCCCACATCTCGCCACATTGGGACACGTACGGCCCCGGCGCTGTCGGCGTCGGCTGGGAGACGGCCTTCCTCGGACTCGTCCACCACATCGAACACCCCTCCGACCCAAAACCGGATGAAATGGAGTTCGTCACCTCCCCCGAGGGAATCGCCTTCATCACCAGCAGTAGCGAACGATGGGGCCAAGCAGCAATCGCATCCGGCACCGACCCCCAATCCGCCCAAACTGCCGTCAACCAAACCACCGCCTTCTACACCGGCGTACCGATCTAGGGTTGCCCTCGCCATACTTGCCATTCTTGCCATCCCCGTCATTCCCGCGGACGCGGGAACCCAGAGAACAACAAATCACGCCGTTCCTTCGCGCCCAAAAACTACCTCGGATACCGCTCCTCAATCCCCGGCAACTCCGGAAACGGCGCGTGCGGCGCAACCTGATACCAGTACGCAACCGACGCAATGTCATCCGCCAAAGGCTGATACCGACTATTAGGCTCCGGCCACCAACCGATCGCCTGAATCGTCACCCGCAAATCCTCCTCAAACCGAATCGGATCGAGGATGTGCCACCGATACAAGCTCCACTTCGGCGGACCATCACTCCCCGGATGCTTCAACGTATTCCCAACGTACGCCGTCGAATAAACCTCCGGGAAACCATAGCTACCCAAGAAATAGTCCTCCGTCCCAGTCCCGCATATCGTCGGAAACTCCCCATCACCATCCATATAGAACTTGATCTCACCCTCGCCAAACCAACCGTCCGACAACTGCGTCCAAGCCAAGAACGTCCCCACATACTGACCCTGTCCGTGCACCCCGTCAAGGATCGTGTAGTCAGGATTCGACCGATCCGTCACTGCCCGCCGCCACTGCGCGTGGAAATACCCCGCATTCTCCGACACCTCACTCTCCGCGTACGTGATCTGGTAGAAAAGCCGAACATCCTCCTCCCACTCGTTCGTGATCGTCACCCGAGCGTGACCCCGAAACGGCATCGGCCAGTAGCAGTTCAGCGCCGACGTCGGATTGACGATCACCGCCAATGAATTCACCGGCGCATAAAGATCGTGCCCCACCGCAAAGAAATCCGTCAACGGCACCTCCACCGACGGCCTCTCCTCACCATCCCAATAAAACCGCAACACACACCCACGCCCACTACCTCGCCACTCCCTCTGCGTCGTCATCCAAATATGCTGGATCACCCCCGGCCCGCCAACATCCATCAAAGTAGTCGACTCCCCCGAACTCAACCAAACATAAGGCCGCACCTTCCACCCCTGACCCAACACTCTCGCCGGCGAAGAAACCGACCACTCAGTCCCATCCGGATCCGGCACCGCCATGCCGCCTCGGCCCTTGGCACCGGTGGGATTTTCTGCGGATATGGAGCGCGTGCGTGCGCTGCTCATCAGCGGCAGGGCTCCCAACCCGATGTTTAATCCAGAGAATGGATCCACGGATTCATTCCTCCCTCAAAACGGTTCGCCATCCAGATTTGAAGCTACTCTACTACGTCGAAAGCCTTTACCTCTTCTCATCAATCGCACGGTCAACACCGACTTACAACCTCAAGTCAACGGCCATCCAATGATCAGAGATACCGACGACTATTCGTCGGTTCCCAACTGAAGCGCTTGACGTACCACCGTCGTAGCCGCTTGGGCATGATGATGGTTCCAAATGTCCATGAACACGCCACAATCTCGGTGAACCACGTTTGGCAAAAACTTCCACTGAGTTACATCTTTCGCTATGCTCTCAGGGTCGTACACTTCCTCGAAATCTACCGGAACGAGGACCCGAACGTGTCTAGTCATCGGCAACACCTCAGCAATAAGGTTTGCTGATGCGTCGTAATAACACACAGACTTTCGCTCGACAACCCCAACGGATTCGCCCATCGCCTCAATCAATCTGCGAATTTCGGAGAACATTGGCAGCGCGCGACTATCCACGTTCAAGCCATCTGGGCTTCGTTGAGATGCTCGATCTCGCAACTCTCGCAGCTTATCCTCCGCGATCAATTCAGGATCGGCGCCATGACTGGGCCAGATCGCGAGCGCCCGTTCTGTCAAGGTCCTCGATCTTTCCATCATCTCCTTGATCGTCCATTGGGCCTGTTGCCTCACATACTCGTTCAATCGGACAGCGCTTTGTTCGAATCCACCTTCGACCGATTTCTTATCGGCGAATGATCTGTTCGAATAGGTGCTGTTGTAGGCAGTCAGAGTGAGATTACCCAATCGGTGCAGCCAAGTCGTATGTACGGTTTCCCATTCCTCGCCAAGCATCTTTTGCCATTCCGAAGAACCCTCAATCTGTTGCGGCATTATGTGTTCGATTGAAAAAAGATGTGTTGGGCTAGGTTCTGAATAACCCGAGTTTTCGAGTTGCGATAGGATGTGGCCACAGACTCGTAGGCCGTACAGGTCGTCTTGTGCCAACCTGACGGAAAACTCGTCGTCGGAAGGAAATCTATAAGTCTGTCTAGCGAGGGCAACTTGGAAAGAAGTGAACGGACGCTGCGCGTCGATGGATTGTGCCATGCGAGCGAAAACCGACCAATAATTACGAGTTTGCCACCGGAGTACCGATCTCCTAACCAAATAGCTTTCAATCAAATTAAGTGCCGTGACGAAATCCGCTTGGCTAAGCGACCCCAGTTCGAAGCACTCGTACAGACGCATTACCAAAGTTGCTTGGACAGAACCTAATCGCCTGACGTGCCTCATCGAATCTCGGATAGGTTGGTTCTCGATAAGATTGGGTTGCAAGAAATTTGCGTACCGGCGAGCCGAAAGAAACATATCCCTGACGCGATCTGAAAGACTCTCTTCCGTAGGCAGTTGCCAAAACTCCTTGAACTCCGCATATATTCGATCGGCGCGTATCTGCGTAGTTGATTTTTGTTTAAACGCGACGTAGTCCCTTAGAAATGAGTCTGGATTACTACCAGCCTCTCGAAACAGAGTCTCGATCTTACCCCAATACTCTTCGTACAACTGAGTCTGCTCAGATTCAGGGAGCCCCATCAGCAAGAAGTTGCGTATCAGATCGCTCTCAGTGAGATCTATTCCAGTTGAATTCAAACTTTCGAAAACCAGTTGAGGGTTGTCATTATGCCGGTCAAGCGTGACGTCGACGATGTCGAGGCGTGCAATACCACGGTAAATCCGGTCGATGTCGCCTTCCGCGGTTTTCAACAAACTACGGAATTCTTCGTACCCATCGACGATCATTTCCGAATGGTTAGGCACCTCATCAACTTTTTTGCCGTCTACCAAAGCACGTAGCGTCTCGTTATCGCGTCGCCGTAGTGCCAGTTTGTAGTGCCGGGTGTCTGTCTCTTCTAGGTTCTTGAGGTAATAGGAATCTATTTGCCTAGGAGTCGGTTCGTCTCCCTCCCAACTGGTCTCGACAATGTGGTCCCGCAAAGCAGTCAGGAGGAGCGTCAATGTAGTTAATCGTTGCTGGCCGTCGATAACCAACCAACTCGCGAATGCCGCGCCCTCGACGTCATTGGCGTATACAAACGATCCCAAGAAATGACTTCCCGTCTTCCCTTCGCCAGCCCTTAGCACATCTCGCCACATTTGTTGACACTGTTCAACCCCCCAGCTGTAATCTCTCTGAAAAACAGGAATCTTGAACTGGTGCGTGCCGTTGATCACTTTAACGAATGGGTTTTTGACGGCTTGCAACTTGATCTCCGATTTTGCCTAATTTCGTTAGCGATGATGATGGTAAACCATGAATCCTTGCCCAAACCAATACCTTAATAAACATCACAGTCCACGCCGTCGCAAAATCCCATTAGTCGTCGCTTATACAACTCCTGGTCCTCCCCAAAACCAACGGATGCTCCTCCCCCTCCGCATCCACCCGATCCCCCATCCACCACCCGTAGTCCCAACCTCCAATACCTCAAACCCAACCTCACCCAACATCCAAAACGGACGCCCCCTCATCCAACCGTTCCAACAACGCCCGAACCTCATCCCCAACCCCCTCCCTTACAAGCGAAATCATCCCAACAATTTCCTCCTCCAAAACAAACCCTAAACCAAGCCGTTGCAACCTTAATCGACGCTAGACCACAACCAACCGACACCCTCATGCGCGCTGTTTGGACCACCGCGGCGATACAAAGCGCAGGATCAAGTAACCCACAACCCCTGCAACGAGCGAAGCCCCAAATATCCCTATCTTGCTCTGGTCGATCAAGGCGTGATTATCGAACGCGATCCCCGACACGAAGATGGCGACCGTGAAGCCGATGCCGGCAAGCAACGCGACACCGAGAACGTGCCCCCAGTGTACCGTCGAAGGCAGTTGACCCAGACCCAACCGGACCGCCAGCCACGAAAAGCCGAGTATCCCAATTACCTTTCCGACCAGCAGCCCCGACACTACTCCAATCGTGACGTGACTGTTGACCGCTTCGAATAGCGTGTCGGACGTGAAGACGATTCCCGCGTTGGCGAGCGCGAAGAGCGGCAGGATCAAGAAACTCACCCACGGATGCACCATGTGCTCGAGCCGTACCAACGGCCCTTCGGTGCCCCGGCTAAGCTTCTCCACCTGCTGCGTGATCGCCTCCGCCTTCTCAGTGTCGCCCCGTTCCAACGCCAGCTCGAAATCGTGCAACAGCAATTCCACCGCTTTTCGGTAGTCCTTGCGCTCCAGATCCGGCTGATCAGGCACGATCGCCGCCACCGCGACGCCGGCAAGGGTTGCGTGTATACCCGATTCGAGCAAGTACTGCCACATCAACACAAACAGGATGATGTAGAAACCGAGCGAACGAATTCCCAAGCGTATGCATCCCCAAATCACGACGAACATCCCGACCGCGAGGCCCAGATGTAACCAGTCGATCGTATCCGTGTAGAACGTCGCGATCACGGCGATCGCACCCAGGTCATCGACCACCGCCAATCCAAGTAGAAAAACCCGCAACTCGGCAGGAATATGCTTGCCCACCAGTGCCAGCACCCCGAGCGCAAATGCAATGTCCGTCGCCATCGGAATTCCCCAGCCAATCGCACCGTCGCCCGAACGGTTGAAGAGCAGGTAGACCGCCGCCGGCACCACCATCCCGCCGATCGCCGCGAACGCCGGCAGAGCCGCTTTCCTGAACGTCGAAAGCTCCCCGTGCCTAAGTTCCCGCCGAATCTCCAGCCCCACGAGGAAGAAGAACACCGCCATCAACCCATCGTTGACTAGATGCTTTAGATCCTCCGAAATCCCAAAGATGTGGATATCGAACGCGATGTGCGTGTGCCAAAAATCCTCGTAAGTGTGCGCCCACGGCGAGTTGACCCAACCGAGAGCCGCCACCGCGCCCAGCAACAGGATGATCGCACCGATCTGTTGAGTGTGGATGAAGTCCTGAATCGGCTTGCGGACCGCGTTGACGAGGTACGCCGGGGACTTCGGCGGCTCAGGAGCCTTGACTGCTTGAAGTTTTGCCAAAATCGCCTTCTACATCGAACTCGGACACGGTTTCTCGTACAATCCATACGGCCCACCTAAGAATCATACAAACCAACGCTTCCAACATCACCGCAGTACCCAAACAACACAACACCCGATCCTTCCCATCCTTCTCAATCCTTCGCATCCTAGTTCATACGTCCCCCCAATCACCCCCTCCGCGCCATCACCAAAGGATGATCCTCACTCTCTGCCAGCACTGGATCCCTCCATCCCGCGCCGGTCGACGATGTTTCGAGCACCTCAAACCCCGCTGCAGGAAGAATCTCCAAGTATTCACCCAGCCCGAAATTGCTCCAATACATCGTCACGCCATGGAAGTCAGGCTCCGTATAACCCGCCTCGCTTCCGTGACTCAAGGTGCAAAGCAGATACCCGCCCGGCCTTAACCAATCGTGAATCCTCCGAAACAGCGCCGGATGCTCCGCTCGGGGAAGATGGAACACCGAGTAAAACGCAACCACCGCATCAAAGCTGGACGGCTCGAAATCGACCGACATCACGTCGTTGCAAATGAACTCGCCAGCCGGCACATTCTCCCGGGCCCGACGCACCATCTCCTCCGAAACATCCACTCCCGTGACCCGGTATCGCTCGGCCAACGCCTTGGCGATCGGCACCCCAGAGCCACATCCGATATCGAGCACCGCAGCACCGTCTTCGAGTCGATCCACCAGACCCTGTATCTCAATTCCCGGCTCGGTCCTACGAGACTCTTCATACACCTCCGCACACGCGTCGTAGCTTCGCCTAACCAGCGCCCGATAATCTGCCTCTGGGTCAATCGCAGGAATCATGTCGCCGAATATACACTACGAACGTCCATTCGAACTAGATCGAAAACAACCCAAGGAACACCATGAAAGTCCTCGGCATATGCGGAAGCCTACGGAAAGAGTCTTGGAATCTCAAGCTCCTGAAGAACTTGATCGACAAGACCGCGGATAGGGGAGTGGAGTCGACGATCTTCGACCTGAACACCGTCCCAATGTTCCATCCGGACGTCGAAGCCCAAGGCATACCCGCTGATGCCGAAACCTTCCGTGACGCCGTCCGAGGAGCCGATGCCATCATCATCGCCTGCCCCGAATACAACGGCTCGATGACCGCCACGCTCAAGAACGCCATAGAGTGGCTATCGAGACGCGGCAACCTGCTAACCAACAAGATCTTCTTCATCATCGGCACCGGCCCGGGACGCTCCGGATGTCCGCGGATGCACATGCACGCCTCCTACAGCATCGAGTCCGAAGGCGGATACGTCCTCCACCAACCCCGAGTCCTCCTACCCCACGTCGCCAACTTCATGGATGAATCTGGCAACATCACCGACCCAGAAGTTTCCACGCTCCTAGACCAGGCCGCCGATAGCCTCATCGCGTTCACCGAACGGAATCCCAGCGGCTGATATCCGTCAACCCAAAGAATCACAACCCCATCGAACGATAGACTGCCCCGATGTCCAAATGGCATCGCAGGTGCGCCGCAAGCTTATCGAACTCGGCGTCCTGTGAGAATGGTTCTACTTCGTCGGGTGGGGCGAGACCCCTCATTGTTTGACCGCGCTCGAATTTTATGTGAATAACATATAACAGCGCCGGTCATTGACAACATCGGCAACTGCTGGTAACGTGAATCGAGAAAGCCAACCAAAACTGGTGGTGCTCGACGATCGAGCACAGATAGGGAAAGCGGTGAGAATCCGCTGCGGAGGCGCCACTGTAATCGGGTAGCCCCTCGCTAGAGCCACTGTCCACGATGGATGGGAAGGCGCGAGATGGGTGATGATCCGAAAGCCAGGAGACCTGCCGGATTTGGCTGAGCAGTCGCTCTTCGCCATAGGGAGCGTCTCAGGTTCAGGCTGGGTCTCAAACGAGAACCCAAGATCTATCCGGTGCAATCCCTGTCGCGTAATGGCGACGGGGATTTTTCTTTTGGGATCCGCAAGTTCCAGAGTGCCGCACCTGCGCTCTGAACGACGAAAATCGCGTGCCGGCAGATGGTCGGTTCGTCGCCGCGCGGGATGGCTGCGCGCCGTCTCGGAATTCAGCAACACGCCGGTGTTGGTGAAGCTAGGCCTCGGATCGGCGGTACTGGCGGTCGCCGGAATGGTGCTGGTGATAGTCGCTGCCGCAGTCGGTCCCTTCACCATACCCCCGTCTCTGACCATCGGCATATTGCTCGAACATCTCGGGATTGCCGAGACCACCGCTTCAGACGCGGAACGAGCCATCATCACGACGATCAGATTGCCGCGCATACTGCTCGCGTTGGTCGTCGGTGCTGCCCTCGGTGTTTCCGGTGCAGTGATGCAGGGACTTTTTCGCAATCCGATGGCCGATCCGGGAATCATCGGCGTATCCGCAGGTGGTGCGCTCGGCGCGGTCATCGCGATCACGCTCGGCCTCCACGCCGTGATTGCCTTGGCTCTGCCCGCAATGGCATTCGCCGGAGCCGCGGGCGCGCTCGCACTCGTTTACGTCGTGGCCTCGCTAGGCGGACGATTCTCCATGGCCGCCCTCCTTTTGTCCGGCGTCGCGATCAGCGCCTTTATCTCCGCCATCATCTCCGCCATCATCCTCTTCACTTCCGATCTACAAGCGCAACGGGAGATGCTCTTCTGGCTCGCCGGGGGACTCGGCGCGTCCACTTGGACCGACATCCGCATCGCAACACCTTTTGTGCTGTTAGGAATCGCGATCGCGATCCTGCTGTCACGAGATCTGAACCTGCTCATGGTCAGCGAGGACGAAGCTCGAGCCCTCGGAGTCCGCGTCGTCTTGACTCGCAATGTACTGCTGTTGGCTGCTTCGCTAATCACTGGTGCCGCGGTCGCGTTCTCTGGAGCCATTGCTTTCGTCGGTCTGATAGCACCACACACGCTACGACTAATCATCGGCGCCGATCATCGCGCGTTAGTCCCATTGAGTGCCATTGGCGGAGGATTATTCCTGCTCGCCGCCGACACGCTCGCCAGGGTTGCCGTAGCCCCCGCAGAAATCCCCGTTGGCGTTGTCACCGCTCTGGTTGGCGCTCCATTCTTCTTGCTCTTGTTGGCCCGTAACAAGTCGCGCGCATCAATGCTCTGAGATTCGAAAGGCGATGAAATGAAATCAATTTGGAAAGCCGGATCCATCGCGATCCTGATCGCAATCTTCGTGGTCACGGCTCTGGTCGCGTGTAGCGCAGACCCGGAACCTACACCGCAACCGACTTCAACGCCCGAGCCTACGGTAGTTCCTACTTCAACGCCAGAACCGACTGCAACCCCCGAACCAACGCCCGTCCCGACGGCCACGCCAGAACCAACGGCCACGCCACAACCTACTGCAACGCCGGAACCGACGGCTACTCCCGTACCTGAACCCACCGTAGTTCCGTATCCTACGGTGCCCGGCATCGTGGACCCGACTAACCGTGGTTGGCCGCGGGAGGTCGAGTTGGCAGACGAGATCGTCACAATCGAAGAACCTCCAATGCGCGTACTAGCGTATTCGCTTGGTCACGACGAAATTCTCCTCGCACTGATGAACGCCGAGCGCTTCGCGGCTGTTGGGCCGTTCACCGGCGACCCGGCTTATTCCAACGTCGCCGACTTGGCGGCGGGTTTAGCAACGTTTGAGTCTGGAGTCGAAAACGTATTGGCAGCTAATCCCGATCTGGTTTTGGTCTCTCGGTACACGGACGCTGACGTCGTCGACCTCATCAAGGAAGCTGGCGTTACCGTGGCGCGCACCGTACTTGACGGTTCGGCTTCTGGAAACATCGCCAACATCCTTCTGATCGGCTACATGCTGGGCGTTGAGGAACGAGCGCTCGAATTGGTGGCGGAAATCCAAGGCAAGTTAGATTTCGTCGCCGAACGCGTTCCGCCGCTTGGAGACGCGGAGCGACCGTCGGTCATCGCAACCACCAAGTACGCCGACTCGATCTACGTCGCGGGAAATGACACAACCGAGGGTGGCATCGTCGAAGCAGGTGGCGGGATCAACGCAGCCGCCCGTGACGGAATAGTAAGCCACCAGACCGTCAGCATCGAATCAATCGCGGCGATGAGTCCCGACGTGATCCTGATTGCCCAACCGATCGAGTACGGAGCTAACGAATACCGCGACGAACTGCTGGCCCATCCGGCGCTTGTGGACGTGCCGGCGATCGTAAACAACGCAGTGCACGTGGTCGATTCACGGAAATACACGACGCTTTCGCACTGGAATGTACGGGGCATCGAGCAGACGGCGCTGTTGCTTTATCCAGACCAGTTCGGCGACGTGGATTTTGTCGATTTCGAGCCGTATAGAGGGGAGTGACGCGATGGCAGTAAGAGCTGACACAGTACCCATCATCGCCGATGAAGTGAGCGTAAGACTGGGTGAAACCCAGGCTTTGGACACGGTCTCGATTGACGCTGAACCCGGCGGGATACTGGGTCTAATTGGACCGAACGGAGCCGGCAAGAGTACGTTACTTCGGGTGCTTGCCGGGTTGACCCAACCCGACTCCGGCACTGTAAAACTTGGCGACTCGCCCCTGCGAAAGATGAACGCTGGAGAACGCGCTCGACGAATCGCGTACATGCCCCAGCACGACGCCAACCATTCCTTCACCGCTCTCGAAACGGTGCTCATGGGAAGATATCCGCATCTCGGCCGCTTTGAATTAGAAGGTCGTAGAGACCGCAAAATAGCCCGCGCCGCCATGGAGCGGACCGAAACCGTCAGATTCGAAGGTCGCCAACTGGATCGACTCTCGGGCGGCGAACGGCAACGGGTCGTACTAGCCCGCGCATTGGCGCAACAGGCGGATGTATTTCTCCTCGATGAGCCGTCGTCAAGTCTCGATCTGCGTTATCGGTTATCGATTATGGAGACGTTGCGAAGAGAGATCGAGTTGCGTCAAGTCACTGTAGTCGTCGCCCTCCACGACGTATTCCTCGCCGGTCGATACTGCGACCGATTGGCATTGATGTCCGAAGGTGTCGTTGATTCGGTCGGCGCTCCCAGCGATGTGCTAACGACCGACAACCTAAGGCGCGTTTTTGGCGTCGAAACCACCGTCCAACGCGACCCAGAAACCGGCAGCCCGCAAGTCTGGCTCGTCGGACCAACTCCATGAATCGCCATCAAAAGCTGCGATCTATCAGGACTACCAAATCTCCGTCTGCGAGGAGACGATCATGACGGATACAACAGACGCGACAAGAGCACCCCAGGCGGTCAAAGGATCAAGAATCAAGAAAGGGCTTGTCGTCATCAACACGGGGAATGGCAAAGGCAAAACCACCGCCGCTCTCGGAGTACTGTTTCGCGCTTGGGGTAGAGAAATGCGGGTTGAGATGTTCCAATTCCTCAAACATACAGGAGCGCGCTTTGGCGAGAAACGGGCTGCCGATAAACTCGGAATACCCATCAAAGCGATGGGCGATGGATTCACTTGGCGCTCCAAGGACATGGATCAGACGCAGGAACTGGCCCGTCAACAATGGGAAAACTGCAAACAGGCAATCCTATCCGATCAACACGATGTAATCATCCTGGACGAATTCACATATCCGCTCCACTACGGATGGATCCCCGTAGAGCAGGTCATCGACACGCTGAAGCAGAAACCTCATATGATGCATGTCATCATCACCGGAAGATACGCACCAGACGAACTAATCGAGTTCGCCGACCTCGTGACCGAGATGCGCGAGGTGAAGCACCCCTATCGAGAACAGGGAATCAAAGCTCAGCCCGGACTGGAGTTCTAAGGGTTACGTGGCTCATCGCCGCGGCGTTCGCGATCCTTCGCGGCCTTAAACGCTTTTCGATCTTTGACGGCGTCCCAGTGGGCCTTGATAAATGTAGCCGCGGTCGCGAGGGCGCTACCTCCACCAGCGACCGCGAATACTTCAGAGGACAACCGGCACATGGCAAATACTCAACCCCGCAGATCGCGGTTATTGAACCGCTGCAGGCCGATGGCGAATGATAAGACGGCGATGACTATGAGAACGAGGGCGTGCCACGGCGTTATGCCGTTGATGAATGGTTTGTCACCGATGTAGTAGTGGAGAATGGAGATGTATTTGAGGTCGGAGAGGGATTCGATTATGGGAACGAGGATATTGATGAGGTAACCGATTCCGACGATGGCCGCTGGGATCGCAATCGCGAGGGTCTTGCTGCCAGTTGCGGCACCGATGCTCAAAGCCATGAAGCCAGTTGCGTAACCGAGCAGCAAGAGACTGAGGGACATGAAAAAGAGTCCGGAGAGAGATACTGAGTAGTCCATGATCACGGCGCCGAGGATGATGGCGATAGCGATGGCGGCCACCGGGAGAACGCAGTCGACAATTAAGGCGAAGCTCTTGTGGATGTAGACGGTGGTCCGGCTGATGGGATTTCCGAGGAGCTGATCGAGGGTGTGAGCATGTTCTTCACCAGCGACGGCTCCCATGCCTCGGTTAACGGCGAGGGCGATAATCAAGACGGGAGTGATGATGCCGTAAGGGTCGGCGGTGAAGAATCCTTCTGGCGTCGCGAACTCTTCCGCGCTGCCGATGAAGCCTTGTATGAACTCTGGGAGTTCTTCGATCATGCCGGCGAAGCTGGTCGCGACGTCAGGGAACAATAGGGCGACGTAGATGCCGATGATGAATTGACCGAGCGAGTAAAGGAGCATCGAGCGACGGCCGTCGCGAAGCGTTTTGAGGAGGATGTTGTTGTACATGGACGGATTTAAGCAACGCCTAATATACTGACTTTCATACTACAAATCGGAACTGAGTGTTGAGTTGTAGCCCCGCTCGGACAGGTCGAGAATACCGCATATCGAGAACCAAGATGGTTACGTCAACAAAGGATGATGGTGACAGAAAGATGGTTACACTATGCCGAACAAGGTCCGAGACGCATTGAGGTTGGCTCGTGACGAAGGTTGGTACGAAATTCGGAGATCAGGCGGGAGCCACCGTCAATTCAAGCATCCAGACAAACCGGGCAGAGTTACTATCGCTGGACACCCTCGTGAGGACATTCCCCCTAAAACTTGGAACAGCATCTTGAGGCAACTGGGACTTAGATGATGGAAATACCTAAAAGTGTGACCTACCACTTGCAAATCGAGGAGGGACCGACTTCGTTTGGTGCTCAAATCGTGGAGTTGCCAGGATGTTTCGCGGTTGCGCCGACACGAGAGGAAGTTATACGTCGTATCCACGAAGCCGCGAAGTCGCATCTGCGCTCGATGGTCGAGGACGGCGAAGAGATTCCCTTGCCTGCTGAGGTCTCAGAAGAAGAGTTTCAGTTGGTATGAGGGCTGTCGTCCTGTATTGTGCACGCGCGGGTCACAGACTCGCACCTATCAGGTGCCTGGTTGATCTCGCCGAGTAGCCGCTACCGGGTTCGTTATTCGTCGACTGAGTAGTACTTCAAGAAAGCGTCTTCTAATGAGGCGTGTTGGCTCTCGAAGGTTTGGACGGGATATTTGGCGGCGGTTTTGATCAACGAGTCCATAGCGCCTTCGCCGCTGACTGAAAGATTGAAGGTGCGGTTGTCAACGTTGTCGGTTACGGCTACGCCGAGGAGGTTGTCGAAGGTCTCCGATGAGATGGGTTGAGTGAAGGTGATTTTGGCGGTCCAAAGGCTCAATTCGGTAAGGTGGGCGACGGTGTCGATGGTCACCAGTTCGCCGTCTCGGATGATGCCTACTCGATCGCAGGTAGCTTCAACCTCGGACATGACATGCGAGGACATGAAGATGGTTTTGCCTTGATCCTTTTCCTCGTGAATCATTTTTTGGAATTCGTACTGGAGGAGGGGGTCTAAACCTGCCGTGGGTTCGTCGAGGATGAGGAGGTCAGGGTCGGTCATAAATGCTTGGACGAGACCGATTTTCTGTTTGTTGCCTTTTGAGAGTTCGCCAATTTTGCGTGAGAGGTCTAGTTTGTATCGATCGCAGAGTGCTTCAAGTTTGACCGGGTCGGCGTGCCGGAGCTTGGTGAAGTACTCGATGACCGTGGAACCGGTCATGTGGTCGTAGGTCACGAAGTCGCCTGGTAGGTAGCCGACGCGGCGGCGGATATTAATGCCGTCGTTTCGCGGCGACATACCGAAAACCGTAGCTCTGCCAGATGTGGGTCGAATGAAGTCGAGGATCAGACGGATGGTGGTCGTTTTACCGGCGCCGTTCGGACCCAGGAGTCCGAAAACCTCCCCTTCGGTCACTTCGAGGGAGAGATCTTGGATGCCGACTACATCGCCGTAGTGCTTGGTCAGGTTTTCCAGCTGAATTGCTGAGTGTCCGCTGCCTTGCATTGGATTCGTCGCGACGATTGCGTGAGCAAGCCGCGGTTAACCGCCAACTTCCAGCATCCGCTCTAAGGCGACCAGAGCGTGTCGTTTGGTTTCGGAGTCGACTTGGACGACGTTAATCCCGACGCCAGCCATGATTCCTTCGAGCACCCAGAGCACGTAGGCAGGATGGATGCGATACATCGTCGCGCAAGGGCAGACGACTGGGTCAAGGCAGAAGATCCGCTTGTCCGGGTTATCGTCACGGAGGCGATTCACCATGTTGATCTCGGTGCCGATGCCCCAAGATGATCCGGCTGGTGCGCCCTCAACGGTCTTGCGAATGAACTCGGTGGATCCGTAATAATCGGCGGCGTCCACAACCTCGCGCACACATTCTGGATGGACCACGACATTGACGTCGGGATCGTCGCGGCGCGCGTCTTCGATCTGTCGCACCGTGAATCGAGTGTGCACCGAGCAGTGGCCTTGCCACAGGATTACCTTGCTATCGCGAATCTCCGATTCCTTCAAACCGCCCATCGGCTTGAACGGATTCCACACCACCATATCGTCGGCCGGGATGCCCTTGGCCAATCCGGTGTTTCGTCCGAGATGTTGGTCGGGGAGGAACAGAATGCGCTCACCCCGTTCTAGCGCCCAATCGTAGGCCGCATCGGCGTTAGACGACGTGCAAACCAACCCACCATTGCGCCCGCAAAGCGACTTGATCGACGCGGTCGAGTTCATGTACGTGATGGGTATGATCTCCGCCATACCATCACTTCCTTCGCCGAGCACGTCCATAAGATCATCCCACGCGTCCTCCACATCATCGGTCGCCGCCATGTCGGCCATCGAGCATCCGGCCGCCATGTTGGGCAGGATCACGTTCTGATCATCATCGCTGAGCAGGTCCGCAGTTTCGGCCATGAAGTGGACGCCGCAGAAGATGATCCACTTAGCTTCCTTAGCCGCCGCAGCCTCTTTCGAAAGCAGATACGAGTCACCTCGGAAATCGGCAAACTGAATGACATCGTCGCGCTGGTAGTGGTGACCCAGCACCACGGCTTTGGTCCCGATCTCTTTGCGAGCGTATCGGATGCCGGCTTCGACCTGTTCGGGCGTCATTTTGAGGTAGCGCGTCGGAACCTTCTGCCAACGCACGCCGGACTGGAACTCTTGCTCAAGCGTTTTCGTGCGGAGATTCCCTTCAGTCTGACAGAACGCCGATTGTTCGAGTTCAGTGACCGGAATGATGGTCTTAGGTGTTGAATTGATGGAGATCATGGTGCCTCCTCGAGTTTTCAGCCGTTCAGTTTGTCGGCTGGCCGACTAGCGACCACGGTGTCGCCTCGGTTACTTCGACGGTTATAGTCTCCCCGGTTCGGACATTGCAATCGACATGCGTGCCATCGTCGACGTAGACGATCTTGTCGTTGCGGTTTCTTCCAAACATCCTGCCACGTTTGCGTCCCTCCAAAAGAATGTCGGTCGACGTACCCACTAACCCTGCGTGTTTCTCCGCTTGAATCGCACATTGTACAGCGTCGAGTCGCTGATGTCGTCGCTTTTTCTCGCTTTGAGTCACGGTATCCGGCAAACGACGGGAGGCCACCGTACCGGGCCGTTCGCTGTAAGCCGCGGAGTGAACCTTGTCGAAACGGACTCGCTCGACGATGTTGATTGTGTTCTCGAACTGGTCTTCGTCTTCGCCCGGGAACCCCACGATGACATCGGTAGTTAAGGTGATGTCGTCACCGAGAATGTCGCGGATTTCGTCGATCTTCTCCAAATACTGGTCCCGGGTGTAGCCGCGCCGCATGTTGGCGAGAACCACGTCATCGCCCGCCTGGAAGGGGAGATTAACGGTCTCGCAAACCTTCGGAAGGTCCGCGATCGACTGGATGATCCGCGTCGACATGTCGTTGGGGTGAGAAGTCAGGAATCGGATGCGCTCGATGCCGTCGACATCTTGTATGGCTTCCATGAGGTCGGCCAAGTCTTTGCGGTCATCGAGATCGTGGCCATACGAATCCACGTTCTGGCCGAGTAACGTGATCTCTCTTACGCCGCGCTGAACGAGCATCTTGGCTTCGTCGACGAGTTCGGGCAGCAACCGACTCGTCTCGCGACCGCGACGATAGGGAATTATGCAGAACGTGCAGAACTTGTCGCACCCGTGAGTGATCGGGACGAACGTTGCTACCTTGGGGTCATTCGGAACCAGATTTGCCAAGCAGCCATCTAGGTCGCCATTTTCAATCCCGTGCCGAAACGCAACCGTTTCGAGAATCGGATTGAAATCCTGCGGGCGTGCCCACAGATCAACCTGAGGAAAACGGCGTCGCAAATCCGCGTCCGATGGCCCGACCATGCAACCCATCACCACGATCATGCGATCAGGGTTTGCGTCCTTTACCTTCTTGAGCTTGCCCAACATCCCGGTCGCCGTGTCTTCAGCAGTTTGACGCACGACGCAAGTGTTCAGAACCACCACATCCGCATCTTCCGGTTTATCGCATTGATCAAGACCGAGACCCGCCATGCCCGCGCCCAACCGTTCCGAGTCGGACATATTCATCTGACAACCGACGGTCCAAACGTTATAGGAGGGCATCGCGTTTTGGGGATTTGGGGAGATTCAAGGTTGCCAACAACCCTGTAAGTTCAATTTTACGCCTTCTAAGACGTAAATTGGAGTGGTTCTCAGTTCATCCAGATGTTGCCGTCTGGAAGGAATTGAGCCAGACGTCTCCGACCGTTTCTAGCGGCAGATCAATCAGATCAGCGAACCGTACGCGGTCGCCGCCAACGGTTCCGATCCGTGTTGCCGGGACGCCCGCTTTAGATGCTGCGTTCAACACGACCTCGGCATCCGGCGTAGCGCACGTAATGACGATGCGAGACTGAGATTCTCCGAACAACGCCGCCACCCAATCGTGGATCGTGGCATCGTGCATGATGGTCGCGCCGATGTTCCCTTGAATCGCAGACTCGACCACCGCGTCCGATACCCCGCCATGAGAGACATCGTGCGCCGAATTAACCAATCCCTTCGCAATCAGCGAACGGCAAAGTTGCTGAACTCTGATTTCCAAATCAAGGTCGAGCGCAGGATTGCCAGCGACTTCGTCGTGAAAAACGGATAGCGCTTCGCTGCCGGCCAAGCCGTTGATGTCGTCCCACGGACTGTCTGCACCGATAACGACAACCACGTCGCCTTCATCTCTGAACGCCGATTTCGCGTGGCGTCCGACGTCTTCCAAGACTCCGAGCGCGCCAATGATCGGAGTTGGTTGCACAGCCGACCCCGCGGATTCGTTGTACAAACTCGCGTTTCCGCTGACGACGGGGATGTCGAATGCTGCCGCCGCTTCGGATATACCGGCGACCGTCTCTTGCAGTTGATATTGGATGTCTGGAGTTTCGGGATTGCCGAAATTCAGGCCGTCGGTGAGCGCCACAGGTTCAGCACCTACGCACGAAAGATTGCGGCAGGCTTCGGCGACGGCGATCGCGGCCCCGACACGGGGGTTCAGGTAGACAAGCCTGCCGTTACCGTCAGTGGAAATTGCAAGTGCCCGTTGGGTACCTTGGATGCGAAGCAGAGCGGCGTCACCACCGGGAGAAACCACCGTGTTGTTTTGGACCTGGTGATCGTACTGTCGCCAAACCGTATGTTTAGAAGCGATATTCGGCGACGCGAGCAACTTCAATAGAGCTTCGTTAGGAGTAATCTCCAAATCCGGGAGCGCCGTCAGATCAAACGACTGCAACTCTCCGAGCCACGCAGGCTTGGGGGAGTTGAACTGATATTCGGGAGCATCAGTCAGGGTTACAACCGGCGTCGAAGAGGCCTGCTGCGCGCCGTCTGAAACCACAACTTGATTACCCGCCTCGAAAGTGCCAATGATCGCAGCATCGAGGTCCCACTTCTCGAAAAGCTCAAAGAGTCGCTCTTCGTGACCCGGTTTGACGGCGAGCAACATTCTCTCCTGTGATTCGGACAGCATGACCTCGTAGGGCGACATCTCATTTTCCCGACGTGGCACCTTGGCGACATCGATGTTTAGCCCAAGCTCGCTGCGTTCGGCCATCTCCACCGCCGCGCTCGTGATACCAGCCGCGCCGCAATCTTGCATCCCGACCACGCCGGGGAGATTAATCGCTTCTAGGCACGCTTCGATCAGCACTTTTTCTAGGAAAGGATTACCGACCTGGACCGCCGAACGCATTTCGGCCTGTTCCTGGAACGTCCGTGAAGCCAAACCCGACGCGCCGTGGATGCCGTCGCGACCAGTTTTCGCGCCTACAAGCACCAGCAAATCACCGGGAGCATCCGCGCTCGCGCTCATAATCTTGGCATCTTCAATGATGCCGACGCACATCGCGTTGACCAGCGGATTACCGGCGTATGAGGGATCGAATACGACCTCGCCGCCAACATTGGGAACGCCGATGCAATTGCCGTAGCCCGATATGCCAGAGACGACACCGTTCAACAGATATCTTTGTCTTTCGTCATCTGGTAGACCAAAGCGCAGTGAATTCATCAACGCCAATGGCCGTGCGCCCATCGCGAGGATGTCGCGAACGATACCTCCAACGCCGGTTGCTGCGCCTTCGTATGGCTCGACTGCGGATGGGTGGTTATGAGATTCGATCTTGAACGCGACCGCATAGCCATCGCCGATATCTACGACGCCAGCATTTTCAGCGCCGGGGGCGACCAATAGACGGTCGGAAGTGTTGGGGAGAGTTCGCAGCAGCGCCTTGGTGTGTTTGTATCCGCAATGCTCGCTCCAAAGAGCACCAAAAAGACCGATCTCAAGCGGATTCGGCTCGCGGTTCAAACGGTCGACGATGGCTTCGTATTCGGCGCGCGACAGCGCAACCTCGTCGAGTAGCTCTTGCGAGATCGCCGACAAAGTAATCAGGACTTACCAGCATCGACCGCGGCCGCGATCGATTGCCAAAGCGGATTGCCGTCTGAGCTGCCGAGTAAAGATTCGCACGCCCTTTCCGGATGCGGCATCATGCCCAACACATTGCCGCGTGCGTTCGTGATCCCCGCAATGTTGTTGCGCGAACCGTTAGGGTTGGCCTCGGCTGACGCTTGATTTTCGGCATCGACGTAACGAAAAACGATGCGGCCGCTAGCCTCAAGCGTCGCCAAGGTTTCGTCGTCGGCCTGATAGTTTCCTTCACCATGCGAAATCGGCATCGAGACAACATCGCCGGCCGAGAACTGAGATGTGAACGGCGTTGAGGAGGTCTCGACGCGTAGCGTTCCAGCCGAACATCGGAACTCGAGATGGTCGTTGCGTATGAGTGCGCCGGGCAGGAGACCTGATTCGCAAAGGATCTGGAAGCCGTTGCAGCTACCGAAAACAAATCCGCCATTCTCAACGAATTCTTTTATGGCTCCCATAACCGGGGAGTGCGCCGCGACCGCGCCGCAACGGAGATGATCGCCGTAAGAGAAACCACCGGGGAGCAGTATTGCGTCGAAACCAGCGAGCTTGGCTTCGCGGTGCCAAACGTATTCGGCTTGGTAGCCCAAGACGTCAGACACGGCATAATGCATGTCGCGCTCGGACCAAGAACCTGGGAAAACGACAATGCCGAACTTCATGTCGCGTCACGCCCTAGAGAAACGCAGAAAGATACCCGGGTAGAACGCGCCGAGATGCGCGTGCCGAGTGCTAAGCGTTTTTCTCAGTGGACTTGCGGCTCTTTCGCAGTTTGCCCGCGAGTTGCTTCTTGCGTGTGACCGACGGCGGTTCGAACGCTTTGCGCCGTCGTGCTTCGGAAATGATGCCTTCGTGCTGAACGCTCCGCGTGAAGCGTCGTAGCATCGCCTCAAAGCTCTCGCCCTCTCGGTTTTTTACCTCTACCAACTGAAATCACTTCTCCTGTGGTCAAACCCGTTGCGAACCTTCGCAATCGGTCTTCATCTACCGTATGAATGGTAACACTCTAGGCTCAATCGCTTCGATTGGACACGTGCACCTCGAACGCTTCAAGCCCTTTGCGCAATCGCGTGATTGTGCGTTCTCTGCCTAGGACCTCGATCGATTCGAAAAGTGGAGGCGCGATGCGTTTGGCGGTTACGGCTACTCGAATGGGTGTGAACAGTTGGCCGGCCTTTAACCCGGTCGACTCGGTTAGCCCCCGGAGAGCTTGTTCGATCGATTCGCCGTCGAATGGTTCAACTTCCTCCAGCGCTTCGATGCTGGCGTTTAGGGATGTGACCACCATCTCCTCATCCATCCTCCTCCCAATCATCTCCTCCGGGTTCGGGTGAACCTCGTCAACAAAAAGAAAATCGATCAGCGCAACGACATCGGGCAACACTTTGATGCGTTCCCGAAGAACCGGCACCATCGCCTTCACAACGCTCCGATCGATTGGACGTTCGATTTCATCAAGAAACCCACCGTCTTCCTCAGGCCGTTCGAGACAGGGCATGATCATGTCGGTGAGGACATCCGCATCCGCCGTCATGATGTGCTGCTGATTCATCCACTCGAGCTTCTGCGCGCTGAACTTCGCCGGATGCGACAGAATCCGCTCCACCTCGAAGCGCGACGCGATTTCGTCGCGGGTCATGATCTCCGTGTCGTCGCCGGGCGACCAACCGAGGAGTGCAAGGTAGTTCAACACCGCGTCCGGCGTGTAACCCGCATCCCGGTACTCGAGGGCCGACTGCGCGCCATGTCGTTTGCTTAGCTTCGCTCCGTCCTGCGCAGTAATCAATGGCACATGAACGTACTTTGGGGTCGGAATGTCGAGAGCCTGTTGAATCAAGACGTGACGAGGACAACTCGGTATCCACTCCTCGCCGCGGATGACATGTGTGATACCCATCTCGTAGTCGTCGACAACATGCGCGAGGTGATATGTCGGGAATCCGTCGGACTTCAGAATGACGAAATCCTGGAGCAGCGAAAGATCGAATTTCAACCGACCTCGCACCTCGTCCTCGATCTGCATCTCGCCGTGATCCGGGACTTTAAAGCGCACGACGACATCGAGACCTTTGTCTCTGGACTCTTGGATCTGTTCAGCCGTTCGGTAGCGCCCGCGATTGTCGTAGCCGGGAGCCTGCCCCGCCGCTTGTTGACGCTGTCGCAATGCCGCCAACTCTTCCGACTGCGTGTCGTCGTAATAGGCATCGCCGGCGTCGATCAACTTAGCCGCCGCATCCTGGTACAGTTGCAATCGCTCGGATTGTGTATACGGGGCATGTGGACCACCGATATCCGGGCCTTCGTCCAAATCGAGGCCAAGCCAGTTTAGCGATTCCTTGATGTGCCACTCAGCATCCGGGTCGTACCGATTTCGGTCGGTGTCCTCGATGCGCAATATGAACTGACCGCCAGTTTTGCGAGCCAGAAACCAGTCGTAGAGTGCGGTCCGCAGACCGCCAATGTGCATCACTCCGGTCGGACTCGGAGCGAAGCGAACGCGTGCAGGTGTTGAAGTGCTCATACTTTCCAATTTAGACGATTCAACCGCCATACGTGGAACTTGACGGCAAACCGATCTGACTCAATACGGATTCCAAATCCTCCGGCAACGGAGATTGGAACACCATGGGTTGTCTGGTGAACGGGTGGGTTACACCTAGGCGATGTGCGTGGAGGAATTGTCGACGCAGATCGATTTCCGGCAGATTGGTACCGTAAACCGGGTCGCCTAGTATCGGATACCCGATGGCCTGCATATGCACACGGATTTGGTGCGTCCTACCGGTTTCGAGTTTAAGTTCAACCATCGATAGCGCTTTCCCCGCCACTGAGAATCCCGAGACGAACGCGAAACGCGTCCTCGCCGGCCGTCCCGCGTCGTTGACGCTTTGGCGAGTACGTATCGCGGGATGCCGTCCGATCGGCCGATCAACCACTCCTGCGCCCGGAGGAATCTTGCCAACAACCAGCGCCAAATAACGCCTGTCAACTTCTCGCGCCTTGATCGCGGCTGACAGGGCAGTAGCAGCTTCGGTGTTCCGGCCGACGAGTAAAAGGCCCGAGGTGTCAGCATCCAGACGGTGCACGATTCCCGGGCGCTCGACGGGTTCCATTTCCGCAAGCTCCGGGTAACGAGCCAAAAGCGCATTCACCAACGTCCCATCCGTCCGACCGGCACCAGTGTGAACCGCCATTCCGGCCGGTTTGTCCACCACGATCAAGTGATCATCTTCATGGACAACTTCGATGTCGAGATTTTGCGGCGTTGGCAAAACATCTTCCGATGCTTTGCCCGGCGGGTTAAATTCAACGCGGTTACCAGGACTGACCAGCGTCGAAGGACTGACTACAGCAACGCCATCAATCGAAGCAGCGCCAGATCGGATTAATCGTTGAATCTCGGTACGCGACAGGTCCGTGACCTCGCCGCGGAGTAATAAATCCAGCCGGATCGGCGCGCAGCCGTCGTCGGCTTCAATTTCGTACGTCGGGGACATCGGAAACAACCCGTCGCAGTGTCCCATATCGCATCGCATCAGTGCACTGGTGACATCTGCCGGTACCGATTTGACTCGCGCCCGCGGTGGCGGCAACTGCGGAAGTCGCTTCATCGTCGTCACGGTTAATGAAAAAGTACCAAACCATCAACACCATGCCGACCGATATGCCCGAATCGGCAACATTAAAAATGGGCCAAGGCCCGACGTCGAGGAAATCAGTGACGTATCCCTGATTCAACCGATCAAGCAGGTTGCCTAAAGCACCGCCGAGTTGCAGACCGAGCGCAAGACGAAGAATGAACGACTTCGAACCCGTAGTCCAATAGACCCACAAGAGCACGCCGACCGCGAAGATCGCAACAAAGCTCAATATGTTGCTGTGGCCTTGAAATAGGCTGAACGCAGTTCCCGTGTTGCGAGCGTGCGTAAACCGCAGGAAGCCTTCCGCCGGCCAAGATTCTCCCCAGTCCAACCACGCGACGATCAGCGATTTCGTGGACTGATCCAGCAACAGCACAACTAACGCCAAGACCCACAGCATCCAGCTCTTCCTAACCCAGAAATCCCACGCTCTGTATGCGATGCTATTCATCGTCGGTTGGGGAGTTTGGGCGGGATTTGCGCTCTCGTTTCGAGAGAGTGACGAGGGAAGGGCAGAATCGGGAGCGTCGTTCGGTGGAGTGTGCATGTCTGTGCAACATTTGAGTATATTGCCCACGTCAGTCTGCCCGCGCAGGTAAGATTCACACTAGTAACCAACCAACTCGATCAGATTGAGTTGCCGGAGCCAGCCCCGGAGCCAGAAATTAGGAGCCAGCCAAAAATGGAAGCGCGTGTAGATCTGCGTAGCGATACCGTAACCCTGCCGTCACCCGAGATGCGACAGGCCATTCATGAGGCGGAACTCGGTGACGACGTCTACGGCGACGACCCCACCGTCAACGAACTCGAAGCCAAAGCCGCCGAAATGCTCGGCAAAGAGGCCGGACTATTCGTCACGTCGGGAACGCAAGGCAACTTAGTCTCGATGCTCGCCCACTGTGGCCGGGGAGACCAAGTTCTGGTCGGCGACCGATCCCACATCTTCACGAACGAGGCCGGAGGCGCAAGCGTACTCGGCAGTCTATTCCTCTACCCAGTCAAAACCGACCGCTTCGGGTTCTTGGAACCCGACCTGATCCGAGCCGCCACCACTCGCACCGACTACCACGTCCCACCGACCAAGCTGCTGTGTATTGAGAACACCCATAACCAATCCAGCGGTCAACCGCTCTCAGCAGATCAGACGCAAGCGATGGCCGACGCCGCCCGTGAGGGCGGCATGACCGTACACATCGATGGAGCGCGCCTCTTCAACGCGGCCGTCAGCCTCGGAGTCGATGCCGCGGATCTAACCGCGCCAGCCGATTCGGCCACCTTCTGTCTCTCAAAAGGACTTTCCTGTCCCATCGGCAGCGTCGTCGTCGGCAGCGAAGACTTCATCGACCGTGCTCGACGATGGCGCAAGATGCTCGGCGCAGGAATGCGTCAAGTAGGTGTCGTGGCCGGAGCAGGCGTATACGCCCTCGACAATATGATCGACCGGCTCTCCGAAGATCACACCAACGCCAAGAAACTCGCTCAAGGGCTCGCCGAAATCGACGGCATCAGCGTCGACCCCGAAGCCGTAAAATCCAACATCGTCTACTTCAACATCCCACCCGGCAGCGGAGCATCAATCTCCGCCGACCTCAAGGAACGCGGCATCCTCGTAAACGCCGGCGACCCCGTAATGCGCATGGTCACCCACTACGGCATCTCATCCGAGGACATCGACTTCACACTAGTAGCGATGCAAGAGCATTTCAGGGTAGCGGTGGCGGCGTGAAACAGGCGTCGCGCTTCTAGAATCTGACTCCACAGGAGCATTGAGAATTGGCAACCACGACGATGTCCCCAACCGAGCACCGCCAAGTAGCGCGGGAGTTCCTCGCGGCATCGGATGCGGAGTTCGGGCAGGGCGATGTGCTACAAGGTGCCGAGAAACTCTGGGGCGCGGCTGCACACGCCATTATGTCGGTCGCACAGGAACGCGGTTGGCGGCACGATAGCCACAGAACCATGAAAAATGCCGCAATACGACTAGCCGCTGAGCGCGAAGACCCTCTAATCGAAGCATATTTCGGATTAGCTGAGAAGTTCCATGTGTATTTCTACCACCGTACGATGGAAGATTGGGAACGCGACGCAGACCGCCCGTTAGTGCGAGACTTCGTGCACCGAGTGTTGGGGTAGGGGACTGTGGCGATAAGCTTTACGCCCTGGACAACATTATTGAAAGACTATTCAGCATCCCGCCCAGCCGCGTTGCCCTGACTCCGACGAATCTGTACGTTCAAGTGCGATACCTGGCGTTGACCATTAGTTTTTGTGTTTTGAGGTCAGTAAATGCCGCGACCTCTTTACCGCGAACCGGTATTACCGTCATGTGTACCGGTCCAGAATCTGCTTTTTGCTGATGATTGATCCTTTGCCAAAGCGTTTTCGGGAAATGATGTGATTCTTCGTGCCGGACAGTAAAGAACACAAAACCATTTCGTTTGTTGTTGAAATAAACGCGCGGCAGTCGTCGATTGGAATCGTGCCTTAACAAACTCCCCCGATTGAAATATGCCGGGTTGTACCCAAGACCGACCAACATATCTTCGTAAGATTCTCGGTTCATCGATTGTTGTTCCTAATCATCGTCATTGTTTGGTCAGGCGATAACGACTTTCATCACCCTGTAACCGTAGGCTCCATACACCACTGGTTCCGCAAAATCGCCAGCTGACCAACAGCCGAATCATCCAACCCCAAAACCTCCTCGAAAAGCCGACGATCCAATTCTTGGCGCGCTGAGTCTCGAAAGGCTTGGCTCGGGGGAAGAAGTGCTTCTCCGCACAGGTCGTCAAATATCGAAACCCCTGCTTGGAGTTGCGCATCGGTCAATTTCTTGACATCTAGTGCGGGAATGAAAGGAATCGCCGTCACCGTCGTGCCGCCGCGCCCGTTCTGCGAACGATTGCTCCGCTGCCAATAGCTCATGAGGCCCAAAGTGCTGTTGAACCACACACACATCATTTTTTCCTCATCTTGGTTACCCAGCTTTACGTTTGGCCATGCCCTAGCACCCAGAGTTTTTTGCTCGGTGTAAACGGCGCATGTCGAATCTCCGCTGAACGCACACTCGTTGCTGAGATGTAAATGACTCACCCTTTCCCACAATCGGTGCGCCTCGTCGCGTCGGCCAGGTTTGACTCGACCATGGCTATCGGGTTCGACAATCATGCTTTTCTGAACGGCTTTCTTGCGATTCCATAGGAATGGCCACTCAGTGCCGCCGTCGAAGCCGTCGTGTTTTGTGAACGGACCTCGCGAGGTTTCTTGGTTACCCCCGGCGATATCTCGATGCAACGGACCTCGATCGCCGATTTCACCAAGTGGAGCAATCGGTACAAGTATCGGTTCCAAACGCCTAGGTAACTTCAAGAAGCCTTTGGACAATGCTTCCGCGGCGTGCAACAAATCGAGATTTGCAATTCGGACAGTAGACCACTTGTCTTCCGGGTCGACTTCCTCCAAACGCACAGTGCCGACCTTTTCGTCTCCAACCGAGATTTCACAGTAGTCGGCAGGTTGGTTCAGTTTCGCTGTCGCTCGTTTTATCGATTTAGCGACCTCCTGTGCCGCTAATTTGCTATTTGGACGTTCCACGAGGTTAACGAAATGTGCTTTTCGATCAGGCGTTTCACCATTGTTTAACTTCCTTGCGACAACAATAACCTCCGCCAAATTCGTGTCCGCTGAAAACGCGGAATCCCGCGCCGCGCCTTGTGCGATGCTTACAACGATTATGTCGTTGTAGCCGTCTGCCAGTAGGCGTCGGAATTTTTGCCAACTGGCACCCGAACCTGCGTCGATTCCGCCGAACATGCTCGATGCGGGAAGTACTAATGCGATGTTCCCGCCCGGTTTGACCATGTTGTTCGCGATCGCGGCGAAGTCGGTCCCTAGGCCGGCGTTACCATCTCTGATCGTGTCCTTGCCAAGCGATTTGACCTTTGCCGACATCGCGTTCTGTTCATCTTTGGTTGTCCCGAACGCTGCGAATGCGGGATTGCCTGGTTTTGCGTGATCACCAGCGTGATTTGTCGGTGTCGTGAACGGCGGGTTCATGATCACGAGATCTTCGCTCGCCGGGGGCATATCAATTTCGACTGGCGCACGCGTGCCACTGGATCCGACTGCCATCTCCGCGCTTAACGGAAACGCTGCTTGTTGAGTCCTTGAGTTGATGTCGAGCAACCCGAGCGACCCGACGTGGACTTCGTCCATCACGTACATAAGATCGCCGTTGGTGTATTTCCTCGGGTTTCCTCGCGTGTTCATCTCTACAATCTTCTCGCCGTTCTTCAACGCGAATGTCGCACCGTAAAGATAGAGGACGGCTCGTGTGCCGCTGTATTGAATGCGAGGAGCGACCGAAGAGAGCAGGGAAGATGTCAAGTGCACCGCGGCTGGCATGATGTCGCAAGCCGTGAGGGCGTTTTTCATCATGTGAGAATGCAATTCGTCTGGATCGCCACCTTGAGCGCGATGCAATTCGCGGGCTCGGTGGTACGCCGCAAGAACTAACCCGCCTGTCCCGCAAGCGTAATCAGCGATACGGTAGTTCTTCAGCGTATTTGGATCGCCCCAGTCGAGGTCGCCAGGGACAGACAAATACGCCGCTAAGGTAGTACTTTCGGGTCTCGTGTAGTAAGTCGCAAGTATCTGCCGATCAGCTATCAATCTTTGGAAAATAGTCCCCGCGACATCATGTTGCTTGATGGCGTCTTGGATCGAATTCGCGGTGTCAACCATGCGTTCGAGTAACCCGCTAGTCGCTACGGTTGGCGGGATGATGCCAAGCAACTTGCTGGCTATGTCGAAAATCGCCCAGAAGTTGTAACTAAGTATGTTTTGCCATTCGGCAAGAATGTTGCTCGGATGATAACCAGCCGGTTCAAGTAAGTCTGCAAGACTTCGGATCGTGTGATCCCGGCATTCACCTTCAATCTCAATAGAAACGGAAAATCCCGCTAGGTTTTGGTGGTACGCCAACGCGTTGATAATGATGGCCGCGGCCATCTTTGCCGTCTGCTCGCGGGCCTCTTGATCGGCGCGTTCCTGTTTAATCTCCTGTGCTGATGCGGGACCCGTTGCTGGATATGCCGGCCAGGGTTGGCGTAGTTCTTGGCCGATTTGTAAACCGAAGTAATAGCCGGGTAATTTCGCAGCGTCGAGCATGTGCCACGCGGCATCTTCGACTCCCTGCTCGAATGCCGTGGTTGCCGCGTCGATAACCGCTTGCGGTTCAGATGCCGGACGTATGAAATCGATGAGATCGCGTATAGAACCTTTGATAAACCCGCCACCCGGAAACCTAACGTGACCATCCGCAGTGCCTTGGTAGACGACATACTCAATTTCATGCTCGTTTTCGAGCATCCTTTGCGCTTGATCTCCGGTATCGCATTGGCGTAACTCATCAGGTGCACGTATGCCTATGACGGCGCTCACGGTGCCAGAAGTACCGGCTACGCTAGGGTTGAGGTCTCGGCCGAGACTCTTCATGCAGTCGCCAGCGAGGGTGTTCGCTGGCGCGTATTCGGTCTCCAAAACGACAGCGGAGCCACCAATTCGAGTAATCAGCACATCCGGCTTAGTTTTGGGTCCGCGCAACGCACCTCTTAATTCCTCGCGCGCTGACCAACCGGCTGTTTTCGCCAAATTGTTGATGACGCTGGCGATACGTCCGTTGAGTTGAGGTTCTTCGAGCATTTGTGACGCGTTCCGTGCCAATTACCGTAGTGTACCTGTGATGCTGATTACCTCATAGCACTTATGGCGAAAAACAGTAATTCCTAGCAAATTGGTTCTGAAAATCGTGTATGGATTGGACAGTTACTCATCCTTGGTGGTCCCCTCCCCCCACCAACCCCGCAACCGCTCCGCGATCTGCCTCTCCGCTCCCAACTCCCCCGGCTCGTAAAAACGTTCCCCCTGCACATTCTCAGGCAGATTTTCCGCCGGTACGAAATGCCCCGGAGCATCATGTGGATACTCGTAGCCCTTCCCGTACCCAATTCGGCGCATCAACCCAGTCGGCGCGTTCCGGAGATGCATTGGCACCGGCTCATCGCGATTTGCCCGAACCTGCCCCAGAGCTTTATCGATCGCCAGATACGCGGAGTTGGATTTCGGTGCCGAGGCGAGAAATATCGTCGCTTCGGCGAGCGGGATACGACCCTCAGGCATCCCCACGAAACTGACGGCCTGTTGAGCCGCAACCGCTACGGCAAGGCCGTTAGGGTTCGCCAACCCGATATCTTCCGCCGCCGAGATTACCAACCTCCGGGCGATGAAGAGTGGGTCTTCGCCGGCGTCGATCATCCTTGCCAGGTAGTAGACCGCTGCGTCCGGGTCAGAGGCACGGATACTCTTTATGAAGGCTGATATCGTGTCGTAATGCATATCGCCGAGACGATCGTAGCGAGATCGCTTCTCGATCGCCTGCTCGACGAGTTCGACCGTTATCGTTCGAGTACCGTCTTCCTCCGCAGCCGAATCAACGGCCACCTCGAGCGCGTTTAGCGCCGATCGCGCGTCGCCATTCGATGCCCGCAGCAAGAACGATCGCGCCTCATCATCCAAAGTTGGGTTAGTCGAAGCTAGCCCGCGCTCCAGATCCTCGAGTGCCGCGTCGATGATCCGGTTCATGTCGGCATCTTCAAGCGGTTCGATAGTGTAGACACGGGTCCGCGAGAGCAGTGGTGCATTCACCTCGAACGACGGATTTTCGGTGGTGGCTCCGATGAGGATGAACGTTCCCGCTTCGACGTGGGGCAGCAATGCGTCCTGCTGAGATTTTGAGAAGCGGTGTATCTCGTCGACGAACAAGATCGTGCGCGTTCCCGTCGAACCTATGCGATGCTGCGCGTCCGCGGCTTCGCTTCGGATGTCGCGTACCCCTGAGGTAACGGCAGACATTTCAGCGAAGAAACTCTTGGTTACACCTGAGATCAGTTGCGCAAGCGTAGTCTTGCCACTGCCCGGCGGTCCCCACAGGATCATCGAATGCAGCCGATCCCGCTCAATCATCCGTCTTACGACCCGCCCGGGACCGACGAGTTTCTGTTGCCCGACGAACTCATCGAGATTCCTCGGCCGCATCCGCGTCGCCAGCGGAGCTTGGCGATTCAGTATCGCCTTTCTTCGATCATCGAACAACGTCATGACAGAACGTTAAACCACTTCTCGACTTCGCCGCGCTTTGGAGCGCCACGGGCGCGGGCTACTGGCCAGGATGTGAAGCTACCGATCCGGCCAGAGACCGTAGGGCCTCAACTACGGTGTCGTGTTCTTCTGGCAATACGGTGCGCGGATCTAGGAAGTATCGTTCGTTTTCAATCCTGCCAATGATCGGCGGATCGAAGTTTCGGAGATGTTCGCCGATGGTCTCCGCCGGCAATCCCGAGTCGATCATCAAGCGTTTTGTCGGCAAAGTCTGCCCGGGCGCGCTACCACCACCGATGGCACTCAAACCATCCACGACCTCAGAATCGATCTCCCGCGACCACCGCATGACAACGCGTTCCAATTCATCCACCGAAGCCGACATCATCCGCAAAACCGGCAGTTCTTCGATCGCCGCACCGCGGATGTAGGAACGAAGCGTCGAGTTGAGCGCTGCGAGCGTCATCTTGTCGATGCGAACCGCCCGTGCGAGCGGGTGTTGTGAAACTTGCCCGACTAGATCGGAGTTGCCGACGATAATGCCCGCTTGCGGTCCGCCGAGGAGCTTGTCGCCCGAAAACAACGTGAGGGCAGCTCCAGCATCAACCGATTCTTGTACCGTCGGTTCATGTTCAATGCCGAACCGCGCCGTATCGATGAGACATCCAGAGCCAAGATCGTGGAGCACCGGAATCTCGTGGCGATTGGCTACGTCAACGATTTCCGAAAGCGGGTCTTCGTGGACAAATCCAGCGATGGCGAAGTTCGAGCGATGCACTTTCAAGATCGCCGAAGTGTTCGGACCGATCGCAGCCTCGTAATCTCGGGCGTAGGTGCGGTTCGTTGTTCCGACATCCACTAGGTTGGCGCCCGACTGCGCCATCACATCGGGTACCCGAAAACCACCACCGATCTCGACCGCCTCACTCCGTGAAACCAAGACATCACCCCCGTGACCAGCAATCGCGCTCAGTGCGAGTAGGGCAGCGGCGGCATTGTTGTTCACTGCGATGCCCGTTTCGGCCCCAGTCACGGTGCTCAAGATCGAGGAGATGTGTTGATGTCGAGAACCGCGCCCGGCGACTTCGATGTCGTATTCCAGATCTGAATACCCGAGCGACGCGATCTGTGCTGCTCTGGCCGCGTCTTCGCTCAACGGTGCACGACCCAAGTTCGTGTGGATGATGACACCCGTCGCATTGATCAATCGCGTCGGCGAAGGGGCCCACCGCCGAGACGCGTCATCGACGATGTCGTGGACCAATCGTTCGATCGCATCAATTTGGGACCCGCCATCGCCATTGAGTATCGAAGCGCGAATCGAAGCCACACGCTGCCGCGCCTGTTCAACAATGAATGTACGAGGGTAAAGCTGCGCTAGATCGACTAACGCCGGGTCCGCAAGAAGTGAATCGACGCTTGGGAGCGCCCGAAGCGACGATGCAACTTCACGTTCATCTTGAGAATTTCGAGGGGTCAAACTGGCGATTTTGCCGCAATTCTGCATTGCGATTTAGGTAAGGCGCAATTCGTAATGCGCAGTTCACAAAGTAGTAAAATATTCTACTTGCGGACTTCGCATCGAACCGCTTTGCGCGCTCCGCTAAAACCGTCGATGATCACCATAGCTGTAACAGGGGGTATCGGGGCCGGCAAATCAGAAACCGTCAATATCTTGGAGCGGTTGGGCGCCCGCACGGTGAACGCTGACCTGCTCGGGCATGCGGCATACGCCAAAGGCACCGCCGGACACTCTGAAGTGCGGGACACTTTCGGTGAACAAGTGATTGGGGATGACGGGGAGATCGATCGTAAAACCCTCGGGAACATCGTTTTCGCCGACCCGACCAAACGTCGAGCACTAGAAACCATAGTTTGGCGTCGCATCCGCGAGATGCTCGAAAAAGCGCTGGCACGAAATGCCGAACGTGGTGTTGCGTTGACGGTGATCGAGGCGGCAGTGCTGTACGAAGCCGGATGGGAAGTCCTAGCCGATCACGTCTGGACCGTCGAAGCGTCATATCATCAAAGGTTGGCGCGCATCATGCAAAATACGGGATTGCCCGAACGAGATGTCCGTCAGCGAATCGACGCGCAGCTTGCACCTGAAACCAGAATCGAACGAGCAGAAACGACAATCTGTAACGATGGTGATTTAACCCAATTGGAGCAACGTGTCTCCGCGTTGTGGGAAACGATCACCAATGAATAGCACCGAATGGATGCCCAATGGCGACTGAGCAGATCTATAACCAGACGATTATCGAGGAGTACGTCATCACTGATGAACCGTACTATCTCCCGTTAGCGGACGAGATCGAGATCTTCGAAGCCGCATATCACCAACGCGTGCCCGTATTACTCAAGGGCCCAACCGGAACCGGCAAGACTCGATTCGTCGAGCACATGTCTTGGCGATTGGGCGAGGAACTAACCGTCGCGAAACCCAGCACCAAGGCCGATGCAAGTTCCAACGGTCACCCTGAATCCTTGCCGCTGGTCACCGTGGCCTGCCACGAAGACCTCACGGCGTCTGACCTAATCGGTCGGTACCTTCTCGACCGGGACGGGACAAGATGGCAGGATGGCCCCCTCACACGAGCCGTCAAATCGGGTGGTATCTGCTACCTAGACGAAGTCGTCGAAGCTCGAAAAGACACCACCGTCATCATCCACCCGCTCACCGACCACCGCCGCACGTTGACGATCGACAAACTAGGTCTGGTGATCGACGCCGCCGACGGTTTCTTGCTAGTTGTGTCGTACAACCCCGGATATCAAAACGCGGTCAAAGACCTGAAACACAGCACCCGCCAGCGCTTCGTAGCGCTCGAGTTCGATTTCCCGGATGAAGAGCACGAGGCGCAGATCATCTCCCACGAATCTGGTTGCGAAGGCGAAAACGCCGCACTGCTCGCCGCGTTGGGTGGAAAGATACGTAACCTGCGAGAACACGGTCTGGAAGAAGGCGCGAGCACGCGTGTCTTGATCTACGCGGCCAAACTGATAAACGAAGGCATCAACCCCCGACGTGCGTGCCAAGTGGCGGTCACGTGGGGCATCACCGACGACGCACAAGTGCAACGCAGCATCGACGAGGTTGTTTCGTCGATCTTCCCGTGAAACAACTCCCGGCATCCGAGTTCATGGCATACGCAAAGCGCAGACTGACGCGTCCGCACATTGGGGAGTTGCCTGGTGAAACCGCTCCACCCGAGGGGTTAGATCCCGGATTGCCAAGACGCAGAGCCGCGGTTGCGGTGCTGTTTACAGCTCGTGGAAAAGATGCCACGATGCTGCTCATCAGGCGGGCCGCTCACCGCGGCAATCATCGGACGGAATGGGCTTTTCCCGGAGGTGTTGCCGAACCCTCTGACGAATCTCTGCTCGCAACCGCTTTGCGTGAGACGCATGAGGAGATTGGGGTTCCGCAGACCTTGATCGACGCATGGGGACCGTTGCCGAAAGTGATTACCGGAACTGGCTTCGAAGTCTGGCCGTTCGCTGGCCAATTGTGCGAAAATGCACACTTGACAATTGCGGAAGAAGAGGTTGGCGATTACGCGTACATACCGGTTCTTCGTTTGGCCGACACATCGGCACGTCGGCAAATAACACTCATGCGAGACGACGTAACGCGCAGGTGGGACGCGATCGAGCACGAAGGCAGAATCATCTGGGGCGCAACCGCAAGGATTATTCACAACACGATGTCACATCTCGACATCGACGAGATGACCGATGACCCAATCCAATGAACAGATGATGTTGAACGTGCGGACGGAGCTTGGGACCTTTCCATCGCCCGTCCAGTCCAACTTTGATCTCGCACGAGAAGCTCTTACGGGACGACTAGCGGACGACAAGCTCGACGATTGGGCGCAGCTAGGGCTCACGATCTCAAAGCGTACGGTCCGGTCGTGGGAAGCGGGCGCGGAACTTTTCAGCGCTTCGGCTAACGTGCAGCGCCAACTTCCGGCCGGACAGTTCATCAGCTGGGTGAAGATCGGCGACCAGTTGTGTAGCGCATCACCAAGTCTCGCGGTGGCCTATTTTCGTGCCAGCCCCGGCGCGATTGAACGCCTTCGACCACGCTACATCGGAGATTGGGCTCAATCATGCCGATCCCTCTACCGCGGCACGTGGAAGTCATCGGCTCTCGCGTGCAAGCTCTTCGAGGCGACGCCACAACTCTTGGAATCCCTATCGTTCGATGAACTTCGCCGTTTCGCCGAGTTCTTGGAAGAGGTTTCGCACCGTTCATACGACATGGCTGGCGATGCGCTCGACAAAGGCGCCGATCTGTTTCCGAAACTCGGACGAGACGCAGGCGCATTCATCGGATTAGCCAACACCGTCGCTGACAATTCTTGGCGGCACGTCCAGCCGATGTTTGACGCCGCTCAATATTCGCTGGTCGAGATGCCACGCGAGCAGCGGTCCAGCTTTATTTCGCTGGTCAATCGCCTCGCAACCAAAGAAGGAGTCGATCCATCCCGTGTCATCCGTGACGGTGCGCGTGCCATTGGCGGCGTCGGGCACGAATGGCGAGACACGATGATCGACCTGACCCACCGGATCGCGGCCGAAGGGTCGGCGGAGGCTTCATCAGCATTTTTGACGACCGGACCGCGCGTGCTCGAACGCGTCACGTTCCCCCAACTCGTCGAGTGGCACGGGCGCGGAATGGAAATACTCGCCGAGAAACCCACCGCGGCAGAACCATATTTCAAGAACGAATCATCGCAGTCTCACGAGATGCTCGATGCATTGTCGTCGAGCGTTGAGCTTGATCGTGTCCGCGAGATCATTCGCATGTACAGCCGCATGTTGGCAGGGCAGGAGATCGAAGTCCAGGCCGCTCAACAGTTGGTCGACAAAAACATCGGCTGGTTCCAAGGTGAACTACCGACGACCGAAGGCACGACGATCTATCTCCCCAAGGTCATCAATCGCCATCCGAGCAAAGACCGTAACTTTGCCTTTTACAAGGTCATCTCGACGCACCAGACTGGACACATCGAATTCGGTTCATTCCGTTTCAGCTTCGAACGTCCGTCGTCGATGTTTACCGATCTGAGGCCGCAACTTGTCGGCACGAATGGATCTGCCCTCGAAGCGGTACCCACTGAGATCGCAGAAAAACCACAAGTCGAATCTCCAGCGACCAACAATGGCGCACCGACAAATGGTACGAACGAAGACCATTCGCCGATCCCAATGAGCCGGTTCTTTGATCTATTCCCGGATCGCAAACTCGGCAACGATGCATTCACCATCTTTGAAAGCACGCGCGTCGATTCCAAAGTAATGGACGCCTATCGCGGCTTAGCAGTCAGCTTCAGATCGGTGCAAGACGATGCGTTGGGATCACGTCCCGACATGACCGAGTTACCGGCCCGCGAAGCACTGGTCGAGTTCATGATCCGCATTAGCCTCGGGCAGTCTGCAAACCTAATCGCTCCGAAACGTCACATGGAAGTGGCGCGGAAACTGCGACGTTTAATCCGCCTAATGCAGCAAGACGTAGCCATCGTCGAAGACGCCGCCGAAGCCACCATCCGCGCCTGCGCTTGGCTAACTGAGGTCAAAAACGAGGAGTTAGGCGAGGACGAGTTCGACAATCTTGACGATGACGAAGAGGATGATGAGCAGCAAGAGGACGAGGACGAGGAAGACGACTTGCAGGGAATCATCCAAGCATTCATCGAGTCGATGCAACCCGGCGAAGGCGCAGGTGATGACGAAGAGTCGTCTGAACAGTCGGACGAGATGGATATGGGCGAGGATCAGGATTACTCTTCACCGCAAGAGGTCGACTACCGTGGCGAGTTCAAACCCGAGCTCTCACAGCTGCTCTCGCAGGCGCAGATGCAGATGATGGACGGCGCCGAGTTCGCTGACGATGACATGGGCGAGATGACTCCATTGACGCAGGAGCAGCTCGAGGAGATGATGAAGAACTCCGCAGAAGTCGACATCCAAGAAGGGCAGGACGGCGAAGAGATGTCGTCCGAACTCGCGGAGATGCTCGAAAATCTGCTCAAAGAGATGCAACGGCGCGATCCGCAGGCTCAAAGCCAATCCTCCGGGCCGATGCAACATGTTGACGAAGACGGCGGACCGCTCACGCCGACAGCTTCGGACCAATTCGTGTACGACGAATGGGACTTCCGAGCCAACGAGTATCGTCCGCGCTGGTGCATGGTGCACGAAAAAGAGATGAGCAGCGGTGACACCGGTTTCTACCGCGAAACTCTCCTCGAACGCGCTTCGCTCTTGACGATGATCAAGAAGCAGTTCGAACTCGTGATGCCCGAGATGTATCGCAAGCAGAAACGGCTCGAAGATGGCGAGGAGCTCGATTTCGACCCGATGCTCGAGGCCGTCATCGATCTCCGTGTCGGAACCACACCGGACGAGAAGATATATTGGCGCCGCAACAAAACCGAGCGCTCAGTAGCCGTCGCTTTCCTACTCGACATGTCCGCCTCCACTGCCGAAGCCATCGAAGAGGCCAAGCGACCAAACGACGATTGGGGTGCACCCGATGACCCGGTCGAATACATGGTCTGGCTACGATCGCGACGTACCGAAGGCCTGCGAAAGTCTTACAAACGCATCGTCGACGTCGAGAAAGAGGGCGTAGTCCTCCTAATCAACGCCTTGGAAACCCTCGGCGACGACTACGGTATCTACGGATTCTCGGGATACGGTCGCGAGAACGTGGAGTTCTACGTCATCAAAGACCTCGACGAGAAGTTCACCGACGAGATACCACGCCGTATCGACCGTATCGCGCCGCTCCACGCCACGCGCATGGGGCCGTCGATTCGCCACGCCACGCAGAAACTCGCCAACCAAGATTCACGTTCCCGCTTCCTATTCCTCATCTCGGACGGTCGCCCACAAGATCGCGGCTACAGCCGAGAGGGCGTCGAGAAAGAGTACGCCGTGCACGACACGCGCATGGCGTTGATGGAGGCCAAACGCGAAGGAATCGTCCCGTTCTGCCTGACCGTCGACAAACAAGGCCATGACTACCTGAAGGTCATGATGGACGACTTCAACTACGAGGTCCTTCCAGACGTCAGCATGCTTCCACAACGCCTTTTGATGCTGTACAAGAGATTGACCACCTAAGTTGGCGGCTTTGGTTTCAACGCACCGTATCCAGTTGGGTCTGTTTGCAAAACTACCGTCATCACGGTCATCACGACTGTCATTCCGGCGAAAGCCGGAATCCAGAGGGGACGGGCGACGGAACGCAAATCGACACTCCAAGCCTTATCTCCTTCAATCCGCCCTCGGGCACCCAGGGTTAGGGTTGTGGACATGACCCATCGGGCATGAACGAACGAGGTTATGGGAGATCGCTCCCACTTTCGTTCGCCCAGAGAATTCGTCCGGCCCGTTGCAATTAGTAAACTTTCAAATCAAACACGCCAAGTCCCCGCGTCCATTCTTGGGCGCGTAGATCCGTGATTCCAACCGGCGGTACAAAGGAGACCGCCGATATGAAGCTCTCTACACGTAGTACCAAATCGAAACTGACCTCCTACTCGATGGCAATCGCAATAGCCACGTTTATCGCCGTGATCGGCGCTTTGGGGTTGGCTACAGCAACAAATTTCGGCAGCGCCACCGTCATCGCCCAGGAACCCACCGGACTGATCAAGGAGATCACTCCATCGACGAGCAATCTGTTGGTCAATTCCGGTGACACGGTCTGGCTTTCGATAAACGTGATCGGCCTTCAGGACGTCCGGCAACAGAGCCTAGGATCTGACGTCACATTCAACTGGTCGGCAACCGGCGGCGACCTGCCACCGAATAAAGATGGCAACACCTCAGTTCGTTACAAGGCACCTGACAGCCCGGGTAACTACGTGGTCACCGTTTCGGCTACTTCAAATTGCAGAGGCACTTGTACCGCAACGATCGACATTAGAGTCCGACGCCCGGGATCGACTGAAACTGTAGTCAGGACTCCAGTAAATCCGCCCGGTGAGATTCCGACCGTACTCGCCGACGCTGACGGCAACCAATATGGAGTGTTTACGCCGGAAGAGGGCGGCACATTCACGGGCGACCAATTCTGGATTAACGCAATGGCCGGCACCGTGCCTAACGCCGAATACATCGGTGTCAGAATGTTCGAAAACGGGTCGGCTTCCAATGCTGGCATGTCCGGCCATCGATACACGCTCGGAGGCACAAAATACAGCGTCGCCGTTATCGACAGCGAGCGCAATTCCGTCGCATCCTACCGTCTGAACGCTACCGTCGAGATCTGCATTCCAGTTCCGATGGAAATGCTGTCGCAAATCACGAAAGTGGAAATGATCGCCACCAGCGACGACGGCACAGAACTCACCGTTCTATCGTCTTCGGTACGTGTCGTGCCCACACTGACAATCTGTGGGAACACCAGCAGCCTCCCGGTAAACGTCGCCGCCGGCATACCAGGCACACCGCCGATGCCCGAACCTACGCCAGTTCTAGAGCCAGCATTACCCGTAACCGGAGGCGCAGGACCGTCGTCGACCATGGTGTTGGCCTGGACGATCCTAATTGGGTTCGCTCTAATCGCAACCGGAATGTTCGCCGTTTACCGACGTCGCCGACAAAACTAACTGAAAATTCCTCCCGTTCGTCAACCGAACGGGAGGACCAATTCTTGGTTTCGCAAACTACTGCCGACTAAGCTCGAACATCGCGAGCAACTGGTCGGCCCATTCCCTGTCGACCCTGATGATGTCTTGCGTCTCGTTCGCTACCGCGTAGCGATGGTTGCCGTCTGGTGTCACGTCGCCGATCACCATCGACGTACGATATACCTCGGTCAACAACTCGCGCACCTCCACCTCACGTCGGATGTGTACGTATGGGGCGTCACGGTCGACGCCGTACGGCACATAGTCAGCCAGATCAGTAACGTTGAGCACCTCTGCGCCGTCGATAACTGGGTTTCCGAAGTGCGTCAAATAGTCGAGTATCACCTCGCCGTCGGCAGGGTTTGTACCTTTACAAGGTGCGTCTACAGCAGGTAGATCGCAGACCACCCACTCGCCACTCTCATCATCGATTGCAAACCCCGAAGTGACCTCGTTCTCTTCGAACAATAAGATCTCGGTGGCCTCCGCCGGATCCATCGTGAAGAACCACTCGGGGTAGGGCGGTTCCTCGACTAACCGGAGCATTACATCACCCCAGGAATAGTCGACCGTATAAAGCTGGTCGTAGCCGCTCTGGCTCGCGTAGTGCGCGCCGCCGTCCGGCGTCAGGTCGCCCATCTCTACCGTAAGCTCGCGTTCGTCCCTCAAACGGACCGTGATCGACAGCAATGGATCGTCCAACCCATAGAGCTCCGGATTGTCAATCGTCTTTTTCAACTCTCGTTGCGAACGAGGTCCGCCGAGCAACTGAGTGATACCACCCCATCGGTACAGGTCAGTCGGCACGTCGCTCTCGTCGTCGAAGTACCACCGGCGTTCGTCTTCGCGGAAATGCCACGAAGTCGCATTCTCGCCACTAGATATCGAGATGTTGCGGAGATCGTCAGGCGAAAGCGTGAAGAAGAACGGCGGTTGCTCCGCGCGCTCTTCCTGCCCGAGTTGCTTGATCACAATCGATGCACCAATCGCGATCCAACAAGCGGCGATCACCAGAACCAATGCGAACCTTAGGCTCATGGGTCAGCGTCTTCTCCACCATGCCCAGATGCCCGCCAGAGCCACGAGTATCGGCATCAGCAACCAACCGCTCCAGCGCACGAAGTTACGCTCCGAATCCGTCAGCACCAGTTCACGGAATGCTACCGTCTTCGGTCGCAGCGTGATGAGTTCGTAGTCATCTGCCAAATAGTTCACTGCGTTGACGAATAAATCACCATTGCGAGCCGAGCCGAAATAGGCGTTGCTGGCGAAATCGGTATCACCAATCAGCACCATCTGCGTCGTAATTAGTTGATCATTCTCAGTGCGCGGACTACCGCCGATCTCAGATACCGCCTCTACCGATACCGCGATCGGGTGCGGACCACCCTTATCCTGATCAACCTGGAATTCGATGTTTTCAACATCTGTCTCCGCCCAACTGTTCAGCGTGCTGATCGCAACCAACTCCTGCCGTACATAGGGAATTCCGCTGTCCGTGATCGGGATCGTCTGCGGGTCGATGGCGTAAGAAAACGACGTCGAACCGGGCATATAAAGGACGTCGAAATCCTCCGTCAATGGGTGTCCCGGCAGTTGGCTGTTCGTGTTTTTGATCTGGAGGAACGATGGGTTTGGAGCAACATAACTCGCGGTATCGACCACCGTGCCTTCGCCGACACCGATGCCGTAACGCGAGAGAAAGCCTTTGAACGAGTCGGGCGTGACCTCAGGTTCCAAAAGCAACAACACGCTGCCGCCCCGGCGGTTGTACTCCAGCAATATGCCTTCTTCAGATTCCGTCATCTCATTCGTCGGACCGGCGAAGATTACAACTGCCGGTAACAGGGTCGGGTCATTCGTCTGCAAGCGCTGTCCCAACTCCTGCAACGTCTCGTTTGCGATGGCGTAGTTTTCACGTACCAACGCACTCGCAGCCAACGAATATCCGCCGCCGCTCCGAGACGTGTCCAGCAAGTCACGAACCGCATGACCGCTGATGAACGCGACTGTTTTCTGCTTGATCTGGTTGACGACCAACAAACCAGTGATGATGTCCTGCTCGGAGAATACGTTTGTGGTCTCGTTAGGGTTGAGTCCCGGAATAACCTCCGTGCGCCGACTGTCCGTCGCCTCAATCGCCAACGACGGGAACTGAGTAATCCCATACTCCGCGGCAACGTTGGGTTCAAGCTCGGGATCGACGAGTCTGAACGTCAACGGCTGCTCCGTAGAACGTCGCTTGAACTCGCTCAAGAGGTCCTCCGTAACGCGCCACGCCGCCTGTCGTTGCGGGGTGTTGCGACGGAAGAATGCCACCACGTCTATCGGCTCGCGCAGGAGCGAAAGCGTGTTCAACGTCTGGTCTGAGACGATGAACTGTTTCGTGCTCGTTGTATCGACTCGTAAGAAGCCGGGAGGATCAGGTCGGTTCAGCGACCAATGGATCACGAAGTTGACCAACACGGCAATCGCGAGAAACGCGATCAGAACAATCGCGGTGTTCAACCCGTACCGACCGCGTCGCCCAAATATCGCATACCGCACCGCATCGAACGAAATCGCGGCATCGACGAGAAGCACCACCAAGCCAATACCCATGACGATGTAGGAATAAGTCTCGAGATCGCGCAGGAATACCCATGTCAGCGCGCCGAGAATCAAAATCAAAACGCCAGCGAGGGCCAGAGCCTGCCGCACCGATCGCGCACTGGCCATGATCCGCTCGCGCAGCGGGGTGTCGTCCACAAGCTCCGCCATCGTCGGGCGATTCTCTGGTACGTCTGGCATTTGACTGTCTTGCGTGGTCATGGAGATTCGGTTACTGTGATGCGCTGTGTCCCAATACGGTCAGCTTTAGCGCCATCGGCGAGTTTCCAGCGCAATCACCGTGAGCATCAAGAACACGGCTGTTATCGAAAGGTAGTAAACGACGTCGCCAACCGACAATATCCCGCGGGCAAAGTCAGCAAAGTGCCCCGACTCGGCGACGCCAAAGCTGTCAAGGTCGAATACGGAGAATGATGCGCCGAGTTGCAGCGCATCCAGGATCTCCGAAGTGATGCCGGTGACCCGGTCCGAAACAAAGTCGATGATCGTCAATCCGGTCAGCAACCCGGCACCAACCACGAGCCCGACGATCTGATTTGGGCTCAACGCCGAAGCAAATAGACCGATCGCCAAAGTTGCCGCCGCGTAAAGTACCAACCCGAGGTAACCGGTCAAAATCGGTCCGACGTCCGGAATTCCGTAGACGAACAGAAGGATCACGAAGTAGAGCGACAACACCAACATGGCCAGAACCGTGATAAACGCCGAGAGGAACTTCCCAAGCACGATCTCAAACTCACGCACCGGCGATGTGAGCAACAGCTCCAATGTCCCGATCTTCTGCTCCTCCGCGAGCAAGCGCATCGTGATCGCCGGCGACATGAAGATCATGAAGAACACCGCACCAGCTAGGAATCCGCGTATCGAGGCCTCTGAAAAAGCGTCGGACACGGATGCGACGAAAAAGAATCCTGTGATTGCGAGGAACGCTGCCGACACCACATACGCCATCGGCGATGCGAAATAGGTGCGTACCTCTTTGTTGGCGATATACCAGATGAAACGCACGGTTCAGCCCAAATCCTCTTCGGTAGTCAACTCCAAGAAGATCTCCTCCAATGTCAACGGGAGCGGCGTCAGATTCACCAGACCCCAACCTTGCTCAATCACTTTGTTCGCGATGACCTCAGTTGCCTGCGCGTTTGGTCGTGCATCCACGATGAGCGGCAGGGTTCCGTCGCGTTCCGCCCGCGCAACACTCTCGGCACGGTTGTCTCGCCGCGCATCGACGACCATCGGCAGATCCCGCATCTCACCAATCACCGCACGCGGTTCCGCACCTCGGATCGTCAACTCGATCCGTTCGGAATGTTGGAGCCGCTCGGATAGATTGTTCGGACGATCGTCCGCAACTATTCGACCGTCGTGGATCACTAACACCCGACGGCAAATCATACTCACTTCAGGAAGGATGTGAGAACTTAGCAAGAGCGTGTGGTCCTCGCCCAACTCACTGATCAACTCCCGCGTCTCAACCACCTGTATCGGGTCGATACCAATCGTCGGTTCGTCGAGGATCAGGACGTCCGGTTCGTGCAAAATCGCCTGCGCGATTCCCGTCCGTTGCCGGAATCCCTTTGAGAGCTTGCCGACGAGCGCGTCGCGATAATCGTTCAAGCGAACCGTATCGATAACCTTGGGGACCCGCTCATTTATCCACGACCGGTTCATTCCCCGCAAACTTCCCATGTATTTCAGATAGTCCGTAACCGTCATATCGAGGTACAGCGGCACCGTTTCGGGCAGATATCCGATGTGCCGACGTGCATCGAGCGAGTGGGAAACGATGTTGTACCCGGCAACTACCGCGTCGCCACGGGTCGGTGGCGTGTATCCAGTCAAGACTCGCATCGTCGTCGTCTTGCCAGCACCGTTCGGACCCAAGAAACCAACGATCTCACCCTTCAAAACCTCAAACGAAACGTCGAGAACTGCCGGGTAAGGCCCGTAGTACTTCGACATGTGCTCAAGTTTGATCATGATCTATGTTGCCTGCAGCGGCTGTCTGTTTCGCTCGGCGATAGGTTCTTATACGCACGCAACGGCGGCAAGGATTGAACCCTAGTCAAGCATAAAAGTTTAACAACCCCCATGCCTCCGTCGTCGGCAGACTTTTCCGTGGAATAAGAGAAGTTGGCTACAATCATCGGTAGTCACTAACCTAGGGATTCGGAATGGCGACCGTACCTCAAGAAATCGACGATACGTCGAGTCTCATATATCTGGATCACGCTGCTACGACGCCGGTCAGACCAGAGGTATTAGATGCGATGTTGCCGTACTTCAACGAGGCGTTCGGCAACCCGTCGAGCCTCTACGCAATCGCCGGCGAATCCCGCAACGCCATCGACGAGGCAAGGGCCCGCGTCGCATCCGTTTTGAACTGCCGCACCAGCGAAGTCGTTTTCACCGGCGGCGGCACTGAAGCCGACAATATGGCGCTCAAAGGAGTCGCCTCGACTTTCAAAGAACCCGGCGACATCATCATCTCCGAGATCGAGCACCACGCCATCATCCACGCCGCCGAGCAACTCGAAAAAGATGGTCACCACGTCGTCACCGTACCCGTCGATCGCTATGGCGTCGTCAATCCCGACCATGTGTGCTCGCGACTTGGTGACCGCGACGCCGTCGTCAGCATCATGTACGCCAACAACGAAGTCGGCGCGGTAAACGACATCTCGCAAATCTCACACCTCGCGAAGGATCATGCCCGAAAAAACGGCACCAACGTCCTGTTGCACACCGACGCGGTCCAAGCATCCGGCAAACTCCCGTTGGATGTCAAAGCCTTAGGCGTCGACCTGTTGTCACTCTCGGCGCACAAAATCCACGGCCCGAAAGGCGTCGGAGTCTTGCACGTGCGGCGCGGCGTAAAGTTGGATGCATTGATCGCCGGAGGCGGACAGGAACGCCAACGTAGATCGGGCACCGAGAACGTGCCCGGTATCGTCGGCATGGGACTCGCGCTCGCGCTGGCCGAGAACGAACGCCAGCAATTCTGCGAACGTACTCGCGCCCTCCGCGACCGGTTCTTGGCCGCCGTCACCGAACGTATCCCCGGAGTGGTCGTCAACAATCATCCCGAAAACTGCCTCCCAAACATCGCCCACATATCCGTGCCCGGCCTCGAAGGCGAACCGATGCTCCTCGGACTCGACTTCAAAGGTGTGTGCGCCTCCAGCGGCAGCGCTTGCAGCTCCGCATCCGTCGAGCCTTCCCACGTGCTCCTCGGAATGGGAATGAGCCAAGAACTCGCCGCCGGCAGCCTAAGATTCTCCTTCGGCAAAGATTCCCAAGACCAAGACGTAGATTACGCAGTCGACGCGTTGTCGGGCGTTGTAAACCAGCTTCGAGGGATGCCATCCATGTCAGCGCAACCCGCCGCCGTGTGATCCACAAATTCCGAACGCTCCGTATGTATATTTGATACCTATACGACGTGATAACGGAGAACCAATCCAACGATGGCTAGCACAGAGCGCCCTGAAACCACGGATGAAGATGACGCCACCGCGCAAACGGGCGGCGAAAACTTCATCGAAGGCGATGCCGCTCGTGACGCACACCCCACCGAGGTCGCGGCCGCACTCCAATACGCAGAGCAGAACAAATACGACTACGGCCCGAAACTACGCGATGCCGATTTCCAATGGGAAATCAATGGCGTCGCCACGATGGACAACGGAATCTCTCGCGTTTTCATCGACTACACACCCTCCGCGTCATTCCGTGGTTCCTCAGGATCTGAATACATCGACGTCGATTCCTCCGGCACCGTTCTAGCCCGGCGACAACTGCGGGTACCCAAACAAAATCTCCCCGTGGTGCTCGTCGCGTTAACCGCAATCTCGCTCGTCGCCCTCGCTGTCGTCGAGGTGCTGCTCTGGGCCAACCCATTTGAATCGGGTCCTGAACTCTACGTCGCCGGCCGGACGCTGTGGATCCGAGCCGAACAGCCGCGCAGCCAACCCTATGTCGTCTACCCAGTGCCTTCCAGTCTCGGCGATGTCAACCATTGGGCAATCAAGCCCGAAGGTCAAGGCACCGAAATCGTCATTGTTGAAACGGTGCTCACTAACCAGACTTCCGGAGCCGTTCGCATGGTTGTCGACGAAGAAGCCGCCGAACTCCGCATCAAGGGAAGCATCGCTCTAAAACCCATCAATGTAATTAAACGTTCCTACATCGTCGAAACTACCACCAACGACCGCTACCTAGACCCCGAATTCCGATCCATATGGGGCGGGTTCACCCTCAACCAAGGCGAAAAAATTCTGGGACACGTCGTCTTCGAAGCACCCCTCGGCAGTGAATTCAGCGATTTCCGCTGGTTAGCAGGCGACACCGCCGTTGTTCGATACGAGTAGCCCAGTCCAGCCTAACCCTTCCACCCTCTCAGAGGGAGACCATTGCAAAACCCTCCCCTTGATGCCCAAGGGGTGCTGTGCACAACTACCGTCATTCCGGCGAAAGCCAGCGCTTCAGCGGACGGAACGACCATCCAGAGAGGCCGGACAACGGCGTCCAAAGCGAAACACCAAGTTTAGACACCGATCAGGCATCCTCTGCGAACTGCACTACGTTGGTTCGCGTCCCCTTCGCTTTGCGAAAGGGACGGACTGTGACAGTTTTGCAAAGGTCTCCTCTGAGGGGAATAAAAGGGGGCAACAGCCACAACCCGTCATTCCAACACCGGCGACCACGCAGGAAGATACCCCTCCGCAAGCCGCACAACACCGCTGCCATCCGCATTCATCACGTAGATGCCAACATCACCCTCGTGGAAAGAACTGAACGCGATGCGACCTCCATCCGGAGACCACGCAGGAACATAGTCCACATACTCGTTGTCTCTCAGACGCTCCACACCGCTACCGTCCATATTCATCACGTAGATCTCCAAATCATCACTGTCACGGTCCGAAGCGAACGCGATACGACCACTATCCAGCGACCACGAAGGATGCCAGTCGCCATACTCGTTGTCCGTCAACTGCTCGACATCACTACCATCCACGTTCATCACGTAGATCTCCCAATCACCGTCGCGGTGAGATTGAAACACGATCCGATCACCATCCGGCAACCACGAAGGAAACGCGTCTGCAGTGTCCCAGTCGATAGAGTCGTAGTCCGTCAACCGCTCAACACTACCGTCTGCACTCCTAATGTACGCCTCATCATCACCGTCACCGTCACGATCCGAATAGAACACCTCCGCGCAAGATGCATGGGGAGTCCCCGTCAGCTGCTCCACACCGCTCCCATCCGCATTCATAACGTAGATATCACCGCGCGAAACGAACGCGATGCGATCTCCGTCCGGTGACCACACAGGGCTAGCGTTGCTGCAACCATCCGTAACCTGCTCCAAACCGCTGCCGTCTACATTCATCATGTAGATGTCGTAAATCTCAACGTCATTGTCGCGGTCCGATACGAACGTGATACGACCTCCATCCGGCGACCACGCAGGAGAATGGTCGCCAAACTCGTTGTCCGTAAGCTGCGTCAATCCGCTCCCATCCGCATTCATCACGTAGATCTCAGCATCTCCGTCACGATTCGAAACGAACGCGATCCGACCAGATACCGAATCAAGGTCGCGGTCCGGTATCGACCCGACCGGAGCAGATGCCACCCCTCCTGGCAACGGCAACATCCGCAGTCCAAACACCAAAACGCCGATGACTGCAACCACCGCCACTGTCAGAACGCCGGCAATCAGCCGTTGACGGCGCACTGAACGTGAACTAACGACTCGGTGAATGTCTCGCCACCCTGGAGGAGTCCCCTGGTGATGTGGCGACCCATATCTAGTTTCCATACTCGACTCTGCTCCTCATCGCGACTTTAGCGCCAAATCAAACCAACATCCATCGCATGGAATGGAAATTGTATCCATGACACACAAACATGACGCATGAAATTGTGATATTCTTCATCTTGCCACAGAAGTTACGAACTGACTTCCGGTCGTTTGCATAGACAGGGGCGCGAAACGTGCCCCTGCGCGGTTGACCGGACGGGTAGCTTCTGTGGTAAGACGCTCACTGTTTTCTCCGCAAAGGGGTATCCGATAAAGGGGTATCCCATGTGGAAGCTACTAATCGTCTCTGGCGTCGCATTCTCGCTCGCACTTGCGATTCTTTGGACAACTGGCGTCGAGCAAGTTCAGGCCGCAGTCAAATGCACTTACGAATACAACGAGCAGACAGGTTTCGAAGAGCGGGTTTGCAGATGGTACCCAGACCCGACCGCAACGCCAGACAATCGTCGTCCCACCGCGAAGCCCAAACCGCCGACCGTTGCGCCGACAAGGGCCCGACCAACACCGCCGCCACCAACGCGGGTCAGACCAACCCCGAAGCCGCCAACCGCAACTCCAACACCTACGCGCATCAGACCAACCCCGAGACCAACTTGCGATGGCAGATGGACCTTCGACGGCGTCAGTTCGGAATGCATAAAAACACCAAAACGACGAACCGCAACATCAACCCCAACGCCAACTCCAGTCCGGCTTGTACCGATTGTCCCGGTTCCAACAAAAAGTCCCGATCAGATACCTCAGATCACCGCGAAAGTCGTCACATCAACTCCAACGCCCACAAAAACTCCACGTCCAGGAATATGGGTTCCCGGTCCAGACGGGCGGCCTATATATGTTCAGGCTCGCAAGCTGACACCAACACCGGACCCCAACGCAACCGCAACACCAACACCTGAATGCGACACGCTGGATTTGTCCTGCAGGGGAGGCAAATGGATACGCGATAGGAGAGATAAGCGAGAGCAGAAAGATGGTAATCTTGGCGGAGATTCCGCACCCGGTCTCATAAACCCTGTCACTGGCCAACCCGGAACCCATTCCCCACAACAGACACCTACAACCACTGTCACCCCAAAAACAGAGACACCCCCACTCGCGTCACGAAACGGCGGCAATTCACCAAGACCGAACCCGTCTCCGAAACCTACGTCCACACCCGAACCCACGCCTACGCCAATGCCGACTCCCACACCAGAGCCAGAGACATCCGTCCTCGTGTCACGATACGACGCCGATGGGGATAGCAACTTCACACGAACCGAACTCGGTCAAGCCATCCGAGACTATGCAGACGGAAAAATCACCTATTCCCAAGTGCTCAAACTCTACTTGGAGTGGGGCCGGAATCGCTAGCCCTTTGGCATAAGCAACTTTGAGAGCCACCGATGCTGACGTGACGAAATCCGGCAACGAGAGGCCCCCTCGAAAGAGGGGGCCTCTTCCTTAGTCTTAATCACTACACTCTTTCAAAACATCCTTGCCCAACCACAACCTCAATCAATCACCAGCGACCACGCAAGAGAACGGTCGTCAGAGTCGTTGTCCATCAACTGCACCAAACCGCTGCAATCCGCATTCATTACGTAGACCTCTCTATCACCGTCACGGTCAGATTGAAACGCGATCCGACCAGACGCCGACTTTCCTGACAAGGGCAACAACCGCAGCGCAAACGCGCCAAAGATGACGACTAGAACCACCACCGCCCCAATGCCCGCAAACAGCCATTCACGACACACAGAGCGTGTACCCCTTGTCGCTGAGTCGACGCTCTTGTATGCCAATAATCCATATCTATGTTCCTCATCACAACCTAACAACTGCCGCTCTCAGAAGATCCTCGTTTCAGGAACGCAGAATAGGCATATCGACCAGCCCCTGTAAGCTAGCCAACGCAAAGCCAAACTCGTAACCAGCGGCAGCGAATTCACCGATTTCCGATGGCTCACCGGTGACATAGCCTTCGTCCGCTACGAATAGTTGCGCTATTCTTTCGGTTTCCGTATAATTCCGCCGCATGGCGTGTTGGACCGCACCGAAATGTTTCGGCGCGCCTCAATTGCACACGAGTCAAACCACGTAGCGAATCAGCAAAGTTGAGATGAGCATTACTTACATCGGCGCTCGCGTCGGAATGTTCATCCTCGTCGTGTGGTTGGCCACAACCGTCATCTTCTTCCTCCCGCGCATCGCCAGCGATCGCAACCCCGTTCGTGAGCGGATGATTATGATGGCCGCAACGGGCAACCTGTCCACTGGTATGGAAAAGGTCGTCGCCGCATACGAACGCGACTACGGCCTCGATCAACCCCTGTACCTGCAATACATCCGATACCTAAGCAGCGTGTTGCGAGGCGACCTCAACGTCTCGTTAATTCGACACCCTACGACGGTAATGGACCTGATACAGGAACGAATGCCTTGGACGCTGGGATTGGTCGGTTTCTCGATCCTCGTCGCATTCGCTTTGGGATCGCTCTCCGGCGCGACCCTAGCGTGGCCGGGAGCACCGACCTGGTTGAAGGGAGTGTTGCCGATTTTCCTGACGTTGTCACCAATCCCGTACTTCATGCTGGCCTTTTTCTTGATCTTCATATTCGCCGTAAGGCACGAATGGCAGCCGGAATGGTGGCCGATGCTGCCGATCGCCGGTGCATCCAAGGTGGGAACGATCTACGACGGCTGGGACTTGGCACGAGTATGGGACGTGGTCAGACATTCGATATTGCCCGCGTCGTCGATAATCCTCTCCCAAGTCGGATTTTGGGCCCTCGGCATGAGGGGAATGATGATCACCACCGCGGGCGAGGACTACGTAACTCTCGCCCAAATGCGAGGATTGAGACCCGATCGTATCTTCGGCCAATACGGCATGAGAAACGCCCTGTTGCCTCAATTGACTTCATTGGCCCTAGCGATGAGCCTCATCGTCTCGGGCGTTATCTTGGTTGAATACATCTTCCGATACCCGGGAATGGGCTCATTGCTCTTCGACGCAATCGCTGGGTTTGACTACTTCGTGATCTACGGCGTTGTTCTAGTGCTCATCATCTTCGTCGCCACCGCGACTCTGGTACTTGACCTCGTCTATCCACTTATCGACCCCCGCGTCCGGCGCGCTGCGTGATCGCTCAGTTCGCACGCTTACAGGTTCATTCCAATGCAAGATCAAAGCGCCGAAACGGGTCAATCATCCGCCGCCGTCCGTGCCTCCTCGGAAGCCGATGAAGCCCGCTCTTACAGCGCGTGGTCACAGATCTGGTACTACTTCCTTCACGAACGCATGCTAACGGCCGGCGTTCTCATGCTCGTTGCTCTGCTCGCTCTGTGGTTGATCGGCGGTCAGTTGGTCGACCCGAAAGGCGCGGAACCGATTTCCGGGCCCCAGGCCGCACCGCCGCAAGCGAAATACTGGCTCGGAACCGACTTCAACGGACGCCAAATTTTGCCCCTGATGATCCACGGCGCTCCCTTGACGCTGCGCATCGGCCTCTACGCCGGCATCGTCGGGCTGGGCGTTGGCATCATCCTCGGATTCATCGCCGGCTACATGCGAGGAACCGTTGACGCCATCGTTCGCATAATCTCCGATGTTTTCATCACGATACCCAGCTTGGCCGTGCTCGTCGTCGTGGCGTCCACGATAAAAGAAGGCGCTGGCCTATCCGTCAACGCCATGGGTTTGATCGTTGCTTCATTAGCGTGGATGTGGCCCACCCGAGTCATCCGAGCGCAAGTCCTGAGCATGAGAGAGAGCAACTACGTCGAAGTCGCACGATTGAACGGGATGGGCGACCTCGAGATCATCTTCCGGGAGCTGATGCCGAACTTGCTACCGTTTCTAGCTGCCAGCTTCGTCGGCGCAATGGCCAGCGGAATCTTGGCAGCAGTAGGACTCGAAGCACTAGGCCTTGGCCCGCAGCACGAACCCACCCTCGGAATGACCATCTACTGGTCGATCTACTACGGCGCGCTACTCAGCAACTGGTGGTGGTGGTATGTTCCGCCGACTATCCTCGTCGCTTGGATCTTCGTAACCCTTTACCTGATCGCGTCCGGTCTCGACAAGTGGGCGAACCCGAGATTGAGGCAGAGCCTGTAATGGCGGAACCGGTACTCACCATCCGCGACCTGCGCGTCTACTTCAACATCCGCGCTGGTACTGTGCGTGCGGTCGACGGTGTAGACCTCGACATCGCCGAAGGTGAGAAACTCGGTCTGGTTGGAGAGTCCGGGTCGGGAAAGACGACAACCGCTCTGGCGATCATGCGAATGATCAAACCTCCCGGTGAAATCGCGGGCGGCACAATCTCACTCGACGGCCGAGATCTCGTAGAACTCTCCGAACCCGAAATGCGCTCCGTCCGTGGCAACGACATCGCCATGGTCCCTCAGGCCGCAATGAACGCCTTAAACCCCGTCCGACGCGTACGTGATCAAATGCTCGACGGACTCCGAGACCACGGCGTAAATGAATCGCGCAATCGCATGCAAGATCGCTTGACCACACTCATGGCGCAGGTCGGACTCAACGCGAACGTTTTAGACCTCTTCCCCCACGAACTCAGCGGCGGAATGAAGCAACGCGTCACCATCGCCATGGCCATATGCCACAACCCGCGCCTGATCCTCGCCGACGAACCGACAAGCGCCCTCGATGTTGTAGTTCAGCGCCAAGTCATGGAGACCCTCGAAGACGTCCGAAGCGAAATCGGTGCGGCAGTGATCCTCGTCGGTCACGACATGGGACTGATGGCCCAGTTCGCCGACCGTATCGGTGTCATGTACGCCGGAAAACTCGTCGAACTAGCAACCGTCGAGCAAATCTTCGCAAACCCGCGGCACCCCTACACGCGCCTGTTGATTTCCAGCCTTCCCGACACCGACGGCAAGAAACGACTCCAAGGCATTCCCGGATTGCCGCCGTCGCTGCTCGCAGTCCCGCCCGGATGTCCCTTCATGCCTCGATGCCCCGAGGCGATGGACATCTGCGGGGTCGAAGCGCCGGAATTGATCGGTGACATCGACATTGTCTCGTGCCATCTACACACCGAGACGAGGGTGGCATGACCACAATCACACAAACGAACACGTCTCCCCCTGCGAACACGGCCGCCTCGCCGTTGCTGGAACTGCGCAACGTCACACAGGTATTCTCCTCCGGCCCGATTTGGAAACGCGAGCACAACTACGCGGTAAACGACGTTTCCTTCAGCCTGACCGAAAAGCCCGCCTTGATCACCGCCGTCGCCGGCGAGAGCGGAAGCGGCAAGACCACGCTCGGAAGAATCATGCTCGGATTCCAGCGTCCCACCAGCGGGCAGGTACTCTTCTCCGGCAAAGACGTTACCGGAATGCGCGGAGGCGAACGACGTCAGTACCGACGCCAAGTCCAAGCCATATTCCAAGATCCGTTCTCTGTTTACAACCCCTTCTACAAGATCGACCACATCTTCACGGTCGCCATCGCACGCTTCAAATTGGCTTCGTCGAGCGACGAAGCACGCCACCTCATCGAAGAAGCAATCTCTGGAGTAGGTTTGCGACCGTCTGAGACCCTCGGGCGCTATCCCCATCAACTCAGCGGAGGCCAGCGGCAGCGCGTTATGGTCGCGCGATCCCTCCTCTTAAAACCACAAGTGATCATCGCCGACGAACCCGTTTCGATGGTCGACGCCTCCTTGCGGGCAACCATCCTAGAGACCCTTCGCGCCCTAAACCACGAACTCGGAATCGCAATCCTCTACATCACGCACGATCTCACCACCGCGTATCAGGTTGCCGACAACATCATGATCATGTACCGCGGTCACGTCGTCGAAGCCGGCGATGTTGAGCACGTTATCAACGATCCGAAACACCCCTACACTAGACTGCTAGTCCAGTCGATTCCGATGCCCGATCCCAGTCGCCGTTGGGCCGATATGAGAGGCGTTAACGATCCGCCGTTCTCCGACGTGGAGGTGACCCAAGGTATGTGCCCGTTCGTCAATCGGTGCCCAGACGCACTCGCAGAATGCGCCCAAGACGTTCCCGACACCTACGGCCTCGACGAACACCGAATCTCCAAGTGTTTTCTGTACCAGAACGCCGGAACCGTTCCAAATGCGGATATCGCCGCATATTTCAACATCCGCGACGCATCGCCTTCAAACGTCGATGCAGCCGATAACATGTGATAACGTGATTTGCACATTTGAATTCATACACTAAGGCAAATGAATCCACGTAAGGAGGGAACCCAAATGCCGAAAATCAAACGCATCGTGCCAATGCTCGTATTGGTCGCGATGCTCTCATCTCTGACCTTCGCACTAGCGTGCGGCTCTGAGACGATCGTTCGCGAGACCGTCGTGGTCGAGAAAGAGGTCGTCAAGGAAGTAGAGGTCATCAAAGAGGTCGAGGTCGAGAAGGAAGTTGAGGTCGTAAAAGAAGTCGAGGTAGAAAAGGTCGTCGAGAAGGAGGTCGCCGTCGAGGTGACCCCGACTCCGGTTCCCCTCGGATACCAGGACGTCCCCAGAAACCGGACACTAATCATGGCCGGTCTCGGTGGCGAACACCCCGGCGCCTTCACCGACATCGAGAACTTCAACGCCCACACCGGCGGTCTCTCGCGTAGCGGTCTCTACCAGGCCGGCAGCGAAGGACTGTTCTACTTCAACATGCTCACCGGCGAACTCATCCCCTGGATGGCCACCGACTACACCTACGACGATGACTACGGCGGCGTGACCGTCAACATCCGCGACGGTGTCGAGTGGAGCGATGGAACACCGTTCACCGCTCACGACGTGGCATTCACGTTGAACATGGCGAACACGAACGACAAGACCGACCGCCACGGCGCAGTCGCCCAGTGGACCAAAGAAGCCTCCGCGATCGACGATCTGACGGTCTACATCGAGTTCCTAGGCCCCTCACCCCGTTACGTGTGGGACCTTCTGATCTTCCGGGCCGACATCGGCGTTCCGTGGATTCCGAAGCACATCTTCGAAGATCAAGAAGACGTTTCGACATTCACCCACTACGACCCGGCAAAGGGTTGGCCAGTGGTGACCGGACCGTATCGACTTGTCCACACCGACGTTGAAAAGAAGATATGGGACCGCCGCGAGGACTGGTGGGGCGCCAAGATCGGATTCCACGACCTGCCACAGGTCGAGCGTCTCATCTTCCTACCCGGAATGAACGAGATCACGATGGCACAACTGTTGATCACCAACGAGATCGACATGGCATTCTCGCTCACCGTGCCGAACTACAAGGCCGTAGTCGCACAGAACCCGAACATGACGTCGCACTACTACGGCGAAGCGCCATTCGGCTATGAAGACTGGTGGCCAGTTGGTCTTGGTCTAAACACCAAGCGACCTCCGTTCGACAACAAGAACGTCCGATGGGCGATCTCCTACTCCATCAACCGAGAGGAAGTCATCGAATTCGGTTTCGGTGGCGGTCAGATCGTCCAGCAGCTTCCATGGCCGTACTACGCGCCCATGCAGAAGTACCACGACGAAGTTGCAGACCTCCTCGAAACCTACGACACCAGCGAGTACAGCCCCGAGAAATCGGCTGCACTCATGGAAGGCGAAGGCTACACGAGAGACGGCGACGGATTCTGGGTCAAAGACGGCGAACGCGTGAAGATCCACATCGTGACCTTCCCGCAACACCCGTCAACAACCCCCGCCGCTCCAGTCGTGACACAGAACCTGCGACGAAACGGCTTCGATGCCAGCTTCTCAACCCCGACCGACTTCATCGACCAGATCTTCCAAGGTCACGCCGATGGATTCATTTGGGGCCACGGATCAATGGTCGACCCCGAACCGGTACTCAAAGGCTACCGCTGCGAACTCGTGACCGAGGGCGACACCGGATTCATCGCATACCCCGGTTTCTACCGATGGTGCAACGAAGAGTTCGATTCCTATGTCGAGCAGATGACCGCACTGCCAGAAGACAGCCCCGGAGTGCTCGAACCATACCGCAAGGCGATGGAAATCTGGCTCCCCGAGCTGCCCGACATCCCACTCACATCGACAATCATCACGTTGCCGATGAACACCACGTACTGGGAAGAGGACTCATGGCCTCACGACGACAACCAGTACATCCACGAAGGATTCTGGCACCGCACCGGACTCCACATCTTCCTTAACCTGGAACCTGTGGAATAACCGCCCAGCCGATAAATCGGTAAACAAAAACGCCCCCCGGTATCCACACCGGGGGGCGTTTTCATATCTTTCTCGCCACTGGAGGCTCGCATCGATCAGTACGCATCTAAAATCGCGTACAGAGCCCATGACCACCTCTGCCAAACAGACACCCGCCAAAGCAGCGCGCGCCCAATCCCGAAGCGCATCTCGCCGCAGAATTTCCCCTGGTCGTCGCCAGTATCTCAAATTCAAGGCCAAACACGCCGACTCGCTTCTCCTCTTTCGAATGGGTGATTTTTACGAGTGCTTCGACGAAGACGCCCACACACTCTCCAAGCTCCTCGATGTTGCACTCACTGCACGCGATGTCGGCGGCGGACAGAAATCACCCCTCGCCGGCATTCCCTACCACTCCCTCGACACTCACATTGGCCGACTAGTCGCATCCGGCTTAAAGATCGCTATCGCCGAACAGACCTCCACCGAGCCAAACGCCGATGGCATCGTCGATAGGGCAGTGGTCCGAATCGTGACCCCCGGCACCGCCCTCGACCAATCCCTACTCGAACAGTCCAAACATAACTACCTAGCAGCATGTGTCGTCGAAGGCCACCGCGCCGGGCTGTCATGGCTCGAAGCATCCACCGGTGAATTCGTCGCCATGGAAATCCCGGCCGCCAACGTCATCGACCACCTCGAACGCCTACAACCCGTCGAAATTCTCGTCGATACCAACAGCAGAAACCTCCTCGACGACATCACCTCCCGCGACACCAACCGAAAATCCGCCTTAAGCAAAACCGTCATTCGATCTCTAGACGAATCAATCTTAGACCCCGAACTCGCCGCCGACAGCTTGAAAAAACACTTCGGCACCGACAACCTTGAACCCTTCGAACTCAACGGCCATCCGCTAGCCACTGTTGCCGCGGCGTGTGCCATTGATTTTCTCGTCCAGACCCAAATCGGGCGTCTACCCTTCATAACCACCCTCCGGCGCCATCGGCCCGACCGCTACATGTACATCCCCGCGGCCGCGCTCCGCGACCTCGAAATCCTAACCCCGACCATCGACGGCGGACCAACTCTTCTCTCTACCCTCGACACGACTCGCACCCCCATGGGCGCGCGTCTCCTCCGCGACTGGCTCTCGGCGCCGCTGACCGACCTCGACGAACTCAACACCCGCCAACTCGCCGTCAATACCCTCGTCCATGGCACAACCCTTCGCTCCTCCCTCGACCAGACCCTAACCAACACGCCTGACCTCGCTCGCCTCGTGAACCGCCTCACTCTAGGCCAATCCGAACCCCGTGAACTCCGCGCACTCTTCCGCGGCCTAGACAAAGCTCCAGCCCTCCGAGAACTGACAATCAACCAATCAGAAGCGAAATCCATCTCGTCCCTTTTCGAAGGCGTCGCCTCTCACGACGAAGTCCGCGAACTCATCGATCGCGCCATCGTCGAAGATCCCCCGTTCCGCGTCTCCGATGGCGGCATGATCAAATCTGACTTTGACCACGACCTCGACAAACTCCGCTCAACCGCCTCTCGCGCCCGCGCCGGAATCGCATCCATCGAAGCGAAAGCCCGCGAATCCTCCGGCATCCCAAACCTCAAAGTAGGGCACAACCGAGTCTTCGGCTACTACATCGAAGTCTCCCGCTCCCACCTCGCAAAAGTCCCGCCCGAATTCCAACGTCGCCAAACCCTCGTCAACGCCGAACGCTTCATCACCCCCGAACTCAAAGACCTCGAAAATCAAGTTCTCCGCGCTGGCGACCAGATCAGCGAACTCGAACAATCCATCTACCGCCGCGTCTGCCAGCAAGTCGCCGAACACGCCGCCGCCATCATGCGAACATCCGCCGCGATCGCCAACATCGACATCTGCCTCGCACTCGCCCGCATCGCCGCCGAAAACGACTGGACCATGCCGTTTCTCGACAACGGCGACCTCCTCAAAATCGACGACGGGCGACACCCAGTCGTCGAAGACGTTCTCGGCTCCGGCCGCTTCGTACCCAACGACATCGACGCCTCCAACTCCGACAACCAGCTCCTAATCATCACTGGACCCAACATGTCTGGCAAGTCCACGTACATCAGGCAGGCCGCAATCCTCGTCATCCTCGCCCAGATCGGCAGTTTTGTCCCCGCCAAATTCGCCCGCATCGGCATCGTCGACCGCATCTTCACCCGCATCGGCGTCTCCGACGACATCGCCGGCGGACGCTCCACGTTCATGGTTGAGATGGTCGAGACCGCTGGAATCCTCAACCAAGCCACATCTCGCTCCCTCGCCATTCTTGACGAAATTGGACGCGGCACCTCCACCTACGACGGACTCGCCATCGCCCGATCCGTCGCAGAATTCATCCACAACAGCCCCGCACTCGGCTGCAAAACCCTCTTCGCAACCCACTACCACGAGATGACCGAACTCGGCGACACCCTCCCACGCGCAAAAAACCTCCGAGTAGCCGTAGCCGAAGAAGGCGACTCCATCCAGTTCCTCTACCGAATAGTGCAGGGCGGAGCCGACCGCTCCTACGGCATCCACGTAGCCCAACTAGCCGGAATGCCCGCACCAGTAGTAGAACGCGCCCGAGAACTCCTAACCGAACTAGAAGCCCACACGAACAACACCGCGAACGCTCCAACAACCAACCCCGACCACTACCAACTAGACCTCTTCAACACCCCCAACAACACCGACTTCCTCCGCACCATCACTGAAATCGACACCGACAACCTAACCCCAATAGAAGCCCTAAACCGCCTCTACGAACTCAAAGAATCGGCCACCAAAGAACTCGAAAACTAGGTTTCCCCCCGCCAAACAACGTCATTCCCGCGCACGCGGGAACCTAGGTGAAGAGGCGGCAGGGTTGCCCCCGCAAGACAACGTCATTCCCGCGGACGCGGGAACCCAGTGCGGAGAGGCGGGAGGATTGCCCCCGCTCGCGGGGGAAATGTCCGAAGGACAAAGGGGGAGTTACGCACGAAAGCAGCAAACCACGTATACTCATAAAATACATACGTATACGTATTCAACAGAAGATCCTCAATCATGAAACGTAAACTCACCATCACCATGGATGAAGAACTCATCCCCGTTGCCAAACGCTACGCCCGTTCCCGCGGTGTGTCGTTGTCGTCGCTTATCGAAGATTCCTTGCGGGAGGCCACCGCCGAGCGATCGCAGTCGTTTGCTGCGCGGTGGAGGGGCAAGTTCCAACCGGCGGATCGAGATGACCCGCGCTACGACGCCCTCGCAAAGAAGTATCTCGAATGATCCTTCTCGACACCGATGTCTTGATCGACGTCGCACTCGACCGCCAACCTCACTCCGATCCCGCATTCGAGATACTCGACCGTATTGAACGAGGCTTCGAACCCGCATCCATCGCCTGGCATTCGATCTCGAATCTCTACTACCTCGTCAAGCCAACACACGGCGACGCCACAACTCGCGATTTCATTCGGGAGTTAATCGAATTCGTGCAAGTCGCCCAAACCGACACCGCATCAATCCGATTCGCTACCCAACTCCCCATGAACGACTTCGAAGACGCCATGCAGGTAGCCGCCGCGCAAGCATGCAATGCCCAGTACATCGTTACAAGAAACATCAGAGACTACCAACAATCCCCAATACCCGCCATCACCCCCCAACAATCGCTCCAACAAATCCGCTGACTAAGCCCCCTTCGCCACCTTGGACTTGTCGCGGCAACCCGGATTGCAGAACCCAACTCGTGATTCAGGTTGTCGCACATGCCTGCCGTTACCGATTCACGGCCTCCGCCTAACTGTCCGCAGGAATTCTTGTATCTCATCGAGCCGCGTACTGGCGCTCGTGTCTCGGAGCGTAAAGAGCTCGTCGAATTCTTGTTCTAAACGTTCGAGTCTGGTTTCAGCATGTTTCTGGCGCGACGATAATGTCCCGATCCACAACCCGATGCCGCCACCAGCCGTCAGGATCGTCAACAATGCGACAACCAAGGGCAGCGCATCTGCCAGCAGAGCTTGAAAATCCATAATGATTTCGAACCAATCTAGCCGAATTTTGCCATGAAATATTCCGCTTTGACAAGCAAGCGTTCAAGTTCAATTCGGTCATCAAGTGACTTAGATCGTTCTGCGGCGGTTAAAGTCACTCCGTGCGCCAATCGATTACGAACACTGTCGATCCGATCCTTGAGCTCCTTGATTCGATCGACGAGTTCAGTGAATTCATCTAGCTCCGTGTCCGACGGTCTACGAGCCGCGTAGGCCGGTGGTTCTTCTGTGACCACTACTGCAACCTTCCTTTTGATCGATGTAAATTCATCGTACACAACTCGTCAAGTTACGAGCGTACTCAACGATACGTCCTCATGACGTTTCGGAGTTCTACCCGTTCAGTCTCTCACGCCACCCAGTAACATCTAACATCACTAAAGCGCCAACAACACATCCCCTCTCCCGCTGGGCGGGAGAGGGTTAGGGTGAGGGCCCGAGGAAAATCCCATGATCATCACCGACATCAAAGTCACAACCTTCAAATACACCTCCAACACCGTCCAAGACACCGACGGACACACCCACCCCGGCGAACCCCACGACGCCACAACCGCGCTCCTAACCATCACCACCGAAGACGGCACCAGCGGCTACACCTTCGGCTCCCCCGACGCGCTCCGTCCCGTCATGATGGACAACTTCATTAAGAAAGTCCTCATGGGCCAAGACGCAACCGACCGCGAGCGCCTCTGGCAGGCCATGGCCCGCTGGCAACGCGGCTCCGGAGGCTCATTCAACGACCGCTCGCTCGGTCTCGCCGAACTCGCTCTCTGGGACTGGTTCGGACGCAAGATCGACATGCCCGTCTGGAAGATCCTCGGCGGAATGCGCGACAAAGTCCCCGCTTACGGTTCCACCATGTGCGGCGACGAGATCGAGAACGGACTCGCCACACCCGAAGACTACGGACGCTTCGCCGAGTGGCTCATCAACCGCGGCTACTCTGCGATCAAACTCCACACCTGGATGCCACCCGTCTCATGGGCACCCTCCGTCAAGATGGACATCGCCGCCTGCGCCGCCGTCCGCGAAGCCGTCGGACCCGACGTCCCCCTCATGCTCGACGCCAACCACTGGTACTCCCGAACCGAAGCCTTCGAACTAGGCAAAGGCATCCAAAACCTCAACTACTACTGGTACGAAGAGATGATGGACGAACACTCCATGTCCTCCTACGTCTGGCTCGCCGACAACCTCGACATCCCCATCCTCGGACCCGAATTCGTCGAAGGCAAGTTCCACTCCCGAGCCGAATGGGCCATCCACGGCGCCGCCGACATCCTCCGCACCGGCGTCATGGACGTCGGAGGCATCGGCCCCTCAATGAAGATCTGCCACCTCGCCGAATCCCTCAACATGGACTGCGAAATCCACGGCGGCGGCCCCGGCAACCTAGCCGTCCTAGGAGCCTTCTTTAACGGACGCTGGTACGAACGCGGCCTCCTCCACCCCTTCGTAGACTACGACCAACCACCCGAATACCTAAACACCATCATCGACCCCATGGGCAAAGACGGCATGATCCACATGCCCACCACCCCCGGCCTAGGCGAAGACATCAACTTCAACTACATCGCAAATCACACAATCAGCGAGCACTAGCCTCGTCATTCTTGGTTTCCCCACATCATTCCTGGCGCCCCCACGTCATTCCGGCGAAAGCCGGAATCCAGAGGGGCAGGGCATGGTCAGGCCACGCCCCTTTCGCGCAACCTCCAAATCCCCGCTCCCTCCCTTCAAGAGGGGGTTAGGTGGATGTCCAGTCCCCTTCGCGCAGCATAAGGGGACGCGGAGCGCAGTGAACGAAGGGGATGCCCGACGCGGCAACAAACCCGAACAAAAAGAGACGTCCCCTCGCGGGGACGTCAGCCCAGCGATACGATCACTGGGGGGGTTAACTATTAGGATACATCAACTAAAAGCGTCGTTTAATCCCATTCGGTGTCACGGATTCCCAAGGAGTCACCTTGCCCAAAGAAAGAGTAGCAGTATACGTTGACGGTTTCAATCTCTTCTACGGTATGAGGGCACGCGGTTGGCGAAAATATTACTGGCTCGACCTCCAAAAACTGAGCGAGAACCTGCTGCGCCGAAATCAATCACTGGCGACAACCCGTTACTTTACAGCCAATCTGATGCGCCACCCGTCCGACCCGGGCAAGCGGTTTCGACAGAGAAAATACCTAGAAGCGCTACACACATCACCCGGACTCTCAATCCACTATGGATACTTCCAACCCCAAGAGGTCAAATGCTCCAACTGTGGCAACATCCGGCAAACCTTCGAAGAAAAGATGACCGATGTCAACATCTCGGTCGAACTTCTCAAAGATGCCCAAGACGACCTCTTTGACACCGCCATGATCATCTCTGCTGATTCCGACCTCGTCGGACCAGTGCAAGCCGTTTTGGAACGTTATCCGACAAAACGGGTCGTCGTCGCGTTTCCTCCAAAACGATCGTCGTTCAACCTACGCCAAGTCGCAAGCGCATATTTCGTCATAGGCCAAGACAAACTCAGACGCAGCCAACTACCCCAAACTGTAACCCGCCCAGACGGTTACATTCTCCACAGACCAGCTGCTTGGACATGATTCCTCAGCGATCCGACACACCCCGATGCCACCAAACCCGGACTCGCCAGCACAATCCCCCATCCTCGCCATCGTTCAAAATCCTACCGATCCTAGTTCAAAAATAACCACCCCCAATCTTCCACCCCACCCACTTGACAAACACCACAAACGTTGTAATATAAAAACTGTTAACAACAAACATCGCCGTGCTGACGAGTGCGGACACCAATCTAGCCGTTGGACGGCAGGGAGTAAGCGTTAGATCGTGAAAGCGCAACACATAAACAGCGAGTACACGGGGTCCTGCGAAGGTAACCCGGATTCGCGTGT
>MKWU01000015.1_pt1:360000-363446 | contig 363446 bp, 338 predicted proteins | sample 809101 | NCBI WGS metagenome assembly MKWU01 (sample SAMN05860141, study PRJNA318959) | sponge metagenome | host: Aplysina aerophoba | place: Slovenia: Piran, Adriatic Sea, Gulf of Piran | collected 2013-05-07 | reverse complement strand
TTATCGCCACTCCGAGTTATACCCCCCACCGGTTCACTTTCGGGCTTACGCCCTCAGTTCACTGACTCCCCCTCAAGGGGGGAGTGAAATTCAGCGCGCTCCCTCTGTGGGACTTTTCAACACCCCCAAGGGGGGGGGCGCCAGCTTGAAGAGAACTCTCCCGGCACGGACAAAAAACCACGCCAGCGGGCTAAACATCGCCCATACGTTCATGAGCTATTCGCTCAAGGCCCCCAGGCGAGAAAAACGGGGATGAGCGACGCCACGAGCAATAGCGCCATCGCCGTGTTGAATATCTTGAGCCATTTCCTGGCGGTCAACATCCGCCCGATTCCGACGCCGAACAGCGTCCAGATGGAAATGGACGGTATGCAGACAACGAGAAATATCAAAGCGATCAGAGCGATTTCCAGGTAGTAATATCCACCGGCGCTCGTATACGCGGTGATCGCGCCCACCGCCATCACCCAGGCCTTGGGGTTCACCCACTGGAAACCGGCCGCCTGGAGAAATGTGAACGGCTTGCCCGGTCTTGCCCCTGTTCCACCCATTCCATCTGCGGCAGCGATTTTCCACGCCATCCATAGGATGTAGGCGCAACCGAGAAATTTGAGGACGATATGGACTTCGGGCAACGCTTGGAACAATCCGCCCAGACCGAGTCCCACGGCGACCACCATGACCGGAAATCCGAGACTGATTCCCAATATGTGCCTGAGCGTACGGCGATACCCGAAGTTCGCCCCTGAAGCCGTCACCATCACGTTGTTGGGGCCGGGCGTGATGGTGGTGGAAACCGCGAACGAGAACACGGGCGCGATGAATTCCATCAACATGAGAAAAGCAACTCTCCCTGCACAAACAAAAACCCCGCTGGCGGCGTTCACCAGCGGGGTTTTGATTCATATTCCGGCGACGACCCACTCTCCCACGGAAAGGACCGCAGTACCATAGGCGCTGGCGGGCTTAACTACCGTGTTCGGGATGGGAACGGGTGTGGCCCCGCCGCTATAGCCACCGGAAATATCAGAAAAATCCTGACAATCAAATCACGCGATTGGCAACATGAAGCTCTCGACCGAGAACCGTTGAGTGAAATCTCAAATCGGTCAAGCCGCACGGCCTATTAGTACCGGTCAGCTGAACACATTGCTGTGCGTACACTTCCGGCCTATCAACCTCCTGGTCTTGAAGGAGCCTTCAGGGACCGAAGTCCAGGGAGATCTCATCTTGGGAGGGGCTTCCCACTTATATGCTTTCAGCGGTTATCCCTTCCGAACATAGCTACCGAGCACTGCGGCTGGCGCCACAACTCGAACACCAGAGGTTCGTCCGACCCGGTCCTCTCGTACTAGGGTCAGCTTCCCTCAAATCTCCTGCGCCCACGACAGATAGGGACCGAACTGTCTCACGACGTTCTAAACCCAGCTCGCGTACCGCTTTAATTGGCGAACAGCCAAACCCTTGGGACCTGCTTCAGCCCCAGGATGCGATGAGCCGACATCGAGGTGCCAAACCTCCCCGTCGATGTGAACTCTTGGGGGAGATCAGCCTGTTATCCCCGGCGTACCTTTTATCCGTTGAGCGATGGCCCTTCCACTCAGAACCACCGGATCACTAAGCCCTGCTTTCGCACCTGCTCGACGTGTCTGTCTTGCAGTCAAGCGCCCTTTTGCCTTTACACTCGACGGCTGGTTTCCATTCAGCCTGAGGGCACCTTCGGGCGCCTCCGTTACAGTTTAGGAGGCGACCGCCCCAGTCAAACTACCCGCCTGACAATGTCTCCGACCCGGATTCACGGGCCTGGATTAGACACACAAAATAACAAGGGTGGTATTTCAAGGTCGACTCCACACAGCCTGGCGGCCATGTTTCAAAGTCTCCCACCTATCCTACACATGATATTTCGGGTGTCATTGCCAAGTTGTAGTAAAGGTGCACGGGGTCTTTCCGTCTAGTCGCGGGTAAACGGCATCTTCACCGCTGCTACAGTTTCACTGAGTCACTCGCTGAGACAGTCCCCAGATCGTTACGCCATTCGTGCAGGTCGGAACTTACCCGACAAGGAATTTCGCTACCTTAGGACCGTTATAGTTACGGCCGCCGTTTACCGGGGCTTCGGTTCAGAGCTTCGCGCCGAAGCGCTAACCCATCCCCTTAACCTTCCGGCACCGGGCAGGCGTCAGACCCTATACATCGCCTTGCGGCTTCGCAGAGTCCTGTGTTTTTAGTAAACAGTCGCCTGGGGCATTTCACTGCAACCCCTTTCAGCTCCACGGGCAAGCCGCTTCACCTACTTGGGGCACACCTTCTCCCTAGGTTACGGTGTTAATGTGCCGAGTTCCTTAGCGAGTGTTCTCTCAAGCGCCTTAGTATTCTCTACCCACCCACGTGTGTCCGTTTACGGTACGGTCTGCGCGGACCTATCACCTAGAGGTTTTTCCAGGCAGCATGGGATCAATCACTTTGCGGAGCAAGCTCCTCGTCATCACACCTCAGCGTTATGAGGGCCCGGATTTGCCTAAGCCCTCCGCCTACATGCTTAAACCACCATCCATCAGGTGGCTGATCTACCCTTCTGCGTCACCCCATTGGCAGTCCCGTGCAGGTACGGGAATATTAACCCGTTTCCCATCGGCTACGCCTTTCGGCCTCGCCTTAGGGGCCGACTGACCCTGAGCGGATTAGCCTTCCTCAGGAACCCTTGGGTTTTCGGCGAACAGGTCTCTCACCTGTTTTATCGCTACTCGTGCCTAGATACTCACTTCTGCGTCGTCCACCGGTCGTCGTCCGTCCGGCTTCAACCTAGCGCAGAACGCTCCCCTACCACTGACCGGTTCCGAAGAACCAATCAGTCCGCAGCTTCGGTGGTGTGCTTGAGCCCCGTTACATTTTCGGCGCAGGACCATTCGACCAGTGAGCTGTTACGCTTTCTTTAAAGGATGGCTGCCTCTAAGCCAACCTCCTGGCTGTTTTGACGTTCCCACAACCTTTCCCACTTAGCACACACTTCGGGACCTTAGCTGGCGGTCTGGGTTGTTTCCCTCTCGACCGCGGATCTTATCACCCGCGGACTCACTCCCGTACAAGACATCCCGGCCTTCGGAGTTTGGTTGGGTTTGGTAACCTGGTGGGGCCCCTAGTCCATCCAGTGCTCTACGACCGAGAGCATACATACGAGGCTGTACCTAAATACATTTCGGGGAGAACCAGCTATTTCCGGGTTTGTTTGGCCTTTCACCCCTAGCCACGGCTCATCCAAGCAGTTTTCAACCTACACTGGTTCGGGCCTCCACTGGTTGTTACACCAGCTTTACCCTGGCCATGGCTAGCTCACCCGGCTTCGGGTCTACTCCCAGCGACTCGAACGCCCTATTCAGACTCGCTTTCGCTGCGGCTACACCTCTCGGCTTAACCTTGCCACTGAGAGTAACTCCTAGGCTCAT